>Ga0210406_10001528_pt1 | contig 28004 bp, 20 predicted proteins | sample IncBWC30MmetaG_FD_155454 | JGI IMG/M metagenome (GOLD analysis project Ga0210406, IMG submission 155454) | Forest soil microbial communities from Barre Woods Harvard Forest LTER site, Petersham, Massachusetts, United States - Inc-BW-C-30-M | ecosystem: Environmental > Terrestrial > Soil >... | reverse complement strand
AGCAGCAGCTTTAGTCTAACCCAGCGGATAAAACAAAAGGCAGAAGCTGTGTGCAAGCGTATAGGAGTTGTGCAGGCGAACAAAAAGAGAAAGTACTTGACATGGCGAAGAAAAAGCGAAATACTTCCCTCGCTCGAGGTGAGCTATGTCCCCAGTTCTCCCACTTTCGTCGGCACGCCTAACCACGCGCCGGCGCCCCGTTCGTCGCCCCGCTGCTTTCCTACCGTTTTGCCCTGATGAGCCAAACCCTAAACCAGAAGCGCCCCTTGCCCGGGGTGAAGCTGGCTGGCGTATGGGAAGTCCGGAGCGCCCGTCGGCGGATTGCCCCCCGCCACAACTCCAGACTCCTCCTGCGCCACTGGTGGGCATTGCTCGCCTCGCTGCGAATTCGCCGGGCTGCGAAACCAAACGCAAATCGCGGGAGAAACCTGAATATTTCCTTTTGTCCGTTAAATCCATCTTGAACCGCTGTGAATCCAGCCGTGTCCCATTCGAATGGACCATCAATCCTTATCGCGGCTGCGAATTCGGTTGCAAATACTGCTACGCCCGCTACACCCACGAATACATGGAAATCGACGGCGGCGAGTTCGAGCAAAAGATTTTCGTGAAGCAGGACGCCGCAGCCCTGCTCGCGCGCGATGTTTCCCAGAAGTATTCCTACGAATCCAAGGCCAGCGGCTACACGCAATCCGAGCACATTGCCATCGGTACCGCCACGGATCCTTACCAGCCCGCGGAAAAGGAGTATGGCGTCACTCGCGCTTGCCTGGAAGAACTGGCCCGCCGCGAAGGACTGAGCGTCTCCGTAATCACGAAGTCCAACCAGATCGTGCGCGACATCGACATCCTGAAAGTCATCGCCGCGAAGTCCGCTCTATCTCTCAATATCACTGTCACCACGCTGAAGCCGCGCCTCGCCCGATTGCTCGAGCCCCGTGCTCCGCGCCCGGATTTGCGCTTGGCCGCCGTAAAAGAGTTGCGCGACGCCGGGCTCAATGTCGGAGTCTCTGCCTCGCCGCTCATCCCTGGAATTACCGATGGCGAAGGTGACCTCGAAGCAGTTGCCGCGGCTGCCAAGCAAGCGGGTGCGCAGTGGTTCTTCTCCGGAGTGCTTTTCCTGATGCCCTCCTCCGCCAAAACTTTCCTCCCGTTCATCCGCGAGAAATTTCCTCGCCTCGCCAAACAATACGATCAGTGGTACACCCAGAACGGTTACGCCCCGGAAGCTTACCGCAAAAAAGTCTCCGAGCGGGTCCTGCGGATCCGCCAGAAATTCGCCTTCTCCTCCCGCCCGTGGGAGGGCGATCGCCCCACCGCAAAGCGTGTCCAATTGTCCCTAGGCTGGGACGCCGCCATCAGAGAAGAATTGCACCGCCCTCATTCCTGTTCCGCAGGCTAGCCCGAAGCAAGACGACTGACACGGCGTTTCGGAAGGGCACAGCTTCAGCCGTGCCGTAGCAACCGCAAAAATTAGGGCCTTTGGCAACTGGGGAGTCCGACTTCCCCGGCGTTGACTTCCCATCCCCTACCACCCTAACATCAGCGCCAAATGACGGCCCTAGACCCACTCATCGGCCGCACCCTCTCGCGCTACCGGATCCTCGAACGGCTCGGCGGAGGCGGCATGGGCGTCGTCTACAAAGCAGAGGACGTCCGCCTGCACCGCATGGTCGCCTTGAAGTTTCTCATCGGCGACATGGCGAATGATGTTCTGGCACTCGAACGTTTCCAGCGCGAAGCGCAAGCTGCCTCCGCCCTCAATCATCCCAACATTTGCACCATCTACGACGCCAACATCGAAGAAGGCTATCGCTTCATCGCCATGGAGTATCTCGATGGTTTCACGCTGCGGCACCTCGTGGCCCACAAGCCGCTGCCACTCAATCAGCTTCTCGATCTCAGCATTGAAATCACCGACGCCCTCGCGGCCGCTCATTCCGCGGGAATCATTCACCGCGACATCAAACCGGCGAACATCTTCGTCACCAAGCAAGGCCACGCCAAGATCCTCGATTTTGGTTTGGTCAAGCGCGTCTCCAGTGACGAAGGCGTTTCCACCATGCCGACAGCCGAAGAAACCGCGCTGCTCACCAGTCCGGGATCGACCGTCGGCACCATTGCCTATATGTCACCCGAGCAGGCTCGCGGCGAGGAACTAGATACGCGCACCGACCTGTTTTCCTTCGGCGCGGTGTTGTATGAAATGGCCACCGGCCGCCTCGCCTTCCCCGGTAACACCGCCGCTGTGGTTCACGAAGCGATTCTCAACAAGCCGCCTGCTCCCCCCGCTCGCCTGAACAAACAAGTTCCCTCGGAGTTGGAAGAAATCATCAGCATCGCGCTCGAGAAAGACCGTAAGCTGCGCTACCAGAAAGCTGCAGACATCCGCGCCGATCTCCACCGCCTCAGGCAACAGACCGCGGACCACATCTCTAGCCCTTCGGGCGCCGCTAGCCGCAGCAGTTGGCGGCTTAAGCGCATGGCTCGCCAACGCTGGAGGTTTGCCGCCACCACACTTCTGGCTGTCGCGATTGTAGCCCTGGGTCTGCACTTTTATCCGCGGCGCGCGGCCGCCTTGAACGCCAAAGACACCATCGTCCTCGCCGACTTTGCCAATCGCACCGACGATCCTGTGTTCGACGACAGCCTGCGTCAGGGTTTGGCGGTGCAACTTGAACAGTCGCCTTTCTTGAGCCTCGTCTCCGAGCGCCGCATCCAGCAAACGCTGCGTCTGATGGGCCAGCCCCCCGATAAAAGCATCACACCGGAGATCGCCAGGGACCTGTGCCAGCGCGTCGGCAGTGTCGCCGCTCTCGATGGCTCCATCGCCAACTTCGGCAAACAATATGTTCTGGAGTTGCGCGCCGTGAATTGCCGTACCGGCGATACCATGACTCGCGCCGAAGCTACCGCCGACGGCAAGGAGCAGGTACTGAAAGCGCTCAGTCATGCCGCCGGCAAGATGCGCGAGAAACTCGGCGAATCCATTGCTACCGCTGAAAAATTCGACACGCCCCTCGATCAGGTCACAACGAACTCTTTGGATGCTCTACAAGCGTTCAGCCGCGGACGCGTCAGCATGATGGGCAAAGGCGATTTCACCGCGGCAATTCCTCAGTTGGAAAAAGCCGTCAGGCTAGATCCAAATTTCGCCATCGCCTATGCGGCACTTGCCACTTGCTTCTACGACCTCGGGGAGTCCGCCAAAGCCGCGGACAACGCGAAGCAAGCCTACAATCTGCGCAATCATGTCAGCGAACGAGAGCGCCTCGCCATCGAATCTCAATACCATTTGTTTGCCACCGGCGATCTGGAGAAGGCTCGTCAAGCCTTGGAATTGTGGGCGGAAACCTATCCACGTGATTTAGTGGCTCTGGTTGACCGTGACGCCAACTACGGCACTCTCGGTCAATTCAACAAAAGCTTGGAGGGATTAAAGCGTGCAGTGCAAATGGATCCCGGCAGCGCCTTGGCCATTACCGATCTCTTTGCCAGTTCGATTGAAAGCGACCACTTTGAGGAGGCCAGGAACTTGGCCGCGGAAGCGCAAACAAAGAAAATGGATTCCCCAGCCTTGCATCTGGGCTTGTATCAGCTTGGCTTTCTCCAAAATGATCCTGCCGAGATGGCCAAGCAGGTGAACTGGGCCAAGGACCAGCCTGGCATTGAGGATGCCCTCATCGCCGCCGAGGCCGACTTCGCCGCGTACTACGGCCAATTATCCAAAGCTCGCGAGTTTTCCCGTCAGGCCGTGGCCTCCGCCCTGAAGGAAGGCGAAAAGGAAACCGCAGCGGGATACGAAGCCGATGCTGCGCTTCGTGAAGCCCTCTTTGGTAACGCAGCTGAAGCTAAGCGGTGCGCATCAGCCGCCTTGGCTCTTGCCACTCCCCGCGATGTTGAATATGGAATCGCACTCGCCTCGGCGTTCACCGATATCAATAGAAACGCGCAGGCCCAGATCACCAGGCGGATGGATGAACTTTCGCGCCGCTTCCCCGAAGATACTGTGGTCCAATTCAACTATCTGCCAACCGTCAAGGCCATGCTTCAAATCAACGCCGGAAATCCCGCGAAGGCGATCGAGATTCTCGAAGCGGCGCGTCCCTACGAACTCGGCTCACCCAGCAATATTTCTATGAGCCTTAGCATGTATCCCGTTTACGTTCGCGGCCTGGCCTATCTCGCCGCGAAGCAGGGGCCCCAGGCCGCTGCGGAATTTCAGCAGCTTCTCGCGCATCGCGGCGTTGTGCAGACGGAGCCCGTCGGTTCGCTCGCTCAGCTCGGCCTCGCTCGCGCTTACGCCCTGCAAGGCGACGCCGCCCAGGCCAAATCTGCTTACCAGGATTTCCTGAAACTCTGGAAGGATGCGGATTCCAGTATTCCGATGCTAAAGCAAGCCCAAGCCGAATCCGCGAAGCTCTCCTAACGCAGTTTTCTACAAGTTGCGTTTCTATTCTCTGCGCAAACAAAGCACGCGACTCCAACGAAGCAACGCAAGTAAGACAACGAGCGCGTTGTCATCTTGAGCGGCGCGCTGTTTGCGCCGAAGGATCTCAACCACTCCGTCGTGCAGGACCAAATATCGGAAGAGCTCCATCGGCAGCACTTTCGCACCCGCCAACCCCTACGGCACAATAATCCGCGACTCTTCTTTCTTCAGTTCCTGCGCCCCCGGGAATTGCCCGCGCAAGAATCCAATGAACCGCCGCGAACGTGGCCGTCCATTCGAGCGCGTCAGTCCCATACGAAACAGAAACACTAGCAAGTGAAATACCTCCGAGTCCTTGAACGCTCCAAACGACGATTGCCCCTGTTGCTTCGTCTCCGTCAAAAACGTAGAGAGCGCGTTATACAGCTCCTTCTGCACCGGAATGACGGGAGGCTTCTCGTAAACGATTCCCGAGCTCAGCGTTCTGTAGCTTTCCGCCAGTGCCTGAATGGCGGCAAGCACATCCGGATCCGCTGCGGTCGCCTCCGCTGAGCAAAATTTCGCGACTGTGAACGCGATCGCCGACAAAAGTTGCTGGTGCGTGTGCACCATGTCCGACCTCAGCCGCACGCTCAGAAGTGGCGTGTCTGCTGGCAGCGACCGAGGTTGCTGGTCTTCGTAACGATGGGCAGCCACCAGGTACCCGCAGTCCGACGGGCAGTCGATCGACACCTCCCGCTCCGTGCCGCAGCATACCGCGCAGATTTTCTCTACTTTCGCCGGGCAGAACCGTTCCGCTTTTCGCTTTTCACAAATGGGACAGAGCACGAATTTTCCCCCGAAGAACGCCAGCTGGCCAGAATATCACGCCATGATGACTTTGTTGTGGAACCGCCGGGCAGCAATCACCAGCAGCAGCGATCCCATCGCGAACAGCGCCAGCGCGTCCAGCCACAAATGCGACCATCCCGCCCCGCGAAGAATAATGCCGCGCGTAATGTTGATGAAATACGTTGCCGGCACAAAGTAGCTGAGCACGTAAAAGAATTTCGGCATCGTCTCGCGCGGGAATATATAACCGGAAAAGAAGATACTCGGCAGGATCGTCAGGAAAGCAAGCTGCATCGCGCTGGCCTGCGACGTTGCTTTACTGGAAATCAGAATGCCCAGTGACAGTGAAACGAAAATGTACGGCAGCGAAAGAAACGCCAGCAACACAACGTTGCCATGAATTGGCACGCTGAATATGAACCGCATTGCGGTTACGATCATGCACAGCTCAAAGAAGCCAATTACCAGGTACGGCAGCAATTTTCCCAGCAGTAGTCCCATCGGCCGCACCGGCGTAACGAAGAGCTGTTCCAGCGTGCCGCGCTCTTTTTCTCGAACAATCGAAAACGCCGTCAAGAACGTCGTCACATTCAGCAGCAGCACCGCCGTCAACCCCGGCAGAAAGAAATTTGGCGAGCGTGAATCCGGATTGAAGAGAATCTTTGGGCGCATGTCGACCGCAAACGCGGTGTTCCCCTCGATGTTATTCCCTACAACCCGTCGCAGCGATTCGTCCAGCCCAATCGCCGTGGTTACGTTGATGGCCTGTCCCGCAACGGAAGAGTCCGATCCATCGATCAGCACCAGCACCTGCGCACCCATCTGATGCAGCAACTTGTCCGAATAGTCCACCGGGATCTTTATCCCCACGCGGCACTTGCCAGAAATGATCAGGTCGTTCAACTGCTTGTCGCTGTGCACGTAGCGATAAAGGTGAAATGTGTCGGAGTTCCTCAACCGGTCCAACAGTTCGCGGCTTTGTTCCCGCCCGTCCGCGTTATACACCACGGTGTTGATCTGCCTCACATTGGTGTCAATCCCATAACCGAGAAGAAACATCTGCAGAATCGGAATAATCAATGAGAAGAACAGCGTGGCAAAATCTCGCCTCACGTGCAGCGTTTCCTTATAGAACACCGCGCCAAATCCACGAAATGGATTAACCACGAGACGCCTCCTGCGCGGCTTGATGCTTGTAGGTAAGCTCCACGAACACATCTTCAAGGCTGGGCGCTAGCGGCCGAATTTCCCCTACCACGATTTCGTGTTCCAGCAATTCCTTGCGCAGGCGCTCCAAATCCACGTGATCGTCGATCAAAGCGTGAATCGATTGCCCAAAAATCGTCGCGCTTCGCACTCCCGGAATGGTGCGCGCAATGCGCAGCGCCCGCGTCACCTGCGGCGTGGTGATCTCCACTCGATACGTCCCGGGCGGCTGCACGTCCGGCAATTGCCGCAAACTTTCCGGCGTACCATCGGCAATCAGTTTGCCGTAGTAAATGTAGGCGACGTGGTTGCAGCGTTCCGCCTCGTCCATGTAGTGCGTAGTGACGAAGAACGTGATCCCGTGCGCCGACAGCTCAAACAACAAATCCCAAAGCTGCCGCCGCGCCACGGGATCGATTCCCGCCGTCGGTTCATCCAGGAAAATCAGTTTGGGCTCGTGCAGCATCGCGCAACCCAGCGCCAGCCGCTGCTTCCATCCGCCGGAGAGTTGCGCCGAAAGACGATTCAGATACGGTCCTAGCCCATTCAGTTGAACGATGTCGTCCATCCGTTGTCGCAGCCGCTCGGCCGATAGTCCATAAATTCGCCCGTAAAACCGCAGATTCTCCGCAACGGTCAGGTCGCCGTATAAGCTGAAGTTCTGCGACATGTAACCGATGTTTTCCCGTACCCCTTCCGGGTCCTTTCGCACATCGATGCCGTATACGGTTGCTTCGCCCGCAGTCAGCGGCAGTAATCCCGTCAGCATCTTGATCACCGTGGTTTTCCCGCTGCCATTCGGTCCCAAAAATCCGAAGATTTCGCCTTTCTCCACGCGGAAACTGACATCGTCAACGGCGGTAAAGGTGCTAAATCGCCTCACAAGATGTTGCCCGTAGATGGCCAATTGATCGGAAGTGTCCACGGTTCAGCTCGCTGCGTTGAACTTCACGTCTGCCGCCATGCCTGCCCGCACCCGGTGCGAAGCATCGTCGATGCGCACTTTCACGCCGAACACCTGGTGCACTCTTTCTTCCCGGGTCTGCACGTTGCGCGGCAGGAATTCCGCCTGCTGGTTGATCTGCTCCACCACGCCGTTGAACACCTGGTTCGGAAACGAGTCCATATGAACTTCCGCTTTTTCCCCCAGCTGCACGTGGCCGATTTGCGTTTCCGGAATGTAGATTCGTACGTAGATCTGGTCGCGTTCCAGCAGCGTAGCGATCGGCGTATTCGGCGCAATCAGGTCTCCGGGGCGTACATCCAGAACTTCCACGGTTGCAGCCGAAGGAGCCAGCACTTGCCGCTCCCGGTAGCGCGCCTCTTCCAAAGCAAAAGCCGCTTTCGCTGCTTGCACGTCTTCCTTCCGGTTTCCTCGCTCGAATTTTTCCAGCGTTGCTTGCGTCTGGTGGTAGCGCGCCTGCGCTGCCGCTATCTCTTCTGGACGGTAGCCTTTCTGCAATTCCTCCAGCTTGTGTTGCGCATTCTGCTTCTGCGCCAACGCCATCTTCCAATTCGCCTCGGCAGTATCGCGCTGTTGCTTCGACACCAAATCCTTCTGCGCCAGCGCGTCGTACCGCTGCGCATCCAGATGTGCCCGGATCTCGTCGGCCGTCGCGCGGTCAAGGTCCGCTTTCGCCGAGTCGATATCTTCTTGCCGGTATCCGTTTCTGCGCTGTTCGTATTCCGCGCGCGCTTGCGCCGCCGTCGCGCGTGCTTCCTCAATTTCTTCGGGACGAAAACCCCGCTGGGCCTTTTCCGCTGCCGCGCGCATTTGCTCGAGTGTCGCGTGCAGTTCCTTGTCGTCAAAGGTCACCAGCACCTGGCCGGGCTCCACCGAATCGCCTTCGCGTACCAGAACCTTGTCGATGCGTCCGCCGACCTTCGAGCCAACGCGGATATTGCGCGCCTCAACCGTGCCTGATCCTTGCAGCCCGGTCTCGCGGTGGAACCATCCCATCGAGTAGGCCGCCACCGCCCCTATCCCCGTCACCACCAGGATGATTAGTAAGCGCTTGCGGTTCATGGACACACTCCTAACAGGAACAATGGCGCTACCCATGTCGGCTTTTTTGTGTTAGGTGGCCGCAATCCCGACCACAGCACTTCAAACGCGGTTTCAATACGCTCTTGCAGGCTGCCGTCTCCAGAAAGTGACCACAGCAACAGCGTTCCGAAAATCGTTTGCCGGAATACCTGCGCAAGTTCGATCGGAGGCAGGTCGTCGCGGATCTCCCCGCGCTCCTGCCCCAGTTGAATCATCTGTGAGTGCAGGGCTAACACGCGGTTCTGCAGATCCTGCATCGCCGACCGCACCTCACTGGACGACAGGAAGGCCTGCAGAAATGCCCGAACGATCGCCGGATGTTGAATCGGCTCTTCCGTCATCCTGGCTCCCAGCGATCGCAGGAACTCAGGCAGCGGCACGCTCGACTTACGAGCTTCGTCCATGGCCTGCTGCAACTTTCCTAATTGCAACTCCCCGAAAGCTAGAAGAATGTGCTCCTTGCTTGGGAAGTAGTTGAAAAAAGTGCCTTTACCAACATCGGCGGCGTTGGTAATGTCCTCCACGGTCGCCTCTAGGAAGCCCTTCTTGCCGAACTGATCCAGTGCGGCGCGGAACAGTCGTTCTCGCAACTCGGCGCTACGGCGCCCTCGACGGGATGAGTTTTTACCGGAAAGGGATGTCGAAGTTGCAGCCATAATGACCTCGATTCATGTATGACTGTAGGTCATATTTGGCAGGATGTCAAGCCAAACGAAAAAGGCCCTGGGTTTTCTCACAGGGCCTCTCCTCAATTCTTCCGGGTCGAACTGGTCTTTAGAACTCCTTGCCGGAAGACTTGTTTTGGGGGGATTTCTTATTTAGGTAGGCAATCATCTTCTGCGCGCCTGTTGGTACCGGAACCACACCTTTGAAAATGATGTCCGACGCGCTGACGCTCTTGTTGTACAGCTTCTCATTCGCGCGGTTGTCCGGCCGCACCGTGGATCCGGAAAGCGACACGCCCGCAAACAATCCACGCGCTCGGGAATACGACAGGATTTCCGCCCGCATGGTCACATCGGTAGATGCCTCAGCGCTTCGCCCCTTCGGTCCCGCAGCTGCCGAGGCGTCGGCGCCCAGCTTTACCTTGCTGCTTAGAATCGCCTTGGCCCCGCGTTCGTTCATCACGAGCAGCACGAAGTCGGTCGCCTGCCCGCCAATCTGGAATCCGAAGCTCCCTCCTTCCAACGCCATCATCGTCGGAGTGCTCCATGGCCCGTTGAATTTCTCGCCCGAGCGGCAGGTCATCGCACCGCGTCCGTAACTGCCGCCAAAAATGAAAGCGCCTTTCAGCACCGATGGATACACGATAATGCAGTCGGACTTGTCAATCAGGTCCTGCGGTATATCGTCGGGGATATCCATGATTTCCTGAATCACCGAGCCGCAGTTTTCCAGCCTGTCTTCTTCTTTTTGGTCGTTCGCAAGCAGCGCGGGGGTTGCCAGTATAAGAGCAAGGACAGAGGACAAAATTCGTTTCATGCGTTTTTTCACCTTTTCCCGTTCGGCCCCAATGGTTCGAGTGATTCGCGCTAAGGAGTAATCATGGCGGGTCCGGGTTAACGGTGCAAGGTTTGCCCAGTTCTGACCGCCGAATAGCGGGGCCAGCAGCAGCCCCTATAGGCTTTCGAATATACTTTCAGACCATGGATTTTGCCAATAGCCGCTCTGTGGATAAACGACCGCGTGGCGCCATTTCCTTTGCGCTCGCTTTTTTGATGGTTCTCGCTGCGCCCGCTCGTTCGCAGGAAACGAAGCGCTCGAGGCCCGCCGAGCGCTTTGCCGCGCGCGCCGACATCTTGCTCGGCGCCAATCCTGTCAGCAAAGGGGAATGGGGCCTGTCTATCGTGGATGCCGCGAGCGGTGAAGTTCTTTACGAGAAGAACTCCGCCTCCTATTTTGTGCCTGCCTCCAACATGAAGCTGCTCACCACCGCTCTTGCCTTGGACAAACTGGGGGTCGACTATCGCTTCCGCACCACCGTGGAAACCAATGGCGTCCTTTCGCCATCTGGATCGTTGACCGGCAATCTCATCCTTGTCGGCCGCGGCGATCCCAATCTCTCCAATCGCAAGTTTCCCTTCGAAACAAAAGAAGAGTTTGACGGCCCGCCCGACAAGGTCCTGGCGGAACTCGCCGATCAGCTCATCGCGCGCGGCTTAAAGCAAATCTCTGGCGACATTGTCGGCGACGACAGCTATTTCCCGCGGGAGCGCTATCCCGGTGGCTGGGAAATCGACGATATGGTGTGGGAGTATGGCGCGGCCATATCCGCGATCGTCGTCGACGACAACACCGTCACCCTGACGCTCACGCCCGGCGGGCAATCAGGCGATCCAGTCAACGCCTTGGTTGACCCGGCTACCCCGGATTTCACCGTGGAGAACCATGTCGTCACCTCTGCTGTCAAAGAAAAACCCGATCTCCGCCTCACCCGCGAACCCGGTGCGCAAACCGTCCTCGTCACCGGGATTCTCCCGGCCAACAGTGCGCCGCGCAAACTCGTCCTTGCCATCGAAGAGCCCGCGCAGCATGCCGCCAGCCTCCTGGCGCAATTGTTGGCGGATCGTGGCGTCAAGTTCACCGGGAAAGTCCGTGCCCAGCATGATCCTGATCCCGCCGCCGCTTCGCGCACCGTTCTCGCCGAGCATCTTTCCCTGCCCTTGGGAGACACCATAAAGCTCGTCAACAAGATCAGTCAGAATCTTCACACCGAAGTGCTCCTCCGCACCGTCGCGCGCCAGCAGGGTCCCTGGGCAACTCCCGAAGACCTGCTCAAATTTCCGCAAGGGTTTTACGCTCGCTCTGGTATTGCTGAGGACGAGGTCATCCAGACCGACGGCTCCGGTCTCTCCCGTCACGACATGGTCACTCCACGTGCCCTCGTTGCCCTCCTGCAGTCTGCGCAGAAGCAGCCGTGGTTTCCCGCGTACTACGCCTCGCTCCCTGTCGCCGGTGTCGATGGCACTTTGAACGAGCGCATGAAAGACTCTCCGATTACCGGACGGATCCACGCCAAAACGGGTTCGGTCTCGCATGTCCGAACGCTCTCAGGCTATGCTGATACTCCCAGCGGGCGCCGCCTGATCTTTTCTTTCCTCAGCAACAATCAGGGCGGGAAGAGTCACGAGACGCACGACGCGCTCGATGCATTGTGTGAAGCTATGATCCAGGAGTTTGACGCACCACCGGCCGACGCCAAGCCAGCTCCATCGACCCCACAAGGACAACCATCACCGTGAACGAAGAGCGCATCATCACCGTCTTTGGTAGTTCCCGCCCGGCGGAAACTCACCCGGACTACCGCGAAGCCCGTCAAGTGGGCCGCCTGCTGGCCGAGCATGGCTTCGCCGTCTGCAGCGGCGGATACGGCGGAGTCATGGAAGCGGTTTCGCGCGGCACCAAAGAAGTGAGCGGAAAGACCTACGGCGTAACCGCGGAATTCTTTTCGCGCCACGCCAATCCCTTCATCGACGTCGAAGTTCGCGTGAAAACCTGGGAAGAGCGCCTTTTTGAACTGATTCGCCTGGCCGACGGGTTTGTGGCTTGCAAGGGCGGCACCGGCACACTGGTCGAACTCGCCGTCGTTTGGGAAATGCTGAACAAATCGGTGATCGCGCCCAAGCCCGTTGCCATCGTCGGCAATTTCTGGCAGCCCATCCTCGATCGCGTGCGTGAAGTGGAACTGGGCCCTCGCGAGTCATCGGAGTCGCGCGTCTGGAAGGAAGCCAGCGGCAACCTCATCCATTCCGCCACGACACCGGAAGACGCCGCCAATTTTCTCGCGGCGCAACTGAAGAAGCATTGACGAAAATGTCTCGACCGGCACAAGACGTTCTCGAGTTCGACAAGCTGCGCGAATTGCTGCGGCTCAGAACCACCTGCGCGCCGGGACGCCGTCGCATCAGCGCATTGCAGCCCGGCACCGACCGTTCCTCGCTGGAAACCAGCTTCGCGCTCATTCGCGAGGCCCGCGAGTGGTTGCGCGCGGAACGCGAACTGGGCTTCGGCGCGCTCGCTGATCCCGAACATTGGCTGGCGCGTTTGGAAGCACCCGGCGCAGTGCTCGAACCTCCCGACTTCCTCGACGCTGGCTCGTTGTTAGAAACCGCAAGCTGGCTGCGTCAGCAATTCCGCGAAGAAGCCGGCAAGTTTCCTTTGTTGGCCGCACAAGCCGCCAGGCTCAGCGATTTTCGCGACCTACAAGCCGCCATCAAACGCTGCATCCTTCCCAATGGCGAGATCAGCGACGATGCTTCTACAGCCCTGCGCAAAATTCGCGCCAGCATTCTACAGACTCGCGATTCCATTCAAAAGGCCCTCAAGCAAATCCTGCGCTCACGCCAGGCAGAAAGCGGTGAAGACTACGTCACGGTGCGCAACGACCGCTTCGTCATCCCCGTCCGTTCCGAACATCGCCGCTCCGTACAGGGCGTTGTCCACGGCGCCAGCGCCACAGGCCAAACCGTTTTCGTCGAGCCCTTCGAAACCGTCGAAACCAACAATCAGCTCGTTCAGCTTGCCGAAGACGAAGCCGCAGAAATTTTTCGCATCCTGAAAGATCTCACCGGTCGTTTGCAGTCCATGCTCGATCCTCTTCAATCCGCTTCCGCAACCATCGCCGAACTCGACAGCGTCTTTGCCCGCGCCCGTTTTTCCCGCGACTTTGACGCCTGCATCCCGGAATTTGTCGCCCACGCCCAGCTTCAACTTGAGGCTGCGCGCCATCCTGTACTTGAAGACAAATTGCGCCGCGAAAATCGCTCTATCGTTCCCATCTCTCTAAATCTTGGTGGAGACGAGCGCCTCCTCGTGATCAGCGGCCCGAACACCGGTGGGAAGACCGTAGCGCTGAAAACCACCGGCATGGCGGCGTTAGCAGCCCAGGCTGGCATTCCCGTTGCCGCGCAGCGCGCCGTCCTGCCGCTCTTTGATCGCGTGCTCGTCGACATTGGCGACGAACAATCCATCGCTGCCGACCTTTCCACTTTTTCCGCTCACATGCTCAATCTGAAAGCCATGCTCGAAGAGGCCACACCTAATTCCCTCGTCCTCGCCGACGAAATGGGAACTGGCACGGCTCCCGAAGAAGGTGCGGCGCTGGCTGTCGCGCTCCTCGACGAATTCAAGAAAAAGCACTGCTTTGTCCTGGCCACCACACACCACGACCGCCTGAAGACCTATGCTTCCACCGCCCCAGGTGTCGTCAATGGCGCAGTCGAATTCGACGACGTCAATCTCCGCCCTACCTATCGCCTCATGGTTGGCGTGCCCGGCGGTTCGAGCGGCATCGCTATCGCCAATCGCCTGGGCCTCGCAAAAACCATCATCGATCATGCGCGCTCGTTGCTCACCCCGGAAGCCCACGAGGCCGCCGAGCTGATCGCCTACCTGCATCGCAGCCGCGATGAACTCGACCGCATGCAGAAACAGATGGCCGAAGAGCGCCACTTGCTAGAACAAGAACGGCAAAAGCTGCGCGCTGAGTGGGTCGACCGCCAGAAGCAGCGCATCGTCGATCTGGAACAGAAGTTCGCCGAGATGCAAAAGCGCTTCGACGAAAATGTTGCCGGCGTCGTCGATGCCGTCAAAGAACGCGAACTTCGTTCCCAGTTGGAAAAAACCGCCCGCCGCAAAATGCAGGATGCTCGCGGCGAAGCCAAGGAAGAATTCAACGCCGCCGTTGTGCAAACCATCTCCGATTCCCAGAAAGACCTGGGCATCAAACCCGCGTCCTTCGAGGCCGTGAACCCGGGAAAGCTGCTGCCCGGCGCCCGTCTTCGCGTCCGCGGCTTCAACCGGCCCGTGATTCTTCGCCGCCTCGACGGTTCCACTGCCGAAATCGAAGCTGGCCCTCTTCGCATGAAAGTAGCCGTGGACGAGATCACCGCCATCGCGAGCGAGCCAGTAGAAAAAAATTCCGGTGCAGGGAAGCGCGCCACTATCACCGTAACTTCCGCGTGCGGCGAAGGTTCTTCCAGCGAGGAAATCAATGTCATCGGCATGACCGTAGAAGAAGCCACCGAGCGCGTCGACAAATTCCTCGACCAAGCTGCCCTCGCCAATCGCACCCGTGTGCGCATTATCCACGGCCACGGCACCGGAGCCCTCCGTCGCGGCCTCGCCGAATTCCTCAAAACTCACCCTCTGGTTGCCAGCGCCGCCTTCGAAGCCGAGGACCACGGCGGCAAAGCCATCACCGTTGTAGACTTGCGTGCATAGCAACAATGACGAAACTCGAAGCACGAAATTCGAAACTCGAAGCTACGCCAGCCGCGGCGATCGCGCCCGTTCGCGATTTCAAGGCTCCCGATGCTTGGAAGCTGGCGCGCAATCTCCCGGTCTTGACTTTCGTTTTGCTCAAAAAACTGCCAGCTGAGGAACGGTTTGCGCGAAACAGCCAGATCAGACGTGCTGTCCAATCAATCGCTGCGGACATTGCAGAAGGCTTTGGCCGATATTCGTATCAGGAAAATTTTCAGTTTTGCCGGCAGGCGCGAGGTTCCGCGTATGAGGTGAGGGGCCAGCTTGTAAGCGCACTCGACGCCAATTTGATTTCCAGCGCCGAGTGTGAAGAGGCGGACGGATTAGCCCAACGGGTGATCCAGACTCTGAACGGATACATTCGCTCCACGAGCAAAAGACCGGCAGAGTCCAGGAAGGATCGTTAGGCAGGCGAATTTCGTTTTTCGAGTTTCGAATCTATGGCAGAAGCGGGATCATTTGCGGATCGCGTCAAACAGCAGGCGGACATCGTCCGCGTGGTGGGCGAATACATCCGCCTGAAAAAGAGTGGCCAGAATTTCACCGGCCTCTGCCCCTTTCACGGCGAAAAAACTCCTTCCTTCGCGGTTCACCCCGTCAAACAGATTTACCACTGCTTCGGCTGCGGCAAGGGTGGCGACGTCTTCAACTTCGTCATGGAAATGGACAAGGTTCCATTCCCAGAGGCGGTTCGCATCGTTGCTGAAAAATGCGGCATCGCCATTCCGAAGCCCAAGGAACGCTCTCCGGAAGAGCAAAAAGAGCATCAGCAACGTGCCGCTCTGATCGAAATGCACCGCGAAGCGCAATCCTTTTTTATCAAACAACTTCAATCCACCGCCGAAGGCCGCGCAGCCCGTGCCTACCTCGAAGACCGCGGGCTAAACGCGGAAGCGCTTTCGCGCTTTGGAATCGGTTACGCCCCAAGCGGTGGCGACGTTCTGTTGCGTTCCTTGAAGCAAAAATATGCGGAGAAACTACTCGTCGAGTCCGGGCTGATCTCCCGCGATCAGAGTGGAGGTCGACTCTTCGATCGCTTCCGCCGCCGCATCACCTTTCCCATCGCTAACGAGTCCGGCAAAATCGTGGCCTTCGGTTGCCGCGCCTTGGGCGACGACCAGCCCAAGTATCTAAACTCCCCCGAAACTCCCATCTATTCCAAGAGCAATGTGCTTTACCACATGGATCGCGCCAAAGAAGCCATTCGCCGCCAGGACTTCGCCATCCTCGTCGAAGGCTACATGGATGCCATCGCCGTGGCCCGCGCCGATATCGTCAATGTCGTCGCCAGTTGTGGCACCTCCCTTGCCGAGCCGCAAATCAAACTCCTCGGCCGTTTCACCAAGCGCGTCATCGTCAACTACGATCCCGACGCAGCCGGGCAAGCTGCCACCGAGCGTTCCATTTCTCTCCTGCTCGAACAGGATTTCGAAGTTCGCGTCCTCGCTCTTCCCGCCATCGGCGACAAAAAGGCCGATCCCGATCTGTTCATTCGCGAAAAAGGCGCCGAGTCCTACATCAAAGCCCTGAAGGACGCTCCTCCTTACGTCGACTATCTGATCAGCCGCGCCCGTCAGATGGATCTGAGCAGCGGAGAAGGGAAGTTGCGCGCGCTTAATTTCCTGCTCCCGTATCTCCAGAAAATTCCCAACCGCCTTCTTCGCTCGGAGTGGGCCACGCGCATCGCCCAGCAGTTGCGCATCGACGAACCCGTCCTTCGCGCCGCACTCAGCAAAGCCGCCAACGAACGCCGCGGCGAGGTCAAGACCCAGCCAGAGCTGGTCGGCAAAGCAGCCAAGCCCACCGAGCGCCGTCTGATCCGTATGCTGGTTGAAGCCGAGGGCTTTCGCCGCGAGATTGCTCGGCGGCTCCAGCAAGCGCGTCTCTATGAAGGCCTCGAGTCGGAAAAGATCCTCGCTGCTCTCATTGTCGCCGGGCTTTCCGACCAGCCCATGCAGGCCACGGAGATTGGATCGCTTCTCGACGAGCGCGACCGCCGCCTGTTCTTCGAAATCCTCTTCGAGCCAGCCCAGGAGGGCTCCTGGGAGGAAGCGGAAAGCTGTCTCGAAGCCCTGCACCGCCGGCAGATTGAGCAGGAACTCCTAGGTGTCCAGCGCGACATCGAAGCCCTGCCCGCGGGTCAATCCATTCGTGAACTTCTCAGCCGCAAGCAGGAACTCCTCAAACGCCTCGCCGCCGCCGATCACGGCTAAGCGTTTCAAATCAAGCACATGCCGCCATTCCACAGTTTTTCCGCAAGGAACTGATTGACTTTGCACGACTTACCCATGTAGCGTAGAAGGGTTCGGCGGATAACGGTTTCGCTCTTCGAGGCATCTATTTAGAGTGCAAACGATGCTACGGGACCAGTCCGCGAGAGCGCGGCAGGCGGCATGGCGTGGGGCAGTGGCAAGCATTTAGCTCGGCACACAGGGCTTCACAGAAAAACCTAGATCCTTTTGGAGGATTTCCCATCCTCCCTCTGTCCGGCATGGGCTGTGCGCAGAGAGCGCTGAACTGTGACCAGTGTGTGCACCATCGAAATTGGCACTAAGGGATTTGGAGGATTGTTGTGGCGGCAACCGGTTTAGAAGAAAAATATGATGCGGTAAGGCAGCTCATTGCCGTTGGCAAAGAGCGCGGTTACCTGCTCTACGACGAAGTCAACGATTCCCTCCCTGCGGAAGTCCATTCCTCGGAAGAGATCGACGACCTCCTCACTACTTTCGAGCGTAACGGTATCGAAATTTACGAAGACGCCGCTTCGGCGAAAGCCGCTCGCGCCGTTGAAGTCTCTTCCGATCACGGCGACCATGAAACTGTCGTCAAGGATGACGGTCACGCCGAAGAAAGCGGCAGCGACCTCGACCTCACGCCCGGCTCTTTGGAAAAAACCAACGATCCCGTCCGCATGTATTTGCGTGAAATGGGCACCGTCCCTCTGTTGACTCGCGAAGGCGAAGTTACCATCGCCAAGCGTATCGAGCGCGGCCAATTGGTGGTGATGAAGGCCATCACTCGTTCCCCCATCGTCATCAAGGAATTGATCGCCGTCGGCGACGATCTCCGCAAGGGCGCTCGCTCCATCAAGGAAATCGTGCAGTTCGATGATGAAGAGTTGACCGAAGAGAAGATCGCCAACAAGACCAAGCAAACTCTCAAGCACATCGACAAGATCGCCAAGCTTTACGATGAGGCTCTCAAGCAAGCCGTCAAACTCGACAAAACTGCTAAATCCAAAAAGCGCCCTTACGTCCGCGCCAAGTGGGACGTCTCACGCACTCGTATTGAAATTTCTCTCGAAATCCGCGGCATCGACTTCAACCCTTTTGAGAAAAAGCGCCTCATCGACAAAATGCGCGGCACCGTTGAGCGCCTGCAATCCCTTGAACGCGAAGCCGGCCGCCTCGAACGCCGCGCCGATGTTTCCAAGGGCGAAAACGCCGCCGAAGCCCGCCGCGAACTGCGTACCCGTCGTTCCGAGCTGAAGGACATTGAGGAAGCCAGCGAAGTCGGTCTCACCGAACTGAAGCGCACTCTCACCATCATTCAACGCGGCGAAGCGGAAGCCGAACAAGCTAAAAAAGAACTGATCGAGGCGAACCTTCGTCTCGTCGTTTCCATCGCAAAAAAATACACCAATCGCGGCTTGCAGTTCCTCGATCTCATTCAGGAAGGCAACATCGGCTTGATGAAGGCCGTCGACAAGTTTGAATGGCGTCGCGGCTACAAATTCTCTACCTACGCCACTTGGTGGATTCGCCAGGCCATCACCCGCGCGATTGCCGACCAGGCTCGCACCATCCGCATCCCGGTTCACATGATCGAGACCATCAACAAACTGGTCCGCACCAGCCGCCAGCTTGTTCAGGAACTCGGTCGCGAACCTACCAGCGAAGAAATCGCCAAGCGCATGGACATTCCTGTCTCCAAGGTGCGCAAGATTCTGAAGATCGCGCAGGAGCCGATCTCACTTGAAACGCCCATCGGCGAGGAAGAGGATTCGCATCTCGGCGATTTCATCGAGGACAAGGCCGTGGTCTCGCCCTCCGATGCGGTCATCAACCTCAACCTGAAGGAACAGACCTCTTCGGTGTTGAAAACTCTGACGCCTCGCGAAGAAAAAGTCATCAAAATGCGTTTTGGCCTCGACGATGGCAGCGAGCACACCCTCGAAGAAGTCGGCCAGTCCTTTGCCGTCACCCGCGAACGTATCCGCCAGATCGAAGCGAAGGCCCTTCGCAAGCTTCGTCATCCTTCGCGCTCGCGCAAACTCCGCGCCTTCCTCGAAGGTCCTTCCCGCGATTATCTATAGAACGGATTGCAGTTTCGAAATCCGATACACGACGACGAACGCCCGGCGCAAACCGGGCGTTTTGATTGTCGGGTGCAATTTGAATTGCATATTCTTCATTCACAACCGGGTCACGTCTTCTTTGTGCAGCGGACAATCGGCCTTGAGAACCTTAGGCGCAGATCGTTGCAGCAGGCGTTAGCTTTGTTACAGCACGGCGAATCCTAGGGACAAGGGATTCACGATTCTTTCTGTTTCCCAGGGAAAGCCGGCTCAGGAATGCGAGTGAAGTAACGCAGCAACAATATCGTCCAGATTCCCATGAATGCCACGAACCCGAACAGCACCGCGAATGTTGCCCCGATATCAAACTGCCCATGCGGTGGCATGTTCGCGTTGATGGCTTCGGCAGTCACGAACAGAAGCAAGAACAGCACCGCGCAGGCAAACCATCCCATTTTCATGCTCAGATATCGCATCGTCTCTTCGCGCCGTTCCGCGGCTAACCAGTATTCCTTGTGCGGCAGATTCACCATGTTCGCGGGGAGTACCCCAATCAACAGTGGAACAACAAATCCTGCAACAAACGAGACGCCCACCACCACGACCATGGTCATGAAGAACTGTTCCTTACTCTGCCAGTCGGTGACTTCACCGTGCGGACCGAAGTGCGATGCCATGCGCGCTGGCAGCAGCGCATATCGCCGCACCCAATCAAGCACTCCAATCGCCAGCAAAAATCCGTAAACTATTCGTGGAATGCGCAGATCGTTCATCGGTGTCCCTTTCCTTCAGCCTATTCGTCCCGCCCGCGCGCCACAATCCTTTTGCGACAAGCCGTGCTCACTAAGTTCTTGCCTTTCTCTGTTGAATGCCCGAAATTGGAATGTATCGAGCAAATCCATGCACCGAGTTGAGGAGCCGCTCTCTCTTCGAATGCAACGTCGACACCAAATCGCCGCCTCTCTCATTTTCCTTCTGATCGCTGCAACTCTCATTGGTATTTGGCACACCCGTCAAGCGAGTTCACTCTCCGCGTCACCACAGGCCAAAAATTCCAAGCCGGCCAATTCTTCCCTCACCGCGGTGGATCAGACTCCGCTGAAGGTCGCCCAACAGCTTGCGCAACTTGCTTCCACGCCCGAAGAGCGCGCCTTTGCTCAGGAAGCCATTCGCTTAGCCGATTACGAAGTGGATATGGCCTTTGATACCGCTCTCAGTGAAGCCCGTCTCCATCCTCCTCCCCTCAGCCCCGAAGCCAAGCAAATTAACGAACGCCTGCAAAAGGCCGAGAAAATCCTGAAGGCCGACGAGGAACGCACCAAGCAGCTTGCAGAACAAGTTGTCAAAGCCCCAGAAGACAAGCGCGAACCTGTCGAACTGGACCTGATTCAGGCCGAAGCCGATCTCGACCTCGATCAGGACGAAGTCGACGACGCCAAACAGGACCTCTACCGCGCCGGCGGCAATCTTGTCGATCGCATCCAGGCCATGAGGAAGGAGCACGAGGAATTGGGCCATGCCAACGCCACCGCCATTCCCATCGGCAATATTCCTCCCGAAGAGCTCGGCCTCATCCACCGCGCACAGCAATGGTCTGCGCTGCACCAAAAGCAGCTCGAGCTCTGGCAAGCCAAAAACGATGCGCTCGCTGCCGCTGGCAAGCTCTCCGCGCAACACGATGCTCTGGAATCCGCTTCTGACGCTGCCAAGGCGCAATCGCCCGAACTCGTCCACCATTCCAAACTGAGCCAATCCGCACAGCCCGCATCTCGCGTCTCTGCGGCCGACAAGAGCCGCGAAGACTCCGCTTCCTTGCTTCAAAGAACCCAGCAGATCGCCGCGAACCAGAAGATTCTGACGGTCCTCGACAAGCGCATCGAAACCCACAAGGAACTCGCCACTGTCTACGACCAGTGGATCAACTTCGTTCACCACGCCCAGCTTCGCGTTATCCATCGCATGCTCATCGGCTCCCTCATTATTTTGATCATCGCGCTGCTGGGTCTTTACGCCAACTCCTGGATGGAATCCGTCGCCGGCAGAGTCTCTACCGACCGCCGCCAGACGCAGTTCTTGCGCACCATCTCTCGCGTCTTTCTCCAGTTTCTCGCTGCTCTCTTGATCCTGCTGGTGATTTTCGGGCCTCCCGGTCAGTTGGGCACGTTTCTGGGGCTCGCGGGCGCAGGTCTTACCGTCGCGCTTAAGGATTTCATCGTCGGTTTTATCGGCTGGTTCGTCCTCATGCGCAAGAACGGAATCCGCCTCGGCGATTGGGTGGAAATCAACGGCGTTACCGGTGAAGTCGTGGAAATTGGTCCGTTCCACACGGTGCTGCTCGAAACCGGCAATTGGGGCGATTCCGGCCAGCCCACAGGCCGCCGCGTCACCCTCACCAACAGTTACGCCATTGAAGGCCACTACTTCAATTTCTCTGCCAGCGGACCCTGGCTTTGGGATGAGTTGCAGGTCGTGTTGCCGGCCGGACAGGATCCCTATCCAACCGTCGAAGCCCTCAAAAAGCAGGTGGCTGAGGCTACGGCAGAGTACAGCAAGCAAGCCGAACAAGAATGGCGCCACGCTACTTCTTCCATCGAAGAATCCGGCTTCACCGCCACGCCGGCGGTCAGCCTTAAGCCCATTCTTGGCGGCGTTGAAGTCAGCGTGCGTTACATTACGCGCGCCAGCGACAAGTACAAAGTCCGCGCCGCGCTCTACCACACCGCCTTGGAACTGGTCTCCAGTCAGGGCGGCAAAGTCTCCACGTAATCCGCATCCCTTTAGCTCACCCCTTTCTTTTGCGGGGTGCGGCTTTCTCCTGAGTTCTGCGTTTGTGCCGGCCGTCTTCTGAACCGGGCGAGCTCTTGCTCCTAGGCAAACTGCCTGTGCAACAATTTCCGCGCCCGCGACGCCGTGTACGTCGCCCCAGCATACATCGCCGCCAGCATAAAAAATCCCACCGCGATGCTGAACCGTTGCCCCACCCATCCCAGAGAGAAACTCATCGCCAGTTGCAGCACCGTCGCAAAAATCGCAAACGCCGATTGCGTCCGCCCCATAAAATGACGCGGCACAATCCCCATCAGCGATGATTGCGCCACAATCCCGCCCAGCGCCCGGAAAAATCCGAAGCATCCCTGCAGCAGCACTGCTCCCAGCAGGAATCCTACGAACGGCACAGCCAGGTGCCCCAGCGCCATCCCTGCCATCACCGCTACGTACAGCGGCAGCCGCAATCTTTGCGGCAGTTGGCTGGTAATCAACCCGCCGGTGATCGCGCCAATCGCCCAACCCGCTTCGATGAACCCGAACCCTCGTGCGCCTGAATGCAGAATTTCCGTGGCCAGCGCCACCACCACCACGTTGGAACTCACGATGCTCGCCATCAGGATCGCGTGCGTCACGCCCAGGGCCACCACTACCGGATGTTGCTGCAAATATCCAAAGCCTTCTTTCATGTCTGCGTAAATCGCCAGCGAAAGTCCCGCTTCCGCCACCTCGGGATTTTCTCCGCTTTCCAGTGCCTGCGAAGCCCTCTGTGTCGCTTCCGAATACTCCCGCGGAAATTGTTTGTGGTCGCGCGGCGAAACGTAGCCGCTGCGCAGCAGGTACAGGCACCCGGCCGACACAAAATACGTCAGCCCATCAATAAACAGGATTCCCGCGATCGCGATGTGGTCGTAGATGAATCCAACAAACGTTCCCGCCAGCAGCATCCCGGTCTGCACACCAACCAGCACCGCGGCATTCCCGCCCGTGAATTGGCTCGGCGGAATCACTTCCTGCACCAGCGCGTTCACGTTCGCCCAGTACATCGCCGAACCCGTTCCGGTAATCAGGGTCATCAAGTACAGGTGCCAGATCTCCAGTTGCCCGCGCCAGGCGATGTACGCGATCCCCAGCACCGCAAACCCGCGCGCCAGGTCCAGCAGCACTCCCAGGTACCGCCGGTCGAACCGGTCGATCAGCACTCCACCCACGAACGGCACCACCAGTCCCGGCAGCGTCACTACGATCACCTGCCAACTCACCGCCACCGTCGAATGCGTCGCCGACATGATGTACCAACTCACGCCGATGAAGTTCATTCCGCTGCCAAACAGCGAAACAAACATCGCTGTAAAAAAATACCGGAACGCCCGCTGCTCCCACAGCAGCTTCCAGTCCACCCGGTGTCGCTCAGCAGTGGCCATCGAGCCTGTTAGTTTACTATCTTCGGCACTTTCGGCGGCTTGAGCTTGGTAAGCGAGGTCGTAAAAGCTCTCGCAAAGTGCCAGGTGGATTTGCGGTTCGCGGGGATGGTAGAAAACTGGAACGAGCATTGCGGGATGAAAACTGTCTGTCCAATCGTGACCGAAGTCCGCGATCTCTTGACCGTTCTCCGGCTGAAAGATGTAGGTCATACCTGGAAGCCAGGCGGCTGTGCCCCGCGTCTGACCTACCCTCGACTGCGAAACTCAACAGCTAGCCTACCTATCCCTTCCAATTCACGCTTTTGATACAGAAGTCTAGCTGCATTGGTCGACGTCCAGATCAGAGCGAACCCAGAAATACACACGATTGCAATCCGTCGCTTGGTGACCGAGACTGCAGGACGAACACAAATGGCAAAGCCCGCAAGCTTTGTTCTATCTCCTCGGCAGCGAAAGAGCGATTCCGCCCGCACTCACGGCAATACGCGACCCATCCGGCCGATTTAGCAGGGAGACACATTCGGGACAACCCGCAACTCGCACGCACCGCGTTGTCGCTTGTTTTTGCGGGCGAGACAACCGGGATGGCCTTCGGGAAACAATAGCTCCCGACACCATGCAATCCACCTTATGATGACCACATGGCCAAATTGCTCGAGTTGAGGAGTCTGGTTGTTGATCTCCCTACGGCCTCAGGCTGGGTCCGTCCCGTCAACGACCTCTCCTTGCGCATCGCTCCCGGCGAATCGCTGGGCCTCGTCGGCGAATCCGGTAGCGGCAAGACCATGCTTTCTCTCACCCTCATGGGCCTGCTTCCTCCCGGCGCTCGCGTCTCCGGCGAAGCTTTGCTCTCCGCAGCCGAAGCCCCGCCAAAAGATTTGGCCAAACTCCACGAAGAAGACGACTGGCGCGCCGTCCGCGGCCGCGAGATCGCCATGGTTTTTCAAGAGCCGATGACCTCGCTGAATCCCGTCATGCGCGTTGGCGCGCAAATTGAGGAAGCTATTCGCGCCCACGAACCGCACGTCGCGGGTTCTCACTTGGAGCGTCGCGTTCACGCTGCCCTCGAACGAGCCGCCGTTCCCGAGCCTGATGTCCGCGCCCGGCAATTGCCTCATCAGCTTTCCGGCGGACTTCGCCAACGCGTCATGATTGCCATGGCTCTCGCCGCCAATCCCAAACTGCTCATCGCCGACGAGCCCACCACCGCTCTCGATGTCACCGTTCAAAAACAGATCCTCGAATTGCTCGACCAACTCCGCCGCGAAATGGAACTGGCCCTCCTCTTTATTACTCACGACCTCGGTGTGGTCGCCAAGGTCGCCCATCGCGTCGCCGTCATGTACGCTGGGCGCATCATCGAAGAGGGTCCCACACAGGACGTCCTTCTCTCGCCGCAGCATCCCTATACGCAGGGCCTTCTCGCTGCTTCTCCAACCATCGTTCGCGGTCAACTCATTCCCATCCCCGGCACCGTCCCACAACTCGCCACTCTTCCACCGGGCTGCGCGTTCGCTCCGCGTTGTGGATACCGCCGCGCCGAATGCGATCATGCCGTCCCCGCTTTTCGTCCGCCGCAGAGCGACCATTCCGCCAGGTGCGTGCTCCTATGACCGTGACCCATTTGCTCGAAGCTAGCAGCCTTCGCAAGACCTACCGCCGTGGCGGCCTATTCTCCGACGAAGCAAAAGGAGATCGCTTCGTCGCCGTTGACGACGTGAGCTTCTTCGTTGAGCCCGGCGAAACCTTCGCCATCGTCGGCGAAAGCGGCTGCGGCAAAACCACTCTCGCCCGCATGCTCCTTCGCCTCGTCGAACCCGACCACGGTGCAATTCTTTTTGAAGGCATCGATCTCCTGCAGCTCTCCGCTGAAGCCTTGCGCGCGCAGCGCCGTCAAATGCAGATGATCTTCCAGGACCCTTTCGCTTCCCTGAATCCCCGCATGCGCGTCGACGAAATCGTTGCGGAGCCGCTGGCAATTCACGAACCACAACTTTCGCGCAACGATCGCCTCGCCCGCGCCGCGCAACTTCTCCGCCGCGTTGGCCTGCCCGACGATGCCGTGAACCGCTATCCTCACGAGTTTTCTGGCGGTCAGCGCCAGCGCATTGGCATCGCCCGCGCCCTCATTCTTCGTCCCGCGCTCATCATTGCCGATGAACCCGTATCCGCTCTCGACGTCTCTGTCGGCGCCCAAGTCCTCCTGCTTCTTCAGGAACTCCAGCAGGAATTTCATCTCACCTATCTCTTGATCTCCCATAGTTTTCCGGTAGTCGCGCAACTCGCCACCCACATCGCCGTAATGCGCGCCGGCCAATTCGTCGAATACGGCCCCGCCGACCTCATCCTCCATCAGCCAACGCACATCTATACGCGCGAACTCCTCGCCGCCGTTCCGGAGATTCCCTCCATTCGCTCCTTGTGATATTTTTCCGGAAGTAATTGCGTAGTATTCCTGGCAGCAAACATCCGACCGTCCTGTGGTCAAGGAGTCCTCGATGGCTACATCTCCCATGCCTGTGGCAGAGCCCCAGGCTTCTATCTCTTCCTTTGGTCGTCTCATTGGCACACTGTTCTCCCCTAAAGCGACCTTCGAAGATATCGTTCGGAAACCGACTTGGGTTCTGCCCACCGCCTTAATAGTGGTCTTTAGTTTTCTCGGTGCCATCGCCTTGAACAGCCACTTTAACTGGCGCGAATACATCTCTCAGCAGATCGAGAAAAACTCTCGAGCCTCGCAACTCTCCACTGAGCAAAAAGAACAGCAGATTGAAGTGAGCGCCAAGTATTCGCCCATCGCCGCCTACGCCTTTGGTTTGATTCTCCCCGTGGCGGGATTGCTGGTAATCTCTTTGGTCCTCATGGGCGCTTACAATCTGCTGGCCGCAGTTGGCGTCAACTTCAAAACGTCCTTGTCCATTGTTTCCCACGCCTTATTTCCTGCCGCCGTCGTCGGCACCATCCTGTTTACAACCGTCTTGTTCCTCAAACCCGTTGGCATGTTTGACCTGGACAATCCCGTCGCCACAAATCTAGCGGCACTTTTTCCCGACGATGCCGCGAAATGGCTTGTCGCTCTCGGGAAGAACGTCGACCTCCTTGAAATCTGGAAACTCGTGCTTCTCGCCATTGGCTTTGCCGCCGTGAATCCTAGGAAGCTCAAGCCTGGCAAGTCCTTCGTCATCGTTCTGAGCGTTTTTCTGGTCTATGTGATCTTGCGTGTGGGAATTGCTTTCGCCTTCTCCTGATACACTGGCGAAGTGAGCTTTTCCTTCGAAATTCAGCACACCGATCCAACGGGCGCGCGGCGTGGCGTTCTCTCCACGCCGCATGGCGTCATCGAAACGCCATTCTTCCTACCCGTCGGCACTGCCGCCACCGTCAAAGCCCTCACCCAGGAAGCCCTCGAAACCCTCGGCGCCAAAATCATTCTCGCCAACACCTACCATCTTTATCTGCGTCCCGGTCATGCGCTCATCCGCAAACTCGGCGGCTTGCATTCTTTCATGTCCTGGCGCGGCGCCATCCTCACCGATTCCGGCGGTTACCAGGTCTTCAGCCTCGCCGATCTGCGCAAAATCACCGACGACGGGGTACGCTTCCGTTCTCATCTCGACGGCTCGGTGCATCTCCTCACTCCGGAAAAGGCCGCTGAGATACAACTCGCACTGGGCTCGGACATTGCCATGGTCCTCGATGAATGCATCGAAACGCCTGCTCCACGAAGCGTCGCCGAAGCCGCTCTCAAACGCACCACTGCCTGGGCGCAGCGTGCGCGCAACTATTTTGCGCAGCGTGCTCAGGAGGATGGCCGCTTGCCGCAATGGCAATTCGGCATCGTGCAAGGGGCCACATTCGCCGACCTGCGCCGCGAAAGCGCGCACCAGCTTCTCGCTCTCGATTTTCCCGGTTACGCCGTCGGCGGCCTCGCTGTCGGCGAACCTCACGGCGTCACTTGTGAAATGGCTGCCGAAGTAACCGCTCTTCTTCCTGCCAACCGGCCTCGCTATCTCATGGGCGTCGGCCGCCCCGAACAGATCGCCGACTACGTCGCTCTCGGCATCGATATGATGGATTGCGTTCTTCCCACGCGCGCTGCCCGCCACGCCTGCCTCTACACCAGCGAGGGGCGCGTGCTCATCAAGAACGCGCGCTACATCGACGACCAGCGCCCCATCGATCCGCAATGTTCCTGTTCCGTTTGCCGCCGCTACACTCGTGCGTATCTTAGGCATCTCTTCGCCGCCGGAGAAATCACTGGCGCCATCCTCGCCACCCACCATAATGTCCACTTTTACCTTGACATCATGCGGCAAATCCGAGAGGCTATGAGGTTTGGACACCTGCAGAAATTTGCGGCAGGAGTGCGTGACCAGTATCTGGCCGGACCGCACTGAACCGAATTGGCAACTCGTGTTAGAGTAGTCGCAAGCTCTCATAGCAACCCGCCGTAGGTCGAGTCTCCGGACGAGAATCGAGCGGGCAGGGAAAGCGGGAATCCTTACCCGCTAGCGGTGGATTTTTTTTGCGGGCTCGGCTTTTTGGAACGACGGCTTCGATGCTTCAGGGTCGCGAAAGGGTACGGTAGTAAACCACGAACATGGATTTCGCAGCTCTCCTAATTTTGCAGGCCAGCCCGGCGGGAGGTCTCGGCACTTTTCTCATTCCTCTCGCTCTCATGTTCGGCATTATGTATTTCCTGGTGATCATGCCGCAGCAGCGGCAAAGGAAAAAAGT
>Ga0210406_10001527_pt1 | contig 28016 bp, 32 predicted proteins | sample IncBWC30MmetaG_FD_155454 | JGI IMG/M metagenome (GOLD analysis project Ga0210406, IMG submission 155454) | Forest soil microbial communities from Barre Woods Harvard Forest LTER site, Petersham, Massachusetts, United States - Inc-BW-C-30-M | ecosystem: Environmental > Terrestrial > Soil >... | reverse complement strand
CGGAATTGTTCGATCAACGCTGCTTTCGGTGCGCTCAAGTGCCCTCTCCGTCGTCCCCTGAATTTTCCTCTTCTCTTCGACTCATCAAGAGTAACACAAGATTCTTTTACGTGTAAAGCAATGTGGCAGCCTCTTTACCGCTCAAAAAACTTTGTCTGGATTATGCCTTGCTTTCGTGTTTCCATGCGTGCAGACCACGTAAACCGGCAGCGCAAATCAGTCCATGTGAGGCTCTATGACCGCACCAGTAGATCCTGCCCCGATGCTCCAGATTCCCACGCGACGGCAGGCCATTGTCAACGCTGCTTTGGCCATCGGCGTGTTGGGCACGATTTCAAACATCGGCGCCACCGCTGTGCCGGAAGACATTTCCCGCAACGCGGAAGCCATCCATCAAGAGCTTGTATTCAAAGCGAATCGCAAGCGTATTTACGAAATTTTCACCTCCACCGCACAATTCGACACGATGACCCACGACATTCAAACGAAAGAGGGCGGCGGGTCGAGCGCACCTCACCCGACCGAAATTAGCCATGATGCCGGCGGCGCTTTCTCGTTATTCGGAGGACGTATCGTTGGCCGGCATCTCGAGCTCGTTCCTGGCGAACGCATCGTCCAGGCCTGGCGCGTGGCCTACTGGGATCCGGGAGTTTTCTCGATCGTCAGATTCGATTTCACCGAACATGGCGCGGGACAAGGGCCCGAAACCAAACTCCTGTTTGCTCACACCGGATTCCCCCAGGGCGACGCGGAAAATCTCCTGCATGGCTGGAAGCTTCACTATTGGGAACCCTTGGAAAAATTTCTGGCCAGCTAGTCTTATTGAAAGACTTCAGGCCAGCGGCGCGTAGTAGACGGTATGGAGCCAGGAATAGGTTTCCGCCGAGTACTGTGGAGTGCAGTAGTTTTTCTTGCGCTCATTGGCGCGGCAGTCGCCGTCCGCAGAATCGTTTACCTTGGTCCAATCCTCACCAGAGCTTATTCTCCGCCCGCGGTTCCGCCTGACTCCAGAGCCGCGCAGTTCGTAGCTCTGGACGAAGTGTTTGCGCGCCACCCGATGCTGACCATGATTCATGTTGTTCCCGGGCTGCTATTCATGGTTCTTGGGCCGTTTCAATTTAGCGAATCCATTCGCTCGCGGCATCTTCAGTGGCACCGATGGAACGGCAGAATCTTCTTAGCGACCGGGTTCATCATCGGAATCTCGGCGCTATTAATGAGCTTCACCATGCAATCGATCGGCGGCGTGAACCAAGCCGCGGCAACAGTCCTGTTCGGCTCTTTCTTCCTGTTCGCGCTAAGTAAGGCCTTTTGGCACATCCGGCGTCGCGATGTCGCTCTACACCGCCAATGGATGATTCGCGCATTGGCGATTGGTCTTGCTGTTGCCAGCATTCGTCCGATCGTTGGTATTTTCTTCGCCACCAGCCGATTTTCCGGCCTGACACCGGCGCAATTTTTCGGCACCGCCTTCTGGATCGGATTTGTTCTACACCTCATCGCCGCGGAAGCCTGGATTCACGCCACGCTTCCACAAACCATAAAAGCGCAGATGACCGCCTCATAGCGGATCTCTTCCACAATTGCACAAATGGCGTTTCTTGACGTGGCCCAGTTCTGGTGCTACAAGGTTCGTCATTCTCAATCAGTTCGGGCCCCTTTTATAGCAAGGATGTTGAGCGCCTGCCCGCAACGTCCGAGCTACCACAACTTAGTAACCACACATTTTTGGGAATGCGCAGGCAGAAAACTTTCACGGAGAGACTTAAGAAATGAAGACGCGCCTGTTTTTCTGTTTTCTTGCAATGCTGTTGTCCTGTATTTCCAGTTTTGCGCAGCAATCGCAACCTCCAATACAACCTCTAACTTTCTGGTACGAATACACCATCAATCCTGGTAAGGAAGCTGAGTTCCTGGATCTCGTGAAAACGGTCGGCCAGCCGGTCCGCGACAAGCTCATGGCCGAAGGCGTGGTCAAGGCCTGGGGCGTTGAGACGCCTTTGCTTCGCGTTCCCGGCAATGCCACACATGTGATCTGGTACGCCGTCGCCGATTATGCAGGACTCGAACAAGTCGATAGCGCCATGCACGCTCAGATCGCCAAGCTCGATGACGAAGCGGCCAAATCCGGTGCCGCGAAAAAAGGCCAGAAAGCAGCAGCTTCGGTCACCGCTCGTCTCGGCGAAATCGCCGACATGAGCAAAGTCCACGACTACCTCACCCGCGATCTGGTCATCGGCTTCGGTCCCTCTTCCGGGTCGGGCTCGCTTCCATTTGTCCGCTATAATTTCGTTAAGGTGAAGGCGGGTAAGGGCAGCGATTACCGCAAAGCCTGGGAGAAATACAACAAGCCGGTACTCGAAAAGCTCGCCGCCGACGGCGTCATTGTCGCCTACGGTCTCTCGGTGGAGGACATTCGCACCGACGGAGACTTCACACATTACGTTTGGTACGCAGTTAAGGATCTCGCATCCTTCGACAAAGTTCGCGCAGCCTTCATAGCCGACCGCGACCGCCGTTCTCAGGAAGAGCAGGACGCCATCACCCATCTCTTCGTGAGTCTCCAGGATGCCGATGCATCACGTTCGGAAGTCGTTCGCTCGCTGATCTTCCACGTGCCTGCAGCCAAATAACGGCGCGGGCGGGAGCACCATACAACACAAACAACGATTAACACTCCTTATAGTCAGCTGAGGGCCGGTTATTCTACCGGCTCTCCGTTCTTTTGTTCTTACAGGCCATCGGTGCTTCGCCGCCTACAAAGCTGGTCGCGATCGCCGTTGCTGATTACCAAACACCACTTCATGCAATCGAGTCTCCTGCTGGCCCCATCATGCAAAATTACCTGTGACCCATTCTGGACGCTCAGCCTCCGAGGTACCTGGCGCAAGAATCGATGGCGTGGATCTACTCCGTGGCCTGGCGATCTTTTTCGTACTGATGAACCACGTCAATGTGCGTCTGCTCATCGCGAAGATCCCTTACGCCGCCGGCTTGCCTTTTCAACTCATCGGGGCGCTTGTCTGGAACGGCCAGGATGGCGTTCAGATTTTCTTCGCCATCTCCGGCTTCTTGATTACTTCGCTAGCGCTGCGACGCTGGGGAAAACTCTCCCAGGTCAGCCTGCGCGGTTTTTACCTGACGCGCTTTGCCCGCATCGCGCCGCTACTCCTGCTTCTCCTCGTCGTGCTCACCACGCTTCATTTCGCGCGATTACAAGACTTCATCATCTCGGCAAAAACGGGCGGTATCTCGCGCGCTCTGTTCGCCGCCCTCACGTTCCATCTCAACGTCCTCGAGGCGCGTCGCGGCTATCTTCCCGGTAACTGGGACATTCTCTGGTCGCTTTCCGTGGAAGAAATGTTCTACCTGTTCTTCCCGGTCGTAAGCAGATTATTCACTCGCGAAAAATTGTTGGTTCTGTTGCTGACAACCTTTGTCGCTCTCGGTCCCCTCGCCCGAACTGTCTTCGCGCATGGCAACCAACTCTGGGGACAATACTCCTACCTCGGCGGCATGGATGCGATCGCTCTCGGCTGCCTGACCGCTCTCGCTGTGGCGCGGTTCCCGCTTTCGCCCCATGCACTTCGCGGGCTTACCGTAGTGGGATCGGCCCTTTTAATTTTAATCCTCGGTTTCGCTGCTCAACCCGCAAACAGGGCCCTGGAGCGCGCTGGACTCGACATGACGATTCTTGCGCTCGGCACCTGCATGGTCATCGCTGCCGCTTCCCAGAGCGATTGGAAAAGTCCGGGCATGCTGCGGCCTCTCGCACAGCTCGGTCAGCGCAGTTACGAGGTCTACCTTACACATATGTTCGTCGTCTTCGCGTTCTTCCATCTCTTCTTTCTCGCCGGCAAACCCAGGTTCGCCGTGCCGTTACTCTTTCTGGTGGTGATCGTCGTGTCCGCTCTCTTTGGCGAGGTCGTCGCTCGCTCTTACTCCGAACCTCTCAACCACCTCATCCGGTCCCGCTGGCGCAAGGTATTGCCGGTTCGTCATTGAGCTAGCGTCGCAGTAAGTGGCGAGATTCCCTCAACTGCGTTGCTCGTCAGCTAGATCGGCAACCAGCGAGTTTTCCCTGGTTCCGCCGCGGGATTCATTACCTCGCGAGGACGTTGCAAAATCGGGCGGCCAGTCCGAATCAATTTCTCGGAAAAACCGTCTTGGAGTTAGTATTGGCATCGTAAAGATTTCCACTACTGATTCGACAGGAACATGAAATGACCGCGCGGTCGTCAGCACTCGTCACCGGAGCCAATTCCGGAATCGGCAAAACCATCGTCTCGCGGCTTGCGCACTCCGGATATGACGTCGCAATCAATTATAAGTTCGAGTCCGACTCGGCCAACCGTCTGGCAGAAGAACTGCGAAAAGACGGCATTCGCGCCATGACGGTTTACGCGGACGTTGGCAATTCTAAAGACGTCGATACAATGTTTGAAAACATTCTCTCGGCTTTCGGCAAGATCGACGCATTGGTCAACAATGCCGGCGTTCAGGTATGGAAACCGCTTCTCGATGTCGAAGAGGCAGAGTGGGACCGCGTGGTCGCTACAAATCTGAAGGGCTGCTACCTTTGCACACAACTCGCGGCCCGCAATATGAAAGACCGCCGCTTGGGCGCCATCGTAAATATCGGGTCGGGTTGCAACAAAGTTCCCTTCCCCAACCTTTCTGGTTACACCGCCAGCAAGGGCGGCATCGAGATGTTTACCAAATCCGCCGCAATGGAGTTGGGTCCATACGGCATTCGAGTGAATTGCGTCGCGCCCGGTGCCATTGAAACCGAACGAACAAAAAAAGAAGTCGCCGATTTCGCAAAATCGTGGTCACAACTAACGCCACTACGCCGGATTGGGACTCCTGACGATGTGGCGACCGCCGTGGAATTCCTGCTCAGCGATCGAGCCTCATTCATCACCGGCCAAACGCTAGGAGTAGACGGTGGCCTTTTCGCACAGCCCCGATGGCCCGACTCCGACTACAATCCCTGATCGAAATGCATGCGACTTAGCATGTGTTTGCAGAAAAGAGAGTTTCGTCCAGCGAAACCACCTGTTTGAGGTATTCCGACTTGACCCAGCTTGGCCGCGCTCAGAACTTCGCGAGGATAAACAGATTCGTGGCAAAGGCCTCGATCGGACCGTATACATAGCGAAACCCGAGAATTGCCGCCAGCAGCCCCAGGCTCCGATAGGGCGTAGTGCGAAGCCAGTCAAGATATCGGTGCGCCGTGTTGTCTCCCATGAAAATCAGAATTCCCGCGCTGCCATCCAACGGAGGCACCGGCAGAAGATTGAATACCCCGAGCAAAAGATTGAGCGAGAAGAAAACGATGAGAACGGTGCCGAATAAGCTCGCATGACCATCCACTCCGCGTTGAAACCAGTGATATTCTCTGCCGAATCGAATCAGAATCGCCGCGATGATCATTAACGTGAAGTTTGCGGCCGGTCCGGCAAGCGCCATCAATGCTGCGCGACGGGGATAACGGCGCTCCCACTCCGGATTGAACGGTGCACTGGCCCAGCCGATCATCGTCTGCGCAAACAGAAACGAAATAATCGGGATGACCACCATACCCCAAGGTTCGCGCTGAATGTGCGGGACCGGATTGAGCGTTACTTGTCGCGCTGCGGTATCATCGCCGCCGACCTTGGCCACCAGCGCGTGCGAAGCCTCGTGGCATGTGGTGGAAAATAAGAACGCAACGTACCAGATAAATCCAAAAACAAGGGTGTCGGCAGTGATCTCAGGCATGGAGTCGGTTCAGTTCGGTTTGAACTTTCCAGGGCAAATATTCTAAGGCGAACTTCCTAACGGAACTTTGTAAGAGTAGATACAGGCAACGGCGAATGCAAGTAGCAAGGGACGCTATCACAACCAGCCTTGCTGGTTAGTGACACAGACTTCAGTCTGTGACCCGTGGGATGGTCACCACTGCTCCCTAATACTGAAACGTATTGATGGAGCCATCGTCCGTCAGCAGCGGATCGTCTTCCGTTTCTGCCCCCAACGCCCCGATGACTCGATTTTTTCAATGTATGCAGTAGCCACTGGAATCTTGCAGTCGGTGTCGCCCACATCCACGATAACGGCGCCGATCTGTTTCGCGGCAGCCTTGGCCTGCTTTGCCAGAGGCCTCACGTAGCTCGCGACGGCGATCACAAATCCATTCATCGCGTGGCGAACCCGGTTTGCGGAGCTCGCAATGTCCTTGACGACTGTCCCAAGAAGCTTCTCAATTTCAGCAAGGTCCAGCGCGTCATCGGGCGTCGTAGCCACGATTCCGGAGTAGGTGCACCAAGCAGCGGCCGCCACCAGTTCCTTCTTGGACTTCATCCACTTCAACGCCAATTCGCACGCACTAGGATTTTCCACTGTCACCCACGGCACGCTGTATTCGGCAATCATACGCAAACTGCAAGCCTTCTCCGCCCATTGATCCAATTGTTTTGCGGTCATCAGCTTGCCGTCGGCTACCAGCGCGGCGAGATACATCGCCTCCATCTTCCCGGTTTCGTAGAGCTCGCAAGCCAGCGACTGTTTACCCTTGATTGTTTTCGCGATGCTCTTGAGATCAGCGATACTGACCCCAAACGTATTCTCAACCGCCATGCCATGACGCGCATAAGTCTTCTGCGTCTGCGCGCTGCCCTTCTTTTTCAGTTCGGCCATGATGGACGCTGCAGTTGGCATCGCCTGTACCTCACTCAAGTGCATGATAATCAAGACGAGTGATGATACACTCCGCGTATGGCTATTAAAAATAGAAATACGAAAAAGCGGGGCAAGAAGAAACCACTAGCGAAGAGGCTCGCCACTAAACCTGCTGCTAAAAAAACAGCACGGAAAAAAGCTGCGGTACGAACAAAGCCAAAGGCCAAAAAAGTTGCGGGCAAGAAGGCCGTTACCAAGATTGCGGGCGGCAAACCAGCCAGTGCACCCGGAAAACGCGTGCGCGGAAAAAGCGAGATTGTAGACACTGTGACGTTTGAGCCGGCGGGTCTCGGCGCCCGCTCTGGCGGGCAATCGGGCGACCTGCAAGGTCTTTCGAACGCCGGACGAGCCAACTCAGAAAGCGTGGATGAGCTCCTTGAAGAAGGCAATTCGTTCGAAGCAGAAGTCGTAAAAGGCGTCGAAGATGCCGGCGACGCCGACGAAGGCGAAGTTCATACCCACGAAGTCCCCGAGGACGACGTCCCCGGCGAGTATCTGGACAAAGACTAGGACGATCGCAACAAGCACTGGCAAATCGACAAGGACTGGCAAATGTGGACACGCCGGAAATTTATGGCGAGTGGGGCGTTGCTCCCGTGGGCCCTGGGCCTCCCAGACGCGCAAGCCGCGTCCTCCGCGAGCGCCATTCCCGTTGGTCTGGAGATGTACTCGGTGCGCGATGCGCTGGGCAAAGATCCCACCGGCACTGTCCGCGCGGTTGCCGCGATGGGTTATCAGGGATTGGAATTTTATGCCCCCTATTTTGCATGGACCGAAGAGCAAGCCAAAGACATTCGCCAATTGCTGGACGAACTGAAGATTCGCTGCTTCTCCACGCACAACGATAGCGACTATTTCACCGGCGATAGACTTCAGCATGCGCGCCAACTCAACCTCATTCTCGGCAGCAAATACATGGTGATGGCGAGTTCTCACGATGAGCCGGGACTAGACAGATGGCGCGAAGTCGCCAATACGCTGAACACGGCTGCGGAAAAACTGGAACCGCACGGACTAAAAGTCGGCTACCACAATCATCAACTGGAATTCACCCTGACCGATGGCGTGCGCCCGATAGAAATCCTCGCAAAAAACACCAAGCTGTCAGTAATGCTGCAACTCGATGTGGGCACATGCATCGAAGCCGGCGCCGACCCGATCGCCTGGATCAAGGCCAACCCGGGACGCATACGTTCCATGCATTGCAAAGATTGGTCGCCGGAGCCGGCGAAAAAGTATTCCGTTTTATTCGGCGAAGGCGTGGCCGACTGGAAAGCTCTCTTTCACGCCGCCGAGAACGGCGGCGGAATCGAATATTACCTGGTCGAACAGGAAGGCAGCCGTTTTCCAGAGTTGGAAACGGCAAAGCGCTGTTTGCAGGAATTCCGCTCCGCCCATCAGGCCTAGCCCCGGACGCCGTCCCCCTTAAGCCCCGGCCCGGTCAAGCCGTCGCCCGCAAAGCCGCCTTCTGTTAAGGCACCGCCCTCTTACTGGAGCGGCGGGTTTATCCCGCCGTCGATCTCTAAAGCAAACCGCGGTGCCACTCGAAGCACAATTTCACCCCAGGCCAGCTTCACATCGCCCAACAATGAGACCATCGCTAGAGCGTGAGTTCACAACCCCATACTTCCTCCCCGCTTCGCGAAAAAGCGCAAGTGTGCATCGAGGAGCCGCCCAAAGGTATGGGTTGGGCGATCTATTCCGCTCTCGGCCTGTTGCTGCAAATTTGCATCGAATGGCTGGTTCGCCTGACCGGCCGCAGGATTCGCAAGAGCGACGCCTCGTGGCTCGATTGCGTACTCGGCAAACCCGGCGTAATCGGCACAGGCGTTTATCAACGCATCGCTCAGGAAGAAAATCTCGAACTCAGCCAGCCACCGGACGCTGGCTTGATCGAAGATTTCGCCGCATTACGCGGACCTTGTTTCGATCCCAATCAAGTTGACCCGCGCATCCGCCACTTCTACGAACACGCCGCCCTCTACCGCCTGGAAGTCTGGAGCGAAGTCTATTTCGCCGGAAAATTTGTTCTCTGGCTGCTGGTGGAATTCATCAGCCGCCGCATGGACCAGCTAAATTTTCCCATTTCGCCGCTAGAAGTGGCCAAAGGCATGACCAGCGAAATTGTCCAACTCCGCGAGCCACGCACCGGAAAACTTAAACACACAGGCTGGCTTCGCCGTTTCAAATCCACCGGCAAAGTCATCTATGCTGGCCTGTATTCCATCGCTAAAGTTCCTGAAGAAGTAAACCCTTGTGTCAAGGTAACTTTCCCCTGCTATGGAAGCAGCAGCGTCTATTTGCGGCCGTCGGCAAATCCTGACCACTCGCTCCAGCTGGATTCTTCCGGCTCAGGCTTCGGACGTTCTGGCTTTTACCGCGTGGTCGAATCGGGACCCAATCATTGGCGCGTACGCAACTTTCGTTCCTTGCACGAACTCTTCCACGTCTATGTGGACGAGGAAAATATTCTTCGCGTGGATCACACAATTTCTTTCGTCGGTCTGACCATACTGCGCCTGCATTACAAGATGTCGCTACCCGCAAACGCTGACGAATCGCCGCATCCAGTGTCGCAGCCGCGGTCTCTCACCCATGAACAATGAGCGTGAAAGGCAGCGTCAGCGATTTTCGCTGCGCCATTCTATTGCCGTTCCGCGCGAAAGTTCGCGTGTTAGTCGTGGCGAGCGCCGTGGATAATCTCGACCGAGTGGGCCAGCAGTGCAGCTACCGCATCGAGCGATTCAACCGCGCCTTTGGGACTTCCAGGTAGATTTAAGATGAGTGTTGTGTCGCGGATGGCGGCAGAGCTGCGAGAGAGTATGGCGCGAGGCGTTTTTTCCAGACCTTTGCGACGCATCTCTTCGGCGAAGCCGGGAATCACTTTGTCAGCGATGGATTGCGTGGCTTCGGGGGTTACGTCTCGCGGGCCGAGCCCGGTGCCGCCGGTGGTCAGGATTAAATCCATTTTTTCATCGTCTGCCAGACGCTTGAGGACGGTCTGGATTTGAAAGACATCATCTGCAACTAGATGCGTTGAAGAGACGGGCCAACCTAGTTCGTTGCAGCGGGTCACAACGGCGGGGCCCGAAGCGTCCTGGCGTTCGCCGCGCGCAACGCTGTCACTAATCGTAATGACCGCAACCTTCATGAAATCGAGTGTATAGGGATCTGTGACGAACGACTACGAAGTTTCTACCGCGTCGCGACTGGCTTCATCCATCAGCCGCATAGCTTCCATCAGCAACCCAGTCGTGCCGCGCGTCGTCGTCGTGCGCGAAGAAACGCTGGCCGCGTTAAAGTCGATTTCGAATTCTCCGGCAGTCCACAAAATAACTTTATAAACCGCGTCGTCGCCTTCGATGCCGCCAATTTGCGCGTCGCGGCATTGCCCCGAGGCAAAAAACAGTTCGCCCTGTTGGCCATCATGCCGCACCACCAGTCGGCAGGACTTCTGTCCCATTTCAAGCGACTGCAGCAGGTCCGTCATGCTCATTTCTTCCAGCCGTCCTTGAATCACGCCGGGACGCGATGCACGCTTCTGCAGTTTTTCCAGGTGAATACGGTCCAGAACTTTTTTGGTGATGCGAACGAGGTCTTTCACTAGAAACGGTTTGGCGATAAAGTCTTCCACCCCGTCAATCAGCGGGCGAAGCCGCTCTTCGATATCCCCGCGGCTGGCCATAAACAAAAACGGAATGTGCCGCGTCTGTTCGCGCCCCCGCAATTTCTCAAAAAGTTGCCGCCCGTTCAGTCCCGGCATTTTGTAGTCGCAAAGGATCACATCAGGCGGCTCGTCAATCACTTTGAGCAACGCGTCGCCGCCGTCCTCCGCGATCACCACTTCGCAATGAGGATCGAGGCCCTTCTGAATTAGGTCGCGCACCAGAGGATTGTCCTCCGCCACCAGCAACCGAACCGTTTTTGCAGCTTGAGCGGTCATTAAGATTCAACGTTTCGTGGAGCGCGTAGTTCCCTGAGCTTTCTTTTTATCGGGGCGGCCGTTGTTACGTCGGTAGTCGCCGCTTTTGCCGCCAATCTTTTCCACCAAGTATAGCTCGCCAATTTCGATGCTTTTGTCCAGCGCTTTGCACATGTCGTACACCGTGAGGGCGGCGGCAGCGGCAGCGACCAGTGCTTCCATCTCCACGCCGGTCTGCGCGGAGGCGGCAACCTGCGTCCTTATCTCCACGCCATTTTTGCACACGGTAGGGTGCACATCAATGTGCGTCAGCGGCAGTGGATGACAAAGAGGTATCCACTCCGAAGTGCGTTTCGCCGCCGAAATCCCCGCAATCCGCGCCACCTCCAGCGGATCGCCCTTGGGATTCTCAAGTTTGCGCACCGCCGCCAGCACCCGCGGAGACATCCGCACGAAAGCATGCGCCACCGCCGAACGATGCGTCACAGACTTGGCGGTCACATCCACCATCCGTGCCTTTCCGCGCTTGTCGTAGTGAGAGAGTTTCGCCACTATCTCGCTTGCTCCTCTCGCTCCTGGTAGCGGCCACTTTCAAGTGGCCATTTTTCCTTTGCCTCTGCCTGGGATTCTGTTTCCACCTCTGCGAACTCTGCGCCCTTCTGCGTTAAAACAAGCATCTTCCACAACTCGGCGACTACCACATCCCCCGCATCAAAACCCGCACCGCCTCACCTGCCTCTATCCTCTCCCGCTCTGCCGGCACCACCATAAGACAATTTGCATGCGCCATAGCCACAACGTCACCCGACCCTTGCCACACGACCGGCGAAACCTGCGCCGTCTCGTCTAGCCACGTAACTTGCGCCGGCAAGAAATGCGTCAACCCAGGCTTCTCCGACAGCGGCGCAGTAAGCATGGCCCGGACAAACGGCAGTGGCCGAGCCTCCGCTCCAGCCAGAATGTCCACGGCCGGTTGCACAAACAGCCCGAAGGTAACCATGGTCGAAACCGGATTCCCGGGAAGTCCAAACACGGGCTTGCCCCTGCAAATCGCGAAAACCACCGGCTTTCCCGGACGAATCGCCACCGCATCAAAAACAATTTCCGCGCCAAATTCGCGCAGCACCGGTTCCACCAGATCGTACTTCCCCATCGAGACGCCACCCGACAAAATCAGCGCGTCGGCTTCCAGTCCCGCGGAAATCCCCGCGCGCAGCTCATCCAAATTATCTTTCGCATTGCCCAGAATCACTGGCTCCCCGCCCAGCAGCGCAATCTGCGCTCCCAGCGAAACTGAGTTGCTATTGCGAATCTGAAACGGACCGGGAGCCGATGCGAAGTCCACGACTTCGTCGCCTGTAGACAATACCGCGACGCGCGGCTTGCGCGTCACCACAGGATGCGCCGCGCCCACCTGCGCCGCCGCGGCAATTTCCGCAAAGCCAATGCGCACTCCAGCGGCAAGGACCATACCGCCAGCGGCTTGCTCGCTGCCTTTGCGAACAACATGCTGTCCGCTCTTAACGGCGCGGTCCAGCGTGACGTTCTCGCCCTCGCGCGCAGTGTGCTCGATCATGACCACCGCGTCCGCGCCATCAGGCAGCGCCGCTCCGGTCATAATTTGTACGCAGCTACAAGCAAAAACAAAAGCGGCCGGCTTATCACCAGCCTTAAGTTCGCCAATACACTTCAATTGCGCGCCGGGACCCGTATCAGCAGCGCGCACGGCATACCCATCGCGAATCGATCGGTCAAACGGCGGATAGTCCAGGTCACTCACAATATCGTGCGCCAAAACGCGCCCAAGCGCCTCGCGCAATGGAACAGTCTCGGTCTCCACAACGCCACCGAGCCCCATCACCCTGGAGACAACCAGCTCCCGCGCCTCTCGATACCCAATCATCACGCTTTGAGCTTAACGGAAACCTAAACGGACGTAAAAGTAGAAGGGGAATATAGGGAAATACAGGGGAATTTAGGGACAGGCGGAACGTTTTCCGACGCCAAATTAGATCCAGGGTTCCCTTTCCCCATACCTCACAATCCAATTCCCTTCATCTTCTCGTGCGTCATTCCAAGATGATGCGCGAGCTCGTGCAGCACCACGCGGCGTACCTCCTGCTCCAACTGAACTTCGAGCGCGGGCTGGTAGATCGTAATGACGTTCCGGGCAGACGTCCTCGCGAACAATCCTCTGACGCGGCTCGCTCCCGAATACATTCCGAACAACAGATAATTTTCCCCAACTCCCATCCGCTTTTTTTCAGCGTCTGTCGGCCAATCCGTGCTGACCGTAACGGCTACGTTTTCCATTCCTTTTCAAATTCCTCAGGAATTAGGTCGAGCGCGTTCGCTACCATTTCCTTAAATTCCTGCTCGGAATATTTCGGCGCCGGGGCTTTCGATAAGGTTCTGCCGTGCGATATAGGTCTGTTTTTTGGGTCAGCTGGACTCTCCTGTGTGGCTCTTTGACAATCTGAATCCTTAGGGATTGCACGCGGTAGTCAGCACAATCATCTGCAGTTAGCACAGACCAAAATTCTAAGTGTTTTAGAATCTAAGTGTTTTAGAATCTGCAGTTACGGAAACGTGGCAATATAAGCTATTTGTAATCTGTAGTTTACGGAAAGAAGGGGGATTATCCTGCTGGCTCCGTTATTCCGAACGGAGGCGGAGCGAAGCGCTAGTGAGGAATCTCTCGTCGATGTCTGCGACACAGGCTCGTACAGCCCGGCCTGGAGTCGGCAAGAACCACTCCCTACAGCCACCGAGCCAGCAGCGTGCCTTCCGGAATAATCGTAGCGTCGCGATCCGGCCCAGTGGAAATCATGCCAATCTCCACCTGCAGAAAATCCGCGATAAACCGCAAATAGTCGAGCGCCGCGCCGGGAAGTTTGCTCGCGTCCTTCACTCCGAAAGTCGGATCGCCCCAGCCAGGCAGCGTCTTATATTCCGGCGTGACGTGCTCGTACTCTTCCGCAAGCGCCGGCATCTCGTGGATCGCCTTACCCTTGTATTTGTAACCGACACAAACCTGAATCTCGCGCTGGGTATCGAATACGTCTAGCTTGGTAACCACCAGCGAATCAATCCCGTTGATCATCTTGGCGTAACGCAGCACCGCCAGGTCCAGCCAGCCGCATCGCCGCGGACGGCCGGTCACCGCGCCAAATTCCTTGCCGCGCTTGCGCACTTCTTCCGCGTCCAGGTCCGGCATCTCTGTAGGAAACGGCCCGCCTCCCACCCGCGTGGTGTACGCCTTGGAAATTCCCAGCACATGCTTGATCTTCGTCGGCGGCACACCCGCCCCGGTAGTCGCACCGCCAGAAATCGCACTCGAACTCGTCACGTAGGGATAAGTTCCGTGATCAATGTCCAGCATCGTCCCCTGCGCACCTTCAAACAGCACCGACTTCCCTTCGTCCAGCGCGCGATTCACCAACTCCGCCGAATCGCAAATGTAGCCGCGGATTTTTTCTCCCATCTTCAACGTTTCTTCTACTTCATGCGAAAAGTCAATGTCCGCTCCGTACGCGCCTTTCGCCAGGCGGTTTTTTTCGGCGACAACACGCGCGGCTTTTTCTCTAAAAAGCGCCGGCTCCAGCAAATCGCACATACGCAATCCGCGCCGCGCCATCTTGTCTTCGTACGCAGGCCCGATGCCGCGCGAGGTAGTCCCAATTTTGTTCGCGCCGCGCGCGCTTTCCGCGGCTCTGTCCAGTTCGCGGTGATAAGGAAAAATCAGATGGGCGCGATTGCTGATATGCAGCCGACCATTTACATCTATTCCGGACCTGGCCAGCGTCTCGATCTCGTTGACCAGCGCTCCGGGATCAACCACCACTCCCATGCCGATCACGGCCTGCTGCTTGGGCCGAAGAATCCCGCACGGAATGAGCTGAAGAACGTGCTTCTCCTTACCGATAATTACGGTGTGCCCGGCATTATGCCCGCCCGCAACGCGCACGATGTAGTCAAACGATCCGGCAAGATAATCCACAACCTTACCTTTGCCTTCGTCACCCCACTGCGCTCCGACCACCACCACCGATTTCATCGCTCAGACCTTTCCGTGCCCACACCGTTCCCTTCGTCCATAAAAATTACGAACTGTCGAGGAACCCAAAGATAACAAGGAAATGAAATCCTACGATGGAGGCGTTAGCAACGCAAGCGACACCGGCTCGTACAAGACACTGTGCCGCAATTTGCGGTGAAGCCGAAGCAATGGGACAATAAATCCATGACAAAACTATCCATTGTAGTCGCGGCATTCTTGGCGATCGGCCTCGCGTCAGCTGACGCGGCGCTCGCACAACAACCTTCGACCTCCGGGTCGCAACAAGCGCCTGCTGCAACCGCACCCGCGAAGCCCGCGACCGGCGCGCAATCTTCCACCGCTCCCAAATCCGGGCAAACACCAGCCGCCAAGCGGCCCGCTACGCCCGCAGCTCCTCTGCAAACCGCGAAGCAAAAAGCCAGCTACGCCATCGGTATGAATATCGGAAAAGGCCTTAAGAAGGATGAAGTCGACGTGGACGGAGCCAGCCTGGCTCGCGGCATTCGCGACGCCATCTCAGGCAACAAATCCCTGCTAACCGATGAAGAAGCCAAGACCGCCCTGATGGCCCTGGCAAGCGAAGTGCGTGCCAAGCAGCAGGCAAAATTGGACCAGATTGCCGCGGTGAACAAAAAAGAAGGCGACGCGTTTCTCGCCGCCAACAAGGCAAAAGACGGCGTGGTTGCCCTGCCCAGCGGGTTGCAGTACAAGATCGAAAAAGAAGGCAATGGACCCAAGCCCTCCGCCGCCGACAGCGTTACTTGCAATTACCGCGGAACTCTAATCGATGGCAAAGAGTTCGATAGCTCCTACAAACGAGGCCAGCCGCTTACGATTCCGGTGAGCGGAGTCATCAAAGGCTGGACCGAAGCGATGCAAATGATGCCGGTGGGATCGAAGTGGCAACTCTTCATCCCGTCAGACTTGGGCTACGGAAATCAGGCCATGGGGCAGGATATTCAACCCGGGTCCACTCTGATTTTTGAAGTGGAGTTGCTGTCCATCGCGCCGAAGGCAGAGATTATGCCGGCAGCGAAGCCGGATGCCGCCAAGCCGGACGCCAAGCCAAGCTCGAATTAATTCATTCGACTTGCTTGTAGCGGAAGCAGGACGTCGCGTGGTCGTTCACCATGCCAGTGGCCTGCATAAACGCATAACAAATCGTAGAACCCACAAATCGAAAATCGCGTTTTTTCAAATCTTTGCTCATGGCATCCGATTCGGCCGTTTTTGCAGGCAAACGCGCATGCGCCGTCCACTGATTGCGCTTCGGTTTGCCGCTAACAAATTGCCAAATGTATTTGTCAAAGCTGCCGAACTCTTCCTGAACTTTCAGAAAAGCGCGGGCGTTATCAATTGTCGCTGAAATTTTCAAGCGATTGCGCACGATTCCCGCGTCCGCCAGCAACGAGCGAACTTTCTTCGCATCATACCGAGCTACACGTGCCGCATCGAAATTGTCGAACGCTTCGCGATACCGTTCACGTTTCCGCAGAATCGTATCCCAGCTCAGTCCAGCCTGCGCGCCTTCCAATATCAAGAACTCAAACAGCAGCCGGTCATCGTGAACCGGCACGCCCCACTCCTCATCGTGGTAAGGAATATTCCACTGGTTTGAAGCCCATCGGCAACGTGTGACTTCGGATTTGGACTTGGCAGGCGACGCCACGAGAACCTCCTTGCGAATTCGTCGTTAGCAACTAGTGCTAAAAAAAAGAAAAGGCGCGCAAGCTCAAAGTACAAAGTTTGCGCGCCAGATTTCCAATGCTTCGAACTAGCCGACGTGGCGGTCAATGGCCTTAGTGATCTGATCCTTGGGCACCGCGCCCACGATCTGTTCGACCACCTGGCCGTTCTTGAACACTAGCAGCGTCGGAATTCCGCGGATGTTGTAGCGTCCGGCGGAGTTCATCGCTTCGTCCACGTTCAACTTGGTCACTTTCAGCTTGCCGGCGTAGTCGTGAGCGACTTCCGCGACCGTCGGCGCCAGCATGTGACACGGGCGACACCATTCCGCCCAAAAATCTACCAATACCGGCTGAGCGCTGCTCGCCGTCAGCACTTCGGATTCGAAGTTGCCGTCATTCACCGTGAGAATGTTTTCTGCCATGTGGTTTGCTTTCAGTGGAATACCGATAAATCGGCTTTCCGCTGTCTCCTTGTCTCCCTAATTAGATGTTGCAACAGGTATTTGGTTTCCTGCCGGTTGGCCCAGGCCCCGGGCCGCGCGCGCCGCTTCATAGACCTTGGCGTACTCCGCAGCCGCTGTCTTCCATGAGAAGTCCTTGACCATGCCGTTCAACTGGATGCGCTTCCAGATACGCTCGTCCGCATAATGCTGAAGCGCCTGCTTCACTGCGTACAACAACGCCGTTCCGGTATATTCGGTAAATTTGAAGCCGGTGCCGGTCCCGTGCTCGACGTCGAAACTCTCCACCGTGTCATCGAGTCCGCCTGTAGCCCGCACCACTGGCACGGTACCATATTTCAGGCTGTAAATCTGATTCAAGCCGCAAGGCTCGTAGCGCGAAGGCATCAGGAAAATATCCGCGCCGGCTTCCACCTTGTGCGCGACGGCATTGTCATAGACGAATTTGAAGCCCACCCGTCCGGGATAAGCAGCCGCCAGCGCCCGGAATAAATCTTCGTAGCGGCGGTCGCCGGTGCCGAGAACCACCAGCACCACGTCATCGTGCAGCATTTCGTGCGCCCGGTCGGCGATAAGATCAAAACCCTTCTGATCGGCAAAGCGAGAAACAATTCCCAACACCGCGCGATGCGGATTGTCATTCGCTAGCCCAAACGTATTCAGCAAATCCTGTTTGCAGGCCTGTTTTCCTATCAAATCCTTCGCCGAATATTTCATGGCAATAAAAGGATCTCTGGCTGGATTCCACGCGGTATAGTCCACTCCATTCAGAATTCCCACCACGCGCTCCGCGCGACCGCGAACCACACCATCCAAACCGTAACCGAATTCCGGCGTCTGGATTTCTTTCGCGTAGCGCGGGCTGACAGTAGTGAGATAGTCGGAATAGACCAGCCCGCCCTTCAGTAAGTTCACGTTGCCATAAAATTCCAGCGCGCCCGGATTGAAAAGCATTTCCGGGATTCCTGCGCGTGCCAGAACTTCGCGGCGGAACTGTCCGTGATAGCCCATATTGTGAATCGTGAATACCACCGGCAAATCCTTCACCACCGGATCATCGCCATAAACAGTACGCAACAAAACCGGCAGCAGCGCCGTCTGCCAGTCATGGCAATGGAAAACGTCCGCCGGCCAAACGTGTTTCGCGATTTCAATCGCCGCGCGGCAAAATTCACTGTAGCGTTCCGCGTTGTCGGCATAATCGCCGGCCGCATTTCCGTAAATTCCGTCGCGATCGAAGTAGGCGGGGTCGTCCACAAAAAAGTAGCGAACGCCATTCAGCAGCGTTCCATCCAGGATGGCCGGAAATCGCAGGCGATTTCCCATCGGTATCGTCAGGCTGGGAATGATTGCCGCGTTGGCCTGCGTTCCGCGGTATTTCGGCAGCACCACGGCCACCTCGTGGCCACGGGCAACCAGCGCCTTGGGCAGCGCCTCAACCACGTCGGCGAGACCTCCGGTCTTCGAAAAAGGCAGGCCCTCGGACGCCGCAAACAGGATTCTCATGATTTCAGTCGCAATTCTTGTACGCTCTTATGCATACCGGTTTTACAAACAACCGGCTCAAACAAGCGCTGGCCAGGGGCGCCTCAAGTTTAGCGCACATTCGCGAGCACCGAAAATTCCGCAAAGGCACGGAAGGCAGGCATGGCGCGGCAACGGCTGGGGCAACATTTCTTATACGATGAGGGGTGGCGCGAAAAAATCGCCGGCGCTATCCATGTTTCACGTCATTCCGATCAGCGTTGCGCCGCCGAAAAGCCGTATTGCTGGATCGAAATTGGCGCTGGCCACGGCGAAATGACGGAATTTCTCGTCGCCACTGGGGCGCCTGTATATGCCGTGGAGCTCGACCCTCCATTGATCGCGCATCTGCAGCAGCTCAGCAAGAAATTCCCCAATCTTTCCGTCGTTCCCGGAGATGTATTGGAAACGGATCTGGAGTCGATCGCTGCCGGCCGGCGAATTTGCCTCTACGGCAATCTGCCTTATTACATCACTTCGCCGATCCTGCACCGCTTTTTCGCAGTCGCGGACCTGATCGACGAAATCCATATCGTGATTCAGCTCGAAGTAGCGCTTCGGCTGGCGGCACGTCCTCGGACGCGCGATTACGGCTACCTGTCCGTGCTCACGCAATACTTTTCCAAGCCTTCGATCGCTCTCGAAATCCCGCCGGCGGCCTTTCACCCGCCTCCGGAAGTAGGTTCGGCGCTGCTTTCACTCAAGCTCCCGGGGGAAAAGGCAGGCTTAGGCATTCTGGATGATGCGCAGTTTTTGGATTTCGTGAAAATGTGCTTCGCGCAAAAACGAAAAACGCTCGTCAATAATCTGCGCGTGATTGCAACGCCGGAAAAAGTAAAAGCGGCTTTGCTAGAATCAGGCCTGTCCCAGAAAGCGCGCGCGGAGGAATTAGCAGTCGCTCAATTGGCCGAGCTCTTCAAGCGATTTGTGGGAGAGTAGCGCTCGCAAAAGGATCCCACACACGAAAGCCATTCGAATGGTACGCCCGGGCAAGCTGCGGCGCAGCGCTGGGAATGCCGCGCGGTTGAACATCGCCTCCGCTACCCGCCCGATCCACCATCTTTCCGCCGGACTAGCTCCAGCAATCGATCCGGATAATCCGAAATAATTCCATCCACCCCCGCCTCCATTAGCAGCCGCATATGTCCGGGATGGTTCACCGTCCAACACACAACTTGCAAATCGCGCTGGCGCGCTTCTTTCAATAAACGCGGCGTAACCAGACTTCCACGCACCGCGAGCTGTCGCGCTCCGATCTCAATCGCTTCGGCCAGCGGATCAGAAATTTGCCCTTCGAACAGCAACCCGGTCATCACCGTCGGTTCTATTTTCCGGACGTTCGCCAGAATTGCCGGATCGAATGAAATCACAACCGTGCGCGCAATCTCTCCCGACTCGCGCAAAGCGCTGATCAGCGCGTGTTCGCCGCCCCACGAGCCGGACGGTTTCAACTCCAGATAAAACACCACGTCGTGCTTCTTCGCGAACTCCAGGATTTCTTCGATGGTTGGGATTCGTTCGCCGGCAAACTCGCCCCCGAACCATGACCCGGCATCGAGCCTGCGCAATTCGGCCAACGTCAAATCATGCACCGCCCCTTGCCCGTTGGTGGTCCGGTTTACCGTGGCATCGTGTATCGCCACCAGGCGTGCATCGCGGGAAAGCTGCAGGTCGGTCTCAATGAACCCAGCACCCATCGCAATCGCCTTTCGAAACGCGGCAAACGTGTTTTCCGGGGCATGTCCGGAAGCTCCGCGATGCGCAATCGCTAACAACTCAGTTGCCTCCAGTCTTTCGCGTGTGCAGTGTGCAAACTGCTGCTCCGTATGGTCCGCCCCATCCTACCATTGCCAAATTAAAAGCCTCGCCTCAGGTTGCGCCAGCCACACTGCCAGTCAAGGAGATACTGCATTCCTTTTTCCGGTATTGCGGCCATCGACTGACTTTCGCCGTCCGCCCAAAGGAGAAGCTCGATGAGAAGTACTCTCGCTATCACTGGGTCCTGGGCTCTCGCGTTCGCTATGTTATTTGCCCCCTGCACGATTTCCGCTGCAAGCCAGAATGAGCGCCCTCAACGCAACGACAAGAAAATGCACGACAATTTGGTCAAGGAAGTGCGCCACCAACTGCTCCTTCTTCCCTACTACTCCGTCTTCGACAACCTGCTTTATAAAGTGGACGGCGACAAAGTCACTTTGATGGGACAAGTGGTTCGCTCGACGCTTAAAAGCGATGCTGAAAATGTGGTGAAGGAGATCGAAGGCGTCTCCGCGTGGACAATGAAATTCAAGTGCTGCCCGTCTCGCCGATGGACGACCAACTCCGGCGCGCTGTTTATCGTGCGATTTACGGAGACCCGGCGCTGTCGCGTTATGGAATGTCTGCGTTGCCTTCGATTCACGTCATCCTAAACAACGGCCACGTAACGCTGGAAGGTGTGGTGGATTCGGAAGGGGACAAAAACCTGGCCAATATCAGAGCTAATGGAGTCCCGAACGTTTTCTCGGTGACCAACAATCTCACTGTCGCTGCTGACAGCAAAAAATAGGGTTCGCTTACCACACTTTGTAGATCTGCCCGGTCTGCCGGCCTTCAACGCTTTTGCTATAGGCGAGCGCAACTTCTCTGGCAGGCGCGGCTTTGTAGCCGCGAAAATACGCGCCGAATGAATCCAATGACTCTGTGACCACCGTCGGGCTGACGGAATTAATCCGTAACCCGCGCGGCAGTTCAATCGCGGCTGCGCGTACAAAGCTTTCGAGCGCTCCGTTCACCAGCGACGCTGCCGCTCCATGCTGAATCGGATCTTCGCTCAAAATGCCGCTGGTTAGCGTGAATGACCCGCCATCGTTCAGAAATTCCTGGCCGGCAAGAACCGTGTTCACCTGCCCCATCAATTTGTCTCGCAGCCCGATATCAAATTTTTCCGGAGTCATTTCCGCCCAGGGACCGAAATGCACGCTTCCCGCCGCGCAAACGATCGCGTCCGCCTTGCCGATCTTTTCAAAACAGGACTTCAGGCTCTTGACGTCCCGCATATTTGCCTGAAAGTCTCCGTTCCGCCGTCCCACCGCGACGATTTCATGTCGCGCCGAAAGCTCCGCCGAAACCGCTTTTCCCAACGTTCCTCTTCCGCCAATCACAATAATTTTCACCTGTCGCCCCTGTTCTAGTCCGTTTACAGACGCCCGTTTCTGCTTCTCCTTTGTCGCATGTCCGGCGTATTTTTGCGAGCGGCACAAATCACGTTATAATTTTTCATGCGCTTGCGCACTGCCTTTTATCTTTCCACCTCGTTCGCCTTTTTTACTCTGCTTCCATTCGCGCTTGCCGCGCAGGAATCGTTCTCGCAGCGGGACCAACTGGCTTGGCGCACGCAGCACGCAACGGATCTGCAAAAGCCCGATGGTTGGCTGTCATTGATAGGGCTCGAATGGCTCGAACCAGGCGATACTTCAATCGGTTCAGCCCAGGACAACAAAGTGCATCTTCCAAATACCGCTCCCGCCCATGTCGCCGTTCTAAAATTAGAAACCGACGCCGTCACGCTCTTGCCACCAAGCGAAGGCTTCCCCTCCGGCCTGCAAATTGACGGATCGCCCGCGAAACAACGGGCCATCCGCGCGGATCAAGACAAAGACAAGTTCAATTCGCACGTCACCATCGGAACTTTGAATTTTTACGTCATCAAACGCGCAGATAAATTTGCCCTTCGCATCAAGGACGCAAAGTCGCCTTCGCTGCTCGAATTTCACGGGTTGAAGTGGTTCGAACCGAACCCGGCCTACCGCGTGACCGCCAAGTGGACGCCGTACGTTCCGGCCAAGAACGTTTCGCTGCTGACGCTGGTTGGGACAGAATATTCGGAGCCTGTCCCCGGTTTCGCGGAATTCACGCTGCAAGGAAAAACCTTTCGTCTGGAGCCGGTGCTCGAAGATCCCAACAATACAACACTCTTTTTTATTTTGCGCGATACTACCAGCACGGGAACCACTTACCCTGCAGGCCGATTTTTGTACACCACGTTTCCAACCCACGGCGTGGATCAACCCGGCGAATTGGTGCTCGACTTCAATCATCTGGAAAATCCGCCATGCGCCTATACGCCGTACGCCACTTGCCCGCTGCCTCCTGCCGGAAACCGTTTGCCGATCGCGTTGCCCGTCGGAGAACAGCGGTATCATAAATAAAGATGACTTCAGGGTCCCCCAACGCGCTGCATCGCGAAGGCGATGATACCGGCGCCCGCGAAAAAATGGTTGCGCTCCGCGGCGCGCTGCTACGCCTGCACAAGGCTTTGCTCGAAATGGAGCGCCGCGACTACGAACGCGAACACGGTGTCGTGAACGTCGGCGAACTCTTTCGCTTGGTGGTGGACGATTCGCAATTCAGCTGGCTGCACAACATTTCCGAATTCGTGGTTCGCCTGGACGAGGCTCTCACCGGAAAGGCTCCCATCGGCCCTGCGGATTCCGAAACGGCATTCGACCTGGCGCGTAAAATGTTTACGCCCACGGAAAGCGGCGACGCTTTTCAGAAGCAATATTTCGCCGCAATCCAGCGTGATCCCGCGGTGGTGATGGAGCACGCCGAGCTGGCACGATTGTTTTCGCAAACCCTGCCCAAAGAAAAGAAGGAATAGCCGCCTCTCGCAATAAAACAGGTTGCGGCTGCTAGATGCCGCAAAAGACGGTCCGCATGACAAATTCGCAAAACCTCGACACATCCGATGTCTTTCACAACATTACGCGGCAGCGCTTCGAACTGCGCGTTGGCGATGCACTCTGTTTGATCGATTACCGCCTCTCTCCCGGAAAATTGATCATTGATCACACCGAAGTTCCGCCGCCGCTCGAACGCCGTGGCCTCGCCGCGTGTATGACGCGCGCCGCTCTCGATTTTGCGCGCTCGCAAAACCTGCAGGTCGAGCCGCGCTGCCCGTACACCGCGTACTTCATGCGAAAACATCTCGAGTACGCCGACCTGCTCGTCCCTCGCTGATTCGGCCCGCCGCGAACTCCAAATTGATTGCCGCGCGTCGCGCAATCTACGTGTCATAATTTCCCCAGCTACTTGGCAGCATTTTCAGCGCAACAAACTTTTATGACCAAGACCGTCCACAACAAGGCGTGGTCTTACGCCGCTCTGGTCGCAGCCATCGTCTGCATCGCGTGGTCCGCCATTTTTGTGCGCTGGACTTCCATACCCGGTCCCGCCTCGGCCTTTTATCGCTGCCTGATTCCCGCAATCGTGCTGCTTCCCACCTGGTTCTTGCCCGGACGCCGCCCGAAGCTGAGCTTGCGCAGCTACGCCATCATCGCCATTGGCGGATTTTTCTTTGCGCTCGATCTCGCCTTCTACAACACTTCGATCCTGCAAACCAGCGCCACCAATTCCACGCTGCTTGGTAACAACACGCCTATCCTAGTTGGCCTGCTTACGTGGCTCCTCTTTCGACGCCGCCCCGCGTTTTCATTCTGGGTCGGCTTGGCGCTTGCGGTCGCCGGTTCGGCCGTGATTATGGGCGCCGATTTGGCGAAACACACCAAGTTTGGCCTCGGCGATGTTTTTGCACTCGCAGCCGCTGCCTGTTTTGCCGTTTATCTGATTGCCACCGAGGAGATTCGCTCTCACACCACGACACTCGAATTTTTGCGCCTGGCCATTCTATCCAGCACCATTTTCATGTTCGTATTTACGCTAATCCTTCGCACTCCGTTGGTCGTTCCCGATCGCCGCACCTTCCTGGCGCTGCTCGGACTCGGACTCGTGTCACAACTGGGCGGCTACCTGGCATTGACCTACGCCCTTGGCCACCTTCCTGCGACCATCACCTCGGTTAGTCTGCTTTCCCAGGGTCCGCTCACAGCCGTACTTGCGGCGCTGCTGCTTGGCGAACCGCTAACGCGCTATCAGATTGCCGGAGGCGCGTTGGTTCTCTTCGGAGTAGGATTGGCAAATCATCTCGGCCGCCCGGAAAACGAAGTGAACGCGGCATTCGGCGAAACAGCGCACACGAGAGCGGTTGAATCAGACGCCGGAGACGAAATCACCGCTTACACGTCTAAGAAGCTGTCGTAGGTTTTTCCAGCGGGCGGACGGACGTAAGCCAATGAGCGATTCTCTACAAACCGGAAAATTCTACGGCGCGACACAACGCCGCTTCGAACTTGGCGGCATTTTGCTCACCGAAGTCGCTCACACATCCGGACGCAAACTTCCGTGCCACACTCACGAGTCCGCGTATTTCGGACTGCTGCTTGCCGGCAGCTATTCCGAAAAATGCACCCGTCGCGCTGCCGATTACGATCCATTCACCATGGGCTTCCATCCTCCGGCGCTCACGCACTCCGATGAAGTCGGCCGGTGCGGCTCTCGAATGTTTTGTGTGGAGTTGCGGGACTCCTACCTGTCTCGCACACGGCCATTCTTAAGCGCTCCGCAATTTGTTCCCGATCTTTGTGCCTCGGAAGTTACCTGGCTCGGCTTGCGTCTGTACCGCTCGTTCGCCGGCGAAACGCTGGGCGGTTTGGAATTAGAAGAACTTTGCGGCGATATGCTGGAACGGGTCAGCGTCGCACATCTGCGCGAAGAAAAATCGCGTCCCACGTGGCTTGATCACGCGCTGGAATTGCTTCATGAATCCTTCCGCGAATCGCTCACTCTGGAAGAAATCGCAAGTCAGGTCGGCGTGCACCCGATTCATCTCTCGCGCGTTTTTCGCAAACACTATGGCTGTACGATGGCCGAATTCATGAATCGCCTCCGCGTGCAGTTCGTCTGCCGCGAGTTATCACGCGATTGGAGCGATCTCGCCATCGTCGCCAGCGACGCCGGCTTCGCCGATCAAAGCCATCTGGGCCGCATCTTCAAATCTTGCACGGGCCACACACCAGGAAAGTTTCGCTCCCTTTGCCATTCCGAGCCCCACTAGATCTCCTTCGGCATGTTAGTTTCGTTCTATACCGCTTCAAACCACCTAGTCACACTTGCTGTCAGCTCTGAAAGGAAGGGCAATCGCAATGCTAAGACCAATCTATCTGGCCGTACTTTTCACAGCGTTGGCAATCTTCGCGATCGAAAAGTCCCCGCACGTCGCTGCCGCAGGTTCACCAAAATCCGCGGGCAAAGCCGAATTTACCTCCGACGGCAAACTCGTCCGCCCAGCGGATTACCGCAAGTGGGTTTTTCTTTCCTCCGGTTACGGCATGAGCTACGCGCAAAAGGCTTCTGAGGATCCCGACCATCAAATGTTCACCAACGTTTTTGTGCCGCCCGCCGACTATGACTATTTCCTCGAGCACGGGACATGGCCGGACAAAACCATATTCGTTCTCGAGCTTTACGGCTCGCAATCTAAAGGCTCGATCAACCAGCGCGGCCACTTTCAAACGGAATTCATGGGTCTCGATGTCGAAGTAAAAGACGCGTCGCGCTTTCCCGATAAATGGGCCTATTTCACATTTAACGGGAACGAAAACGTAAGCGAAGCGATGTCTCCAGCAAAAAACGATTGCTGGAAATGTCACGACCAGAACGCCGCTGTCGAACACACCTTCGTGCAGTTCTACCCAGCGTTGCTAAATCTCGCAAAAGAAAAAAAGACCATCAAGGCCGGCGTAAAACTGCCGTAAAACGCCGCTGCACACACGTTCCAGTCATTCCTTCACAATCGGCGCCGTCTCCACCGCTGCCGCCATCACCTCAACATTATTCCCGTTCGGATCCTTCACATAAACCGAACTCGTGCCGTCGCGATGAATCTTCGGTTCTCCAAACGCCGCGGGATCGCCCAAAAAGGCAATGTGCGGCGGATGCTGCTCCGCGATCACAAACGCCAGCCGCACATTCTCAAACGCCAGCATCGCCCACGATGCGTCCTGGTATTCGACTTCACATCGAAAGCGTTTCGTATACCACTCGACCGTTTCTTTCACGTCCTTCACGCGAATCGCCGCGTGATGCAATCTATCCAGACGATTCACTTCGCTCATGAAGTTGTACCTCCCCGCTGCCATTCCCACTCCATAGAATAGAAGAATCCTCCCCGTATTGGCGAGCGCCGATTCTGCCCTTTTCTTCCCTGTCGCGAATTTGAGAAGATTCCGCAGCACTTCGAACACAAATGCATTGCTGGGGGCTGCGTGTCGCAAACCTTCGAGAACCAGGTGGCAATCATAACCGGCGCGGGCAGCGCCGAAGGAATCGGTTTCGCAGTAGCTCGCCGCCTTCTGGCGCAAGGAGCGAAAGTCGCCATCACTTCGACCACCTCCCGCATCGACGATCGCGCCCGCGAACTGGACCCATCCGGCTCGCGCGTTTTTTCTTTCGTGGCCGATCTTACCTTTGAAGCGCAAGCTCAAGCCTTTGTGGAAGCGACAATTTCCTGGCAGGGTCGCGCCGACATCCTCGTAAACAACGCCGGCATGATTCAAACCGGCCAGTCCATGCAGTCTGGCTTTCTGGAAAAAATCGCCTTCTCGGCCTGGCAGCGCCAGTTGGCAATTTCGCTCTACACCGCTTTCCTGATGACTCGAGCCGTCCTCCCCATCATGAAAAAACGAAATTACGGCCGCATCGTCAACGTATCTTCGGTCACCGGCCCGCTCGTCAGCTCGCCAGGCTCGGCCGCTTACGGCGCTGCAAAATCCGCCATGGACGGCATGATGCGCGCCGCGGCTCTTGAAATCGCGGAACACGGAATCACCTTCAACGCCGTGGCTCCCGGCTGGATCCAAACCGCCTCTTCCACCGAATCAGAAAAAATTGCCGCGCGCGCCACTCCCATTCGCCGCGCCGGCACTCCGGACGAAGTTGCCGCCGCCATCTGCTTCCTCGCATCCCCGGACGCATCCTATGTCACTGGGCAATCGCTGGTGGTGGACGGCGGAAATCTTCTTCAAGAAAACAAGTGCCTCGTCTGAAGTGCCTCATCTGAAGTGCATGAACCTGCCACGCAATTGCAAGTAAACTAGAGCCGCCTCTCGCTGCACGCATGTCATGTTCGGGCACGCAATCAGGAGGTCTCATGTCCCGCGCCTCACGCGTCCTTCGTCTGATGTCGGTCATTTTCCTGCTCCCTCGGTTCGCAGCTGCACAGGAAAATTCCACAAACCAGCCGGCCATCGCTTCCGCGCAAGAAAAACATTCGCGTGCCAAAATTGGAATCGCCCTCGAAGGCGGCGGCGCTCTCGGCCTCGCGCACATCGGCGTTCTGCAGTGGTTCGAAGACCACCACATTCCAATTGACTACATCGCTGGCACCAGCATGGGCGGCCTGGTCGGCGGCCTCTACGCCACCGGCAAAACTCCCAAAGAACTTCAGGAAATCGTCGAACAACAGAATTGGGACATCATCATCGGCGGTAAGACCGCCTACCGGGACTTATCTTTTCGACGCAAAGAAGACAACCGCGATTATCCGACGGTCATCCAGATCGGCCTAAAAAATGGCTTCTCTCTCCCCGCCGGACTGAACGCCGGCCACCAGATTAGTTTGCTGATCGATCGCGAGACCCTGCCATACGCAAGTCTGAAATCCTTCGACGATTTGCCGACCCCTTATCGCTGCGTCGCAACCGACCTGGTCAGCGGCAAAGAAGTCATTTTCAAGGATGGCAGCCTGCCCCACCCCATCC
>Ga0210406_10001526_pt1 | contig 28023 bp, 24 predicted proteins | sample IncBWC30MmetaG_FD_155454 | JGI IMG/M metagenome (GOLD analysis project Ga0210406, IMG submission 155454) | Forest soil microbial communities from Barre Woods Harvard Forest LTER site, Petersham, Massachusetts, United States - Inc-BW-C-30-M | ecosystem: Environmental > Terrestrial > Soil >... | reverse complement strand
TAATTCCCTTGAAGACACAACGGATTCGCGCCGTGTCATTTCGAATCCGTCTCGCTCAACCGATGGAAACACGGACTTCCAATTCGCTGGTCTCCGGCTCCCAGCGAATATCCCGGTTTCGAAAAACCGATGCGAACTCGGGTTAAATAGGAAGCGGGCACCACTGCTCGTGCGCAAACCAGCTCACTAACAAAAGCTAGCCAGCTCTTTGTGGCTTCGATGTGCCGGTTGCGCTGCAAACGGTCGTCATCGTCGCTCGTGTTTGCTCAATTGCGCCTCCGCCTCGACCCATCACAAGGCTTTTCGTTCAGGGGTGGCTGACTTCTCTAGCAGGGGTACCTCGAGGCTGGGAATTTCGGGCATAGCCTTGCCGGCAATCGCTTGCAGATCGCCGACCATGCCGACAGTCGACTCGACGACGGCAAGAATTTGTGTCTCTCGCTTGGCCCATTGGCGGACCATGAACTTGCGCTCCTTATCAAGATCGTCGCGCATGTCGTTGAACTTTTCGATTACCGCTTCTACTCGCTGACGGAACTTCGTGCCGGTCAGATAGTGATAGACCTGCTCCATTTTGGTTTGTTGGCCCTGCTGGACCAGACGCATGCTGGATACTTCGATGAGCGTCTGTCGCAAAGCGACTGCAACGGGAAGAGCGCAGCGAGGATGTGCAACCCACACGCCGTCAACCAAGTCGAAGTGCTCAATGTGCTTGGGAAGGGCATGGGAAATGATGAGTGCGATATCCGCGCCGCAGCGTCGCTGGTCGTCGCGGAGTTTCGACAGCCAGCCATCGCTCCAGGCCTTCGTGCGCTTGGATTCCCAAAGGATAATACCAGCAGATTGACCGATCGAGCTATTGACTTGCTGAACGACGTCCGCGCCTAGCTCTCCTTTACCGACCGGCTCAATTACATCTGTTGGGAATCGGCCCCGGAGCAACTCCTCGAGCTCAAGCTCGAGCGCCTCTCCTTGGGACTGCTGAGAACCTTGGTCGGCCTTGCGCTTCAGCTCCTCGATCGTCCGTGCCATTGATTCGATGGTCTGGTCCCTCTCCAGGACGCGCAGCCGGGCAGCTTCATCGGCTTCCTGCCGCGCCTTGGTTCGGATATCAGCAAGCGAGCCCTGAACGCGTTTCTCAATCGTCAGGTCGAGCTCGCGCTTCTCCTCTTCGAGAGCGCGCTGCCTGCGGATCAGCTCGGCTTGGGCCTGTTGCGCCTCGGCTAGTTTGGCATTGTTGACTTCCAATGTCCGGCGGAGCTCGGCCGCTTCAGCGTCTTTTGCCTGTAGCTCAGCGGCAGCGGCTTCCCGTGCCTTATTGGCTTCGGTTGCAACAAGTTGGCTACGCTCGGCCGCAAGCCGCCGCGCGACCTGGTCCCCAATTTGTTCTCGCTGCTTCGCCAGCTCCTCACGCTCTTGGCGTAAGGCGTCAGTCCTACGGGCGACCTCCGCATCCTTATTGGCCAGTTGCTCCTGAAAACGACGGCGCGTTTCTTCGATGAGCGGAGCGGCAAGCGACTCGGTGAGATGAATTTGGTGATTGCAGTTGGGGCAGTGGAGGATGGGCTCATGAGCGCCGACGCCCGCAGTTGCTTTCAGGTTCATGCGCTCTCCTTACCGCGTTGCCGTTATCCCGCCCGAATGAACGTGGTCCGGCCAGCTTCGCCGCGCTTTGCGATGCGGCTTTACCTTGATTTCCACATTCCGGTCTAAGGCTGTGAGCGTTCGCGTCGGCTTTTCCACCGAAACCAGCAGTGAGGCTGGCGTAGCCGACCGTCTTTACGGCTTGTGAAATCAGGGAGTGTCGTTCGATGCAGGCTTCGTAGAAGGTCACCATTTCCTGTGCAAGGCTTTGCGAGGCGCCGAATTCTCCTCGAAGTTCAAATTCGAAACACTGAATCGGCTGAGCGCGCTTCGGCTTGTCCCCCCATCTTGCTTGCGCCGCGTTCGCGTGCAGGAGGAGTCTGCCGTCATAGAGCCCTATGTGGCGCTCGTGGATCTTGCAAAAGTGGGGACGGGACTACCCGAGCGCCCGCGAGAGGGCGAACACGATCGACATCAAGATCACAATCACGCCCGTGGCCAAGACCAGTCGGTCGGCAAACAAACGGCGCATCGTGAGCCTCCCCTAGACAAAGCTGTAGCGTTCAGAATGGTATTTCGACATCGGCACGTTCATCTCGCCGAGAGCCTTTTCGATCGCATCCATCATCACGCCAGGTCCGCAGATGAAGTACTCGTGATCAGCAAAGGGCGGCGGCAGATGGCGCTTCAACACTTCGGCGTCAATGAAACCCTGCTCGCCCGTCCAGCCGGCTGGTGGGTTCGCCAGTATGTGGACGACTGTCAGGTTGAGCCGTTCCTTCAGCGCCTCTAGCTCCTCGCGGAAGGTGATCGAGTCCCAATCCTTGCTGCCGTAGAGCAGGATCACGGGCCGCTTCTCGCCTCGATCAGCGAACGTGCGGATCATGCTCATCATCGGCGTGACGCCCACGCCGCCGGCGATCAACACATGCATGTCCGCCGGGTTGCCGATCGTGAACGCGCCATACGGTCCATCGAGATAGACACGACGCCCCACCGGCACCTCGTGGATCTCGCTCGTGAAGTCGCCGAGGTTTCTGATCGACATCTCAATGCGGCCGTCCGCAACCGCGGCACTGGACGAGAACGAGAACGGGTGCCCGGTGATCTTGAACGGGCTGCCCCACACCGTCAGCCAGCCGAATTGGCCGGGCCTGAAACGGAAGCCGGGGTGCCCTTCCGGTTGCATCACTAACGTCGAAGTGTCGCCGCGTTCCTTGCGGACTTCCGTAATACGATACGGCCGGCGAAGCATGAACAGCGGCTTGACGATCCGCACGTAAAGCAGCAGTCCGATCCAAAAGACCGTCAGACCGACCCACAACGCCCGCTTCCAAGGATCAACGAGGTAAAAGCCCGATCCAACCATATGCACGACGCCCGCAGTGACGGCGACAACCGCGAGCACGATATGGATGAGATGCCAAGTCTCGTACTTGATCTTCAACGCTGCACGCCAAAGGGCTGTCACCACGAGCGCGATCACTGAGAAAATCGACACGAGAGCGAAGTGGGCACTCAATGGCGCTTCAAGCATATTGGACAGCGCAAGCAATTCCGGCTTTACGGCGACCAGAATGATCGGATGCGTTACGACCAAGCCAACCGCGACGAGCGAAATCTGACGGTGAAAATGATAGATGACGTCTTCGCCCCAAGGCTCGGTGACGTACCGGAAGCGCGCCGTGAGGCCGAACTGCAGCCCCATCATCGCCAAGCCGCTATAACCGAGCGCGACCGAGAACTCCGTCCAGAAATCGCGGGTTGGCGGATGCGAGCCGGCCAGTAGCGCGAATAAGGGAGCGAGAATGAACAGCAGGTAGACGAGGATCCAAACGGCCCCGCGCAAGCTATAGAGAAGCTGCATGAAGTGATCCTCCCACCTGACATCTCGGATGCGAGATCCGCGGGCGACTAGTATTGCCTAAAGGAAATTAGAACAGCTTTGGTAATCGGTCAGCTCTCCCGCAGTGCGGCATGGCTCGCTCACCCACAACTGCCACTACTTTTTCCTCTTTTTCGGTCTATTATGTGTTTTCTTATCGAAAGAGAGCCGCGCGTTTTAGTGGGCCAGGGAGCGCAGCGTCATGCAAGATTCCATGATCGCCTATTGCGGTCCCGCTGCTGTCCCGGACGACCTTTGGACCCGCTGGAATGTCGATCCGCTGCTGATTCCGGCACTCGCTGCCTTGGCGCTAGCGGTTGGTCGCAGCCGATCCTCCGACACCCGAGCAGGCTGGGCGGCGATCGTGCTGATGCTCGTTATCTTTGTCTCGCCGCTTTGTGCGTTGTCATCAGCGCTGTTTTCGGTGCGAGTATTGCACCACGTCTTGTTGATCGCCGCCGTAGCGCCCCTTCTGGCACTGGCTTTTCCGCAACGGCGCGCGAGCGCGCCAATCGTTATGCTTGTCGCGGCACATGCAGTCGTCCTCTGGCTATGGCATGCACCCGGGGCCTATGCCTGGGGCCTCGCCAGCGTGCCTGCCTATTGGCTGATGCAGGCTTCACTGCTTGGAAGCGCTTGGCTGTTATGGCGGGCGATCCTGGCGCCGGCGCAGTCTGGTCCGGCATTGGTTGCACTCGTAGCGACGATTGGTCAGATGGGCCTTCTCGGCGCGTTAGTCGTGTTCGCGCCCAGACCGCTCTATCCCCTGCATTTCGCAAGCACAGCAGCTTGGGGACTCGCGCCGCTCACTGACCAGCAACTTGCTGGCCTGCTGATGTGGGTGCCGGCGACGCTACCTTATCTCGGTGCGGGGGTCTGGATCGCGTGGTCCAGCCTGCGATCGAGCGAACCTGCGCTGTGACGACCTTTCTGAAATTCGTGCATCTTGCCGCGATCGCGCTTTGGTCGAGCGGGTTGATCGCGCTACCTTTTCTGTTTTGGCAGCGCCGGGCGCTCAAGATGGGGTTGGATCTCGACAGGCTGCACCGCGTCGCCCGCTTGGTCTACGTAGAGCTAACCTCGCCCGCAGCATTCATCGCGATCGGGAGCGGAACGGCACTGATCTTCCTGCAGGCGACCTTCCAAGAATGGTTCTCGCTGAAGATGGTGTTGGTCGGCATCATGGCGATGTTGCACGTCGTAGCCGGCCTGATCCTCGTGCATTTGTTCTTGCCCGAAGGCCGCTTCAGCTGGCTCTCCTACCTGGCCCTGACGAGCGCGTATATCGTGCTGATCACCGCAATTATCTGGATTGTGCTAGCCAAACCGCAATTCGATTCGAACCAGTTCGCCGCGCATTTGTTCGAGCCCGGCGGCCTCGGGCGTTGGCTGCATCAGTCCTTCGGCGAAATTAGAATGCCCACGCCATGATCAAACACAAGCTTTCCGCCGTGCCAGCCGGCGAAGCCGACCATCACCGATGCGAGGGCCGAGAGCGCGAGGCCGTGCGGCAAGATCGACGCGGTATCGATCAGGCGCAGGCCCCAGTTGGCGCCAGCGATCGCAACCAGCGTCATCGCTGCCACAGCATGGGACCAGCTTGCTTCAAGAAGCCGAATACCGCGTACAAGCAACAGCTCGCCGGTGCCGACGATACTCGCTGCCACGCCGCTCCAGAAAGCCATGCCGGACGACCAGAGTCCAACCCGCGCCCAGAAGGCGTCTCCCGACCACCAGTAGAATACGTCGACACCGAGAGTCGAGATCACGAACGCGATCGGGAAATGCACCATCATCACGTGGATCGGATGACCGACCAGGGCAACCGCCGAGCCGACATCGAGTCGCAGCAATTCCAGCAGGACCTCGCTCCGGGGCTGCGTCTTGAGCTCGTCTTGCTTTGCCATCGTCCCCCTCCATCGAGTCGGAAGCAACATCCTTCAAGCGGGTATCGTAGTCTCTTATGCGGGACCATCCAAGCCGGAACGCTCGCAGTGCTTCCCGGCTGCAGCGGGCCACTGTCGGCACTCGATCCCTCGGGACCGTCCGGGGCTTCGATCGCCGCGCTGTGGTGGGTGATGCTGATTGGTGCGGGAGTTCTCTTTGCGCTGGTCATGGTGCTGTTCGCGCTGGTGATTCTGCGGCCGGGCTGGGGCTCGAGCGTGTCTCCGGGGCGCTGGATCGTGCTCGGCGGCTTGGTTCTGCCGGCCGCCGTGCTTCTGCCGCTTATCGCTTACGCGTTGAGTGCCGGTGAGAGCCTCCTGCCGCTACCTCGACACACGCCGCAGATCGAGGCCGTGGGTCGACAATGGGCCTGGACCTTCCGCTATCCCGACCATCCTGGACTAGAGACCAGGAACGTCTTGCACATGCCCGCGGGCACACCGGTCGACGTCCTGGTCACGAGCGAGGACGTCATCCACGCCTTCTGGATACCTCGCTTCGCCGGCAAAATCGACGCGGTGCCCGGACATGTGAACCGCCTGCGCATTCAGGCAGATCAACCGGGACGCTACGCCGGCCAATGCAACGAGTTTTGCGGTCTCGGTCACGCAGGAATGCGATTCGATGTCGTGGTCCATCGCCTTGAGGACTTCTCCGCCGCGCTTGCGCAGGCAGCCGCATCAGGGGAGCCAGACCGGAAATGAGTGAATTCGTCGAGCAATCGTCGCAGCGTGCTGCGGCACTGCGGTTGCACCGTGAGCTCGCGGCGGTCTGGGGCACCGGGCCCGGGCTGCAGCGCCTTGCTGCAGTCAACCACTCTATCATCGGCCTGCGCATGATCATCACGTCGTTCGCATTCTTTGCCATCGCCGGTGTACTCGGCATGCTGACCCGCGTGCAGCTCGCCACGCCGAATGGGGATTTCATGGACCCCGAGACCTACAACCAGGTCTTCACGATGCACGGGTCGATGATGCTGTTCCTGTTCGCCATCCCGATGGTGGAGAGCTTCGCTGTCTATCTTACCCCGAAGATTCTCGGCACGCGCGATTTCGCCTTCCCCCGGCTCACCGCCTACGGATACTGGTGCTACCTGTTCGGCGGCACGATCCTAACCGTGGCGTTGATCGCCAGGGTCGCTCCCAACAGCGGCTGGTTCATGTACACGCCGCTGAGCTCCAATGTGTATACGCCAGGGGTCAACGCGGACGTCTGGCTGCTCGGCGTAACCTTCGTCGAGATCTCGGCCCTGTCGCTCGCCATGGAAATCGTGGTCTCGATCCTGAAGATGCGCGCGCCGGGCATGTCGCTCGACCGTATGCCGATCTTCGGCTGGTACATCCTGGTGACCGCCATGATGATGATCGTGGCCTTTCCGCCGCTGATTCTCGGCTCGATCCTGCTGGAAATAGAGCGGGCCGTCGGCCTGCCCTTCTTCGATCCGACGCGCGGCGGCGATGCACTCCTCTGGCAGCACCTGTTCTGGCTGTTCGGCCACCCGGATGTCTATATCATCTTCCTGCCCATGGCCGCCGTGCTATCGACGATCATCCCAGTCTTCGCCAACCGACCGCTCGTGGGTTACCGGGCGATCGTCGTAGCCATCATTGCGCTCGCCTTCTTGAGCTTCGGCATCTGGGTGCATCACATGTTCACCGTGGGCATCCCGCACCTCGCGCTCGCCTTCTTCTCGGTGGGCTCGGCGATCGTCGCGGTCCCGACGGCAGTGCAGATCTTCGCGTGGCTCGCCACGCTGGCGCATGGCAGGCCGCGCTGGGACGTGCCGATGCTCTACGTCTTCGGCTTCTTTTTCATCTTCGTGATGGGCGGCCTGACTGGCGTCATGGTCGCCATGGTGCCCTTCGACTGGCAGGCGCATGACACCTACTTCGTCGTCGCCCATATGCACTATGTGGTGGCCGGCGCTCTCGCTTTTCCCATGCTTGCGGCGTTCTATTACTGGCTACCACTGTTGACAGGGCGCACCGCCGTGTACCGGCTGTCGGTACCCGCCTTCTGGCTTGTCTTCGTCGGCTTCAACCTGACTTTCTTCATGATGCACCTGACCGGTCTGCTCGGTATGCCCCGTCGCATCTATACGTATCAGGGCAATGAAGGCTGGAACTGGCTTAACCTGCTATCCTCGGTCGGCGGGTTCGTCATGACGATCGGCTTCGCGCTGGTGGTGATCGACCTTGTCGTGCAACTCCGTTACGGGCGTCGGGTGCAGCGTAATCCCTGGGGAGCTGCGACGCTGGAATGGGCTATGCCGATCCCGCCGCCACCGTATGCCTTTGCCTCGATCCCGCATCTAGGAACCCGGACCGACTCGTTCGCCGTCGGCGATCTCAGACTGTCGTTGGCGCGAGGCGAAGGCTATCTCGGTTTTGCACGCAATGGCTGGCAGGAGGCGCTGGGCGTGCATATGACGACCGGCGAGCCCGAGCAGCTGATCGTGCTACCGCAACCGACCTACTTGCCGCTCTTTACTGCGCTCGCTACGGCGTCGGCGGTCCTGGGGCTTCTATTCAAGTTCTACTTGCTGGCTCTCTTCGCGGCGCTGGCGACCGCTGGCCTGTTCGTGTTTGCCGCGCAGCGTGCCGGTCTCGCGCGCGACTACGGCTCGTTGCCCATCGGTCGCGGTGTCAATCTGCCGCCCCATACGGAGGTCGCCGACGCGCCGGCGTGGCTGGCGTTGATCTGCACGCTGGTCGCCGACGGCACGCTGTTCACATCGCTGCTATTCGGGACTTTCTATCTCTGGATATCTGCACCGAACTGGACGACCGCGATCACGCCCGAACCGAGCCGCATCCTGGCCTTCGGCGCGGTCGCAGCTCTCGCCGTCGCCGCAGCGGCGGCGCGCGGATCGCTGCGAACGGCCACAGCCGGTGGCAAAGCCAGCGGCTGGATCGGTCTTGCCCTGATAGCGCTTCTCGTGGCCATCGCCGCGGCCGTTGGACAAATCGCCGGTGTTGTACCGCAACCGCGCGAGCATGCGCTCGGCGCAACTGCGGCAGCCCTGCTCGGCTATGTCGCTCTGCACGCCGGCATCGGCGTTCTCTTTCTCATCAGTAACATCCTGCGTCAGAGGGCCGGCTTCATTTCACCGCGGCGGGTGTTGGATCTGCGGCTCACGCGCTTATGGCTAGACTACACGTTGGTCACGGGAGTCCTTGCAATGGGTCTTGTTCTCGCACTGCCCGCGCTTGTGACGGTGCTGGGGGTTCGACCGTGAGCGAGCGTCCTGTACCACCAAGGCACCTATGGTGGCTGGCGGCGGGCTTCACCGTCTGGTGCAGCGCGCTGGTTACACTCTACGCGATCCACGGTATCGGCTGCGCGTTTGGCTGGTCGGCCGGCTCGCTACGGCTATGGCTTGCCGTGGCTCTCCTCGCGCATCTGGTGGCGCTGGGCTGGATGTGGTACGGTATCTTCCGCGTTGCCCCTGATTCCGGTTTCGGTCCGACCGGCGCGTTTTTGTATTGGGCCGTTACGGGGACACTTATCACCGCCCTCGTCGCGACTGCCGTTACCTTCGGTCCACCGCTATTGCTCGCCACATGCATTTGATCGGCCTGGAGCAACCTTCAAACGCTTCCCGCCGATGCGCTGTGGATGTCTTTGTGTTCATTGCTTCGCCGTCGTATGGCCGCAAACCCAGATTGGCAACGGTTCGTAAACTCGTTCGTCGCGACAAGATGTTGGGATCCAGTGCAGAGGGGAGTGGTGATGCCGACCGTAATCAAGATTGAAGGTGACGCGCCATATTTACTCCCACATGTGGATCATATTTCCGCAATAGCGCACGGTGAAAATGTGGATCTAACAATGTACGTGGCGTTACCGGGCCATTCGGACCTGGAACTGGTTTATGTACAGCTGAGCGTCCCCGCCGCAGACGATCTGTTAGGTCAGTTATCCCGGGCCCTAGCCGAGACGACGAAGCGTCGTTCAGGACCTTAGAGCGTTTTCCAGCGAAAGCCTGCCCCGCACTTGATGCGGGGTGGATACCGCTTCGCGTGAAGAAAACGCGTCAAAACAAGAGACTAGAGCTCGGTTCCGATTCAATCCGAACGGAAAAGGCTCTAGTCACGGCTAGGTACACGTTCAGAGTGACTGGTCGGCGAGTGAGTTCGCTTTGCCGGGGCAGAAGATCCTGCAAATCGGCGACGAAGTCCAAGTCTGACCCCGCCCCAGGCATCGCCGGAATCAACATCGTTCCTTCTTCAAGCGTTCGAGCGACACGACAATCATCTTGGCTTCTCGCCAGAGAAGCGACCTCCACCAAGGGTCGCCTGGTTCACTAGATCCACGAAGCGCACGTAACTCTCATAAAACGCATCATGGCCGGAAGGTGCGTGGGCGGCTTGCGCTTCCGTGCGAAGCCTCTGGTACATCGCAAGCCGTTCCTGGAGGATGACAGCCCAATCCGGAGTCAAGTCTTCGGTCGAGTTGACGATGAATCCGGCGCCTTGAACGAGCTCGGCGTAGCTTTGCAAATCGTACAAACCCGTCACCGCCATGCCTTGCCACAGCAATGCTCGATCGGCATGGGACAGAGGGCGATGAGTGACCCAGTCGGTGAAGGCTATTCGACCACCTGGCTTTAGGATCCGGTACGCCTCGGACAGCGTGCGCGCCTTGTCGGGCACATGAAGCAGCGCTTCCTGGCTGATGACGACGTCGACGCTTGCGTCGGACAATGGGACCCGCAGAACGTCGCCGTGGATGACGCGAACGTCGTGCTGGAGCCCGACACGGCGCGTCAGGTCCTGAGCTCCTTTCACCCTTGCGAGAGTCAATTCTATGCCGGTGACATCGGCCCCGTACCGGTAAGCCAGGTAGCGCGCCGGGCCGCCCAGGCCAGCGCAGAAGTCGACGACGCGCGTGCCTTTCACGATACCGGCGCGCTCCGCCAGCACGTCATTGGCGTCCAACCCGCCGTAGTGATCCTGGTCGTGTGGAAACAGTTCGGCCGGCTGGATGTCGTCGAGATGACCTCGATTTGCACTGAGCTTGGCGAGAATGATTTCGAGTGAAATTGGATGACGCTCATAGAAGTCAGTTGCTGAGCGAATGTCCGCTGCCATCGTGGCCTCCTTGTCCGCGGATGCGGCCGATGATGATGAGGTTTGCGCTTGCTGCGGCGACGAGCAAGCGACTCTACAGCTTGCCGCTCGGGGATCGGAGCTATTCCGGCTCAGAAATGTCCGCTTCTGGCCGGTTCTGAATCACGATGTTACATCAGATGGAATTTGAGTTTGCAAAGCTCTACTACGCGGACAAACTGGACACGGAACGGGGTCGTCTTCAATTTCGATGAGGTCGTCTCGGCGGCTTGCCGGCCACGCAGCCGATGATTTTCACCAAGGAGGAGCCACACGATGACCATCACCATTACCGCCTTTGAACGGTCACCCGATGGCGGCAAGGGATTGGCGCGTGATACGCGCGTTCGCTGGGCGCTTGAGGAGGTGGGCCAACCCTACGAGGTTCGCCTTGTGTCGTTCCGTGCGATGAAGGAACCCGCGCATCTGGCCTTTCATCCTTTCGGTCAGATTCCCACCTATGAGGAAGGCGATCTCGCCCTGTTCGAGACAGGGGCGATCGTCTTCCATATCGCCGAGCGCCATGCGGGCCTGCTGCCGGACGATGCCAATGCCCGGGCGCACGCGATCACATGGATGTTTGCCGCGCTCAACACGGTGGAACCGCCGATCCTTGAGCTCGCAACTGCCAGGCTTCTGGAGGGCAACAAGCCCTGGAGCAAGGAGCGCTTGCCTCTGGTCGAGGATCGCGTCCGCGACCGGCTGGGCCAACTATCTAGCCGCCTGGGCGATGACGATTGGCTCGATGATGGATTCAGCGCGGGCGACCTGATGATGGTGTCGGTGCTGCTCAGGTTGAAGTCATCGGGCATTCTCGACGAATTTCCGAACCTAGCCGCCTATGTCGCCCGCGGCGAAGCGCGGCCTGCCTACAAGCGAGCTTTCGTCGCTCAATTGGCGGTTTACACCGGCAAAAGCCACCCGATCGGCTGATTGAGGGCCGTCCTGAGGCTCGAAGTCGTTGCGCGAATTTTTCGTTCGATTCGTGAGTCCTGACCCTAGTCCCGTCGACCGGGCTCCCTGGCTCCCAGCTGTCATGCCCGCGTTTGTATGCCGGAGAGAGGCTCCGATGTCCGCTTTCTGCGAAGAAGCGGACATTGAATTTGAATGCGTCAACTAAAAATGCGATCCTGGCTCCGTCAAAGCGGGGAATGCCAATGAAAGCTGCCTTTATCGAACGTCACGGCGGACCGGAGGTTCTCAAATTTGGCGAGATGCCGGATCCCGTGGTCGCCTCCGGCGAGGTCGTGGTTGATATTATCGCCGCCAGCGTCAATGGCGCTGACTGGAAGGTGCGTGAGGGCAAATCGAATCAACTTACTCGCTTCCCCTACATCCTCGGACGGGATTTCTCCGGCGTCGTTTCAGCAATTGGCGATGGTGTCGGAGACCTGCGTGTTGGCGATGAGGTCTTCGGCGTCTGCGACGTTGGCCAAGAGGGGGCCTATGCCGAGAAGATTGCGATCAAGGCAGCCATCGTCGCAAAGAAAACCGAGCGTCTGTCCCATATCGATGCCGCCGCGCTGGCGCTTGCCGGATTGACGGCGATTTGCACCATCGAAGACACATTGAAACTAAGGGCGGGCGAGACAATCCTGATCCAGGGAGGCGCAGGCGGTGTGGCGAGCTTTGCCATACGGTTGTCAAAGCATCTGGGCGCGCACGTGATCACGACTGCAAGTGCGTCGAACCATGATTATCTGCGCAAAATTGGTGCCGATGAGATCATCGACTACAACGCGGTGGATTTCACCAAGGTCGTGAGAGACTGCGACGTGGTGTTCGATACTGTCGGCGGAGATGTTGCGGAGCGGTCGTTTGCAGTGCTGAAACCAGGCGGCCGGGCGGCCTTTATTGCCTCGGGGGCACAGGCACCAAAGCCAGACCGCAGCGACGTCGTTGCTCTGCGGCCCAGCGTCGGACGTGATCGGCAACATCTCGAACGTATCCTGGCGCTGGTCGCGATGGGAGCTGTCCGTCCACCGGAAGTGACACGCTACAAGCTCAGCGAAGCCGCGGCCGCACACGAGGTAAGCGAATCCCGCCATTTTCGCGGCAAGCTGGTTTTTCTAGTCCGTTGAATAACCCCGCTTCACCTCGCCGTTTTCCGACGCGACACCATTCGGATCTGTTATACCGCGAGATCTGCGTCGCTCATCATGTCAAAAGCTAGGAGCTCAGCGCCTGTGTCCGCCGCGTCCATGATCCTCTTGCCGATAAGATCGCGGAGTGTCTCGGACGTGCCGCCGCCGAGCGTGCCGTAGCGCGCTCCGCGATAGAGACGTGAGACCGCAAATTCGTCGGTGAAACCGAATCCGCCGTGCAATTGGATCGCCTCGCTGGTGACCCGATTAGACATCTCGTTGCACGTGATCTTGGCTACCGCCGCCATGAAAGGATCGGGGAACGGATTGGCAGTGATACAGGCACGATAGAGGATGCTTCGGGCCGTCTCTATCTCACGGTACATCTCGGCGAGTTTCCATCGCACGCCTTGATAGTCTCCGATCGTCTTTCCGAACACCGTTCGGTTCCCGACGTATTTGCGAGCTTCTTCAAACGCGCCTTCGGCCAACCCAAGCGATATGCTCGGATTGAGGCAGCGCTGCGTGTTGAAGGCGTTCAGCAGCTTTCGAAAGCCGTCATCGCGAATCACGAGATTCTCGAGCGGCAATTCGCAATTGTTGAACTGGATCTCATGGAGGTTTTCGCCCCCCATCGTGTGGTAGGTCCCGGTCACATCGAAACCCGGCGTATCGGGTTCCAGCAGAACGCAGCCGATACCCTCGCGACCGGGCCTGCCGTCGATCCGCGTAAATATGACGAACATCCCAGCCTCTCTGGCTCGGCTGATCAGCGTCTTTGTCCCATTAAGAATGACACGGTTACCCCTGATGACGGCGTTGGTCCGATAGTTCGCTACGTCGGTGCCAGCGTGCGGCTCAGTCATGCAGATGGCCAATATGCAATCGCCAGAGACGACGCGCGAAAGAATTCGCTCGCGAATACTGTCGGAAGCGTAGGTCGCGATCACGCGGGTCTGAACCCCGGCCTCGCCGAGGGTAGCCATCGCGGTAACGTAACAGGTCTTCGCAATCTCCTCGAGTACCAACGCCGTATCGAATACCGGCAAGCCAAGTCCGCCATATTCCTCGGGGACCGACATGCCGAGCACGCCAATTTCCGCGAGCTTCTTCATGTTTTCCCAAGGAAACGTGCCATCCATATACTTCTGCGCGTTTGGCTTGAACTCTCCCTGAGCGAGCTCGCGCACCGCGGCCACCATTCGCCGCTGCTGTTCGGTGAGTTGGAAGTCCATTACTTATCCTTGAAGTGAAGAAACCCGACCACCAGATGTCTGTCGAGGATACGATGTCTCCAGATCATTTTCGAGTAGACGTTTGCCGTAACATCAGGCGGTCCGACGCAGACGGCTGGGCGAATCAGACTTACGCGGCGCCGCGATTTGGGTTCGTTTTTTGAGATGGCCGCGTCTTGCCGCGTCCTTTCCGAGCGAAAATGGATGGTTGACGCTTTGGTTCATCGCGATGATTGCGAGGAGTTGAATGGTAATCGTCCGCCGGATAAGTTGCGACAAACAACAATGGGTAGGAAACCATGGCCAACGGGCGCGTTTGTATTGCAGGTGTCCTTGCTGTTCTGGCGGGCGTTTCTTCGGTGCCAGCGGCGACAATGGTTGGCGATCCCGCCGCAATCTGTGGCAGCCTTGCTGGCCCATTGCGCGACGCGGTGCGGATAGATTCGGGCGCCCTGCAAGCATCTTCGTCGCCCTCTGTCTCTGAGCGAGCGTCGACGCCGGCGGCTCGAATCTCGCCCGCCAATCCGGCATTCTGTAAGGTGCTCGGTCATATCGAGCCGATCGACGCCAAGGCACCGGCGATCAAGTTCGAGGTGAATTTGCCGGTCGAGTGGAACGGCCGTTCGCTGCAATATGGCGGGGGCGGGTTCAACGGCGTCCTCATCACTGGGCTCGGGCTGCCGCCGGCCTATCCCTACGATAAGCCTTCTCCGCTTTCTCGGGGCTTTGTCACGTACGGCACGGACTCCGGCCATGAGACCAAGTCGGGTGAGCCGCCTCAGGTGTTTGCGCTCAACGACGAAGCCTTCGAGAACTTTGCGCATCGCTCCTACAAGAAGGTGCGAGATGCCGCTGTCGCTCTGATGACGCGCGCTTACGGCAAGCCGCCGGAGAAGATGTATTTCATGGGATCGTCGGAGGGCGGCCGCGAGGCGCTCACGATGGCACAACGCTATCCGGAGGATTTTGACGGCATTTTCGCACGCGTGCCCGTCATCAATTGGGTCGGCCTGCAGCATGCCGGAATGCGTTCGGGACTCGTGACGATGGGCGAGGGCTGGATCCGACCTGCCCAAGTGAGGATGGTCGCTGATGCCGTGTTGAACGCCTGCGACAAGCTCGACGGCTCTGATGATCAGTTGATAGAGGATCCCGTCGGCTGCAAGGCAAACTTTCGACCGGAGACCTTGCGTTGCGTCGAAGGGCAGCACGGCGACGAGTGCCTGACGGACGCGCAGATCAGCGCGATCAACATGTTGCATTCCACCTACAAGTTCCCTTTTTCATTGTCCAACGGTCTTGACGATTATCCGGGATGGGGCGTGTCGGGGGAAGGCAATCCATCCTTCGGTCCGACCGGCGGTTGGATTTCGTGGTGGCTCGGCAAGACGGTCCCCGTGCAGCCGCCAACCCCAACGAATGGCATCGCCTGGGTCTACGGCGCTGGCGGTATCCAATATGTCGTCGCGCGAGATCCGAAGCTTGATGTCACGAAATACAAGCCCGAGGATTACAAGGAGCGGGTGCTCGAAGTTTCCCGACTCATGGACTCGACCGATCCGGATCTGAACCGCTTCCGCGCGCATGGCGGCAAGCTCGTGATGCTCGAGCACATGGCCGACTACGCTCAGAGCCCTTACGCCGGCATCCGCTATTTCGAAAGCGTGCAGCGCACGATGGGAAGGGCGGAGACTTCGGATTTCGCAAGGCTTTACACGGCGCCGGGTGTCGACCACGTCGGTTCCGGCGCGCCGGCCAACATCGATATGCTAAGCGTGCTGGTCGATTGGGTGGAGAGGAACCACGCCCCCGGCGATCTTCAGGTCATCGAGCAGAACGTCGAACCGCCTTCATTCGCTACCGTTCGTTCACTGCCGCTTTGCCAATGGCCCGCTTGGCCGCACTACAAGTCCGGCCCGACGAGCCTCTCTTCCAGCTTTTTTTGTGCGCCTTGAAAGCCCGTATTAATGAGATGCGCAAACCTACGCTTCTGCAAACAAAGCGATCGCTATTTGCGCAGCTTGTCTCGATGATCAAGTAGCCTTTGCTTGTCGAATAAAACCGTCAGTTGGTCGTTGCGAGACCGCCGTCAACTGGAATGACCGCGCCGCACACATACGCGCTGGCTTTCGAAGCGAGATAGAGCGCCACTCCGGCCATGTCGTTCGGCTGCCCCCAGCGCTGCATCGGCGTGTGGGCCAGGATCTCGGCGCTATCTTCCTCGGCAATCGCGTCCGTCATCTTCGACGGGAAATAGCCGGGCGCGATGGCGTTGACGGCGATGTGCTCCTTGGCGAGATACTTCGCCATCATCCGTGTCACGTGGTGCAGCCCCGCCTTTGAGGCGGCGTAGGAGTAGGCGCTAAGATGCGAGGTTCGTATTCCCTCGATCGAGCCGATGTTGATCACGCGCGCGTAGTCGTCGGCGCGGCCAGCGGCCTTCAACAAGGGCAAGAGTTTCTGCGTCATGAAGAAGACGGACTTCAAGTTGAGGTCCATCACCTTGTCCCAGCCGGATTCCGGGAACTCGGCAAATTCCGCGCCCCAGCTTGCGCCCGCATTGTTGATGAGGATGTCGAGCCTGTTTTCGCGGGCAGCGATTTCGTCGGCCAGGCGCTCGATCTCGTTCATCTCAGAAAGGTCGGCCGGCAGAGCGATGCATGTTCCGAATTCTGACAGTTCCTGCGCCAGCTTGGCGCAGGCATCCGCTTTGCGCGATGAAATGTACACCTTCACGCCGTTCTCGACATAGGCGCGTGCGAACATTTCGCCGAGGCCACGGCTGCCGCCGGTGATCAACGCAATCTTGCCACGCACGCTGAACAGGTTCTCGATCTTCATCGAAGTCATCCTCAGTTGGCCCAGCCGAGCACAATATTAATTACCCAAACGCCGATGTCGTCGTGTTTCAGCTCACCTGCCGTTCGTGTCCCTCCCAGAACGGTTTGCGGAGCTCGTTCTTGAGCACTTTGCCAGCCGCGGACAGCGGTAGTGGTTCGGCCGTGAAAGTATATGACCGCGGCCGCTTGTATGTCGCAATGAGTTCGCCGCAGTGCCGCGTCAACTCTTCCTCGTCTGTCGTGCAGCCCTGACGGAGATGCACGATGGCGTGCACAACCTCGCCCCAGCGATGGTCTGGGATGCCGATGACGGCGCATTCGAGGACGTCGGGATGCTTGGTCAGCGCATTCTCGACTTCCGCCGAATACACGTTTTCACCGCCGGAAACGATCATGTCCTTGATCCTGTCGACAATGAAGACAAAGCCTTCCTCATCCATGTACCCGCCGTCTCCGCTGTGCACCCATCCGTCGGCAATGGCCGCTTGCGTCAATTCCGGTTTCATCCAATAGCCCAACATGGTCGAGGGACCGCGCGCGACGATCTCGCCGACCTGTCCCCCCGGTAACTCTCTCATCTCGGGATCGACGATACGAACGTCTGTTCCAGGAGCCGGCCGACCGGCGGCGCGAAGCAGCCGTGCATGTGGCCCCTCGAGAGCATGAAACTCGGGGCCAAGCACGACCACGCCGCCGGACATCTCGGTTTGCCCGTAGCCTTGATAGAATTGCACGTTCGGAAGACTCTTCAATGCGCGCCGCAACAGCGCTTCCGAAATAGGCGAAGCACCATAGATCAATTTGCGCAGGCTGCTCATGTCGGCCGGGTGCTCCTGGAGATATCGATCGACCATGTCAATCATGGTCGGAACCAGGAGCGTGGAGGTGACACGTTCCGAGGCGATCGCCTCCACGACCGTCGGCGGATCGAAGCGCGGAATAATGACTTGCGACGCACCGATCCATGTCGCGTCGAACATGTTGCTCATGGCCGCAAGATGGAACAAAGGCGCCGCATGGAGTACGACGACATCGGAACCGGAAGGGGCGACGAGTTCAAAGCTGGTGAACGCCGCGGTGACATTCGTGTGGGACAGCATGACTCCCTTGGGCCAACCCGTCGTTCCACCCGTGTACATGATGACCGCCATCGCGTCGCCTTGTGTTGACCGGTCGGCGAGCGGCTCACTGTCGTCGATCAATGCCTCGTAAGACTTCATGTCGCTTGGCGGGTGGTCGCCCATATAGATTGTCCGCTCCGGATCGAAGCCGGGCAGATTCCGCGCCAACTCGGCAAAATCCTGGTCAACAAGCAGCAGGACCGGACTACTATCTCCCAGCGCGTACGCGTGTTCCGCTGGCGCCCAGCGTGTGTTGCCCGGCACGACAATGCAACCGGCCCACATTATCGCGTAGGTCGCCTCGATATACCGATCACTGTTCAACCCGAGTAACGCGATCCGGTCTCCGGGATTGGCGCCCAACGCCGTTAGGCCACCAGCCAACCGCTCGACTCGATCGAGTGTCTCGGACCACGTCCTGCGTCGTGGACCGAAGACGGTGCTTGTACGCTTTGGGAAAAGTTGTGCGGACCGACGCAGGCCCTGGGTCAACTGCATATTACTTCCTCCTGTAAGAGAATATTGGGTGGGAGGTCGGATGCCTCCGGATCCACTGAATCAGTCTCTGCTGCCGACCGCGTCGATCACGCCGTAGGCTTGCTTAGTCGAGTGAACGCTCGCGACATTGTGGCTCAACAGAGCAAGGTCATGTGCCTTGCCCTCGCAGTCCTTGACTTGATCGCCCAAAATGGCCTCGGCGCGGAAGCCGAGTTCTTCGAACAGAGCGATTGCCGCTCTTTGATCGACGGTCATCTGGACGGTCAACTTCTCCAAACCTCTCCCGAGAGCGATGGCGAAACTCTCCTGAATGAGTACGCGGCCCAACCCGCGACCGCGCCACGACGGAGTGACGAGCACCCGCAATTCGCCAACGTGCCGCGGCCATGACATTTCGTCGACGACGATCGCGCTGCAGCCAACCATTGCCGTTCCAACGCGAGCGACGAGGCTGGTGAGCGCCCCACGTTTGATTGCGTCCATCCAGGCCGTGAGCACTTTGGGTTGGCGGATATCACGGCGCAGGAACAGCAGATCGTGCACCGGCAGGGCCCCAATGAAAGTGCTAAGCGCGCCAGAATCGTCAGGTGACATCAGCGTAATCTCGATCGTCTCCCCATCGCATGACACAGTGCGCGGATATCCGCGTGATTCAATATTCATGTTGATCGCCTCTCCAGCCATTGATCGAGTTTCGGCCACATGCGTTTGACTGCGTTCGGACCAGCCACCAGGCTGACGTGACCGCCTTTCAGCACATACTCCTCCCGGTCGTTCGAACTCGCGCGCGCCACGAGTGCCTGAGCACATTCTGGCGGCACGAGATGGTCGTGCTCCGCTATCACGTGGAGCAGCGATGCTCTGATACTGCGCAAATCGACGAGGTGCCCGCCGACGCGCAACGTCGTCTCGTAGAGACCATTCTTCCAGAACAGCTCCTTGATGGTCTGCCGGAAATACTCCCCCGGAAGCGGCAAGGTTTCTGCACCCCACCGATCCATCATGCGGTAGGACTTGACGTAGTCGTCGTTCCACAAATTATCCCAGAGGCGGATGGTCGACGCTGCGCGTCCTGCCGGGCGCAGAAGGTCAAATCCTGCTTCGATGACCCTGGGCGGTATGAGCCCGACGGAATCGACTAACCTGTCAACTTCGAAATATCGCTCGTCTACGACGTCCTTGAAGCCAATCTTTGTGAAGTCGATCGGTGTCGTGAAGCAGATCAGGTTCCTCACCGGCCCGTCAGGATGCAATGCCGTGTAGATGGTCGATAGCACGCCGCCCATGCAGTAACCGATGAGGGTGATGTCGTCGACGCCAGCGTCCGCCTGGACGCGGCGAATACAATCCGGAATGAAATCCAGCGCGTAGTCTTCCAGCCGCAAGGCGCGCTCGTTGCGGCTTGGGGGATTCCAGTCGATGACGTAGACGTCATATCCGCGTCCAACCAGAAACTCGACCAAACTTCGGCCTGGTCCCAAATCAAAGATGAAGGCCTTGTTCGTCGTCGCCATGACCAGCAGGATCGGCACGCGGTAGACTTCGTCTGCCGTTGATTTGTACTGATACAGGTTGAGCGTACCGCGCCGGAGCAATGTTCTCCTTGGCGTTGCACCGACTGCCGGCGCAGGCGAGCCGAGATATTCAAGTCCCTTGAGGCTGCGCTGGATTGTGCGCTCCACCTCGGTCTGGATGCGCTGCGCCAGGCCGGCGCCATCGTGAGCCTCTCGCACCTGTGCCATCGTTTACTCCCTCGGACGCGCGGGCGTTGGCAGGGACCCAGACTGTTTCGTATGCTTGCTGTTCGCGGTTTCCCTGGAACCGATTTCGACTTCCCCGGCATAGGCCGTCTCGCTTGGGGGACGCTTTGTTCGCCGGGGCCGCTGACGGTTCATTTCGGCCTCCTCTGGGAGCAGCCGATCGAGCTTGTCCTCGACCCGTTGTAGCGCCTCGGCGATTTCCTTAACCTCCCTCCGGGTAGCGAGGTTGAGGAGCGCGAATTGCAGGGACACGGTCTCCTCGATCAGGTGTCTCATGCCGAGCATCGAATTGAAGAATTGATGGAGTGCCTGTGGCATCTCCGGCGACTTCATTCCTTGACCAGCAAGGGCATTTACGTCGTTTTCAAATTTCGAAACGGCGTCGCGCCAGATTTGAAATGGATCAGGTGTCGATAGTGAGGGCATGAGACTGTCCGTATGATTTGGAGGCTTGGTAGAATTACGCTGCGGATTCGGCGTTCTTGGTCGGATAGGTCTGCCGTGCGGTGCGTGGGTCAACCCCGCTCACCAGCGTTCGGCGCAGCAAAGCTGCCGGCAAAAACCATGGTCGCGTGAGGATGCCGGAGAGCTTCCCCACTCGCGGCGAGACGAGGCGCGGCAGGGTCTCGCTCCAGAGTCCGACTGCTTCCCAAGCCATCAACATGGTGTTGGCGAGGTCGACACCCTTGTCCCAAGCGCCGCTCGGCCTCGCGTCTGCCACCTCAATGGTGCGGTCGTCGTAGATATCGTCATGAAGTGCCCTAGCCAACGCAGCGCCAATTCTCGCGAGCGCATCGCGACCGGCATCGATCAATGCGTCGAAATTCAAGAAGCCGTGAAACTGGCCGGCGTAGTGCAACAACTCGACCGGCACGTCGGCCGCACGAAGTCGCGCAGCGTATTCGAGGCCGTCATCTCGAATGGGGTCAAAGCCCGCGCTGACTATGACCGCCGGCGGCAGGTTGTGCAGATCGCGAGAACGTCGTGGCGATAACCAGGGATGTTCGGCGTCAATTATCGCAGGGAGTGTTTGCCTGATGTGTTCCAGTATTTCCGAACTGATCATGTACCCAACAGCGTTTTCGGCTTTGGAAGGAAACTCTTGAACCAACTCGGTCGCCGGATAGGCGAGGACTTGCAGACGCAACTGCGGGCCGCCTCGGCGGATTGTTTGCTGCGCGACCGCCGCAGCGATGTTGCCCCCGGCAGAATCTCCGCCGATCGCAAGCCGGGTCGGGTCTATACCCAGTGTTGCTCCATTTTCGGCCACCCAGGTCAGGGCCGCCAGGATGTCCTCTCGCCCGGCACGCAGACCGTGTTCGGGAGCGAGGCGATAGCGCACCGCGACGACAATGGCGCCTGATGTGAGTGCGATCGCTCGACAGATAGAGTCGGAGGTCTCCGGGCCGCCTACGAGGAAGCCTCCGCCGTGGCACCATATGAAAGCCGGTAGCGGTCTCTCCGACAGCTGGGGAGCAAAGATGGTCAGATCAATCGGTCCGGCGGGCCCGTCAATCTCATGTTTAGTCACCGTGGCCGCTGGCGTTGTCCGTCCCAGTGCGGATGCCAACAGTTTCCAAAAGAGGCGAAGCTGTCGGACCGAATAGCTGCGAACCGGGCGCCGAGATAGCAGATTGAACAGGCGCAGAAACGCCCGAGCATCGCGATCGGGTGCCGTGGCACGAAGCAGCAAGGGCATCCCCTCGTTGTGCCGCGCGGCACTATTTGCTGTCTCACCGTCGCCGTGCCCTTCGTTTGGTCGATCAATCATGGTTCTCTCTGAGACTGCTGGTCAGCGCAAATTTCGAAAGCGAGCTTACTGGTCGGTGGCTACTTGCGCGCCACCCTTATTGGGTGGGACGAAGCCCGCTTACGCCGTTCTGTCTCAAGCTGCGACGATCGCTCAACAAGCGATGGAATCGAGAGGATTGCGGACCTGTTGAAGGGTTGGGGCCGGTGTCAGAGGAACGATCAAGCGTGCGAGCGTTGCGTACTTTGGGGTGACGGATGTGGCGCAAGGTTCGCTTCAACGAATTCCCCGGCCTACCCAATGCGGGTGGTCCTGTGCGAGGCCTACCCGACTAGCTTCGCGATCACGCATCCAGGCACTCCCATCCTGAGGAACTTCTCCATGCAGATCGCCCGTACAGTTTTCCGCGAAGACCATGAAATGTTCCGCGCCACGGTTCGCCGCTTTATTGAGCGAGAATGCGCGCCGCGGCAGGATGAATGGGACGAGGCTGGTCGCGTCGACCGCGAGGTTTGGCTCAAGGCGGGTCGGGAAGGGCTGCTGGGCGCGATCCTGCCGGAAGAGTATGGCGGCGGGGGCGGTGACTTCGGTCACGCCGCGGTCATGGCCGAGGAGATTGCGCGGGCCAATGTGAGCGGTCCCGGCTTTCAAGTGCACTCTGATATCATCGCCCCATACATCGCGCGAGTTGGCAACGAGCAGCAGAAGAGGAAGTGGCTGCCTGGCGCCTGTTCTGGTGAATTGATCCTGGCCATCGCAATGACGGAGCCGGGCACGGGCAGCGATCTCAAGTCGATACGCACCACGGCGGTCAAGGATGGCGATGAGTACGTCATCAACGGGAGCAAGACATTCATCAGCAATGGGCTAAACGCCGATATCATCATCGTGGTCTGCAAGACCGCTGCGAATGCCGGTGCGAAGGGCATGAGCCTCATTGTGGTCGAAGCCGATCGTGCCGGGTTCCGGCGGGGACGGAAACTCAAAAAGGTCGGGCAGCATGCTCAGGACACCGCCGAGCTGTTTTTCGACAACGTGCGGGTCCCCACCAGCAATCTGCTTGGCGAGGAAGGAATGGGGTTCAGATATCTGATGGGTGAGTTGCCACAAGAGCGCTTCTCCATCGCGGTATCGGCGGCGGCGCGCCTTGAGTCGGCGCTCGATCACACGATCGCTTATGTCAAGGAACGAAAGGCCTTCGGACAGACCGTCTGGGATTTCCAGAATACAAAGTTCAAGCTGGCCGACATCAAGGCGCAAGCCGTTGCGGTGCGTTTGATGGTCGATCACTATCTGGCCGAGCACATGAGGAGAGGGCTGACGCTCCAGGAGTCGGCGATCGCCAAGCTGTTTGCGACTGAAAGCCTGGGCAAGGCGCTGGATGAAATGGTGCAACTGCACGGCGGTTACGGTTACATGCTCGAATATCCGATTGCCAGATCGTTCGTCGATATGCGCGTCACCCGCATTTACGGCGGAACCAGCGAGGTCATGCGCGATCTGATTTCCCGCCAGCTTTGATGACTCGGTACATCGAGGAGAACAACGGCAAGCAGCGTGTTTGTTGCAGACGTCGCGTCAGGACGAGCGTACTGAGCATCCATCCGCGCTCCATCCGAGATCGCGCATGCGTGCGACGGCGTCGTCTCGACCGGCAACGCCCAGCTTGCCATAGATATTCTTGAGGTGCCATTTCACAGTGTCGGGCGAAAGGCCCAACGCACGCGCGATTTTCTTGTTTGGAAACGCCTGGGAAAGCAGGCGAATGACATCGAGTTCGCGATCGCTCAGGCTTTCGAGAAGCCCTGAGCTGTTCCCATCCACATCGGTACGCGACAAGCGGGCGGTCTTTTGCGCCGGCGAATCCGCGCCGCGCAGACGGTCGACGTAAAACGAAAGCAAAACGTCAAAACCTGATTCCTCGCCGCATGATTGAATGAGGTCGAGTGCGGAGGCATCTGCGTCGAGCAGGCTTCGCACGAGACCAAGCCGATGGCCGAGCCGCAGTGCAGCCAGTATCATTTTGCTGGCCTGCTCGCGCATACCCAGCCGTTTCGCGGCGAGCGCACTTTGGAGCTGGAGCTTGGCCACGATCTGTTGATGCCCACGCGCGTCGCAAAAACCGATGAGTGGAACAAGTCGCGCCGCCGCTGCTTCGTAACGACCTACCGCAAGGTCGCTTCGGATATGCGCCCGCTCGGCAACAATGAAGATCTCGTCACCTAGGCTGTTGCCGGATTTCGGGTGCATCAGGCCGATTGCATCCAGCGTCGTTAGCGCGCGCTTCGCCGCTTCGAACTCGCCTTGCTCCAGATGACGTCTGATACGTTCGCTGAGGCTGTGAGCGAGCAGTCGATCGAGCTTGAGGGTCAGCGCGTAGTCTTCAAGCCGATCCAGATAGGAGAAAGCTTCCTGCCGCCGCCCCGCAAGCCAGTGCGACCCGGACAGAACCGCGAGGACGCGCAATACAGAGTCCGGAATCGAGACGCGTTCGAGCACGTCGACGCGGTCCTCGAGCAATTCGAGGGCGGCCGACGGATCATTGAGCTCGTAGAGAACCTCCCCAAGCAGCGCTGCCGCCAGGCACGCGGGATCGATACAGGAGCGGCCGCGCTGTTCAGATTCATAGAGGACGTCGCGATAGATCCGCTCCGCCTCAATGATCTGGCCTTCAAGGGCATAACTCAGCCCTATCAGGCACCGGCCTTGCAGCCGGCCGGCTGGGGAGCCCAAAAGGGGCGCACCTCCGATCAGCATCGGAGGTGCTTCAAGCTGGACTTGGCGCGCCAATTCGTACTTGGCCTGGTGCATGTAGAGCCAGGACAGGATATTGTCCCGTCCACCAATGGCGGCAGGTTCAACGCCGTGCGGCGGGTGTAGCAGTTGCGGAAGAACCTGCATTGCCCCGTCGGTATCGTCGCGCGCGACTGCGAGCGTGGCTTTCAGAAGCGCAAGCGTAAACCGCGCGGAGAGGTCGCTGCTTGGCAGGTCAACTTCCAACCGCTCAAGGCTCGCTGCACAGGCGTCCAGTTCGCGCGCGAGCAACTGCGATCGAGCCATCCAGAGGCGCAGTTTTGTGCGGGACTGCACTTCCCGGTCCGGAAGCCGCCGAACCAGGCTGCTTAGATTCCTCAGTTCGCCCCTCTCAAAGAGATCTTGACCCTGTTGCTCCAGCAGGTCTGCGGCAGCAGAGGCTTCGCCCGCCGACACGGCGTGGCGAACGGCTTCATCGACGTACCCATGATCGCGGAACCAACTCCACGCGGCGCTATGGTATTGCTGTTGCTGTGCCTCTCCGCGTTGGCGAAAACGGGCACGCATGGCCTCACTCAGGAGCGGATGGAACCGATACCAGGTTTCACGTTCCGACGTTTCAACCGGAATGATGAAGACGTTCTGTGTGACGAGACCGGCCAGTAGCGAGCCTATCTTGTCGGTAGCTTCCGGCTTGCCGAGAAGTGCAGCGCAAAGGGAAGCGCAAAAGCGATTGCAGATCGAGGTCACCTCGAGCAGCCCGTATTCGCCTTTCGACAGTTTTGCCAGGATCTCGTGCTCGAAATAGTCCGCGAACGATTGCTCATCCTGAATCTGGCCCAGGACTGCGGATTTGATCCCCTTTGGATTGCGCTTCTTGGACCAGCCGATCGAGAGCAGTTGCAGGCCGGCTACCCAACCGTCCGTGAGCTCATACACCCGCTGGGAGGTGCGACGGTCGATCTCGCCAAGCCTGGCTTGAAGAAAGGACTCGGTTTCGGCTTGTGTAAAACGCAGGTCCTGAAAATCCAGCTCGAAAACGCTCTGCTGGTCGCGTAACCGGGACAGGGAGACAGGCGCTGGGCCACGACAGACGAGGACAAAGTGAAGGTTGCGCGGGGCCTGGTCGAGCAGCCATTGCAACGCCCAAAGGCTGGCCGCATCGGTCAGCAAGTGAAGGTCGTCGAGAACCAGCATGATCTCTCGTGGCCGTCCCGCGATGCTCCTCACCAGCGCAATGAGGGTGCGTTCGATCGCTTCGCTGTCGACGCCGCGCCCCGTCAGCTGCGACGCCGCCTGAGTAATGGTGGGATCGATCTGAGCGAAGCTGGCGAGCAGATAGTCCAGCCAGCGGGACGCCTCGTTGTCTTCCGACGCAAGCGTAAGCCAAGCCACGTCGAAGCCGAGAGCAAGCAACTCGCGGCGCCAAGCCGCAATAATGGTGGTCTTGCCGCAGCCCGCCGGGCCGTGAACCAAGATGCAACGATGCCGGCGCGCCTTGACCAGCCGTGCGACGAGATGATCCCGTGGAAGAAGGCGGCCGGTTTCGCGGGGTGGAAATAGCTTTGTGCTGACGATGGATTGCAGAGCCCCGCCTGAATGACCTGCTTCGTCCGATGGACGGGACACCATCTCGATCGTTCCTCCGTTCCCAGCAGGGATCAGGCACGAAAGCGCGGTTCCGATCGGTAAGCCTGCCGGCGAGCGAGACCCCCATCTGGCCCGGGTGGGTGAAACCCACCCGGAGCGGGTGGGGCGCCACAGCCTCGTTCAAGTATAGTTCTCGCGCAAGCTAACACGCACCAGCCGATCGGAGCAAAATTGAGCGTCTTGTCTGGAATTCGCGTCCTCGAATTCGAGGCCATCGGTCCAGCCCCCTTCGGCGCGATGCTGCTCGCGGATATGGGCGCCGACGTTCTCAGGATCGATCGACCGTCGCCCCCAGAGGATCTTGGGCCGCGTCGCAGTGGCAAGTCCGTCGATATTACCGGCCGCGGACGTCGCTCCATAACCCTCGACCTGAAATCTTCTTCCGCGGCGCCCGCGGCCCTCAAACTGATCGAAAAAGCCGACGTGCTGATCGAGGGATTTCGCCCGGGCATAATGGAGAGGCTCGGCCTCGGACCGGAAGTGGCGCTTGAGCGGAACCCGCGGCTGGTCTACGCGCGCATGACGGGCTGGGGCCAAACTGGACCGCTCGCTGCGGACGCCGGTCATGATCTCAACTACATTGCGCTGTCGGGCGTTCTGTCGGCGATTGGCCCGGCCGGAGGGCGCCCACTGCCGCCCCTCAATCTTGTTGGCGATTACGGCGGCGGAGGCATGCTGCTCGGGCTTGGGGTAGTCGCCGCCTTGCTCAATGTTCACCGCGGCGGCACGGGACAGGTCGTCGATGCTGCGATGATCGAAGGCGCCGCGCAACTGGGCTCCATCATATGGGGCCTGCTTGCTGCGGACAGCTGGCAGGAGCAGCGCGGTAGCAACATCCTTGATGGCGGAGCGCCGTGGTACGACAGCTATCGCACGCTTGATGGTTACTACATGGCCGTCGGCGCGGTCGAACAGCGCTTCTATGCTGAGCTCCTTGAAAAACTCGGGCTCGCCGAGGCCAATCTTCCAAAGCAGCATGAACGCAGCGGCTGGCCCGACCTGCGCAATGCATTTGCAAAGGCATTTCTCGGCAAGACGCGTGATGAATGGTGCGAGATCTTCCGTGATAGCGATGCCTGCGTGACGCCCGTGCTCGGGTTTTCGGAAGCACCACATCACCCGCACAACCGCGCCCGCAACAACTTCGTAGAGGTTGGTGGCGTTGTTCAACCGGCACCCGCGCCGCGCTTCCTCGGCACGCCATCAGGCGCGCCAAAGCCGGCCCCGCGGCGCGGCGAGCATGGTGAAGCGGCGCTGCGCCATTGGGGCTTTGGTTCCTCAGATGTTTCCAGGCTGCGTGAGCTGGGGGTTGGATTCGTCAGCGAAGCCCAGCAAGTGCCCGCGTGATCATGCGATGCTGGTCGACCCGGGACTATTTTCCTTCTCAATGTGATCTCCGCAGGGTGACAAATGAGTGAACGTATTCTGACCGAGCGTCGTGGTCATATCCTGATCATCACGATCAACCGTCCGGAAGCGAGGAACGCCTTCGACCTTGTATCCGCACAGGCGATGCACGGAGCGATGGACTTGCTCGACGCGGAAGATGACCTCTTCATCGGCGTCGTCACCGGAGCCGGCGGAACGTTTTCTGCAGGAGCAGATCTGAAGGCGGTGGCGCGCAACGAACGGGCGGTGACGGAGCGCGGCGGCTTCGGCATGTTCAAGCGTCCGTCGCGCAAGCCGCTGATAGCGGCGGTGGAGGGGTTTGCCGTCGGTGGCGGGCTCGAACTTTGCCTGTCGTGTGACCTCATTGTCGCAGCGCGCGACGCGAAGATGGGGCTACCCGAGGTGAGGCATAATGTTG
>Ga0210406_10001524_pt1 | contig 28025 bp, 24 predicted proteins | sample IncBWC30MmetaG_FD_155454 | JGI IMG/M metagenome (GOLD analysis project Ga0210406, IMG submission 155454) | Forest soil microbial communities from Barre Woods Harvard Forest LTER site, Petersham, Massachusetts, United States - Inc-BW-C-30-M | ecosystem: Environmental > Terrestrial > Soil >... | reverse complement strand
TGCTTGAATGTCATCATCAGAGAATCACACCGGCCTCAAATCTCGCATCTCGAGGTCGCCTACTAACCCCTTATTCCGCAATATTTTGTCCACAAGTCTTCAGAGAATCAATATTTCGGCCCCTTCTCGGCCCCGTCTTCCGTGGCAAATATATGAAAACAAGGACTTTAGAGATCTAGCTAGGAAAAAATGTGGATACGCTTTGTGACCTCGATTCAGGGTTGGCCGAAGCCGGAAAGCGGCCGCCGGACATTGTTTTTGGCCAAAAGAAAAAGGGCAGCCGCCGCGAGCGGTCTGCCCAATTCTTGGGACGTTGGCTGCTGACAACCTATTTCATCGCGCTGACGCGCACGCCCAAGCGGGACTTGTAGCGCGAAGCGGTGTTCTCGTGCAGCGTCCGCTTTTGGATCGCCTTGTCGAGGGCGGATACGGTCTGGCGGTACATCTGCTCGGCGGCTGCCTTGTCGCCTTTTTCGATGGTCTCGCGCAAAAGACGCAGCTGGGTACGCAGACTGGAGGTGTTGGCGCGGTTGCGCACGGTGCGGCGTTCGGTTTGGCGCGCACGTTTCAGCGCTGAAAGATGATTTGCCATGCTGGTTCGTTACCTTTGTAAGTGCAGAGAGTATTCGGGTGGGTCCGAATTACTTATTATAGGGGGGGCGCTCCCGACCGGTCAAACTTGTGAAGTCGAGATGCGGCCGCATTTCAACGGCGAGATTCGTATCAAAGGCTTATCCTCCTGAGCGGCGCCCTTTTGCCGCAACGGACCGCGAATACATAGGTTCTTTCGCTTCGCTCAAGATCAGATCCAGACTTGGTTCTTTCCCTTATGACAGACGGACTCGATCGCCTGAAGGTTCTCATCAGCTCATCCACTCCCATTGTGGTGATGGAGACGTCGGAAGAGATGCACGCCGTGAACATGGTGCGCACGGCGTGTAGCGAACTCAACATGGCGACGTTCGAGTGGAGTATTGCCGACGGCCTGTTGCGCTCCGGTACGAACGCTCCGGCTGAAGGAAACAAAGGGTCGCTGCAGGCCCGCATCGACCAGAACTCGATCTGGGCCCAGGCCAAGAGCAGTCAGGCCCAAACGAAAACCGCGCTGAGCCCGAGCAGTGCGGAAGGCGAAAGACTGCCGCGGGCGATCCGGTCGTCTCTGGGCGGCGACGGTGCAGCTGCTGCCGCTGGTTCCATCTACAACACGCGCGAGCCAGTCCAGGCGCTGGCCAACATGGAGTCGATGACGGTAGAAGCCGTCTTCATCCTGAAAGACTTTCATCGTCACATGGAAGATCCGGTCGTGATACGCCGCCTGCGCGATGTGGGGCAGAAATTCGCAACCAACCGCCGGACCGTGGTTATTACCGCGCCCGAAATCGCCGTGCCCGCGGAGCTGACAACCCTGGTGGAGTATTTTGATCTACCGCTGCCCGATCGCCAGCGGCTCCACGACCTCATTCACGACACGTTCACGCGGCTGTCGAAGACTTACCCGCTGAAGCTGCAACTGGATTCCGCCGGAGTGGATGCCATGTCGACCAACCTGCGCGGGCTAACCGAAGAAGAAGCCGAGCGCGCGATTTCTCAGGCCCTTGTGACGCGATATGCGCTGTGTCTCGAGAGCGTCACAGATGTGCTCGACGCCAAGAAACAACTCCTGCGGCATTCCGGCGTGCTGGAGTTCATCGAGGCGAGCGACAACATGGCCACCCTTGGTGGTCTGGAGAACTTGAAGCATTGGCTGGGTCAACGTCGGGGGGCGTGGGAAGATTCGGCGCGCGAGTTTGGCCTGGAACCGCCGCGCGGCATGATCATCTTGGGCGTTCAGGGATGCGGCAAGTCGCTGTGCGCGCGCGCCGTGGCCGGGGAGTGGAAGTTGCCGCTCGTGAAGTTCGACACCTCGGCGGTCTATGACAAGTACATCGGCGAGACGGAAAAGCGTATTCGCAAGGTCTTTCAAGTTGCCGAGGGACTTGCGCCCTGCGTCCTCTGGATTGATGAGTTGGAAAAGGCTTTCGCCGGAAGTAGCCCGGACTCGGCGTCGGCTGACGCGGGTGTTTCGTCGCGCCTGCTGGCCTCGTTTCTGTCGTGGATGCAGGATCGCAAGGCAGCCGTATTCGTAGCCGCGACCTGCAACAATGTGACGGTGCTCCCGCCCGAACTAATCCGCAAAGGCCGGTTTGATGAATTGTTCTTCGTCGATTTGCCCAATCAGGCCGAGCGGAAGCAGATCTTCGCGATTCAACTCGCGAAACGCAAACGGAATCCGGCGGACTTTGATCTCGAGCAGGCGGCTGCTGCCGCGAACGGTTATTCCGGCGCCGAGATTGACGCTGCCCTGCAGGGTGCGCTGTACGCAGCGTATTCGGAAAAGAAAACGCTCTCAACGCAGTCGCTTCTGGATGCGTTGGCGCAAACCGTGCCGCTTTCGACCACGCGGGCGGAAGAGATTGCTGCCTTGCGCGAATGGGCCCGCACCAGGGCGGTGCCCGCATCGGCCCGCGCCATCGTTGGGCCCGCCAGTTGAGACTCGTCCCGACTGACGGAGGGAACTCGATTCTAATCCGACGGTCTGGACTCCGCTGCCCCGTGAACCGTCTTGCAATGACGATCGAACGCGCGCTGCAGCTGACTGCTGAATTCTTCGCGGTTTGGACGATGGCTCGCCGATGCTGCACGGAATCTCGCTTCCCCGCGGCAAGCTGTGCATTCAGCTTCCACTGGAATATCTCCAAGCCATTGAACGACATGCAGAGTGGGCTTCTTCATACCTCACAGTTTCCCACAGGCAAGAACCCCGTGTTCAAGGGATCGATCAACTTCCCTTTGCCTGCCATTGACTCCCTCTTCGCCGCGGGGTAGGCTTTAACCAATGGTAGTGACTTGCCTTCTGGGCATGCGCATTCCGGATGGTCCCGTCTCCAACCGAAACCCTGCCTTGTCCGTGACGTGGAGCAGGTGTACCTCAATGTCCGCGGCTGCCGGGCTTAGTCCGGCCCTTCCGGGTCAAAGATCCGGGCCCACACGAGCATGAATCCAAAGGCAAAAATCCAAGCATGAAGAAGAGCATCGGGGTTAGTCCCAACATCGAGACGTTTTTCGGCACGCGGGATGAAAATGTACGGCTGCTGGAAGACGGACTCAACATCACCATCAATCTGCGATCGAACGGAATCGAACTGGAGGGCGCCCCCCGAGACGTGGCACGCGCCGAGCAGGTCTTCGTCGACTACGAAACCTTGCAGCGCTCGGGCTACACCTTCAACAATGGCGACCTCAACAGCATGCTGCGAGTGCTGGCTTCCGACCCGAACACGACCCTGCGAAGTTTGGCCGATGCTGGCCGCCAGCGTTCGTTCGGACGTCGCACCGTTCAGCCCAAGAGCAGCAACCAGCGCCGCTATCTCGAAGCCATCGAAGGCCACGACATGGTGTTTGGGATCGGCCCAGCCGGCACCGGCAAGACTTATCTGGCGGTGGCGATGGCCATTTCTGCGCTGCTGGCCAAGCGGGTGAACCGCATCATCCTGGCACGTCCGGCGGTGGAAGCGGGCGAGCGGTTGGGGTTTCTGCCAGGCACGCTGCAAGACAAGATCGATCCTTACCTGCGGCCGCTCTATGACGCTCTGTATGACATGCTCGATCCCGAGAAGGTGGATCGCTATTTGGAGAAGAACGTCATCGAGATCGCTCCCATCGCCTTCATGCGCGGGCGCACTCTGAATGATTCATTCGTCATTCTCGACGAAGCGCAGAACACCACATCGGAACAGATGAAGATGTTCGTCACGCGTCTCGGGTTCAACTCGAAAGCCGTGATTACCGGCGACGTTACACAAATCGATTTGCCCAATGCTCGCCGCAGCGGGCTGCTCGAGGCAATGGATGTGCTGAAAAGCGTGGACGGACTGGCATTTGTACACTTCGACGAAAGCGACGTCGTGCGACATCATCTGGTGCAACGCATCGTTCGCGCCTACGATGAGCACAAGACGCGAGTCACAGAGCAGCAGATGCTTTTGCTGGCCGAGCCCAGGCACGCGGACGCCGCGAGCGCCGAAAAGCAGGCCGCCGCCGCGGCCAGCGAAGCGGCCGTGCACGGACAAAAGGCGACGTCGGCCGAAGCCAAGGGATAGTTTGTACAGATTGGGCGGGAGGGCCGACCCGGCCCTCCTGTTTGATTTTGTGCCATTCGATTAAGAGAAGGGTTGTTGAGAATAGATTGGTGATTCTGAAAAAGAAAGTCGCAGGATTGACCGAAAACGCTCTACGAAACTTCGTGCTGCAGGCGCGGAGAGCGGTGGGCGTGCGGGGACAAGTGAATGTGCTAGTGACCGGCAGTGCGGCCGTGCGCTCGCTGAACCGCCAATTTCGCAGGCAGAACAAGCCAACCGATGTGCTGTCGTTTCCTTTCGTTTCGTCCCTGTCGGATCCTCGCCAATCAGCAAAGGTCGCGGGCGATGTTGCCATCTCCGCCGACATCGCACGGCAAAATGCTTTCTGCCTTGGACATTCAGCCTTGGAGGAAGTCAAGATTTTGGCGCTGCACGGGATACTTCATCTGGCGGGCTTTGACCACGAGCGCGATAATGGTCAAATGGCGCGCAAGGAAGCCAGGTTGCGACAGCTGCTTGGGTTGCCGGCTGGTTTGATCGAGAGAGCCCATCCAGAGAATCGAAGATCGTCAAAAGTCCGGCGCGCTACGGGAGCGCGGAGGATGACATGAATTACGCCATCGCGCTCGCGCTCCTGCTACTGTTGGGATTGCTGACGTTGGTTTCTTACGTCCATCGAGTCTACCAAGAAGTTGGTAAATTTCTCTCCCGCGAATTTCAGGACAACATCGACATCTTCGAACAGAAAATTGAACCGGAACTGGGGGTGGCCCGCTCCCGCGCTGCCCTGTCCATGGCAGTGCTTACGCAGTTGACCATGGCGTTGATTGCTTTCCTGGCGGGCTTCCTGGTTTTCAGCGACCAAAGCTGGAGCATCTACGAGATTTTGCAGGCGGCGATTAGCCTGATCCTCATTGTCATCGTCTTCAACCGCTTTCTGCCGTTTGTGTTCTTCTCGCGCACGAAAGGGGAGTGGTTGACTCACTGGATCCTGGTTCTGAAGGTGCTGATCTACCTGGTAATGCCGGTGACGATTGTGCTCGGCTTTCTGCAGTCGGTGGCTTCGCTGACCAATCAGAACACCACCGAGCAACCGGAGACCTCGGCTGAGGCGGTGGACGCGTTAATTGAAGCGGGCCAGGAAGAAGGCATCATTCAGGAGGGTGACCGCGACCTGATCCAGTCGGTGGTCGAATTCAGCGGCAAGACGGTGCGCGAGGCGATGCAGCCGCGTCCTCAGGTGTTCGCGGTTCCGTCGGATACTACGGTTGAGCGCTTCATCGAAATGCTGCGCGCGAAGCACTATTCGCGCGTGCCGGTGTATGAAGGAAGTATTCACAACATTAAGGGAATCGTCTATACGCAAGACGTGTTGCAGGTGCCCGACAGCGAGGCGCACGTCCGCATGCTGAGCACGATCATGCGGCGCGATGTCTATTTCGTGCCGGAAAGCAAGCTGGGCAGCGATCTGCTCCGCGAAATGCAGAAGCAGAATATCCGTATGGCGATTGTGGTCGACGAATACGGCGGCGTAGCGGGATTGGTTACGATCGAGGATCTCGTGGAAGAAATTGTGGGTGAAATCCGCGATGATCACGAAAAGCCCGAGATCGTGCGCGAAGGCGACCGCTCGTTCATTGTGGCCGGAGGAATGGACCTGGATCGCCTCGACGAACTGTTCGGAAGCAAGCCCGAGGGAAAAGAGTCGGCGACCATCGCGGGATTAGTAAGCGAACTCGCCGGACGAATTCCGCGCAAAGGCGAGGTGGTGCAGGATGACGGCCTGCGCTTTGAGGTCCTGGAGTCTACCGACCGCAAGGTGGAGCGCGTGCGCGTGAGTGCAGTGCAGCCTCAGCAGTTGAAGTTGATGTGAAGACAGCTTCTAGCCAGTCGGTTCCGCAATTTCGCTTCTGAGTTTCGTCTCCCGCAACAAAAAACTCGATCCTACACATACAATGAAAGATATTGCCAGGTGCTTAGCAGAAGCTAGAAGCTGATCCCCGATGCCATTCCGCTCCGGTTTCGTGTGCATTCTCGGTCGCCCCAATGCGGGCAAGTCCACCTTGCTCAATGCGCTTGTAGGCGAGAAACTGGCGATCATCTCGCCCAAGCCGCAAACCACGCGGAACCGCATCCAGGGCGTGGTTCACGTTCCGAAGGCGAAAGGCAAGGGCGGTGGGCAGATTGTGCTGGTCGACACCCCGGGCGTGCACAAGCCGGACAGTTCTCTGGGCCGCAAAATGATGGTGGAGGTGCGCGAGGCTTTGGAAGGGTGCGACCTTGTGCTCGTGATCATGGACGTGACGCGCAAATTCGACCCCCGCGACCAGTTTGCGCTCGATTTGCTGCGACGGCCGAAGACCAAAGCATTCCTAATCCTGAACAAAGTCGACGTGATTCGCGAGAAGGCAAGACTGCTGCCTTTGATCGAGGAATATCGCAAGCTCTATAACTTCAGCGAAGTGATTCCTATTTCCGCGCTCAAGCGGAAAGGCTTGGACAAGCTCTTGGAAATGGTGATCGCAGCTCTTCCGGCGGGTCCGGCGTATTTTCCCGAAGACCAAGTCACAGACCAACCGGCACGCTTCATGGCAGCAGAGATCATTCGCGAGCAGGTGCTTCTGAACACGAGCGAAGAGATCCCTTATGCGACGACAGTCCTCGTCGAGAATTTCGAGCAAGGCGCGAGACTGGCCCGGATCGCGGCGACGATCTATTGCGAGCGCGATGGGCAGAAGGGAATTCTGGTGGGCAAGGGCGGCAAGATGCTCAAGAAGATCGGTACTTCGGCCCGTTTGCAGATCGAGCGCATGTTAGGGACTAAAGTTTTTCTCGAACTTTACGTCAAAGCACAACCGGGCTGGCGGGATTCCCGGCAGTTCGTCGAAGAACTGGATTGGCGCAGGCAGTTTGAGAACAGAATGGTGGAACACAGAAACTTTGAGCAGGGCACGCAAACGGGCAGATACTCTGTTGACCGCGCCACAGAACGCTAAAGTAATGTTCTGTGCGAGTTGTGACGTTGCCGGATTTGGCATGTGCCACTAGAATCGCAATAGGCCGCTCCACGGCCGGAGACAGGACGAGCGAGCCAAAATGGAATCCGAGGCTTCTTCCGAAGTTCACCTCCCGGAGTACGATTTCGATCCAGAAAAACTTGATTTACGGGTGCGAGTCACGCTCGCGGCCGATCGCAAGTCCGTGGATCCGGTCGTGGCTCAGGTGATGTCTTCAGTCCGTGAAATGAAGTGCGCAGACGGCAAGGAAGACGCTATTGAACTCGCGCTGCAGGAAGCTTTGGCGAATGCAGTGGTCCACGGTGCGAAGGAAGACCCCACCAAAGTTGTGGAGTGCATTGTGGCTTGCGACGAGCAACGCGGGATTCTCATTATTGTGCGCGATCCCGGGCCGGGGTTCGATCCCCAGGCGATTCCCACCTGCACGGTGGGAGAGAATCTCTACTCCAATCACGGTCGAGGAATCTTTCTCATCAATCAACTGATGGATGAAGTGAAGTTCTACAAGAACGGCACCGAGATTCACATGATGAAGCGTTAGTTCTCTCCCCAGGAGCCCTCGCTTAGAACTTCCTAGTGCCTTGGCCGGAGCCTGGCGCGGTATCTCGCGCTTTCCAAATGATAACCTTGCTGCATGACCCACGATCCTGACTTACTCCCACCTGCAAAATCCATTCGATCCCGCACTGCGTTAGGGTGCGCCCTAGTTGGGGGACTGCTTTTCGGCGTGCTGGCGGTCGTCTTGATTGGATGGCTGATGCTCTCTCGAGATTCGGGACGAGCCGCGTTGAGTCATGTTTGGGCGGCGGTCACCGGCAGAGCCCTCACGATCGATGTAACCCAGCCCACAGTGGTGAATCGCATTCAGCGCCTGCAGCGGCTGGAGACGGTCGTTTACACCATGGACAAGCTGGTGTCCGGCGCGAAAGAAAGCGTCATCTTTCCAAATTTTCTGGCGGGAGATCGCCTGCTGATGCTGGTGCACGGCGAAGTTGTCGCCGGAATTGATTTTTCGAGCCTCAAACCGGGGGATGTCAAACTAGACGGCAAACAGGTTCACTTGCATCTTCCTGCGCCCCAGGTGTTCAGCACTCGAATCGACAGCGGTAAGACCCGGGTCTATTCGCGGCAAACCGGGCTCCTGGTACCCGCCGACCCAAACTTGGAAACCCAGGTGCGCCAGGAGGCAGAGCGTCAGCTGGAAGAATCCGCCATGGCCGAAGGCATCTTGCGGACCGCCCAGCAGAATGGAGTTTCGACGATCACGAGTCTATTGCAGGGCTTGGGATTCGAGAAGGTCGACTTCAACTAGCGCCGGGCTCGGCTCGTTGCGCTTGCGTTCCCGTCAGCTTCCGCGCCGTTGCCAAACAGCGGCTGCGACGTGCAAGCTGGTATTCATGCCAGAATTGCCCGATATCTCCGCCTACATCAGTGCGCTCGAACCACGCATCGTCGGTCAGCCACTCGAGCCCATTCGCTTGAATAACCCATTCCTGTTGCGAACAGCGCAACCGCCGGTGTCGAGTGCGGGGGGGCAAGTGGTCCGCGGGGTGCGGAGAATTGGTAAGCGCATTGTGATCGGCTTGGAGAACGATGTCTGGCTCGCGCTTCATCTGATGATTGCCGGCCGATTGCATTGGCAGTCGCGGGGAGCGAAGCTGGTAGGCCGTCGGACTTTGGCTGCGTTCGACTTTCCCAACGGTTCGTTGGTTCTTACCGAAGCGGGCACCAAACACCGTGCGTCGCTGCACCTGCTCCAAGGGGAGGAAGCCTTGCGATCCATCGATCCCGGCGGAATCGAGATCTTCTCCAGCGACCTCAACACATTTCGCGGGGCGCTCAGTGCCGAAAACCACACACTCAAGCGAGCACTGACAGATCCTCGATTGGTGAGCGGTATCGGGAACGCCTATTCCGATGAGATCCTGCACGCCGCGCAACTCTCTCCCATCACGTTGACCCAAAAACTCGATGAGTCCCAATGGGAGCGATTATTCGCAGCGACTCGCCACACGATCGAGTACTGGACCGATCGGCTCGTCGCCGAAGCCAAGAATAATTTCCCGGAAAAAGTCACGGCATTCCGCAAAGGAATGGCAGTTCATGGGCGCTATGGAGAGCCGTGTCCGCGATGCGGTGAAAAGGTTTTGCGGATTCGCTACGCCGACAAAGAAACGAACTACTGCGCACGCTGCCAGACCAGCGGGAAAGTTCTGGCCGACCGAAGTCTGTCTAGGCTATTGGGATCAGACTGGCCGCGAACTCTGGAAGAGTTGGAAGCCTTGAAACGACGCTAAGCACCCGAACGCCTTCGGCTGCGGGATTACTCTTTGGCGGCGATTGCCAACGCCTTCATCTTGCGATAAAGATGGCTGCGTTCCAGACCCAGCACCTCGGCCGTACGGCTGACATTTCCGTGATTCTGATCGAGTGTTCTAAGAATGTAATCGCGCTCGTAGGCATCACGAGCCTGATGCAGCGTGGAAAATTCACTCTTGGGCGCGCGCCGGCTGCCTTCGCGATAGACCAGAGGCGGCAAATGCTTGCTGTCGAAACGCGTCGTCGTGGGATTCATGATCACGATTCGCTCAATCACGTTGCGCAATTCGCGCACGTTGCCCGGCCACGAGTAGCGCATCAGAATCTCAATGGCATCATCGCTGATTTCCCGTGGCCGGCGCCCGTAGGTGGCCGCCAGTTCCTTCAGGAAATAGCGAGTAAAAAGCGGGATATCTTCTTTGCGTTCGCGCAAGGGCGGCACAAAGAACGGAATCACATTGAGCCGGTAGAAAAGATCTTCCCGAAAATTGCCGCGCGATATCTCTTCCTCGAGATCCTTGTTGGTGGAGGCGATCACGCGAACGTCGACCGTGATCGTTTCTTCGCTGCCTACGGGCGTGAAGCGCTGCTCCTCGAGCGTGCGCAACACTTTTGATTGCGTCTTCAGGCTCATGTCGCCGACTTCGTCGAGGAAGAGTGTTCCGCCGTTCGCCCTCTGAAACTTACCCTCCTTCTCGGTTGCCGCTCCAGGGAATGACCCCTTGCAGTGTCCGAATAATTCACTCTCGATCAGATCCTCGGGAATCGCCGCGCAGTTGACTTCCACGAAGGTTTCATCCTTGCGCAGGCTCTGCCCGTGAATCGCGTGGGCCACCAGTTCCTTGCCTGTGCCGGATTCTCCGTAAATCAAAACGCGGCCGTTCGTCGGGGCCATCAAGCCAATCTGCTGACGCAGCGCTTTCATCGGAATGCTGTCGCCAACGATGATGCTTTTCACCTGAAGCTGCTTTTTCAGGTCGATGTTCTCGCGTTGCAGCTTCTTGGCTTCGATGGCGTTTTTGACCAGGATCAGAGTTTTTTCGAGAGAAAGCGGCTTTTCCAGGAAGTCGTAAGCGCCCAGTTTCGTCGCACGTACGGCGGTCTCGATCGTTCCGTGACCAGAGATCATGATGACTTCGGGAGGATTGTCGAACTCGCGAATCCTCTCCAAGGTCTCAAGTCCGTCAACTCCGGGCAGCCAGATGTCGAGCAAGACGACGTCAAATGGAGCTTTGCGCAGAAGGTCGAGACAAGCCTCGCCACTCTCCGCGGAAGCGGGGGAATAACCTTCGTCCGACAGGATACCGGCAAGGGAGTCGCGGATTCCCGCTTCGTCGTCAACGATGAGAATGTTATGCATGTTGAGCGCCAACGGTTGCCGGCATGGGCTCAACAACAACCGGAAGTTCAACGATGAAACGCGTGCCCACGGGATGGTTTTCTTCTACGCGGATCGAGCCATGATGATCTTCAACAATGCGGCTCACGATTGCCAGGCCAAGTCCAGTGCCGCGTTTCTTGGTGGAGAAATATGGCAAGAAGAGTTTCTCCTTGAGTTCGCGAGTCACCCCATGACCAGTGTCGGCGACGGTGATTTCCACCGCATCGCGAGTCGCTACCAGCGACGTCGAAATTTCAATCTCGCGAACCACGGAATCTTGCGACGCTTCGGCTGCATTGTCCACCAGATTGGCCACGGCGCGCTTGATTGCCTCGGTGTCGGCCATGACTTTGGGCAGATCGGCAGCGAGTGACTTGTGAACATCAATTCCATCCAGCCTGCCGTTGAACAGCGACAGTGCGTTTTCGATGACATCATTGATGTCGGCGGGTTGGGGCTTAGCGACGGGGAAGCGTGCAAGCGTAGAGAACTCGTCCACCAGTCGCCGCACCGTTTCGACCGCGCCGGCAATCGTCTCCGCGCAGGAACGCACCACACCGAGCGATGCGGGATCGTCCGGCGTGGCGCGATCCAAATGCCGTTGAATGCGCTCCGCTGACAGGGCGATGGGGGTGAGCGGATTTTTGATTTCATGCGCGACCCGGCGCGCCACTTCCCGCCACGCCGCCTGTTTCTGCGCTTTCAGCAGGTCGGACAGATCTTCGAAGACGACGACATATCCGGAGCCCTCGCCTTGATGCCGTAAAGTGGCTACCGTCACGGCAACGTTCAACGAAGTCCGGGGCAATTGCATTTGCATCTGGCTGGCAGTCATGCCCATGCGATCGGCGCGCCGAAGCAGAGGCTCGAGATCTTCGAAGACTTCGGCGGGAAACACATCGGTTAGAGCCGCACCCCGAAGAATCTGGGTCCCGCCATCATGTCCGGCGTCGGGTTGAAACATGCGCAGCAATGCCTGATTGATGTGGGTCACTCGCCGCCCGGCATCCAACGACAACACTCCAGTTGGTATGCTCTCGAGGATCGTTTCCATTTGACGGCGGCGCTGGTCGAGTTCGGCATTCGCTGCGCTCAAGTCGCGGCTTGAAGCCTCAATCTGCCTCCGGCTGCCTTCCAAATCCTCCGCCATACGATTGAAAGAGCGGACCAGGTCGCCAATTTCATCTGCGGCGCTGACCGGCACGCGATAGTCGAGGCGGCCTCTTGAGATTTCCTGCGTGGCTTCTGCCAGAGCTGACAGTGGACGGGTCACGATCTTGGAAAGGAACAGAGCGAGCCAGGTTGTGACGAAAAGTACGATCATCGTGAGCAGCAACAGCAGGCCCATATACGTCCGCCGCACAAGTTTTCTCTCGCGGGCCAGATCGTAATAGCGTTGCTGACTGGCCTCGACCTGGCGAACCGTTCGAGAAAACTCAGGCGGAAGCGGAATTGCCACGAGGATCAAGCCTCCGCCCTCGACCGGAGCGCTGCCTAACGTGTAATCAACTTGTTCCCAGTTGAATTGAGCGGGATGTCCCGAGGCCGCTTCTGCCAGCGGTATCCTGGGTTTCAGGACTGCCCAGGGTGCGGGTGCATTGAAACTTGCTTCCTCATTGCCGTCCCGAACTGCCAAGGCGAATCCGCCTTGGAGCGTTCGTTCGTGGCGCTGGAACTCGCTCACCACACTCGAGAAACCGTGTCCGGAGAATCCACGCTCGATGTCGGACGAGGCCGCAATGGCAAAGGCTTCGGACCGCGCATTTTGCATGGCATAGTTGGCCAGAAGCGTCGCCATGGCGTGGGTGTCGGCCCTTACTTCTTCGACCGGCGTCGAGAACCACTTGTCGATCGAACGATTCATTAATCCGTACGCAAACCAGTACATGACCATCACGGGAAGCGAAGACAGCAGAAGCGCCCCCGCGACCATGCGCGTACGAAACTTTGAGCCGAGAACGCCCAGGCGCCGTTCGGCAAAAAGTTTCAGCAGGTTGCGCATCAGGACAAATGTCAGCGCAACGAATAGCAGGAAGATCAAGGCCGAGAGAGCGGCGAAGACAACAATGTCTTGATTGTTCCCTGGGCGCAGGAAGGTCAGGTCAAAAGCAGTCTGTGAAACCAGAATCGCCAACAGGAGAAAAACAGAAATCGCGAGCAGAATGATGACCTGCTTGCGATGAGAAGTTTTCTGAGGCGAGATTGCAGCCGGCTGAGCCATTGCCATTCCGCACCCAGGCGATGGGTTACCGATTCGCCTTGGAGGTGCAAGCCATTATAGATGCACCGTCATAGGCCGAAGCTGCAGGGCTGAATTCCTTTTGAAAGACAAAGAATTGTGTGGGGCCGGGTCTTTGACCCGGTCGCGGCGCGCAACCTCGCGGTTTTGCTGCTGCCGCGGTTGGGTCAAAGACCCCGCCCCACGCCAACCCTTACCGCGGGCGATTTCGTTTGGGCGGAGATCTCCTCAAACATCGCGCCATACCCAGGTTTAGGTTTGTAAGTTGCGATCACAAAGCCTCGTTGACCACATCCCAAGCGAAGACTTGGCCCGCGTCATGTTTCATCACGCTTGTAACCTGCTGCTGCAACGAGCCAGACATTTGAGAGGGAGAGAACGCGCACTGCACGAGCCCGTCAGGATTGGTGTGATCCCATACCAGGCAGTGTCCCCGAACTTTCACGCCGTGAGCCTGTGCGAAGCGCACGACCTCTCCCTCGCGAAAGTCGAACGTAGCGGCGCGTTGACCGACGACCCACCACTTCATTTCATCCTCAAGGTTCCACCATCTTGAATTCGCGAGTCCAGCGTGGCCGAGTAAACGGGGTCAGAAACTTGCGAGGGTCGAGCGGCTGACTCCACGAGCAAGTGGGCTTGCTCGGCCGCAGGTCGCAACCAAGTGGAGATCACTAAGGTGCTCGCGGTTAAGACCAGAAGCAGGAAGGGCAGATGCCGCCATGGAGAAAGCATTGTCGAACCCTTTTCGGCGAGGATCGGATCGTACTCTTCACTTAAATGTGCGGCAGGAACTTCTGTAAAGGGCATTCGTCACACCGGGCTTGTGATTTCCCACAATAGTTCTTTCCCACTCCCACAATGAGCCCGTGCATCTCGTTGTAGACCTGCACCAGCGCCGTGCGCGTGACCGTGCTCATCGCGGAGGGTGGATGGGCAGCTCCGGGTAATCCAGACGCAAGCGGCGGCGCTGCATTCTTAGGCAGCGTTTCCTGCCGATGAACCACCGGCGCTAAGGCGCGCTCGAAGAGTTCGCGAACCTCCTCGTAGTTCGTTTTCTCCTGCAAAATTTTGTGGCGGTCAAGAATCCGACGAGTATAGGCGTCCACGACGAATACGGGATGATTCCCAGCATAGAGCAAGATCGAATCGGCAGTCTCTGGCCCTATGCCATTCAAGCTGAGTAACTCTTCGCGGAGTTTGTCGGTTGGCTGGGCGAAAAGTAAATCGAGCGAGCCCTGGTATCGGCTGTCGAGGAAGGCGACGAACCCCTTGAGCCGCGCCGCCTTTTGGCGGAAGTAACCGGATGGTCGAATTAGCTGCTCAAGCTTCGCAAGCGGTACGTCGCGAATCGCCTTAATGCTTAAACCCTGCGCGGCGCGTAGGTTTGTCAATGCAAGTTCCACATTCGTCCAGGCGGTATTTTGTGTCAGATAGGCTCCAACGATAACTTCGAAGCGCGTTTTGGCTGGCCACCAATGTTGTGGACCCCACGCACCGTACAGCGCGCGATAGTATCGCAAAATTTCGCGCGCTTTTTCCTTTCGGGCTCGCAACAAATGGGGAACTCCTTGATCCGAGTCTAATGGATTCGTGTTTTGGGCAGATGTATCGTCCTCAGAAGGTAACCAGAACTTACCGAAGTTCATCTACCGGGACTGGCAAATAAGGCATTCAATCTGAGAAAAGGGACATTGGGCTTTTCAACCAAATCTTAAGACAGTGCTGGTCTTAGGACGGACAGACGGTCCACGCAGGATAGCTACGTGTTCAGGGAGGCGAGCAGGGCGTTCATCTTTTCTTTGAAATCGAGTACACCACGGCCGGAAAAGGCTTGCCACACTCCAAGCAGTTGGCCTTCAATCGAGCAGTGATCAATCCGCAGGACGGACACATCCTTTGCGCTTGGTCAAACCTCGTAATCCGAGGGTTTGACTTGCTGCGCCGCCGAAGCAGCAGGATCAAGAAAAGAACGATAAGCAGACCGAGGAAAATACTGGTTGGGTTCATGCAAGCGCGCCCTTCTTGGCAGTTTTCACATCGACTGAACCAGTCGCCAAGCTGCGCGGTGAAATCGCAGCCTTGATTGACTTCGCGAAAGGTCGTCGCAAACGGTTTCGGCAGACCGCTCACTGCTGAAAAGCCTAAGAGTGGGAAAGCTTCAGATGGACTGGCTTAGGTCAGAAGACCTGAAAGAGGAGAAAAGCGTAACCGCCCCATGGCTTATTGTAGCAGTCGAGGCCCATTGCGTTCTATGGTTGTCGGGCGGCGCAGGGCGGCATACCGCGCACCATTGAGCATGAGCCAAATACGCCCAGAATCCTCGACCCGGACCCCTCCGATCGATCGGCAGCCGTTTATCTCATCCTCCGGTAGGAGCCAGAGGAGGAAGAAGAGGATGATGACGGCAAGACGGAGCGGATGAGGACGACCACGATGACACAGGTCACTCGGAATAAGCACGAAGAAAGCCGAGCGAAATCTCATCATGCCTAGATGGGTGGCGAGAAAGCCGAGCCGCGGACTTAAAGAATCCAAAAAATTTTTCTGGACTCCTCAACCGCTCCGAAGGTGCGAATGTCGGGCCGTACTGGCGTATAACCCCGCGTCCGACCAAAGTTATGGACTATGTGAAAGGTATCCTTAGCGGACTAGTCGCGATAATCATCGCAGAGCTTGTGCCGGGTTCTTGGTCACTTGTTCGGGGCATGAGCGGGTCGAAAGCAACTGGACTGGCTGCCGTCGCGGGCGGGCTCGTAGAAAGTATTCTTTCGCCGCTATTCTGGATTCTAGCCCTGGCGCTCTTCGCGTTGTTCTTTGCGGCCAGCCGGCTCGAAAACAAGCTCCTGAGAATATTCTTGTTCTGGATTCCGACGCTCACGGTTTCCTCATTCAGCCTCGCGATTGTGGCTTTGATCACTTGCCTGATTGTGGTTGCCGGACATCCTTGAGACCGGGTTAATTCCGGCCAATCAGGCTCGGAGGCGCTCTATCATCACTTGCCCGGTTTCGGTCAAAATCTCCGGCGGATGGGGTCAATGAGGCGATATTTCAACAGCAATCGCGGGCAGCACGCAGTCACTCAGAGGGAGCGGTCCTCCCGGCTCCATCGTCAACACCTAAGTCAGGACGATCATCGGAACACCTTGTCCAAGCCCCCGAAATTTCAATCCCTTGCACTTCCGTAACCCCATGCACTTCTGTCCTATCCTGTCCTAAAAGATGTCCTTGCTGTCCCCCCTGTCCTTGCGGGCGTGACGTTTGAGCCAGTGTTTATGCGGGTCTGCTGCACTAAGTAGTGAGTCTGCTGGCTTTATGAAAACAAAAGGGTTACTCGTGACGCTGAACTAAAGTTACTGGTGCAGTAATCGAGTTGCGTTGACAATTTATGTCAACGCGAACGAGCTGCTTTTCTCCCAATGATGGGCGGCCGTTTGCGCTATGTCCCGCACAAAGTGCGTGGCATCTTTCCACAGCGTGGATAGGAGATCTCGGTATGTCTCAACGGCTGGGTGACCTTCTTGTCAAAGAGAAGATCATTACCCCAGAACAGTTGGAACAGGCGAACAAGGTCCAGAAGGAGCAGACCTGTCGCCTAGGGTCCGCCCTGGTCAAGCTCGGCTTCCTGACGGACGAAGACGTTACAAATTTCCTCTCCCGCCAATATGGCGTTCCCGCCATCAACCTTTCTTACTTCGAGATTGACCCTGCAGTCGTCAAGTTAATTCCGTTTGAGACCGCCAAGCGCTATCAGATTCTTCCGCTGAGCCGCGTGGGAGCATCGCTCACCATTGCGATGGTCGATCCCACGAACGTGTTCGCCATGGACGATATCAAGTTCATGACCGGTTTCAATATTGAGCCGGTGGTTGCGTCGGAAAGCTCCATCCTTGCGGGTATCGACAAAGCCTACGGGGGGACCAAGGAAGAAAATCTTGAGACCGTAATGCAGTCGATGTCGGAGATGGGAGACACCGACGTCGAACTGCAGTCCGAAGAGCAGCAGATGGAACTGGCCGAACTGGAGAAAGCGGCCGACGAAGCTCCTGTCGTTAAGTTAGTCAACGTGGTTTTGGGTGATGCGGTGAAGCGAGGCGCAAGCGACATCCACATTGAGCCTTACGAAAAGGAATTCCGGGTCCGGTTCCGTATTGACGGCATCCTGCAGTCCATTATGTCTCCGCCGTTGAAATTGAAGGACGCGATTACGTCGCGCCTGAAGATTATGTCGAAGCTCGACATCAGCGAGAAGCGCCTGCCGCAGGACGGCCGCATCATGCTGAAGATGAATGTCGGCGGCCGGAAGAAGCAACTCGACTTCCGCGTCAGCACGCTGCCCACACTGTGGGGCGAGAAAATCGTGCTCCGGCTGCTGGACAAAGAAAATCTGCGGCTCGACATGACCAAGCTCGGTTTTGAAGCTGAGTCGCTGGTGAAATTTGAGAAAGCCATCCTGAAGCCTTACGGCATGGTGCTGGTTACGGGGCCGACCGGATCGGGCAAAACGAACACGCTCTATTCGGCAATTTCGCGACTGAACCAACCGGATACCAACATCATGACCGCCGAAGATCCGGTCGAGTTCCAGTTGGGGGGCGTCAACCAGGTGCAGATGAAGGAACAGATCGGATTGAACTTTGCTGCTGCACTGCGATCGTTCCTGCGGCAAGATCCCAACATCATTCTCGTCGGCGAAATCCGCGACTTTGAAACCGCTGAAATCGCCATCAAGGCTGCCCTCACCGGCCATCTTGTGCTCTCCACCTTGCACACCAATGGCGCGCCGGAAACGATCACACGCCTGATGAACATGGGTATTGAACCGTTCCTTGTTGCGACGTCGGTCCATCTGATCTGTGCGCAGCGCCTGGTGCGGCGCATTTGCAAGGACTGCATCGAGGTGATGGATGTGCCGCCACAGACGCTACTTGACGCAGGCTTCACTCTGGAGGAATCCAAGACCGTCAAGATCCAGAAGGGCAAAGGCTGCGGAGTCTGCAATAACACCGGATACAAGGGCCGCTGCGGATTGTACGAGGTCATGGAGGTCGACGACGAGATTCGCGAATTGGTCTTGGTGGGCGCCTCGGCCCTGGAATTGAAAAAGAAGGCCATCGAGCGCGGCATGATCACGCTGCGTCGCAGCGGATTGATCAAAGTTGCGGCTGGGATGACTACGCTCGAGGAAGTCGCGCGCGAAACGATTCATTGATTCAGAACTGAAGTAGCCACTCAAAGGGAAGGAATCACAAATGGGTTTGTCGTTAAGCGATCTGCTTAAGAGAATGCTGGAGATGAACGGCAGCGATCTGCACATTACCACGAATTCGCCGCCCCAAGTCCGGGTGCACGGCCACCTGGTGCCGCTCGATCTACCGCAGATGACGCCAGCCGAGACCAAGCAATTGGCCTACAGCGTCATGACCGATTCCCAGAAACACCGCTTCGAAGAGAGTCTCGAACTGGACTTCTCTTTCGGATTGAAGGGACTGGCCCGCTTCCGCGCGAACGTATTCAACCAGCGCGGAGCCACGGCCGCAGTGTTCCGCGTCATTCCGTTCGAAATCAAGTCGTTCAATCAGCTTGGCCTGGCTCCTGTCGTCAGCAAACTCTGCGACAAGCCTAGAGGCCTGGTACTGGTGACGGGACCAACCGGCTCGGGCAAATCCACTACCCTCGCGGCCATGATTGACAAAATCAACAGCGAGCGTCACGACCACATTCTCACGATCGAAGATCCGATCGAGTTTGTGCACATGAACAAGAACTGCCTGGTTAACCAGCGCGAACTCCATGCCGATACGAAGAGCTTCACCGACGCTTTGCGAGCCGCGCTTCGTGAAGACCCAGATGTCGTTCTGATCGGCGAGATGCGCGATCTCGAAACCATCGAGTCGGCGCTGCGCATCGCTGAAACCGGTCACTTGACGTTTGGCACACTGCACACGAATTCCGCGACATCGACCATCAACCGAATCATTGACGTCTTCCCGGCGCACCAACAACCCCAGATTCGAGCTCAGCTGTCGCTGGTTCTCGAAGGCATCATGTGCCAAAGCCTGCTGCCACGAATCGACGGCAAAGGTCGCGCCATGATCATGGAGATTCTGATACCGAATGCGGCCGTCCGCAACCTGATCCGCGAAGACAAAATTCACCAGATCTATTCTTCGATGCAGTCCGGTCAGGAAAAATTTGGAATGCAGACCTTCAACCAGTCGCTGGCGACCGCCTACTTCCAGAAGCTGATCACGCTGGAAACTGCTACGGCTCGCTCCAGCAATGTGGATGAGTTGCAGGAAATGATCAACCGTGGCGCCAGTTTGGTGAACCGGTCAGGCGCGGCAGGAACAACTCTGGCCCGAGGCGCTGCAACGTCGAAACATTAGGCGATTGCAGCATAAACATCATGCAAAGTTTTCACAAAGCAGATACGTCAGTGAGGAGAACCTAAACCATGCCAGTCTTTACATTTTCCGGCAAAGACGCATCCGGGCAGAAAATTACCGGCGAGCGGATGGCGGCGAACAAGCAGTCGTTGGCGCAGTCGTTGCGGCGCGAGCGCATTACTCCCGGTGCCATTCGCGAAAAAGGCAAAGAATTCGCAATGCCGACGTTCGGCTCGGGCAAGGTTGGGACCAAGGACATCGCGATCTTCTTTCGCCAGTTCTCGGTCATGATCGATGCCGGCCTTCCGCTGGTGCAGTGTCTGGAAATCCTGGCTGCGAACCAGGAAAACCAGGCATTTCAGAAGGTCTTGACAGGAGTGCGGACCACGGTAGAAGGCGGCGCCACGCTCGCCAATGCCATGCGCCAGTATCCTGTCGTTTTCGATGACCTCACCACCAACATGATCGAAGCCGGTGAAACCGGCGGTATTCTCGACATCATTCTGCAACGGCTGGCCACCTACGTGGAAAAAGCCGTTCGCCTGAAATCAGCCGTGAAATCGGCGTTGATTTACCCGGTCGCCGTGGTCAGCATGGCCGGGTTGATCGTTGGCGCGCTGCTCAAGTGGGTGGTGCCGATCTTCGCCAACCTGTTTGCCGGCCTGGGCGTTTCTTTGCCTCTTTCCACGCGCATCGTGATGGGGTTGAGCTCGTTCGTGCAGACGTTCTGGTGGATGGTCTTCGCCGGCGGCTTCGGCCTGTTTTTTGGCGTCAGACAGATACGCAAGCATCCGCGCGGCCGATACTACTTCGACAAAATGTTGCTGTTCATTCCCGTGATCGGGTCGCTGTTGCGCAAGATTGCAGTCGGCCGCTTCACACGGACGTTGGGCACGCTGATTACCTCTGGTGTGCCGATTCTCGAGGGCTTGTCCATCACCGCAAAGACCTCAGGCAACGCCGTGTTGGAGGAGGCGTTGATGAAAGTGCGCAAGGCTATCGAAGAAGGACGCACGATCGTCGATCCCTTGCGGGAATGCGGCGTGTTTCCGAACATGGTGACGCAGATGATCGGCGTAGGCGAAGCTACCGGTGCCATGGATACGATGCTGCAGAAAATTGCCGACTTCTACGAAGAAGAAGTCGACGCAGCCACCAAGGACATGCTTGCCATGTTGGAACCGATCATCATCGCTGTATTGGGTGTCAGCGTCGGTGGCATCGTGATTTCGTTGTACATGCCGCTGTTTGCCATGATCGCCAAACTGGCTGGCTAACACAATCGAAGGTTGGGAGGCCGCACTCGCTGGGCGACAGCATCGGCCTCCTCACTTAGCCCGGTCTTGGGTCTCGGATGTCAGGTCTTAGGGTTAACCCAGAAAACCCAAGACTTTAGACCCACTACCGCCGTTGCAGTCACCCAGAACGGGCCGGCTGCAATCCGCGCCGGAAGTTGTTTGCGCACGATCGGGATCGCAATGCAAACTACGTTTGATGAGCGCAATTGGCTAGTCTGGCTGGTGCGGGTCCGCATTTTCATCCTGACCCTCTTGCTTGGGGTTGAACTGGCCGTGGCTCAGTTCACTCCGTCGCCATTGCCCATCCGGCTCTTCATCAGCACCATCCTTTTCTGGTACAGCCTTTCGCTGTTCTATGTGCTTTTGCTCTCCCTGTGGCAGGAGCATCGGCTGCAGGCCGCGTTGCAAGTGGTTACGGATCTGATTCTGGCTAGCCTTGTCATCCATGAAACCGGAGGCTGGGATAGTTCCCTCAACTTCCTCTATCCTCTCGTCATCATCGTCGCCAGCGTGCTGCTGCCGCGCGTCTGGGCGCACTTGGTGGCTGCCCTGGCTTTCATTCTTTACGGGACCGTCCTGGAACTGAACTACTATGGCTTGGTTCCGTCTTACTGCACCACGCATCCCGGTCTGAAGGTCTTGCAGGCAATTATCTTTGTCAACCTGTTTGCTTTCCTGGCCGTGGCGTACCTTGCGGGACTGCTCACTACCAAACTGCGGCAGGTGGGTGTAGAACTGAAGACAACGAGCGGCGCGCTCGAAAGTCTGCAGGCGCTGCACGAGAACATTATTCACTCCATCAGCAGCGGGCTGATCACTACCGGTCTCGATGGGCGTATCACTCTCGTGAACGGAGCTGCCCAACGGTTGCTGGAGCGTACCCCGGCGGAACTGCTGGGATCCCCGGTGCACTCTTTGTTTCTCGACTCTTTACCCACCGTGGAATCGCAACAGGCTCACGGCGAGGTACGTTTTGATGCTCCCACGAAGTTCCGCAAGACGGTTCGGGTGCGGGTGGCAGCCCTGACCGTGCCGGAGCGCGGGGAACTGGGATACGTCTACGTTTTTGACGATCTCACCGAGATTCGGCGCCTGGAGCGCGAAGTGCGAACCCAGGACCGGTTGGCTGCGGTCGGCCGACTGGCTGCTGCCATCGCGCACGAAATTCGAAATCCGCTTACTTCCATTGCAGGGTCGGTCAGCATGCTTTCCGGTGTCCCAGAGATGAATGACGATCATCGCCGCCTGCTCGACATTGTGACTCGTGAGTCGCAGCGGCTCAACAGCATCATCACCGACTTTCTGGCCTATTCGCGTACCAAGCAATATCATTTTGACAAAGTGGACCTGATCCAGCTCGTCGAAGATACTTTGACGCTGATGGATCACCGCATGACGGCGGAGAAAACCGGCATCACGATTGAGCGCCGGTTCCCGGCCGGTCAGGCCTGGACGACCGCCGATGGAGATAAAATCAAGCAGGTCTTTTGGAATTTCTGCGAGAATGCGGTCCGCGCGATGAAAGGTGGAGGCGCACTCACCGTCTCGGTGGAGTTGATCGGAGAGGACTGGCAAGTCGGGTTTACGGACACTGGGGCGGGCATGAGCGCGCAGCAGATCGAAAAAATCTTCGAGCCCTTTCAATCGAACTTCGAGGGCGGTACCGGGCTTGGCCTTGCGATTGTTTACCAGATAGTGCAAGCGCATGGAGGCAAGGTTTGGGCACGATCTAAGCCCGGGAAGGGCACGACGTTCGTGCTGAGGTTGCACCGCCTCGACGTTGGAGGCTCACTCGCCCCGCGCGCCCATGGCCCGGATAAGACGCTCGCACTGGTTGCGGCAGGAGGGGGTACTCGTGGCTAAAATCCTCGTCTGCGACGATGAACGCTCTATTTGTGAAATGCTCGACATCTCTTTGCGCCGCGAGGGGCACCGTGTTGAGACGGTTCAGGCCGGGCAGTTGGCAAAAAACAAGATCGACGGAGCGCTCTACGACGTCATCATCACCGACATCAAAATGCCGAACATCGACGGCATCGAAGTGCTGCGTCATGCTCATCGGGTATCTCCCGACTCCGCCGTCATTCTGATTACCGCCGTCGACGATTACGAGGCCGCGGTGGAAGCGGTGAAAGCGGGCGGGGCGACGGATTACATTCGCAAGAGTCCGGGACTGGTCGACGAAATCAAGTTGGCGATCAACCGTGCGGTTGAGAAGCTTAATCTGAGCAAGCAGAATTTCGCGTTGCGACGCGATGCGGCGACCCGCAACTCTCTCGACAATATTATTGGCTCCAGTTCCGCCATGGAGAAGCTCAAGCAGACGGTCCGAACCGTGGCCTCCACTGCCAGTACGGTTTTGATTCATGGCGAGAGCGGCACGGGAAAAGAACTCGTCGCCCGCGCCGTGCACGTATGTTCGCCGCGTGCGACCGACGCTTTCGTGTCTGTCAATTGCGGGGCTTTTCCGGAGACTTTGCTCGAGAGCGAACTTTTCGGTTATCTGAAAGGCGCATTCACCGGCGCCAACCAGAACAAACGCGGCCTGTTTGAAGTCGCCGATGGCGGCACCATTTTCCTCGACGAAATCAGCGAGATGACCTTGGCCATGCAGGTCAAGCTGTTGCGGGTCCTGCAGGAACGCACCGTGCGGCCTGTAGGCAGCACCAGTGAGATTTCCATCGATGTGCGCGTGATTGCCGCGACCAACCGCGATCTTGACAAGGCCGTCGCAGAAAATCTATTTCGCGAAGATCTCTACTACCGGCTGAATGTCATTCCTATCCGGGTGCCTCCTCTGAGCGAGCGCCGGGAGGATATTCCTCTACTGGTCAACCACTTTCTGAAGAAGTATGCCAACGCGGCGGGCCGCAGCATCCTGCGGGTGAACGCGCCCTCGCTCAATTCTTTGTGCGGCTACGAATGGCCTGGGAACGTCCGCCAGTTGGAGAACACTGTGGAACGGGCCGTTGCCCTTGAAACCACCGACGAGCTGCATGTCCAGCTTCCCGCTGAACGCCCGAAAGCCCGCGGCGCAGCAGCCGCTGCTGGAGGCGGAACTCTGCCGGAAATCAGCGGCGACCTCACTCTTCCGGAAGGCCTGGGCATGGAAAATTACGTCGCCGGCATTGAGCGCTCGCTGTTGCAGAATGCACTGAACCAGTGCGGCGGCGTCCAGACCAAGGCGGCCGACGCGCTCGGTATTTCCTACCGCTCGTTCCGGCATTTGATGAAGAAATACGGCCTGTAGGAAGCTTCTAGCCATTTCCCTCCAGCACGCCTACCGTTGAACAAAGTACCCCGAGCGCTCTAACAGGCGGGACAACGCCTAGGGCCCAGAAGCTAGGAACTGCCCTTCTTCAACTGCTGCTTCCATCCCAGCACCCGCGCCTTGGCCCCCTCCGCCTCCGCCTCGGGAATCATCCCTTTTTTCTGATACAGCACCGACAGGCTGGTGTGCGCGAGCACATCATCGGGCTCGAGTTCCGCCAGCCGCTGCGCGACGGCAATAGCCTCATCGTAGCGCTGCAGGTCCTGCAGCGCTCGCGCCAGTCCGTGCATGGCCTCGGTAAACGTGGGATCGGCGGCCAGAGATTCCTGATAGGCTGCGACGGCCTTCTCCAGATGCCCGTCTGCCATCAGATCGAGCGCGGCGTAGTAGTGATCTTCGGCCTTCTGGCGGTCATTGGATTCGGGCATGCGGGAAAAATTCCAAGCGGAGATTGGATTCTAACATGCGGTGCCGGTCTGCATTTCCGTGCCGACGTGTTGACCTTATCGGTATGATGGCTGCATGCGCTACAAGCTGCGCTTTCTCTGGAATGCTACCCGGGGCCATCGCCTGGCGCCGTGGCGTAGCCCCTATCTGCTGTGGCGCATCGAAACCTACACAGGCGTGAAGATGACCCAGATCGGCTTTGTGGAATTCTGGGAATTCATGTGGCGAGAGCGCAGCGAACTGTGGCGCTTTCTGAAATGGACAGCTGAAATGGAGCGTTACATCCATCCGAAGCCGAAAAGATCCTAGACCGGTTCTCAGGTCCCAGTTGTCAGTTCTCAGTAAAACCGAAACCAAGGTTTGGGCTTTGCTGAAAACCGCGAAGTAAGAACTAAGAACGAAACTGTCTACGCCCCTTTGCCTGCCGCAGCAGCCTCGCCCAAGAAGATGCTCACTTCGCTGCCCTTGCCGGCAGCAATGATCTGAGCCGCGGCAGCGCGGTTAGCGACGATTTCGAGATAACCCATGCTGCCGAGAAGGGCGAAGACTTCCCCTGGTTCCCCTTCCGCGAAGGTCTTGCGGATGTCAGTGATCTCGCGGCTTCCCACCACAATCTTGAACTTAGCGGAGTCCGCAAACAGGGCAGGAGCGTCTTCGGGAGTGATGTTGGTGATCAGGTTCCCGAAACGGTCGACTTTGAGAACGACGGCGCGCATCCGGTTCTCGCCGGTAGCCTTTGGTCGGGGTGCTGCAAAGCGCACGTAATCCTCGATCTCATCGCCGAATTTGTGCGAATCCACCAGCTTGGCAAGATACGCCGCCACCGGAGCAAACACGTCGCGCGCGTGAAACGTGTTGCTTACGGGTTGCCGGAAGTAATGTTCCGAAGTGATGTGGCGTACGTGGACGCGCTCTTCCCTCGCATACACCATCGACAGAACGCCATTATCGGGCGCGACGAAATGATAGCCATCGCTCGAGGCCAGAATCGGCCGCCGCGTGGTGCCTACGCCCGGATCCACAACTACCATGTGAATGGTTCCGTTCGGGAAATACGAATATGCCTGTGAGATGGCCAGAGCACCGTCGAGCACGTCGAAAGCCTGCACGGCATGAGTAATATCGACGATCTGGACGTCAGAAATAATGTCGACGATGACACCCTTCATTGCGCCTACAAAATGATCGTTGGTTCCAAAATCGGTGGTGAGAGTGATGATCGGACGATGCGGCAACTTTTCCCTCGCAGTCAGAATAAGGAAGACGGAATAATCCCCGTGAGTTTGAAGTTAATTTGCCGGGAACCTGTGCGTCAAGGCACGGAGGTAATAGCTGAATGTCGTGTTTACCGGTGCCGGGGCGCTTTCGGCCGGGAATTCCTGAGAGATACCTCGCCCGCACCATCAGGGAATCAACCGTAATCGCAACCCGCTCGTCGGTGTTGGTTACCAGTTGCTCGGCTTGCATTCCCAGAAGCGGTCCGAGCAGATTCTCAAAGCCGCTCGCGATCGCACCCGGAACTAGTTCCGGCTATGTCGATTTTATTCCGAAGGGCGACATTTGGTTGATCCGCCTGGTTTCGTCGCTGGCCAAAAACGTAATCGGATTTGGCCTTCGGAAAAGCCCATCCTCCCGTCATTTTCAATCGATGACTCCCGCCCTGCCGCAGACTATCCTTTCCGGCCATGTGGGATTCATCATAACTCTGCCGAATCGGGGAGAGACACACTTCGCTCCTGGGTCTCGCGATAGCTCCACGGCATCCACTCCGCGGGGGTGAGAAGTCAGTTCACGGGCGTGACGCTGCAGGTCGACCAGGTAGTCGAAAGAGCTCACGCCACATAACTGGCAGGTGTGGATCAGGCTCATGAACAGATCGCCGACCTGCGCACCGTTCAGAGTGCGATAGAACAAGGCGTTCTTTCGAGGCAAAACGGCCCGCGATCCAGCGGGGCACACGTCATGGGCCTAGCTGGATCGCAGAGAGCCCAGGGCAGCTTATCCTTAGTAGGGATTCAGCAGTAGGGATTCAGCCGGTAGGCTGCTCGCTATTCTCGGCTATTCTCGCAGGCGCGACCTATTGGCAAAGCTACCGGGATAAGCCTACGGCGGCGTTCTTGCCTGCGGCTGGCGATTCCTGAATCCTCAAGAGGGTAACTGTTGCAGACTGGCGACTCATCATCGAGAATGCCAGATGCGGTTCCGAGCCTGGCCTATTCGTAGCGCAGCGCCTCAATCGGATTCAGTCGCGAAGCCTTCAGGGCAGGGAAAAATCCAGAGGTGATGCCCACCACAGACAGAATCGCGAAAGAGATGAACATCACGCTCATGGAAGCGTGCAGGAAGATTGCGCCTTCATGGTCTGTGGTCTTGTAGAACTCATCGTACAGCGGCATGGGAGGAATCGCCCACGTCAGAAATTCTGCGACCGCCATTCCGATCAAACCGCCTACAAACGTGAGCACCAAGGCTTCCAGCAGAAACTGCACCAGAATATGACGTGGCCGCGCCCCAATCGCCTTGCGCAATCCGATTTCACGGGTTCGCTCCGTCACCGAGACCAGCATGATGTTCATCACGCCAATGCCGCCCACCGCCAGCGTGCAGACTCCGATCAGTCCCAGCACGGCCTGCAGTCCAAGCGAGAAGGCATTGATCATCGCACGGTCTTCAATGGTGTCCCACTCCGGCGTAGCCTTGTCGTCTTTCGGATCGAAATGGTGCCGCCGCGCAATCACCTCGCGCACGGCCATCAACGCCTTCTTGTTCAGTTCGGGGGCCGTTGGTTGAATGATGATCTCGTCTGGATCGCGAATGTTCTTCAAATCGCGCATCAGTGCGAAGGGAATGAATCCGTTCTCGTTGTCCGGTCCCTGATACATCGAGTCCTGGATCTTGTTGCGCATGGTTCCCACTACTTCAAAATCCAGACCGCCAATTTCCACGTGCTGCCCGACTCCGGGAGCGCCCTGGAAGATCTTTTTCGCCGCGCTGTAGCCTAGAATCACCACGCGGCGGTGATCGGCGAAGTCGCCCTCGTTGAAATAACGTCCGTCGGCCAGTTCCAGCTTGCGCATCTGCCCGTAGGGCATATCGACGCCGCGCACCTGGAGCGATACCACGCGGGTGCCGATCTTGAAGCCGAAATCACGGTCGATTTCTCCACTCACAGCTCGCACGATGGGTACTTCGTCTCGGATCGCCTCCACGTCCTCGAGTTCGTAGGTGACCTTTTTGCCCGACCTTTGACCGCCGGCCTGCATGCTGGTCTGTCCCGGCCAGATCACGATCACGTTGTTGCCCATGTTCAGAAAGGCGTGTAACACGCATCCGCCCAAGCCCTGACCGTAAGCCAGCAACAGCACCACCGACGCCAGGCCCCAGACGATGCCCAGCATGGTCAGCGTGGAGCGCATGCGGTCGCGCATCAGCGACTGCCAGCCTTGTGAAATGAGCTCTTTCAGGTACATATTCGCTGCTTGCGAAAGGTGCTTGGCCACGAATCAAAAACAGACACACGGATTTAAGAGGAAAACATCCAACCAACGC
>Ga0210406_10001523_pt1 | contig 28038 bp, 24 predicted proteins | sample IncBWC30MmetaG_FD_155454 | JGI IMG/M metagenome (GOLD analysis project Ga0210406, IMG submission 155454) | Forest soil microbial communities from Barre Woods Harvard Forest LTER site, Petersham, Massachusetts, United States - Inc-BW-C-30-M | ecosystem: Environmental > Terrestrial > Soil >... | reverse complement strand
GTTTGAAGCCCGCAAGCCGCATGAAACCGCGGTCATCAGCGAAATCGATGGCACGGTGAAATTCGGCGAGGTTTCCAAAGGCCAGCGCAAGATCTACGTGGTCGCCGACAACGGCACCGAGAAGGAATACTCGGTACCGCGCGGCGTTCACATCAACGTGCAGGAAGGCGAGCGCGTCAAGGCGGGCGAACCGCTGATGGACGGGCCGCTCAACCCGCACGACATTCTGGCCGTGCTCGGGGAAAAAGAACTGCAGGCTTACCTGGTGAACGAAATCCAGGAAGTTTATCGTCTGCAGGGTGTCAACATCTCGGACAAGCACATCGAAGTGATTGTCCGCCAAATGATGCGCTGGGTGAAGGTCGAAGACGTGGGCGACACCCGGTTCCTGCTCGAAGAGCAGACCGACAAGTTCGCCTTCCGCGAGGAGAACGAGCGCGTGATTGCGCAGGGCGGCAAGCCGGCCACGGGACGGCCTCTGCTTCTGGGCATCACCAAGGCATCGCTCTCCACCGACTCGTTCATCTCGGCGGCGTCGTTCCAGGAGACCACGCGCGTGCTCACCGAAGCCTCGATCAACGGCAAGGTGGATCACCTGCGCGGTCTGAAAGAAAACGTCATCGTCGGCCGTCTGATCCCTGCCGGCACCGGCATGGAGTATTACCGCAACGTGCGCCTCTCGCCCGAAATGGAAGAGGCCGCGGCTAAGGTACAGGCGGAAGTATCGGCGGCCTACGAAGAAGCCGAGCGCGCTCTCGAGATGATGCGGCACGAGGGCGAAACCGATGATCTGCCCGCGGAAGTTCCCGCGGCCGAGTAAGCGAAAAATGAAGGCAGCTTCGGGGGCGAATTCTTCGCCCCCGAAGCTGCTTCTACAGCGGTTCTAACACCCATGCATGCCAACCCTCAACGATTGCCCTCGGAGGAACCCAGCCAACTTTCTGGTTTGCGGCCAATGCCCGCCGGCCCTAAGCTAGAAAAGCCCATGCTGCGCTTCTTCCGACTCTTGCGACTGGCCTTGTGGCGCGCCTTTGTTCACGATGCCTTCGCCACATCGAAAGCTGCGGCCTATTCCTCGATTCTTACCTTCTTCCCCGTCCTGCTGATTATCGGGTCGGCTTTGGCCAGTTGGCGCAAAGGCCAGCCTTATTTGCGGGAGATCACTTACGCCTTGGGCAGCATTCTGCCGGCGGGCGGAACCACCGCCCTCAACTATTTGCAGGGAGCCGCGCAACATCCAGTCGGCCTGTTGACCACGACCTCCCTGATCACGCTGTGGACCGCATCCGGCGTCATGATTTCCTGGATGGACGGTTTTCGCCGCTGTTATGAACTGCCGAAAACCTGGGGCTTGGTGCAGGAGCGCCTCATCGCCTTTCTGCTGGTGGTTTTCGCGCTGATTCCCATGACCTTCGCCACGCTCCTGGTCGCGGTCGGCAGCAAATTCGAGACTCGCCTTCTGCCCTTTCTCGATCCCGATTTCAGCATCTACATCTTGCTGCTCTGGGGCGCGATGCGCTGGCTGATCGCCACCCTTACCAGCATCGCAGTGATTGCTCTGATCTACCATCATGCGGTCCCGCGCACCCAGCCCTGGCACAGCGTGATGCCGGGCGCCATGCTCGCCACCATCCTGTGGTTCTCGGTAACCGTTGGGTTTCGCGCCTATCTCCAGCATTTCGGCGACTTTGCCACAATTTACGGATCGCTCGGAGCCGCCATGGCGCTGCTGGTATGGATGTACATGATTTCCCTGGTGGTTTTGGTGGGGGCGGAATTCAATGCCTTGTTATTCCCCCGCGCCATGCTGGGAAAAGAGTTGACGGCCATCAACGGCCCCAAAGTGGCGCACGCCTAGAGACCTGACTTCGGAGAGCTGGCTTCAGAGAGCTGGCTTCGCACCTCTCTCGGGCCATGCTCGAAGTGCCGTAGGCCGAGACGCAGCCCACCAGGGTCCCAACGGTTCTGATGGAGGAGGGAGGTTGAGAATCAGCCGGTCAGAATCGATCTCTGCTCCCTCCGCGCACCACCCTTCTCCCCGTCGGGCAAAAATCATCTGCACCATCGGTCCTGCCTCGAACACGGAAGCCGCCATGCGCGACCTGCTTCGGATCGGCATGGACATCGCTCGCCTCAATTTTTCCCACGGCACGCACCAGGATCACGCGCAGAATATCCGACGCCTGCGGAGCGCCGCCGAGCGCGAGGGACGCACGATCTGTATCCTCCAGGACTTGCAAGGCCCGAAAATTCGTACGGGATGGCTCGAAAGGCACGCGCCGGTCCTGTTGAAGACGGGCTCAGTCGTGACCATCACTCCCAAAGATGTGCCCGGCACGGCCACGCGCATCTCCACCACCTTCCCCAACCTGGCCCGCGAACTCATGCCCGGCGCCCGCATCCTGCTCAGTGACGGTCTGATTGAGCTGCGCGTACGCGGCATTCGGGGAAGCGACGTGCTGTGCGATGTTCTCAACGGCGGCATGCTGGGCGAACACAAAGGGATCAACCTTCCCGGCATTGCACTCTCCATTCCGGCGCTGACCGATAAAGACCGCAGGGACCTCGAATTCGGTCTCAGCCAGGGAGTGGATGCGGTTGCGCTTTCCTTCGTCCGCACCGCGGCCGACCTCAGCATGGCCAAGCAGATCATCGCCAGCCAGCGCAGCGATATTCCGGTCATCGCCAAGCTCGAAAAGCCGCAAGCCGTCGATCACCTGGAAGAAATTCTCGAAGCCGCGGATGGCGTCATGGTTGCACGCGGCGATCTGGGTGTCGAAATGGCGCCGGAAAAAGTCCCCGTCATTCAGAAGCACATCATTCGCCGCGCCTCGGCGTGGCGCAAGCCGGTCATCACGGCGACGCAGATGCTGGAGTCGATGATCGAAAATCCGCGCCCGACGCGCGCCGAAGCCAGCGACGTGGCCAATGCCGTCTTCGACGGCACCGACGCGGTGATGCTTTCGGCCGAAACCGCCAGTGGCCAATATCCTCACGAATCGGTCGCCATTATGTCGCGGATCGTGGTGGAAGCGGAATCGAACATGGGCGACTTCGTCCAGTTACACCGCCGCCGAGAACACCGCGGACTTTCGGTGGCGGAAACGATCTGCGAATCGATTGCCCACGCTGCCGAAGATTTGCCGATGGGCGCCATCGCGGTCTTCACTGAAACCGGGAACACGGCCCGCATGATTTCGAAATACCGCCCGCCGGCCGCCATCTATGCCTTCGCGCACCTGCCGGCAGTCGTGCGGCGCATGAATCTTTACTGGGGGGTGCACCCCGTGCAATGCCGCCCGGCGTTTTCTGCGGAACAGATGGTCACCATGGCCGAGCAGGATCTGGTCAGCCGCGGCCTGGTGAAGCCCGGGGATGTTCTCGGAGTCGTCGCCGGCACGCGTCAATCCTCCGGTTCCACCAACCTGATGCGGCTGCACGTGGTCACCGACGAAGAAGCGGAACGCATTGCTCATCCGACCAACCCCAAGCTTAAGAATCCGAACCGGAAAAAGCCGTACCCACAGAAACCGCGCTCCGCCCGCCGCCGCAAGTTATAATCCCCCCTATGCCGCAGGAGATACTCTCGGTGGCCATCTGGGAACCGATCGCGGATCGGGAAGCCGCGTCGCTCGCGACCCTTCGCGAACTGGGTTCGGTCGTCGCTAGCAAAGGCTATGGGCGCGATCTGCTCTACCGCGACCGCGAATCGCACTACGTTCTGCTGCGCCACTGGAAGTCGGAAGCCGCACGCAGCGCCGCGCAAGAAGATCCTGACATGCTGCGCTGCTGGTCTCGCCTGGGAAATGAAATTCAAATCGTAAAAGTCTACGAGACGCTGACCGAACTGCCTCTGGAGAATGCGAAGTGAAGAAACTGAAATGAAGAAACTCATGTGGGGCCAGCCGCCTTCCGGGTGTCCGGGCCAGGCCAAGCCCGGCCGCGGTGGCACGATTTAGCCGCCGCTCAAACCCGATTTAGAATGATCCCTTGCCCACCTCTTCCATCCGCGAGCTCACCGACAACGCCGTCGACCCCAAAGTCCGCGGCTATCTGCATCTTCCCGAAACCCCCGACGGTGACGGCATCGTACTGACGCATGGCGCAGGATCGAGCGCCACCGCGCCGCTTCTTGTCGCCTTGGCGGAGACTTTCAGCGCGAATGGCTTCACTGTGCTGCGCTGCGATCTTCCCTACCGCCAATCCAGATCCTTCGGTCCACCGGGCCCGAGCGACGCCGCTCGCGACCGCGCCGGCCTGAAGAATGCTCTCGCCGCCTTGAGAAAAATCGTTTCCGGCCGCCTATTCCTGGGCGGCCACTCCTACGGCGGACGCCAGTCCAGTATGCTCTGCGCGGAGGCGCCGGACTCCGCTGCTGCTCTGCTGCTGCTCTCTTACCCGCTACATCCGCCGCGCAAGCCCGAACAGCAGCGCACCCAGCATCTGCCTGACCTGCGCACGCCAACCCTGTTCGTCGAAGGCACACGCGATCCCTTCGGGTCCATCGCCGAGATGGAGCGAGCACTGAAGATGATTCCTGCGAAGACGCGGTTAATGGTAGTGGAAGGAGCGGGTCACGATCTGGGGTTCAAAGGAAAGGCAAAACTGGGCATGCTACCCTCACAGATCGTCTCGGCACTAGTGGAACTCATATCGTAGAGACGTTGAGACGTTGCTTCTAACCTCTCTCTCACCATGACGGGGAACGCCGCAAGCAAGACGCAGCCAGCTACCTCTCTACGACGAACGGTGATCCGAGAGAATCCGTGGCGAAAATCTAGTTCACCCACCCCGACTTCGATCCCCCATTGCCTTTGTGCGTGTCGTCATCGGGCGGAATGTAATTCCCATGCTCGTCGAAGTGGACTTGGCGGTCATGCTTCGACATGTAGACTTCAAACTTCTTCGCCGCCCGGCGCCGCTTCCAGCGGTAGTAGGCATTGCGTGCCCCGTAGTAGCGTTCCGCGAATCCGACGTTCACCAGCGCCGGCTTGATGCCGCGTCTCACATAAAGCCAGCCAAACAGTAGTCCGCCAAGATGGGCCACATAGGCTACGCCGCCGCTGCCCGACATGGCAAACGCCAACGTGACCACAATCAGAATGCCCACAAAGTACTTCGCCTTGATCATAAAGGGGAAGGGAATCATCATGATTTCCTGGTCCCCAAACAACATTCCAAAGGCGATGAGAATGGCGAAGACTCCGCCCGAAGCGCCCAGCGTACGCGTCCCGGGATTGCCCAAGATGTGCGCGTACGAAGCTGCCATCGTGGTAATCGCCGCCCCCACCACGCCAATCGAAAACAGTTCCAAGAAACGCCGCGTACCCCACGCGCTCTCGAAGGCAGCGCCAAACATCCACAGGCCGAGCATGTTGCCGAACCAGTGCCAGAACTCGAAATGCAGGAAAGCGTAAGTGACCAACTGCCAGATCGCGCCGTGGACTACCGCTTGCGGTTGCAGGGCGAGGTTATCGAGAACAAAAACCGGGACATCGGCTTCGACTCGCATGAACAGCAGGAGCAGGAGGTAGATGCCGGTGTTGATGCCCAGCAGCCAGGTCACCGCCCGGGTGAACGGGGGCAGGCTCAAGGTCATGGGTTCGCCGGTTCGCCGCACAGATTTTACCTCGACTTTCCCTAAGGTCCAATTCTACTCGCTCCAGGCGCTCCAGGCCGAGTATGACCGCTTAGCGCTCCGGTACCGGTACCACCGGCAAACTGCGATGACCCGCGCGGTCCACTGCCCGCACCGCGAAGATGGCATTATCCTTCGAAAGCTTGAGCGTCGCGCCCGTCGCGTTGCCAGCTTTCTCGGCGTGTTCCCATTCCGGGCTGGTTGTGGCGCGCCATACTATCTCGTATTCGCTGGCCAGTCCGCCCGGCGAAGCCTCCCAGCTCAGCCTGGTGTCATTTTCCAAATCCCTGGTCAGTATATGTACGTTGGCTGGCGGCGCCGGCGCCGAGGCCAGCGCTGCGAGCGTGGCCGCGTTGAGACGCGCCACGCGCGCCACATAGTCATAGTCCACAAATTTGAGCAGATCACCGTATTGGACGCCGTTGTCGGTACGCACGTTCTGGTGTTGATGATGAAAGTCCTCGCGAAATTCCGTGAAACGCACGGCAGCGAATCCCTGCTGGTTGAAGGAATAATGATCGCCGCCGCGCAGAAAGCGATCGAGCCGGAACACCAGCATCGGCTTCAGGCCCACGTCATACGTCCGGCCAACCTCTGCGATATACCGTGCCAGTTGCCGCGAAGCGGAATCGCTTTCCCCGCCCAAACTGCGAATCCGCCGGAGGTCCGGTTCGCTGGCCGCCACGGGCACGCCCTCGGAGAAAACTCGCACCAGGGAATGATCCTGTTCGGCGCTCTTGTCGCCGCCGACAATGTCGTCGTTCAGGGCCGCTTCCAGGTCCCAACCCTGATCTTTGGCCATCTTCGCAAAGTGTTTGCTGCCGTTCAGACCCTGCTCTTCCCCGGCGACGGCGAGAAAAACAATCGTCGCCGGGAACTTCAGCTGGCTCAATACCCGGGCACATTCCAGGCTGACGGCGGTGCCGCTGCCATCGTCGTTCGCTCCGGGGGCGTCGCCGGTGCCATCGAGGATGTCGGTGTTGCGCGAATCGTAGTGCCCGGTCACCAGCACCATTCTTTTTGCGTTCGCGGCGTCAGTCCCTTTCAGAACCGCATAAACATTGGTGATTTCCGTTGCCTTCGGAATACGCTCGGTGGGCTCTTCGGTGAAGCGGTCGGTCTTCACTTCCAGGCATCCGCCGCAATCTCTCGAATAGCGCTCGAACTCCGACTGGATCCACTCGCGCGCCGCCCCAATTCCATGACCCGCGGCAATCGATGCCGGATCCTGCGCCGAAAGGGTCAGCCGAGTTCCGAAGCTGACAAGTTTTTCAATGTTGGCCTGAATTCGTTGCGCGGAAACCTGCGGCAACGCCGCCGCAATCTGCGGATCGGCGCTGTAACTCGGCTCAGGCTTCGCAGACTGGGCCACACCCGCCATGGCCACGGACAGAAGCGCGGCTGCAATCCAGCGCGTTGCGCGAAACAAATGGAGCATGGTTCAATTTCCCCTTCCAGCGCAAATGTCGCTCCGGGAGAGCGCTTCCCGCTTCTCTAGAAAAATCGCGCGTCTACAGCCCGTGCCCCTTGACCTACAGCCGGGGAGACTCTAAATATTAACAGGAGGCTCTAAGCGGCGAGGGAGGCTTTATGGTTCTTTGTCCCGAATGCGACACCAATCTGGACGTCGATGAGGAAGAGGTCGATGAAGGGGAAGTGATCTCGTGCCCGGAGTGTGGCACGGATTTTGAAGTCGTCACCACCAGCCCGCTCGAATTGAAAGCCGTGGAAGCAGGTTACGAAGAAGAAGACGACGACGAAGCGGAGGAGAGCGAAGACGGTGACTATTCGTAAACTTCGTTTGGGCGGGCCTATTGCAAAGTTATTTCACCGGGGCTTTTTCCTGATCGTTCTTCTGTTGCCGATCTTCAGCTCGCAGACAGGGCTTCTCGCCGCTTCCAACTCCAAGGACAAGGACAAAGCCAAAGCCAAGCCCTACGCTCTCATCGCCGGGACTGTCTGGGGACCGGATGATCGTCCCGTGTACGGGGTCACCGTGAAAATCCGCCGCGCCGCCGATAAGGCCAAGAAGGTTCGCTGGGAACTCTATTCCGACCACATGGGAGAGTTCGCCCAGCGGGTTCCGGCTGGCGAAGCGGACTATATTCTATGGGCTGATCTTAAGGGCGTGAAATCCGCCGACGGCAAGCCTCTGCGGCTGGTCGAGCAGGTTACGGTTCACATTTATAACGACGAACGCGAAGACACTGGATTACACCTGACGCACTAGAAACCGTCTCGGAATGTAGGGAATGAAGGGAAAGAAGGAAGCTACATAGATCCCTCAGGCCAAACCCTGAGCATCTTTGGCGGGAGCGGACATCGCCGCCAGTTGCTTTGGCGAAAGCCACTGCTGATTTTGCGGCACGTGCCGTGCGTCTGAAAGCCGCGCCCTTTCAAGACTGAGCCGCATGCCTCGTGTTGCCGCAGCCGGCGCCCGGCGCGTCCCAACCATTGATGAGATAGCTTCTGGCCAGTAGTTGGCGGCAAGATCTCCGTGAGACAATAGCGGCAGCATGAATCGCCAGAGATCGTTGATCAAGGCCTTGACTGTGACTTGTGGGTTGCTGGTAGTTTTGGGTGTGGTGTCCAATGCCGCGGCCGACAAAAAAGATAAGGCCGTGGGGCGCCTGCTGCTCGGCAAGGTGCTCGATCCGCAGGACAACCCGCTACCCGATGCGATCGTCTACTTGACCAACACCCGCACTCGATCGGTGAAGACCTATATTGTGGGAGCGGACGGCACCTACCGTTTCCCGGCGCTCTCTACGGCCATCGACTATGAGGTTTACGCTCAGTATAAGGGCCGCAAAAGCGACACCAAATCGGTCAGCCAGTTCGACGACCGGTCCCAGGTCTATGTCGACCTGAAGGTCAATACCCGGTAGATGGTTGCGCGGGAAGCCGTCAGGCCTCTACCTTTTCGCGCAACTTTTCCGGGTCCTTCCGGGTTCAAACATATTCAGGGATACCCGTCTGGAGGAAACTGTGAACCAATTGCACTCGTCTCTTAAACCCAACCGTACCGCCCTGGCTGCCCAGTCCGTTTTGGCGTGCGTGACACTGCTTTGCGCCGTCTCTGCTTTTGCCCAAAGTGGCGCCATGAGCCCCTATCAGGGTGAAAAAGACGGCGTCAGCGCCGGCGGCAAATGGATGGAGTTTCAATCGGAAGACAAGATGACCGGCGCCCACAAAGTCCGCTTCGAACTTGTAGCCAACAATTACTTTCGCGAAGATCCTAACTACCCGCCCCGAGTCGACCTGTTTTGCGAGAATGGCAAGCTCAGGTTGGCCGATTTCAATCCCGGGGTCCGACTTCCTCCACCCAATCGACCCGGCTTCTGGGGTCAGCCTCAACTGGAAGTGATGGTTCGCATCGACGAGACGCATGGCTATCATGGCTGGAACTGGGAGCGCGGCCACTTCCTTTCCATGGACAAAGGAACCACCCGAGGGCTCCTCGGTGCGCAGGTGTTTAATATCGAACTCCCGACCGCCAGCGGACGGCAGATTGCGGAGTTCTCCCCCGCCGGCTTGAACCGGGAGGAAGTTGGCAAAGCCTGCGATCTCACTCCGAAAAAACCCAGTAAAGACTAGCGAATCACTATGCTCAGGTAGGGACAGCCGCCTCGGCTGTCCCGCTTGTGCCGAGCCCGCGACATTCTCGAAACTGCTGGCGCAACCCTTCCGGCACTTGCCTTCGCTCCCCGCGACTGGCACCTTAAAGGAATGGACAGCAGCGCGATCACCGGGTTGGCATTCTTCCTTTTTGTAGCCGGCGTGCTGATTTACAGCGTGATTCTCTACAACGGGCTGGTGCGGCTGCGCAATGAGAACGACCGCGCCTGGGCCAATATCGACGTGCTGCTCAAGCAGCGTCACGACGAAATCCCCAACCTGGTGGAGGCGGTGAAGGGATACATGCAGCACGAGCAGCAGACGCTGCTCGCCGTGACCGAGGCGCGAACGGTGTCGGTGAAGGCGGCTGGCATCGGCCAGAAAGCCGTTGCCGATCTGCAAATGGCGAGCGCGCTGCGCGGACTGTTTGCCGTGGCTGAAAATTATCCACAACTCAAGGCCAACCAAAACTTCCTCAAGCTTCAGAACCGCATTACCGAACTGGAAGAGCGCATCGCCGACCGCCGCGAATTTTTCAACGACGACGTCAACACTTACAACACCCGCATCGGCCAAATCCCCGACGTATTCCTGGCCAGCTTTATGAGCCTGAAACCGCGGCAGATGTTCAAAGTCTCGGATGAAGATCGGAAGCTGGTGGAAGTGAGTTTCCAGGGGCAAGGGGCGGCAGGCGTGTAGCGGCGGGGTGGGCTGTCGGGTCCGGGTCGGCCACTCCTGTCCGACCCTTTTCCCCTTACCTTGCATCGAGGCACGTCGCTCATTGGGAGGACGCGTACGCCGTCCGAGTTCGAGATCAAGATCGAAGTAAAAAGCGGCGGACAGGTCTGTCCGCCCCCACACCTCGAACTCCCTCACCCTGACAACTTCATCGCAACAGCTTGGCCGCGTCCTTGGCGTAGTAGGTCAGGATGATGGTGGCGCCGGCACGGCGAATGCTTAGCAGGGATTCCATCATGACGCGGTCGCGTTCGATCCAGCCGTTTTGGGCGGCGGCTTCAATCATGGCATATTCGCCGGAGACTTGATAGGCGGCCAGAGGCAGGTCGAAGCGGTCGCGGGCGGCGGCGATGACGTCGAGGTAGGGCAGAGCGGGTTTGACCATGATCATGTCGGCGCCTTCGTCGATGTCGGCTTGGATTTCGCGCATGGCTTCGCGCAGGTTGGCTCCGTCCATTTGATAGGAGCGGCGATCGCCGAATTGCGGAGCGGAGTCGGCGGCCTCGCGGAAGGGGCCGTAGAAGCCGGAGGCGAACTTGGCGGCGTAGGAAAGAATCGGTGTCTGGGGGAAGGCAGCGGCGTCGAGAGCGCGGCGGATGGCGGCGACGCGGCCGTCCATCATGTCGGAGGGGGCGATGATGTCGAGGCCGGCTTTCGCCAGCGAGACTGAGGTGCGGGCCAGGAGTTCGAGGGAGGCGTCGTTGTCAATTTCGAAACTTGACTGCGCGGCCCGCGCGGCCACCGATGCCAGCGTCGCGATGGCTCTTTCCTTTTCTTCTTTGCTCTTCACCATGAGCAGGCGCTGCGACGGCGTTAGGACGTCTCGAACCGCGGCACCCAACGATTGCGGCGTGAATGTCTGTTTCACGATTCCGCAGTGGCCGTGCGACATGTATTCGCAGAGGCATACGTCGGCCATCAGGATCAGGCCGGGGACTTCGCGCTTCAGGGCGCGGGCAGCTCGCTGGACGATGCCGTCGTCGGCCCAGGCGCCGCTGGCAACTTCATCTTTCGTGTCGGGAAGGCCGAACAGGATGACCGAGGGCACGCCCAAGGAATGAACTTGCTGCGCCTCCTTTACCGCTTCGTCCACCGATAGATTAAACACTCCGGGCATGGAGCGCACTGGTTTGCGAACACCTTCGCCGGGACAGACGAACATGGGATAGACGAGTGCGTCGGGAGTGAGGCGAGTCTCACACACCAGGTTGCGCAGCTCCGCGGTGCGGCGGAGGCGGCGAAGACGGGTTACGGGAAATGCCATGGGTTCATCCGGAGAAGGATACGGTTCAACACCCTCCCTGTCGATTCTAGAACATCTTTGGATTCGGGAGTCTGGAAGTGCGGCTGTAGATCAAAACCCCACCGGCTTCGGCTTCGTTCGGGGAAGACGATTGGGTCTTATAAATCAGCAACTTACGTGTTTTCAATACAATCAAAATACGGACCATCCCAAGGCTGACAAGCTCGCGCTCTGCGGGCGCTCATTCGGGAGCAGTCTAGCACGTCCAGCGGGCGCGCCGGAGACAGCAGGGAAAGGAGCGAAAGGAGCAGGTTAGCAGATTTTAATTTTAAGCTGCGGCTACTGGCTGAGGCGGCTGAGGCGGGCGATGTCTGGTTCGAGGACGAACCGACATTCCCGACCGACTTGGCGCTGGTAAACTAGGCGCGAAAAAGTAACGCTTGCCGGGCCGAACGAGCAGTTCGCTGGCGAACGTGGGAGTGATTGCACATATTGATTGCACATCTAGACTGGAAACTGGCACACCGGTCTTGGCTCTGCGCAATAGCCATTGATACCACGGCGTTGTCCTCGTCCTTCTCCAGTCGCTTGCGTTCAGGCGTGATCGCATCTTAGCGAGCCCGGCTCCTCCTGGCTGCGCTGCTCGGGAATGCCAACCTCACCATGACACAGCAACCTTACAACCCTTGGATCCTGTGTGCTCAATCCTGGTGGAAAGCACCACGCTAGCCTCGTCAAAAGAACGGCGAGATTTGAACGAGCACTCGAACCGTGATCCCGATCTGCTATTCCGAGCAGTATGACGAAAGTAACTGGCGGCCTGCCCGGTGCTTCCGGAACGACGAATTCCGTGACATAGAATGAGGATGGATGAGTTTGTTTGAGCGCCACCGTTGGTTTGCCGCCGCGGCCGGGATCACCCTGGCTTTTGCCGGCGTGTCCCTGATCGCTCATAACAGCGCTGGTTTGACGGCATTTTCCGACCTGGGGGGACTGGCTTTGATGCTGGTAGCCGCTGCGATCGCGCTGCGCAACGCTTTGGCCCGCCCCGGGCAGGAGCGCAGTTTCTGGGGGTTGATGGCGCTCGGCTTCTCCCTCTGGGCGTGCAATCAGGCAGCGTGGACTTATCGCGAAATCGGCCTGCATCGCAGGTTTCCCGATGCATCCGTCTTTGACGTCATTCTCTTCTTCCATGCGGTGCCGATGATCGCGGCGGTGCTCTGGCGCCCGGACCTGCTTAAAAAAGAAGCCAGAAATCATCTCAGTCTGCGGAATTTTCTGATGCTGTTGGCATGGTGGATATTTCTTTATGCCTTCATTGTGTTTCCCCACCAGTATGTGGCCCTGAACGTCGATCTGTATAACATCTATTACCACCGGCTTTATCGGCTGGAGAACATCCTGCTGCTGGCGGTGCTGGGGCAAGCGGTGTGGACCAGTTCGAGCGGATGGCGCCGGCTCTATCTGAATCTTTTTTCCGTTGGTCTGCTTTACGCCATGAACTCCTGGGTGCTGGAACGGGCGGTGATGAGCGGCAGGTATTACTCAGGAAGCCTGTACGATGTCCCTTTCATCGGGACATTGGCGTGGATGGCGGCCACCGCTTTATCGGCGCGGGAATGGGATCTCGAGAGCCGAGAGATCAATTTGCACCCGCGATGGAGGAAAGTCATTCCGCGGCTCGCCATGCTGACACTGCTGTCTCTGCCTGCATTGGGACTGTGGACCATACTGCTCGATAAGTCGGCTCCTCCCTCCCGGGTGTTCCGGGTTGCGATCGTGCTGGTGGCGATGTTGCTGTTGGGATCGTTCGTGTTTTTGCGGCAGTACGTCCAAGACCAGACTCTCGTGACCCTGCTGCAGAAGTCGCGCCAGGGATACGAGGGTCAGAAGCGTTTGCAGAGCGAACTGGTGCAGAGAGAAAAGCTGGCTTCGCTGGGAAACCTGGTGGCGGGAGCGGCCCACGACATCAACCATCCCTTGACCGCGATCATGACGCATGCCGAGCAGCTGTGGACGAAGGAGCCGCTCACCGACGAACAGCACGCGCTCGTGCGCAAGATTGTGAACCAGGCTGGGCGAACACGGGATCTGGTCGCGGACCTGTTGAGTTTTGCCCAGCAGTCGCCCGCGGAAAAAATTCCTGTGGACGTTATTATGCTGCTGCAGCGCGCCACCCAGATGCTCGAGTCGCGCCGTTTATCGGCAACCATCCGTGTGGAGCTTTCCATTGACCCCGGTTTTCCCCGGGTGCAGGGCAATGCCAACCAACTCTTCCAGGCGTTTGTCGAGATCATCGAGAACGCCATGGATGCTCTGGAAGAAGCAGGTGGAGGGTCGCTGGAGATTACCGCACAACTGCAGGGCAAAGAGGCCGTGCTGCAGTTTTCCGATTCCGGACCGGGGATTCGCGAGCCGCAGCGGGTTTTCGATCCGTTTTACACCACCAAGCCGGTCGGAAAGGGTACGGGCCTCGGTCTGAGCGCGGTGTATGGAGTAATCCAGGATCATAGCGGCCAGATCACCTGCCAGAACAAGCGGCAAGGCGGGGCGCTGTTCGTGGTGCGGATCCCGGCCGCCTTGATGGAGTCGGCGGTGCAGGTGGCCGGCGCGGGCGGCAAGTAAGCACATTGGGCGCTGAAGCTACACAGCATTCCGAGCGCGGGCTCGAATTCATCTCTCTGGTTTCCCATCCGTCATCTCTGCAATGATTTCCTTCCCGCGCTGCCCGAGAAGCTCTTCCTTCCAACGATCCTCCGGCCCGCCAGTGGCGTTGCCGCGGATTGTGCCCGGGGGTTAATTCCCTGGAACTAACCTCACCGATCGTCCGTAACCACGTCTAACAGGCTGGGCGGAGCTGTGCCCTTGCCGGAGGACTTATGAAACTCTCTGCGCTGAAGCGTCTGACGCTTGCCACGCTGGCTACCACTTTTCTTGCCCTGCTTTCCGCCGCACCCGCCCGCGCCGACGAGTGGTCGAAAACCTATAATCTCAGCGGCAAACCCGAGCTGCGAATCGAGACCTCCGACGCCAACATCCGGGTGACGACCTGGGATCAGAACAGGATTGAGGCCAAGGTCATCACTTCTCGCTACAAAATCGGCGAAGGCGGCATTCGCGTGGAAGAGCATCAGAGCGGAGACTCGGTCGAAATTGATGTGCACTATCCGCACCACAACTTCGTCGTCGACTGGGGCAACCATCGCGTGGACGTCATTATCCAGATGCCGCGCGAGGGTCGCGTCAACCTGCGTACGGGGGATGGGAAGATCGACATTGCCGGACTGAAGGGCGAAATGGATCTGCACACCGGCGACGGCTCCGAGAACCTCGAGGCTGTGGACGGTAAGTTGCATGCCACGACCGGCGACGGACACATTACAGCCCAGGGACGCTTTGATGAACTGGAGTTGAAGACGGGCGATGGTCACGTGGAAGTCCGCGCGGCGGGCGGATCTTCGCTGACAGCGGGCTGGAGACTGGAGACCGGCGACGGCAACGTTTCTCTCGAAGTCCCCGGCGAACTGGCCGCCGACGTGGACCTGCACACCAGTGACGGCCACATCGATCTCGACCTGCCCATCACCACCGAGGGACAGACGCGGCAGAACGAAGTCCGCGGCAAGCTGAATGGCGGCGGCAGCCTGCTGACCATTCGCACCGGAGATGGATCGATTCATTTGAGAAAGGGCTAGATCGGCTTCCGGCTTCCGACTCTCGGCTTCAAGTCTGGGCTTCTGACATAAGGCTTGACGCCTGGGCTTATACTTTGGGGTCTCAGGGTTTCCATTTCCTACCGAACGAGGGTTCTCAATGGCAAGTGTGCGCGTGAGTCTGGTCGGATTTGCGATCTTATTTTCTCTGTCGGTAGCCAACGCGCAGCAGGCGGGAGCGGCCATGCCTGAGCCGGCGCTGGACGTCACGTCGATGGACCGGAGCGTCGATCCTTGTGTGGACTTCTTTACTTATTCCTGCGGCGGGTGGATCAAGAGAAACCCCATTCCCCCCGATCAATCGTCGTGGGACACCTATTCCAAAATGCAGGACGAAAATCTGGTGCGTTTGCGCGGGATTCTGGAAGCTGCATCCGCGCCCGACCCCAAGCGCAACACGGTCGAGCAAAAGATTGGCGACTACTATGCCTCCTGTACGGACGAGAAGGCGATCGAGGCCAAGGGAGCCGAGCCGCTGAAGCCGGCGCTGGAACAGATTGCCAAGCTGAGCTCCAAGGCGGAAATCGCTGACCTGGCCTCGGCCACGATGAATCACAACGTGCTTTTCCGCTTTGATTCGATTCAGGATTTCCGCGATGCCAATCAGGTTATCGCCGACGCCGACCAGGGCGGACTCGGTTTGCCCGACCGCGATTATTACACCAAGGACGATGCCAAGTCGGTCGAACTGCGCAAGCAGTACGTGGCTCACGTAGGGAAAATGTTTGCCCTGCTCGGCGACCGGCCGGAAACCGCAGCGGCCGAGGCCGAAACCGTGATGCGCATCGAAACCGCTCTGGCTAAGGGTTCGATGACGCGAGTCGAACGACGCGACCCCAAGGCTCTGGACCACAAGATGACCAGCGCCGAGCTGGAGAAGATTTCTCCCCAGTTCCGCTGGACGGATTATTTCGCCAAGGTCGGAATGCCCGCGCTCTCGTCCTTGAATGTCGCCTCGCCCAGCTTCTTCAAAAGCATGAACCAAGAACTGGAAACGGAAAACCTGGCGGATTGGAAAACCTACCTGCGGTGGCATCTGGTGCATGCGGATGCGCCCTCTCTTTCGGCTCCATTTGTGAACGAGGACTTCGCATTTTATGGAAAGACGCTGCGCGGACAGCAGGAACTGCAGGCGCGCTGGAAACGCTGCACGGAAGCGGTCGACCGCTATTTGGGAGAGGATTTAGGCCAGGCGTACGTGGGAAAGTATTTCCCTCCGGAGGCCAAGCAGCAGGCGCTGAAAATCGTCAAGGAAATCCAGATGGCGATGGACCAGGACATCAAGAGCCTGCCCTGGATGTCTCCGGCCACCAAACAACAGGCGCTGGCCAAACTGCAAGGCATGGCCAACAAGATCGGGTATCCCGACAAGTGGCGAGACTACAGCAAACTTGAGATCGTGCGCGGAGACGAACTGGGCAACGTGGAGCGCGCCCGGGAGTTCGAATTCAACCGGCAGTTGGCCAAAATCGGCAAGCCTGTGGATCGTGGCGAATGGGACATGACGCCGCCGACGGTGAACGCGTATTACGATCCGCAGATGAACGACATCAACTTCCCCGCGGGCGTGCTGCAGCCTCCGGCGTTTGATCCGACCTCCGATGCTGCGCCCAACTACGGCGACACCGGCGGCACCATCGGACACGAACTGACCCATGGGTTCGACGACGAAGGGCGGCAGTTCGATGCCCATGGCAACCTGCGCGACTGGTGGACTCCGGAGGACGGCAAGGAATTTGTGAAGCGCGCCAGTTGCGTGTCAGACCAGTATTCAACCTACACCATCATCGATGACATCAAAATCAACGGCAAGCTGACTCTGGGGGAAGATGTGGCCGATCTGGGCGGCCTGCTTCTGGCCTACGCGGCGTGGAAGGATGACACCAAAGACCAAAGGCCGGAGCCGATCGATGGCCTCACCCCCGATCAGCGCTTCTTTGTGGGTTACGGCCAGAGTTGGTGCGGCGAGACCCGGGATGAGACCAAGCGGATGCGGGCCACCGTCGACCCTCATTCTCCGGAAAAATATCGTACCAATGGCGTCGTCTCCAATATGCCGCAATTCCAGGAAGCATTTCACTGCAAGGCGGCCGCGCCTATGGTGAATCAGAACCGTTGCCAAGTGTGGTAACCGATGGGGAACAACCGCCGACACCTACACTTCAAGCCCGATGGAGCGCATCAGCTCAAGGCCGTTGCTTTTGGTAACGATGCCATCGCGTAGCTTATAGTCGAAGGTCATTCGGCCGTTGGCAAGCTCATCTTGAAAATGGACGTTGCGCAACTGGATCTCGACCGGACCGCCGATGTCGGTCAACGCCAGATCATGCGTGCTCACGAGCCCAATTGCGCCGCGCTTCACCAGCGCGCCTACGATTCCTTCCGCGCCGATGCGGCGATCTTTCGAGTTTGTGCCCTGTAACAGTTCATCCAATAGAAACAGCACCGGCGGATCGCCACTTGCCAAATCGAAGATCTGTCGCAGACGGGTGATCTCGGCGTAGAAACGGGAGCTGCCTTCCCGCAAAGAATCGTTGACGCGAATGCTGGCCCCCACTTGCAGTGGGGTAAGCGACAGGCGGCGGGCTCGCACCGGCGCCCCCGCCATGGCCAGCACAACATTTATTCCCACCGCCCGCAGCAACGTGCTTTTTCCCGACATGTTGGAACCGCTCACCAGCAGAACCCGCATTTTTCCACAAATGTCGACGCTGTTGCGCACGAAGGCTGCCGCCGGAACCAGCGGATGTCCGAGTTCTTGGGCGTCGAACGCGGCCGGACCACCGCTAAAATCCGGAAACGGATCGGAGGGATGCTCGAAGCTATAACCGGCCAGCGAAACCAGAGCCTCGATCTGTCCGACGGCATTCACCCACAAGCGCAGCGCACTGCCATGCGCGTTGCGCCAGCGTTCGGCGGCGAATGCTACTTGCACGGAGTACATGAGCGGTGCGTCGATGATCCGCACAAAGATGTTGTGGCGCGAGTTGATCCGGTCTACTAAAGTTCTGAGGCGCGCGATCGCCTGAGACCCGGGGACGCCGCTCGACAACAGTTCGCGCTGCTGCGCCTGCAATGGTGGCGACTGGAACGGGTGCGCTTCGACTCGGGCGAGCACGCCTGAAAGCAGATCCAAGTCGCGGAATGCGTGCTCGGTTTCCCGCAGCACTTCCTCCAGTGGTTTCTTGAGCCGGTAGGTGAGTATGGCTTCGATCACTACGATCAGCGCCAGCGGCGTTGCCATTCCCCGCGCCGCCCACCAGACGGCGGCCGCAACCGCCAGCGCAGCCAGAAACGGCGACAGCCATCGGATCCACAACGGTTTCATCTGGTTCGGCGATTCCGCCCACTGCAACAGCGCGGCGGGATGCACGCCCACGCCAACATCTTCGCCCAGCACCGCTACATCCTCTCGCAGATCCAGTTGATCGCGCAGTTCGTTCACTGCGGCATGGCGCTGGCGGATCTGTTCCGCAGTGGCGGGAGAGAGTAGCCACTGGGCCAGCGTGTCTTCGCCCATGCGCGTGCGCGCGGTCGAAAGAAGTTGAAATAAGCTTCCCTTCCCGAACAGGTCGAGGTCGCTCGCGTACGCGTGACGTGGATCGTCAAAGCGAGCGCCGGTTTCTCCGAACTCGGCCCAGCGATCTTCAACCCGTGCCAGCCCTTTTTCATAAAATCCGGCGGCCCGTTGAGCCAACTCGCGCGCCCGAAGAATTCGCGAATGATAGTCCGCGATGCCCACGAACGCCGCCAGGGGCGCGGCCAGCCACCAGGGTGAGAAATAGTGCCCTCGGAATGAGGCCCATGCCATGAATACGGCGATGACAGCTAAAAGGAGTCGGACGTTCCCCAGGCGAACGTGAATTTTCTGATAGTAGGCAACGCGCGCCTGACGAGCGTCTCGACGCTGAACGTATTCTTCGGAGGGCAGCACTGGCTAAAAATGTAGCAGGTACATCCAGGGCAAGGAAGGGCGTTGCCGATGAGGAGGCGGAGGACGCGGTGCTACTGCAAATCAGCTTTGTCCGGATTGTAATAAAAACGGAAGCGGAGCGCGAGATACGGCCCGGTGAATTCGCTGGGTAGTGGCGGGAAAGGATTGGAAGCGGTGATGCTGCCCCATGCCGGGCGATCCAGGGCGGTGTCGCCTGAGGTGGCTATCAGACGCATATCCGCGACCTTGCCATCTTTTGTAATGGCAAACTCAATGGCGAGTTTCCCTTTCTTCATCTCGGCAGATTCCGGAATCAGGTGATACCAGTTCTGTCGCACATCCTCCAAAATACGCTGCAGATAAGGTCCAAAATCTACACCTTGGGTGTCGCTGAGAATCTCGAAGGGACCCATTTGCGCGCCGTGAGCGCCAGTCCCAAGCCCGAAGTCGCCTCCCTGACCAAGACCGGCCGCGCGGTTGGCTGCCACTCCCTGCGTAGCCTGCTGAATCGCCTCCCCCGGCGTCATCGCACCCGCGTACTTGCGGAAAGAGTTATTGGGCCGGGCCGGCGCCTGCAACTGTGCCTGCTGATCGCTCTGGAACTGGGGACGAGGCTGGGGCTGCCCTTGCGGCTGCTGAGCAGGCTGCTGGTTCTGCGCTGCCGCTTGGGGCGGGGCAGGCTGCGGTGCGCGCGGACCCGTCATTCCAGGCGCGCCCGGCGGAGGCGTCGCCAAAATCTTGCGCAATTCCTTGGGATCGAGCGCGGGGTGACGCGAGGTCGCGATGCGATCCTTGTCGGATGCAATGTTGGTGTTCGGTCGGCGCGTGGGCTTCTGCAAATCCGGCGGCAGCGCAAGGAAGGTGAGGTTCTTGTCCTGGGTCGCCATGGGCACAACCACTGCAGTGTGCCAGCCAACGAACTTCTCGATCAGGTTTAAGTTCCACAGAACAATGGTGAGCACCAGGTGCACGATGATCGAAATCCAGATCGCTTCGCGCCAGCGAGAGCGCTCGAGATCGTCCTGCAACTGGATGAGCAGGTGGGGCACATGCGCATCGAGATCACGGTAGGCGGTTTCCCAATCCTGTTGGTCGTAGAGGCCGAGTTGTTCCGGTTGCGGCTTTTCGGGGGGAGCCACCGGATCCTGGAATGGAATTTGCGTGATCGGCATGCGCTGGGCGTCACTGAGAACGCGTAACTGAGAACGCTTAGCTGTAAAAGCTTAGCTGTATCCGCCACTCGTTAGACACAGGATACACTCGCGGCGTTGCATCCCGGCCTGGCAGGAAGAAACGCAATGCGCGCACGATGCCCTACAACCAAGTTGCTTCTATTTTCGCATCTTTCCGGGGATTCTGCTCTCCCACAAACGGGCCACGACTTCGGTGTGTAAACATATGTAAATGAGAGATTTGAAGCTGTCCAGTGTGCAGGTTGGGAGGTGTGCAGGTTGGGAGGCTCTCAGGAGGGCCAAATCCCGAGCCGGCGCGGTTCGGCCGAGCCAGAGCCTTCCCTGAGCCAGTCGCAGGGGATCTGGCATGAGAGCATCAGTCTGCGCGCGAGATCCTTCCCTCCGCCTGCGATAGGGCTTCGTTCAGCACGGGGTAGGGTCTGACGCGATCTTTTTAGATTTAGAGCGGATCTTTTAGAGACGAATCAGGGTTTTGCTTTGGCGATGCCTGCCAGGTTAACTTTGGTTCCGTGGTCGCGAATTGCATCGACGATCTCCAGCGCCAACGCCAGGGCGCGACGGCCGTCTTCGAGCGGAACCACGGGGGTGGAGCGTTCTCGCACCGCGCGGAGAAAAGCCTTGAGCTCGGCATGCAGCGGTTCTTCCGAGGCGACCGGAGGTTTCGTGACGCCAATTTGAGGATTCACCGAAGGCGATCCGGACATTGCTCCGGACTTTCCTTCCGCGGCGGCTCCATCCTCTCCCACGGTGAAGACCAGCACCTCCTGACGTCCGTAATCGAGCGAAACATACTGCCGCGGCTGAAAAAAACGCAGCTTGCGCACCCGCTCGGTGGAGACGCGGCTGGCCGTAAAGTTGGCAACGCAGCCCGATTCGAGCTCCAGCCGCACATTCGCAATGTCCACTTTGCCCGACAAAATAGGCAAGCCGACGGCCCGAACCTCCTTGACCGGCGACTTGGCGAATGCCAGCACAATGTCGAGATCATGGATCATCAGATCGAGGACCACGTTCACATCGAGTGAACGTGGCGTAAACACACTGAGCCGGTGCACTTCGAAGAACATGGGCTGCGTCAGCAAAGGAACGGTCGCGCGAACCGCTGGATTGAAGCGCTCGAGATGCCCGACCTGGGCGATCCGCTCGTGCCTGGCCGCAAGCGAGACCAGCTCCTCCGCCTCCGCCAGCGTTGCCGCCAGCGGCTTTTCGATCAACACGTCCACTCCGGCCTGCATCAACTGGCGCGCCACAGCAAGATGATGCAGCGTGGGAGCCGCTACCGAGGCGGCTTGCAACTCGCTACGTGTGGTCAACATCTGCTCGACTGATCCGAAGCCCCTGCAGCCAAACTCGCTGGCTACGGCATCGGCGCGGTGAATGTCGGGATCAACCACCCCCAGCAGGCGTACCGGCTCCCCTTGTTTTTCAAGTTCCTTGTAGACTCTGGCATGATTGCGTCCGAAGACGCCAACGCCGACCACGGCGACGGAAATCGGATTTTGCGCGGGCAGAGAAATTCTCAAGGGCCGGTTGCCGGAAGGAAATTGTAAACGTAAATCAGAGAAAGAGCATCTTGGATTAGCTCCGGTGGTTTGGGCGTTCCCGGCTCGGGCATTCCAAGGTTCGGAAAATCAACCGCGGAAAGGATTGAATCGCCCCATGAGGACGATCGCGCTGCTCACCATCTCCAATATCTTCATGACGTTTGCCTGGTATGGACATCTGAAATATCGCGAGGCACCGCTCTACAAAGTAATTGTGGTCAGCTGGCTGATCGCGTTCTTTGAATATTGTTTCCAAGTCCCGGCAAACCGCATCGGCTCCTACGAGTTCACCGCGGCCCAACTTAAGACGATGCAGGAAGTCATTACCCTTGCTGTCTTCGCCGCGTTCTCCGTGCTGTATCTGAAGCAGCCGCTGCGGTGGAATTACCTGGCAGGGTTCGCGCTGATCGTCGCCGCCGTGGCCGTGATCTTTAAGAAATGGTGACGCCAAGGCCTGGGATGTTCGGGTTGGTCCCGAAGTCGAGGTCTGAGGTTCGATGCCATAAATCCAAGACCTAAATCTAACTCTAACGCGGAAGACTTGCCTTGAAAAGCCGCTATCCGCGCGAGCGACCCTGCGCTTTTTTCAGGAAAGCAATCTGCCCGGCATGGTAAAGCTCGTGCTGAACAACTCCATAGAGCATGTGAGAGAAGTCGTAGCGCTTGCCGGGAACGCGTTCGCCGAGGCGCGAGTCGGGAAGAGCCGCGACGGTTTTGACGAGAGCCTCGTGTATGCGTCTGGTCTCGGCTACGGCCTTGCGCCACCCTGATTCGGTAGGCGCGGACACCCGTGGAAAATTTGCCAGGCCGGTAGGTTGACACTTTTCTCCGCTCAACCTGCGGGAGGCCGCGTTGTCCCACACCGCAATGTGCAAGACCAGCTCCCAGATGCTGTGAACTTTGGGCAGGGGCCGGGCCGCGGCTATGGCCGCATCCACACCTTCCAACAGTTCGAGTAGCGAAGGCCCATGCCACGCACTGCCGTCAAAGGCGCGGCGAAGTTGGTCGGCGATGCGAATAGCTTCCGATCGGGTTTCTCTAGGTGGTGGTTTCATCGAATCGAACCTTAATTTCAATTTCCTTCATTTCCCTCTGCGACAATCGCGATTCCCACCGCGTTCGCCGTGTCAACAATTTTGTCTCCATCGAGCAGCAGGCACTTTCCTGCATCCAAAGCGAGACAGGACGCTCCCGCCGCCTGCATGACTTCGATTGTCTTCACTCCAATGACCGGTACGTCAAAGCGCATATCCTGATTGGGCTTGGCGATCTTAACCACGGTCAACGTCCGGCTCAGGGTAGACGCTTCGCCATGCAGCGAACGCATGATCTCGCCCGCGCGCTCGATGGTGGCGTCGGTACCCTCCATCGCCTCGACCGCGACGCAGGCGGATTCGGCAATGACTACGGTCTGGCCAATATCATGCTGTGCAAGTTGGCGAGCTATCGCTCGTCCATACTCGACGTTTTTGCGCTCCTGCTCGGTGGGTCCGCGCGGTGTCAACGCGCCAGTTTTCACTAGAAGGGGCTCCAGCAGCCAGGTGGAATTTTCCAGCGTGATGCCTTCATCGGCCAACAATTTCGCGATCGCACCCAGCAGCGAATCGGTGTTGCGCGTGGTGAGCGAAAGCAAAAGCTTGGCCAAGCGCCAGTCTGGCCGTATGCTGGAAAAGATTTGCTTGTGTCTGACCTGCCCCGCCATGACCGCGCGCCGCACGCCTGCGCGCTGAAAAGTTTCGATGAGCTTCGATAGTTCCCCCAGCGAGAGCCAGTGAACGGAAACCGCGCCATGCGATTCGATCTCGGGAAAGGCTTCTTCCTTGATCGCCGCCACCACGACCTCATATCCCTGCGCCCGCGCCGCATCCAGAACGAGAAAGGGAAACTTGCCATTGCCGGCGATCAGGCCGAGCTTTTCGGTTTGCGAAGGCATGAAGTCGACGCCACACACCACAAGACCGGCGCGGAGTCAGTCTAGCATTTGGCGTTGTAGAAGGAATGTTGCTACCGGCAGCACCCGAACCAGAGCGCCATTCCGCTGCGCCATCACTCGATTCCCCCGCAGCTGCGGATCAGTTCTTGACCTCCTTCTTGCCGACCGAAGACGGATAGCCCTGCCAGACATACTGCAGCGCCTCGGGAAGCGTCTGTTGTCTCACCGCTCGGTCCACATGCCCAGCGTTGCGGGCAAACACGAATTGGTAGTGATATCCCTTGGCCGCGAGTACCTTCGCCATCTGCTCGTTGGCCAGAACCCAGTCGTGCATGTGGTCACGCATCGCGTTGGGATTGAGCAAATCCCGGTCCCCCACCTCCATCCACAGTCGTATCGGCTTCACCGGGTTTTCCGGGATGAGATGCTCGTGAAACTCCCAGGCGCCATGCGGTGTTTGCGAACGGTAAGGCCACTGCTGGTTTATAAATGTTCCCGAATAGGTGAGAACACGGTGATACAACTCAGGGTGATACCAAGCCATGATCAACGCGCAGGAGCCCCCAGAGCTGCCACCCGTGGTCGCCCTGCCATCGGGATCTTTCGTCAGTTTCACATGGGCCTGAGATTCCACCAGAGGCAACACTTCCTTTTCCACAAACTCGGCATAGACTCCCGACATTGTGTCGTACTCCAGACCGCGTTCACTCCCTTGCGCGTCCCCGCTTCCGTTGCCGATCGAAATCGCAATCATCACCGGGACCTGGTGTTGGGCGATCAACGTGTCCAGAGTCGAGAAGAGCAACCGGTCAGGCCCGTCCGCCCCCACAATGAAAGGCGCGACGCTGCCCGCGACGTACTGCTTGGGAACATAGACGGCCACCTTCCGCGTATAAGCAGCGGGATGGCTTGTCGTCACCATCAGCTTCGCCGGGTCGGCGGGATCTGGAGTCCCGAACGTGCCCGCGTCCCGCGCGATGCCGGGATAGATTTTGCTGTCCGAGGAGTTCATCGTGAACTCGATCACGGTGCCGGTAGGGCTGCCATCCTGGGCAGCCGCATCGATAGGAACCTCATGCGTGGGCCCGAGGATGAAATTGCCGTCCGCGTTCACGGTCGGGTTTGAGCCGTCGGGCAATTCCTTCGCTGTGACAAAGCCAGCAGTGTTCGGGTCCCGCGTTGGCGGCGCGACGCGTTCCGTTGGTTGCGCCGGCGCGGGAGTCTGCCCAGAGACTGGATGGCCGGAGACTGCATTGACAGCCGGGATCAGGACAACCAGAAGGCAAATGCTCAGACAACGGAGGGAAGAAGTCATGCTTCCATTCTGCCCCATTTCGAAATTCTAAGGAGGGAAAACTCCGGGCCAGATTGGGGATGTAAAGTTCGGAAGCTGCGGCAGTTTTGCCACCAACGAAGAGGAGGAGTATTCGCTTGAGAGCCAACCCCGGCATGAAAGTCACTGTCAGGCCGGAAAATCCATCGTAGAACCTCATCATTCGATTGCAGGAGCCAATGAGTGGCGTCTTAAATTAACCGGTTCGGTCACGGACCGAGTAATCGGAAAAGCAGGCGAGGGAGCTACCCGGGTGCTACATAAGCTACATTGCGATTGACTGCAGGCAGTGGCAGTAACCGTCGCACAGTCGACGGTCGATTTTCGCTAGCCGCTCCGACAGGGAGCAACCTGCTGATTTAGGTGACGGCAAATGGATACAAAGGGTGGGTTTGCACCGATGCTTCCAATCCTGGACAGCGCGTGGTGAGACTCGCGTCAGGCAAACGAAGAGTGATGGACATAGAGCTAGAGCCTCCCTCGAAGACCTCAGGGTTGCGCTGAAGCTGTTTTCGACTGGTGTAACATCGCCATTGTGCTCCATGACTGGGGTTTGAGCGCTTGGCCGCCTTATTTCAGTTATCAGGCCGCACCAAGCCCTACTCTTCTAACTCGCTTTCTTCCGGCGCATCGGCGGGGCTCTCAAACTCCATGCGATAGCCGTCGGGATCGGTAACCGGTACAACCCACAAACGGTTTCCCACAAAGGGGCGTTTCCGCGTCTGAACTCCGCGCGATTTGAACTCGCGATAAAGGGCGAGCGCGTCTTCGCACATGAACGAGACCGAAGCACCTGTCCCAAGCGTTTCCGTTGGCCGATTTTGCGGCCGGAACTCCTGAAGCATAATCGCGGCGTCGCCAAGCTGAAGCCAGCACCAGCGAATTCTCCCGTCAGGATGGTCTTCGCTGCCGTCGGGAATCCAGTAGTTCTTCATTTTGAACCCAAGCCCATCAACATAGAACCGTAGAGAAGACTCCATGTTGGTGACGCCGAAAAACGGGACAGCCTGCTTAACGTTCACGCTCGTGACGGTCGCAACGGCCATAATTCACCTCACAAACAACCTTCTATGGTAGCAATGGAAGCCAATTGACGAAAATCGCCTTAGCGCTCGCTAGCGGTCAAAACGCGAAATCGACTAATTTCAGCGGTTGGGCGGGTAGGCATCCAGCCTTCAGTTCACTGCGCGGAGAGAAACCGGATGATCTCGCGCATCACGCGGTCTGCTTGATCCGTTTGGAAGAGAAACTGTGCGTGAGCGGAACCATCCAACACGATTAGCTCTTTTGGTTGGGGAGCTTTCTCGTACTGCGCCTTGATCCCGGGGAGACGCGGTCCGTCGCCGCTTGCGTCATCGCGTGCCACGATGAACAGGGTGGCTGATTTAAGCTTGTCGGCAGGTTCGTTGGGCGCGGCACCGAGGAATACCACGCGATCTATCTCGCCCGGTCGCGAAGCAATTGATGCGTCGCCGGCCGCCCATCCTCCCATGCTGGCTCCAACAACCGACACGGTCTTCGCACCTCTCTTTCGCAGAAACCGTACAGCGGACAGCACATCCACGTACAACGGGGCACTGATCGGATCGGAATCGCCCGGGCCTTTCGACCTGCCGTACCCGCGAAAATCGAGCGCCAGCACTTCAAATCCTGCCGCTACCAGAGCGTGAGCCTGTTTGTCCCAGCTCTCTTTGTTGAACTGACCCCCGTGGGCCAGCACGACGGCTCTATCGCTCTTTCCAAAAGCGTTGGCGTAAACCACGCCTCCGTCCTCAGTAGGAAACGACACGGTCGCTTGCGCAGTTGACTTCCCTGAAAGCAACATCGCGGCAACCGTGAGAATGAGACTACGCACGCTGCAAATGTAACATTACCTACAATTGGCATAATAGTGCGCCGGGAAAGGCGCTGGACTTTGGCGGGTGCAACGGCACCGTTGGTGCTTCCCGTGTTGCTCCTGGTTAACTTTGCCTGCTTGCCGTCGCCATTACCCCGGCAGGTCTGATGGAACTCGTTCGCTCGTTCTGTTCCATCAATGGCGGCCCGCCCACAAAACACGGGGGGAGGGCTCCTGCGTTAATCGTTTCGAGGCCTGCTCAGAGTTCACTTCACGTTACGGCTTGCATGCTCGCCAAGTCGATTAAGTGACCCTCTACACCGGAGGCTTCAACGGCTTCGTTTCCTCCACCGCCGCTCCGATTGCTTCCGGGTGGAGCGAACCCAGTTCCCGGGCGTTACTTTCACCCGCAGTCGACCAGCGCCTTTTCACGGCGCACGCGATATGGGGATTTACCGCTTATCGAGAACCATTAGGGCGACGATCAAGAGACTTACCAGGCCAGTGGATTGACGCTGCCGTTGCCTCGTCCCAACTCAAAGTCGGAATCGCGGAGCCAGAGGTTTGCAACGTTTTCCTTTTGCACAAGTCAACAGAACAGAGGGAAGGGCTGATTGACCTTCCCCCCCGATCGTCCAGAAATAGAGGACTATTTTGGCACGTTTACCTTGAAATTCGCAGGCGGTTCAAACAACGATCGCGGCGGCTCACTCAATTGCAAGTTGGTGAGCTGATATGTCGTTTTTCCGTAGCGAGGATCGTCGGAAATGGACTCTACGACAGCGCCGATGGCCTCCGAGAACCACGTCTCGGTGACGATCGAGATGGGCTTGTCATTACCGATTGCCCCCGCGGGGATGGTGCTGGTCTGGCGCGTGCCACTGCAGTCGACCCCTCCGATGTTGCGAGTTCCCAGGTCTTCTTTCACGATATCGCGATTTTCGTCCGCTATCACCATCGCCAACACGCCGTCGTCGGGATTGCTCGAGTGATCCCCGTTGAAGAACACCTTCCCCGGCGCCGCCTGCCCTTTGGTCTCACTGTCATTCTTCACCAAATCGAGCATGATCTGCGCTCCATGGGCGTCAGAACGTGGCACGTCTAGGAAATTGCGGGTACGCTGCAACTTTTCCAGCGTCTTCGAGCCGGGGTCCAGCACAAAGGCCGTTCCGCTCACGGGGTCATCGATGAACACCTTCACCTCGTGCGGCGAAGGATGTTCGGGGTCCACATTGCCGAATGTTTCTTCGCGCCTGGTCCTGCCTTCGCTATCGCGGTAGAACTTGCTCACGGTGCGATGGGCGATGCGATTGC
>Ga0210406_10001522_pt1 | contig 28046 bp, 26 predicted proteins | sample IncBWC30MmetaG_FD_155454 | JGI IMG/M metagenome (GOLD analysis project Ga0210406, IMG submission 155454) | Forest soil microbial communities from Barre Woods Harvard Forest LTER site, Petersham, Massachusetts, United States - Inc-BW-C-30-M | ecosystem: Environmental > Terrestrial > Soil >... | reverse complement strand
TTTCCGCCGTGCGGAATTGGCTTGGCGGTGGACTAGACTCCTCCAGCCGTTACAATGCGGCCAACAACAAGCCGTCGTCGGGAGAAGCGTCATGAAATTCGGCATCTTTTATGAGCTGCAATTGCCCCGTCCATGGCAGGAAGGCGATGAGCTAAAACTCTATCAGGACGCGCTGACGCAGCTCGAGACCGCCGACCGGCTGGGTTACGACCACGCCTGGGTGGTGGAGCATCATTTCCTGGAGGAATATTCGCATTCGCCGTCGCCGGAATCGTTTCTGGCTGCCGCCAGCCAGCGCACCAGGAACATCCGGCTCGGCCACGGCATTATCCAGCTCACCACCAATCATCCCGCGCGCGTCGCCGAGCGGGTCGCTGTGCTGGATCTGCTCTCCAACGGCCGCTGCGAGTTCGGCATGGGCGAGAGCGCCTCCATCACCGAATTGACGCCGTTCGGCCGCGACATGGAAACCAAGAAGGAAGTATTCGAGGAGGCGGTCCGCGCCATCTTTCCGATGTTCAAGCCGGGCGGCAGCGAGCATCACGGCAAATATTTCGACATTCCGCTGCGCAATGTGGTGCCCAAACCTGTGCAGAAGCCGCATCCGCCGCTGTGGATGGCGTGCTCGCAGCTGCCGACCATCGAGCGCGCCGGCCAGAACGGCTTTGGCGCGCTCGGCTTCCAGTTCGTCAGCGCGGACGCGGCGCATGCCTGGGTGCACGCCTATTACAACGCGATCACAAAACGCTTGAAGAAGCTCGCCGACTACGAGATCAATCCCAACATGGCGCTGGTGTCGTTCTTCATGTGCGCCAAGACCGACGAGGAGGCTCGCGCGCGGGCCGATGGCGCGACTTTCTTCCAGTTCGCGCTGCGGTATTACGGCCAGGGCCAAAACCGGGCGCGTCCGGCGCCGGGCACCGTTAACATGTGGGACGAATACAACAAGTGGAAGCGCGAGAATCCGGAAGCGCAGGAAGCAGCGCTCCGCGGCGGCCTGATCGGATCGCCCGAAACCATCCGAAAGAAGCTTAGGCGATTCCGCACCTCGCATATCGATCAGGTGATCCTGCTCAATCAGGCCGGCAAGAACAGCCACGAGCACATCTGCGATTCGCTTGAATTGTTCGCTCACGAAGTGATGCCGGAATTCCAGCACGATCCCGAGCACGACGCCTGGAAGAAAGGCGTCATGAGCGGCGCGATCAAGCTCGAGGAAATCGATACCGAAGCTTTCCAGGATCGCTACGGCAAATTGGCCGTCACCGTCGTGCCGCCGGCTTCGAAGGTTGCAGCGGCGGGATAGGCGTTATCGACCCGGGCTGACGTCATCAGAACTTCGCCTGGATTATCTGGACTATTTCGCCTGGACTATAATGTCATCGCGGCTGACCGGTGCTGCGCAATGTTCGCAGGTCAAAATCGCGGTGAAATGTTGACCGCATAACCGGTGCCGTAATACGATTCCTCTCTTTGCATCGGGCAGCCAATGTTGCGCCCAGGTCAGCATTGCCAGCGGAATCGGATAGTAGTCGAGCCCCATTTCGGTGAGGCGATACTCGTAACGCAACGGTCTGAATTGATAGGGCTGTCGAGCCAGCATGCCGAGATCGACCAGCCGATTAAGACGTTGCGCCAGGATATTGGGCGCGATTCCCAGACGGCGGGCAAAATCGTCGAACCGCCGGGTTCTCATGAAGCACTCGCGGATCACGAGTGAGCTCCAGCGATCACCGCAAACACGCAAGGTTCGCGCAATCGAGCAGGGACGCACGCGCTGCAGAAGGTCCAACCCGGGTGCGCGGTGCCTTTGCCCACCAATCAGCTCTGTCGATGTTTGCGCGACTGCATCGACTACGACGTCGCGCGGGCCGAGAGGTTTCCGGCAGGCCGAGCAGCGAAGCACTGGTTTGAACCTGCAACCGCAGCCGCGATGCGTCATCTCCGATTCGGTCGGGCCTTCCCCTCCACACCAGCAATCGCCCCAATGCATGGCAGCGACGAGACATCCGAACAGGTCGTTCCCGCAGGGCGTCAGCCGGTAGTCGGAACCGTCGCGCTCAATCAAACCGCCAGCGGCGAGATGGTCGAGGCGTCCGGCCAGCGTCTCGCGGGCGATTCCCAGCCGCGACTGGAATGCGTTGAACCGCGTAACGCCCTCGAGCACCGCTTCGCGCAATACCAGCCAGGACCAGGCATCGCCTATCGCATCGGTCGCGAGATAGACCGGGTCGCCGCTGCCGGGCAGCCGCTTCGGCGCGGAAATGGATCGCGTTGGCATGAGCCCCATTACACTGGGCCGACTTTCATAACAAGACTTATGACTTGCATAGCGAGACCAAGGCTGCTATTGGTCTTCTTATGAAAGCCACTTGGGAGCGCGCCATGCCGGAGCCGACTTACGGGAAACTCACTTTCGACCGCCATGAGGCAGTCACCACGATCACCCTCAACCGGCCCAAGGTTCATAACGCCCTCGACAAGCAGCTATCCGACGAACTCAATCATGCGGTGCGGGCGGTTCGTGACGATCGGGCTTGCCGGGTTCTGATCCTGCGGGGCGCCGGCGACACTTTCTGCGCGGGCGACGATCTGCGTGAATTCAATGAGTGGACGGAGGATGACGGCTATTGGCAGGTTCGGCTCTATCAGGAAACGGTCCAGATCATCGAGAACCTGACGGCGATCACGATCGCGGCAGTTGACGGCGTGTGCGCCGGCGGCGGGCTGGAGCTGACTCTTGTTTGCGACTTTGTCATCGCTACCGACCGGTCGCGGTGGGGCATGCCGGAGATTGACTGGGACATTACGCCGGGGTGGGGCGGTATCTCCCGTCTGTCGCGTTTCGCCGGGCGGCGCAAGGCCAAGGAATGGAATTTGATCGGCGCGCTTTTCGACGGGTGCACCGCCGAGCGCTACAATCTTTGCAATCGAATTTGCGCTCCAGACCGGCTCGACGAGGAAGTCGCAGAACTGTGCCAAGTGCTGCTGACAAAGCATCCGCTTACGACGCGTCGAACGAAATTTGCACTGAACAAGAGCTTCGACATGTCGGTCGAGAGTGCCTCGGCGCTTGAAGTGCCGATCCAGCCGACGCCACCGGAGGGGCAGGGTATCAAGGATTTTACCAGCAAGCAGGGCCGGGAAAAGCGACGCAGGCTGTCGAAAAATTTCTGGAACTAGGTTTTCCCGCTTATCAGCTATCAGGGGGCAAGCGCTCATGCGATAGCTCTTCGCGCTGGGTCCGGGTCAACTCGAATGGCAAGAAGCCGCCGAACCGAAACTTCTTGCGCCGACTGATGCGCTGGTTCGCCCAATCGCTGTTTCGGTTTGTGACGCCGATGTCTTGTTCCTGCGAGGGAAATTGCCGCCACGCGAGTCGTTCTGCTTTGGCCACGAATTCGTGGCCGACATCGCGACGGTTGGCGAGGATGTCGCCGGTTTCGCGCCCGGCGATCGGGTGGTTGTTTCGTTCCAGATCGCCTGTGGCACATGCAAGCGTTGTCGCCAGGGCTTTCCGGCCGCCTGCCTGTCGGTTCCACAGAAATCGGCCTACGGTTTTGGCATCTTCGGCGATTGGGGCGGGGCGGCGTGCGACCTTATCCGGGTCCCCTACGCGACCACGATGATGAGCCTTCTGCCGCCGGGCGTCTCGGCCATCGACGCGCCGAGCGCGGGCGACAATTTGACCGATGCATTTCGTTGCGTCGCCGAGGGCCTCGAGGAGGAGCCGGGCGCGCCGGTCCTCATCGTCGCCGGCGGCGGCAATCTGCCTTCGATCAGCCTCTATGCCGCGGCACTTGCGCGCGCGCTTGGATCCGAGCAGGTCGATTATATCGACAGCGATCCTTCAAGGCTGGCGATCGCGCAGGCGATTGGCGCCAATGCCACCGAGGCGAAGACCCCGCCCAAGCGCCACGGCAGCTATTGGGTGACGGTAGACAGCAGCGGTCAGCCGTCCGGCGAGTGGCTGACGACAGCGCTCAACTCGACAGCGCCCTATGGACGTTGCACCAGTTGCGGCATCTATCACGGCCCAGCTCCGGTACCGCTCGGTGCGATGTATCGACAAGGCGTGCGCCTTACAATCGGGTGGGCCAACATCCAGGCGCTGATGCCAAAGGTACTCGATCTCCTGTCACGACGGAAAATCGGGCTCGATGCGATTCACACCGTTGTATCCTGGGATGATGCGATTGAGGCGCTGAAGGATCCGCCTGCAAAACTCGTTTTTGCGCGCGATGAGGCGCGGACATAGCGAGCCGGGTTCAGCCGCTCCTCGAGTGTCCTACTTGCGCCGGGCGCGCGGGATTTCACATTTGCGTGGTGAAATAATCCGCTGCGGCGGCGCTGATCGCCGAAAGAAACATCATCCCTGTCGCCAAGCCGATAGTGCGCGCATCGCTATTTTTGCGAAGCGCTCGACACATATCCTGCGCCGCACCATCTTCCTGACATCGCGTAATCGCGCACAATGCGCGGGCACGATCGTCGGAGATGGCAATGAAGCGTCGGCAATTTTTGAAACTATCGCTCGGAACTGCGGTCGTCGCGGCGCTGGCGTCGCGTGCGCAAGCCGAGGCCGGCGTGAAGGAAATCCGTATCGGCACGCAGAAGGGCGGGTTCTTCCCCGCGGTGCGGCAGCGGCATTCCCTGGAAGACGTGTTCAAGCCGGAAGGAATCGATGTCAAGTGGGTCGATTTCCAGTTCGGCCCGCCGCTCTTGGAGGCGATCAATGTCGGCAGCGTCGACTTCGGCTATGTCGGCGACTCGCCGCCGATTTTTGCGCAAGCGGGCGGAGCCAGGATTCGTTACGCCGCTGCCGTCAAGCAGGAAGGCAATACGCAGGCGATCATTGTGCCAAAAGACTCGCCGATTTTGACGCTCGCCGATCTCAAGGGAAAGCGCGTCGCCTTCGGCAAGGGGTCGAGTGCGCACAATCTGCTCGTCGCCGCGCTCGAGAAGACCGGGCTCACCTGGTCCGACATCACGCCCGCGCCGCTCGCGCCGGCCGACGCGACGGCTGCGTTCATCAAAGGCTCGGTCGACGCCTGGTCGATCTGGGATCCATATCTCGCGTTGGCCGAGCTTAAGGAAAACGCCCGCGTCATCGTCTTCGACAAGGACGTCCACAAGCCCTATGCGTTCTACATCGCCAGTGCCGATTTCGTGGACAATCACCCGACGCTGGTCGCCCGGCTCAATGCGGCGTTCGCGTCGGAAGGCGAGTGGGCCGGTGGGCATCACGAGGAAGTCGCCAAGGCGCAGTCTGAGGCCACCGGCGTCGATCTCGAGGCCATCAGACGCTTCGTGGACCGTTCGAACTACCGCGTCATTCCCGTCGACGACGAAGTGATCAAGAGCCAGCAGGCCGTTGCCGATCGTTTCACGCGCCTCGGATTGATCCCGAAGCCGATCAAGGTTTCGGAGATCGTCTGGAAATGGACGCCGGGATCCTGAACGCCGAGACCTTGAACGCCTTGGCATTGAGAGAAGAAATCCGATGACATGGAAGCCCGCATCATGAGCCGCGAGAAATCATCAAACGCCAATATCCTCTGGTTCCTGCCGACCCACGGCGACGGCCATTATCTCGGCACGTCGACCGGCGGACGCGACGTGAATTTCAATTATCTGCGCCAGATCGCGCAGGCCGCCGATCAGCTCGGTTATTTCGGCGTGCTGTTGCCCACGGGGCGAAGCTGCGAGGATTCATGGGTGGTCGCATCCGCGATCGCACCCTGGACCGAGCGTCTAAAGTACCTGGTCGCGGTGCGGCCGGGCCTGCAGTCGCCGACCGTTGCGGCGCGGATGACGGCGACGCTCGACCGGGTGTCAAACGGGCGGCTGCTGATCAACGTCGTCACCGGCGGCGATCCCGTCGAGAACAAGGGTGACGGCATCTTCTTAGGGCATGACGAGCGTTACGAGGTGACGCGCGAGTTTCTCAACGTCTATGGCGATCTACTTGCCGGCAAGACCGTCAACGTTGAAGGCAAGCACATCCGCATCGAGGACGGCCGCCTGCTGTTTCCGCCGGTGCAGTCGCCGCGGCCGCCGCTCTATTTCGGCGGCTCGTCGGATGCCGGCATCGATGTCGCCGTCGATGCTGTCGACAAATACCTGACATGGGGCGAACCGCCGGCGCAAGTGGCCGAAAAGGTCAACCGCGTGAAGGCCGTTGCAGTGGAGCGCGGCCGCAAGCTTTCGTTCGGTATCCGCTTGCATGTGATCGTCCGCGAAACCAACGCGGAAGCCTGGCAGGCCGCCGATGATCTGATCAAGCATGTCACCGACGAGACGGTGGCGTCAGCTCAGAAGATATTCTCCCGCATGGACTCGGTTGGCCAGCAACGCATGCTGCAATTGCACGGCGGCCGTCGTGACAAGCTCGAGATCAGCCCCAATCTCTGGGCCGGCGTCGGTCTGGTGCGTGGCGGCGCGGGCACCGCGCTGGTCGGTGATCCCCCAACCGTCGCCGCGCGGATCAGGGAGTATCAGGATGTCGGCATCGATACCTTCATCATGTCCGGCTATCCGCATCTCGAGGAGGCCTATCGCTTCGCCGAGCTGGTTTTTCCGCATCTCGCGCTCGATCGGCCGGGCAACGTGACGCCGATCCGCGTCAACACCGGGCCGTTCGGCGAGACCATCGCCAACGAACATCGTCCGCGGATCAAGGCGTCGCAGTCATGAGCCTGATCGAAAGCCTTCCGCGTCTGCGCCGCCTGCGGCTGCCGCGGGCTGACGGCCTGATCCCCTGGATCGTGCCGACAGTGATCGTGCTGATCTGGCAGGTCGCCTGCGTGACCGGCTTTGTGCCGGCGCGGGTGCTGCCGGCGCCCAGCGATGTGGCGTTGGCGGGATGGAAGCTCATGCTGTCCGGCGAATTGGCGCGCAACATCTGGGTCAGTTTTTGGCGCGCCAGCGCCGGCTTTGTCATTGGCGGCGGCATCGGTTTTGTCTTTGGGCTGGCCAACGGCCTCTCGGAGCTCAGCAGCAAGCTCACCGACACGACGTTGCAGATGGTGCGCAATATTCCGCATCTCGCGCTGATCCCTCTGGTTATCCTGTGGTTCGGAATCGACGAGAGCGCAAAGCTGTTTCTGGTCGCGCTCGGCGCTTTCTTCCCGATCTATCTGAACACGCTGCACGGCATCCGCACCGTCGATCCGCAGTTGATCGAGATGGGCCGCATCTATGACATGCGCGATAGCGAGTTGTTCCGTCGGGTGATTTTTCCGGGCGCGCTGCCGTCGATCTTCGTCGGCCTGCGCTTTGCGCTCGGCATCATGTGGCTGACCTTGATCGTGGCGGAGACCATCGCGGCCTCATCGGGCCTCGGTTACATGGCGATGCAGGCTCGCGAGTTCATGCAGATCGACGTCGTCGTGCTGAGCATCCTGATCTACGCATTGCTGGGCAAGCTTGCCGACAGCGTCTCGCGCGTGCTCGAGCGGCTGACGCTGTCCTGGCATCCGGCCTTCCAGAAGCACTAGGGCATGATCCGGAAAAGTGGATACCGGTTTTCCGAAAAAGATCATGCTCAAACAAAAGGATAGAGCGGGATGACGATTCGAAGAAAAGTCATCTCGCACTAGGGAATCAAATGCAGGAAGCCCTTCGCTTTCGTCTCCCCGACGTCGAGCCCGTGGATCACGCGGATTTCATCGAGCAGGCGCGGCGGTTGCGGCGCGCGTCGAACGCCCCATCCCATGGGCTGCCGCTGACTATTCGCGGCTTGCACAAGTCGTTCGGCGACAACGAGGTGCTGCGCGGCATCGACCTGCACATTCCCGCAGGGCAATTCGTCGCGATCGCCGGCCGCAGCGGCTGCGGCAAGAGCACGCTGCTGCGGCTGATTGCAGGGCTCGAGACGCCTACTGCGGGCACCATCAGCTTCGGCGCAGAAACACGGCCTGAGGATATCAGGGTGATGTTTCAGGAGCCGCGGCTGTTGCCGTGGGCGCGGGTTTTGTCGAATGTCGAGGTTGGCCTCGGCCGCGAGCGCACCTTATCCGGCGGCCGCGACCGCGCCGCGAACGCGCTGATCGAAGTCGGCCTCGCGGATAAGCGTGCACAGTGGCCGTCGGTGCTTTCCGGGGGGCAGAAGCAGCGCGTGGCGCTGGCGCGGGCGCTCGTCAGCGATCCGCGGGTGTTGGCGTTCGACGAGCCGCTCGGCGCGCTCGATGCGCTGACGCGGATTTCCATGCAGCGGCTGCTGGAACGGGTCTGGCACGATCAGGCTTTTACCGCGATCCTGGTGACGCATGACGTGTCGGAAGCGGTTGCACTCGCCGATCGCGTGCTGGTCATCGAAAACGGCCGGATTGCGCATGACGTCAATGTAGATATTCCGCGTCCCCGCCGCCGCGGGTCGGCCGATCTCGCCGCGCTGGAAGGCTCGATCCTGCATCACCTGCTCCGGACGGCGGACAATGCTTGACGGACCCCGAGAGGTTGCCATGAGCGGCGTTGTTCGCACGATCAGGATCGACCGCGAGGTTTCCTCGGCCGATTTCCGGAGCGCCATGCGTCATTTGGCCGGCGGGGTCAGCGTGATCACGGTCGGGCGGGGCAACGACATCTCGGGTATGACGGTCACCTCGGTATCCTCGTTGTCGGTTGACCCGCCGTCCCTGATTGTCGGCATCAATCGCTCATCATCATCGTGGCCGCTCCTGAAGCAATACGGTTTCTTTGGCGTGAATATCCTGAACGCAGATCAACTCGATATCGCCGAGCGGTTCACCGGCAAGGACGGGTTGAAAGGCGCGGAGCGGTTTGCCGGCGCCGAGTGGACCGCGCGCGCGTCGGGCGTGCCGCTATTGGCCGGAGCGCTGGCCGCGATCGACTGTGAAGTCGAGGATATCGTCGAGCGGCACTCCCACGCCATCGTGATCGGACGCGCGTTGGCGATGAAGCTTTCATCGCGCACGGCGGCGCTGGCCTATTGGCAGGGCGAATATGTTGCGATCGACGGGAATGAAGACGCCATCAAGCTTGCCGAGGTCAGCGTCCCGGCGCCGCGCGCTCTGCGGAGGACCTGACGGGCACACGGGCAAGGTTCCTTGCAAGCGCCTTGCCGACCTTCATCAATTGGAGCGGCTTGGGCCCGTCGCGTTTTGATCTTTCGCCTTCTGGCGCTCATAGGGGGTTACGCAAACGACGTCGCCGGCAAATGCCTCCCGCCAAACGTATCCGTCACGGCAGGTGTTTGGGCCGTACGGGCCGCCGCCAACCTTCCGGTTTCCCTCGGCATTGGCGTTCTGGGCTTTTGCTTCCGCTCGCTCTTGCGGCGTAACGCAGACGCCATCGCCATCCTTGGCGTCGCGCCACACGTAACCGCTCTTGCAATCGGCCAAGGCAGTCCCGGTTGCGACCGCAAGAGCGAGGGGAAGTACGATTGCAAATACAGAACCGTTCAGCAGCGATGTCTTCGACATGCTTACCTCCCTGTCGGTGGGCTACTTGGTTGGGTGGCGCCTTCACATTCCTGGGCGGCCGTGGATCACAATACCAAGGACCACAACCTATGAATGTGAAAGGCTTCACAGTTCTATTAAGTTAAAAATTCCGCGCCTTTCGAATTCGAATTGGTTGGAACAACACGCGGCGGTCCGTGCTCTGTGGAGACTGGCCTTTTTTCTGTTCGCGGCCTAAAAGCTCGCGGTTGTCCGGCGAGGCGGAAATCGGCGAGGAGGTCACACCATGGAACGCAGGCTTCTTCAGATCGCCGTTGCATGTGCGGGGTTGATCGGCGTGATCCTGGGCCTGACCGGCGTTCTGTTCGGCACCATGCATGCGGACCTGTCCGGCGACGTGGTGCTCGACAGCTACGTCCGCTTCGGCAAGGGCGTATTGTTGTCGATCGGCCTGATCTATTGGTCGTCTATCCCGCAGATCGAACGGCATGGCGACCGGATTGCGCTGATCACCTTGATCCTGGTGGCCGGCTCGCTGTCGCGTCTGTTTTCGCTCACCGGCCATGGGGTGCCGACACTGGGCATCATCAGCAATCTGATCGCGGGACTGGTGTTCGTTCCCCTGGTGTGGCTGTGGCAGCGCCACGTCGCAAGCCGGGCGCAGCGCAGCGCGCTGACGTGATGAAACGTCTCTCGGTCTGGGTGTTTTATGCTGTAGGCGCGCTCGCCGTTCTCTATCTCGCGCTTTACGCTTATGCGGTATTTACCGGGCGCGAGCTTCAGCCCGGCGATCCCATCCATATTTCCGCAAACCCGATGCGCCGAACTATTCGTAGTGGTCTCGTGTCCCGGACGCGGTGCAGCGTCCCTTACGCTGCTCCGCTGAGCCGGGACCCACGAAGGTCGGCAGGAAGTGTTTGCGACTGGACCCCAGATCAGCAGCGCACCGCCAGAGCGCGTCGAAGACGCGCGTGAACGCGCTGAAGGAGCGCTGCGCTGCATCCGGGGAACGCAGGTGGTATCAATTCACCCCGCCACCGCGGCGCGCTGATATTCGCTCGATCCGGCCGGCGGAATCGGCAGGCCGCCGTCGGCATATTCGTTCAGCTTGTTGCGAAGCGTACGAATTGAGATTCCGAGGATGTTGGCGGCGTGCGTGCGATTGCCGAGGCAATGCTTCAGCGTTTCCAGAATGAGATCGCGCTCCACGTCGGCCACCGTTCGCCCAACAAGGGCGCGCGTAACCTGTTCGGCGGCAAAGGTCGCGTGCGCCACCGCGGGCGTGGTCTTAGGCGTGTCGAGACGGTCACCGTCCGGCGTCAGAATGGCCTCGGTGCCGATCTCGTCGCCTTGCGCCATCAGCACCGAGCGATGCATGGTGTTTTCCAGCTCGCGAACATTACCCTGCCAGCGGTTGGAGGTCAGCACGTGCTTGGCGTCCGCCGAGAGCGGCCGCAGCGGTACGCCGTTGGCCTCGGAATATTTCCGGGCAAAGTGCTGCGCCAATTCCAGGATATCGGCCGGACGTTCGCGCAGCGGCGGGATTTTCAGGTTCACGACGTTGAGGCGGAACAGCAGGTCCTCGCGGAAGGTGCCTTCGCGCACCGCGTCGGTGAGGTTGCGGTTCGAGGTCGCGATGATCCGGATGTCGACCGGAACCGGCTTGGTGCCGCCGACGCGATCGATCACGCGCTCCTGGATCGCGCGCAGCAATTTCGATTGCAGCCGCACGTCCATCTCGGAGATTTCGTCCAACAACAGCGTGCCGCCGGTGGCTTCCTCGAATTTTCCGATCCGCCGCGCCACCGCGCCGGTGAATGCGCCCTTCTCATGGCCGAACAGCTCGGATTCGAGCAGGTGCTCGGGGATCGCTGCGCAGTTGATCGAGATGAACGGCCGCTTGGCGCGGGCCGAGCGGGCATGGACGTAGCGCGCCAGCACTTCCTTGCCGGTGCCGGATTCGCCCGTGACCATCACGGAAGCGTCCGAGCCCGCGATCTGCTGGGCGAGCTTGATCACCTTGGCCATGGCTTCGTCGCGATAGACCATCTCGCGCGAATCATTGGCGACGGCGGCAAGCACGGCGGCGATCAGTTCCGGGTCCGGCGGCAGCGGGATGTATTCCTTGGCGCCGGCGTGGATCGCGGCGACCGCGGCGCGGGCGTCGTTTGAAATGCCACAGGCAACGATCGGAACGTGAATGTGTTCGGCGTCGAGCCGCATCACCAGATCGCGGATGTCGAGGCCGACATCGACCAGCAGGAGGTCCGCGCCCTTGCCGCCGCGCAGCACCCGCATCGCCTGTTCGTGATCCTCCGCATGGGTCACGGAAGCGCCGTTGTCCATGGCGATCTTGGTGGCGGTCGTAAGCTGGCCCTTCAATGTGCCAACGATGAGAAGCCGCATGTCAATCTCCTGTTCGTCTGTTTGCGCCTTTGGGCGCCGTATCGTCAAAGAAGGTAGTGGTGCTAGGCGCGATCCGCCTTGATGATTTCCGTCATGGTCACGCCGAGCTTGTCTTCCACCAGGACTACCTCGCCGCGCGCCACCAGGCGGTTGTTGACATAGATGTCGATGGCCTCGCCGACGCGGCGGTCGAGTTCGAGCACGGTGCCGGGTCCGAGCTTCAACAGCTCGCCGACGTCCATCTTCGATCGGCCGAGCACGGCCGAGACCTGCACCGGCACGTCGAACACGGCTTCGAGGTCGGAGGCGATGCGCGCGGCCTGTTCGTCTTCGTGGTAGGCGATGTCATCCTCGGCAGGCGCTGCGCCCGGCGCGTTCAGGTCGGGCAGCGGAACCTGGGTATCGGTATCGCTCATGGTACAGTCCTTATGGTTGCGGCCTGGTCGCGGGACGCCATGTAGCGCCCGACGAGTTCGTCGATCTTTGCCTCAATGGCGGCGCGCTCGAGCACGACGCCGCCGTCGGCCCACTCGATGCTGCAGTCGCCGGTCGCGACTTCCGGTTCGGCCAGGATCACCAGACGGCCCTCGAAGCCGCTTTGCGCGGCCTGCCGCTCGATTTTTTCGCGCGCGGCCTCATAGAGGGAGGAGTTGATCCGGACCACGAGGTGCGGCGTCGACACCAGTTGCGAGAAACAATCGCCGACGAGGCCGGTGATTTCGCCAAGCGGTTCGGCGGAAATCAGCTGGCCGCATAGCTTGCGGGCGACCGCGACCGCGACATCGACCGCCTCGGTTTCCATTCGACTTTCGACCCCGGCAAAGCGCGCCAGGATACCCTGCATCGCAAGCCGGATTTCCTCGAGCGCCAGCGCGCCGCGGCGATCGCTTTCCACCTTGGCCTCATGCTGGGCCGCGTCATAGCCGTCGCGATAGGCGCGGGCCTCCGCGGTGGCGACCTTCTGCGCGACTTCGGCGGCCGTGGCGGGCCGCTCACGCGACTTGTCCGGCGCGGAGAAATCCATGTCGAACAGGAATTTTGCGGGCGCGGCCATCAGTACACCAGCTCGTCGTCGGCGCGGTTCTTGGTCAGCATGATTTCGCCCTTGGCAGCCAGGTCCTTGGCGAGATTGACGAGCAAGGCTTGCGCCTCATCGACATCGCGCAACCGTACCGGGCCGAGCGCGGCCATGTCGTCGAGCAGCATCTTGCCGGCGCGCGACGACATATTGCCCAGGAAGAAGCCGCGGACCTCCTCATTGGCGCTCTTCAATGCGACGCCGAGCTTGTCCTTGTCGACATGGCGCATCAGCGTTTGCGCAGAGGCTGAGTCGAGCTTGACGAGATCGTCGAAGGTGAACATCAAGGCCTTGATGCGCTCGGCGGATTCGCGGTTTTCCTCCTCCAGCGAGGTGATGAAGCGGGTTTCGGTCTGGCGGTCGAAATTGTTGAAGATTTCGGCCATCACCTCGTGGGCGTCGCGGCGGCGGGTCTGCGACAGGTTGGACATGAATTCGGTGCGAAGCGTCTGTTCGACGCGCTCGATCACCTCTTTCTGCACGGCCTCCATCTTCAGCATGCGGCCGACCACGTCGAGCGCCATGTCCTCGGGCAGGATCGCCAGCACCCTGGCCGCGTGTTCGGGCTTCAGCTTCGAGAGCACGACGGCGATCGTCTGCGGATATTCGTTCTTCAGATAGTTGGCGAGCACCTCTTCCTGCACGTTGGAGAGCTTCTCCCACATGTTACGGCCGGCGGGTCCGCGGATTTCGTCCATGATGCCGACCACGCGCTCGGGCGGCAAATATTGCTGCAGCAGCCGCTCGGTGGCGTCAAAGTTTCCCATCAGCGCACCCGACGCCGACATCCGCGACACGAACTCGATCAGCATGTCTTCCACGACCTCGGCCTCGACGGTGCCAAGCGTTGACATCGCTACCGACAGATCCTTGACCTCATCGTCGTCGAGCATCGACCAGATCTTGCCGCCATATTGCTCGCCAAGCGCCAGCATCAGGATCGCCGCGCGCTTGCGGCCGCCGATCTTGGCTTTCGGCTTGCCGTTCTGACGCGTCGAGAGGTTCGCGATGACGCTAGTGATATCGTTGGAATTTGCGGTTTTCGGTACGGCCATGTCAGATCACGCGAGCTCGGGTTCGCTGAGCCATTGGCGAACAATGGAAACGGTTTCGTTGGGGTTTCGCTCGGCCAGTTCGCCGACGCGATGAACCGACTGCGCGTGGACCTGGCCCTGCACCTGGGCGACGTCAATCAATTGTGCGGTAGCGTTGGTGCCGGGAAGCAGCGCCTGGCCGGCCGCCTGTGCTTGGCCGTCGGTCAGCGCGTGCGCCGGTTCGCCGCCAAGCACAGCCGCGATCTGCTCGGAGTTGAGGATGCGTTTGACCAGCGGCCTGATTACCATGAACATCACCACGAGGCCGAGCAGCATCATGACGCCGAGCTCGATCACGTACATGACGTCGTCTTTGGTGAATTGCAGTCCGCCGAGCAAGCCGGCCGGCTCGGCGAGCGGAGCAATCACAGGCGCATCGGCGAATTTGAGGTTGACGACCTCGACCTGGTCGCCGCGCTTCTGGTCGAACCCGATCGCCGAGCGCACCAGCGTTGCGATACGGTCGAGCTCTTCCTTGCTGCGCTCCTTGTAGACCATCTCGCCTTTTTCGTTCTTGGAATAGCTGCCGTCGACCAGCACCGCGACCGAAATGCGGTTCACCCGTCCGGCCTCGGTGACTTCGGTCTTGGTGGTGCGGGAAATCTCGTAATTGTTGGTTTCCTCGCTCTTCTTGCTCTGGTCGCGCGCGGCGGCCGCGTTGTCTTGGCTCTTGTTGCCCGGCAATTCGTTATTGACGGTGACCTGGCCATTGTTGTCGGTGGTGGCCGAGGATTCTTCGCGGGTCTGGCTCGAACGCAGCACCCGCCCTTCGGGATCGAATTTGTCCGAGGTCTGGGTGATCTTGTTGTAGTCGAAATCGGCCGAGAGCTGGACGCGGTCGCGCCCCGACCCGACCACCGAGGATACGATGTCCTCGACCTGCTTGCGCATCCGCTTCTCGAAGCCGGCACGGCGTTCGTCGCCGACCGCCTGATCGACGTCGCCGGCCGCGCCATCGGCGAGCAACTGGCCGGCTTCGTCGACGATCGACACCCGTTGCGGCTTCAACCCGTTGACGGCGGAGGCGACCACATGGCGGATGGCGCGGATCTGTTGCGGTTCCAGGGTTCCGCGGACGCGAACGACGATCGAGGCCGACGGCTCCGGGGTCTCGCGCGAAAACAGCGGCCGCTCCGGCAACACCAGATGGACGCGGGCGGCCTGGATACGATCGATGGCGCGAATGGTGCGGGCAAGCTCCCCCTCGAGCGCGCGCAGATGATTGATGTTCTGGACGAAGCTCGTGGTGCCGAGCGCATCGGACTTGTCGAATATTTCGTAGCCGACACCACCGCCCTTGGGCAGGCCGCCCTCGGCGAGCTTCATGCGCAGCCGGGTGACCTTGTCCTTGGGCACCATGATCACGCTGCCCTCGCTGCGCAGCTCAAACGGGATGCCCTGGCGTTCCAGGTCCTTGATGATCCCGGAGGAATCCTCGACGCTGAGGTCGGTGAACAGGGTCGTCATCTGTGGCGTGGTGACGCGCATGATGACGAACGCGAAGAAGCCGATCAGCGCGGCTGTCACCGCGACCATCGCCATCAACCGCGAAGCACCCAGACCTCTTAGAAAGGTTACGAGACCTTGCAAAACCAACCGCCCCAGATTCGGCACCAACTGGGCAATTATTGCCTATGTGATGGTTTCGATATGGTTAACGGTAGTTAAGAGGGCGGGGCCAAAAATTGGATATGAAAAAAATCGGCCTCGCAAGACGAGGCCGGTTTTCATCAAATGCCGCTGGTTCCGATCCGCGCCTACTGGCGATATTGCTGGATGCGGGTGGTGCGCAGCCCCGCAAGGCCGTGCTGATCGATGGAAAACTGCCAGGAGAGGAATTCGTCAACGGTCAGCGTGTAGCGGCTGCAAGCCTCCTCGAGGGAGAGCAGACCGCCGCGGACCGCGGCAACGACCTCGGCCTTACGGCGAATGACCCACCGTTTGGTGCCGGGCGCGGGCAGATCCGCAATCGTCAACGGACTGCCGTCGGGCCCGATGACGTATTTGACCCTCGGGCGATGGGGTTCTGTCATGGCGTACTCACAAACTCTCAACCACTGAACTGACCTGAGCAGCCTACGCCCGGCGGCTTAAAATTTGCCTAAGCTCAAGGCTTCAATACGATTCTCCTTGAAAATGCCCGCAACGCGTCGAGCCCGGACGCCTTTAAGGGGCGCCGGGATCCCAGAAGTAAACGAACTGCTAATCGAATCGGGCGCGCGAATCCCCGTTAGTTCGTGATGCTCTGGATCTGGTTGACCGTGTAGGTTTGGCCGGCGATCGTCAGCAGCGGCGGCGACTGGGTAAGGTCGACCGATGAGACCACGCCCTGTACCTCGGTGGTGACGCCCACGGAATTGCCTGAGCCGTCGGTTGCGGTGGCGGTCAGCTTGTACTGGCCGTCCGGCCATTTGGTGCCGTCATTGCCCTGGCCGTTCCAGGTGAAGGGCTGGTTGTTGCCGGCGTTGGCGGCAAATTTCCCGGTGAACACCGTCTGGCCGCTGCTGTTGGCGATTGAAATATTCAGGGTGGAATTGGTTGGAACATTCAGATCCCAGGTCGCCGAGGAGTTGGTGAGGGCCGCCGTATCGCCCTTGACCACTGCCGTCTTGCCGACGAACGTCAGCGCCTGGGTCGATTGCGCGGTATGCTGGAGGGATATCAGCGTCGTCAACTGACTGTTGGTGTTGAGCTGCTGCTGAACGCCGGCGAATTCGACGAGTTGCTGGGTGAATTGGTTGGTGTCCAGCGGGTCGAGCGGGTTCTGGTTCTGCAACTGCGTCGTCAGAAGTTGCAGAAAGCTTTGGAAATTGCCGGCGATCTGCTGCGACGCCAACGCGTTGGTGGCGTCGGCCGTAGAACCCGACGAGGAGGGGGGTAGTGCCGTCGTCCCCGAAACGACCGGACTGGCCGTAATTGCTGCTGGCGTTGTCATGATCGTCTCCTCAAACCCTGATGTCCACGCCGCCGCTCGCACCCAGCATGCGGCCGTATGATCGCCCCGCGAGTGCGGCGGGAATGGCGTCTTCGTCGCTGATCACCAGCCGCTGCGCGCTGGCGGTAGCCTGGTTGTCGCTGTTCTGTCCGGAGGAGGACTGGTCGCGCAGGCTGAATTGCAGGCCGCCGCCGCCGGTCTTCAGCCCGGCGTCGTCGAGCGCGCGCTGCAACTGCGGCGCGTCCTGTTGCAGCATCGACAGCGTCTCCGGCTTTTCCACCGTCAAATGCGAGGTCACCTGGCCGTTGCGATCGACATCGATGCGAACATCGATGCGGCCGAGGTCGGCTGGATCGAGCCGGATCTCGAAGCGGGTCTTGCCGCTCTTCATCGAGGCCGCAATTTCAACCGCGAGCCCGCTCACCGGCACAGCCGCGCCGGTTGCCGCCGTCACGCTCAATGTTCCGGTGGAGGCGACAGAAGTCGACGCCGGGGAAGCAGGCTGCGGCTGAAGCGTGGCGGTTGCCTGCGCGCTTGCGTCGGACGAGGCTGTTGGCGATTGTCCGGTTCCGCCGGTCGCGGCGCGATCGCGGACCGTTGCTGCAACGGAGAGCGGCGCGCCGTCGGAATTATTGGCCTTCGCCGCATCCGGGAGGACGCTTCCGGCCTCAGGCTTGGCGGTAGCGGCAGCGGCCGGCTGCGGCGCTGTGTTGTTGAGCGTAGGCGTTGTGGTGGATACCGCCGGCGCGGACTTATCGGGAGCGCCGGGGGCGATGTCGGAAGCGGAAGATGTTGTCGCCTTGACCTCGGCCGCAACCGAGGCCTTGGCCGAAGCGGTCTTCGGTACGACGGGTGCGGTGGCTTCGACGAGAGCGGGCAACGACAGATTGCTCACCGCGGTCGCGTTGGTCGGCGCCGTCGCCTGCTTTGCGGGCGTGGCGACGGCGTCGCTGGCCGCTGCTTGCACGCTGGCTTTGGCCGTGACGGCAGCATCCACAGTGATTCCAGTCGTCGCGGTAGCGGGGGTGGGTGTGGCCGGCGTGGTGGCGGCGGGTGTTGCTGCGGCGGGCGTTGCTGCGGGGAGCGATGCCGCGGAACCGGCCTTGGGCTGGACCGAAGTGGCGTCCGGCGCTGCGCCAGCCGATAAGCTGGCGGCGATGGCCGCTGCGGCAATGGCAAGCGGTGTGGAGCCGGCCGAAGCGGAGGCTGCGACGGCAACATTGGCTGGCGCGACGGTGACGGGAATCGCAACGGCGATTGCATTCAGCGGCGTCAACACGATCGCGGCCGCACCGTCCTGCTGCGTCGGAGCGGACGGATCGGTCGAGGAGGGAGCGTCGGAAGAATCCGTTCCGGCGGATTTCGCAGTTCCAGCTTTCGAGGTGCCGGACTTGCCGTCAGATTTGGTGCTGGATTGGGGGCCCGACGGCTGCGACGCGTCGCTGCTGCCGTTGGAATTGACGGCGCCGTTGGAAGCGGTGGTCTGATCGGAGGTGCGGCGATCGCTGGCGTTGCTCGGCGGCGCCTGATCGCTCGAAGAGGTGCTGCGCGAGGGTCGATTGTCGGCAGTTGCCGAGACATCGTCCACAGGCCGCGGCGGCGCGGGCCGATCGGGGGCCGGCAAGGGTGCGGGAACGCTGCTTGCGTCGGCGGCCGTATTGCTGTCGATCAATGCGGCGAAACTCTCGCTCGGCGGCGAGGGGTCGGGCCGCACAGACTTTTGCGGCGCCGTCTGAACCGACAGGCTTGCGGCTAGATCTGAGGTGACGCTGAACACGGGCCGGCCTTTCGCGATGAAACTGCCCTTCAGGTCAGCAAGGACCGGGCCAGCCGCGCCAATTAATAAAACACAATTATTTCAATCACTTATTTGAGTGCATGGCCGCGATCAGGGCGACCGCAGCGCACCCATTTCTGCCCGGCGGCAAGATTTGCCGCTTGGCCCTTGCAAAACCCGCCGCCGTGATTGCCTCACGGAAATACGGCCTATATTAAAGAACAGCACTCAGCCGCCAAATGGCTATTTGATCGTTCAAGGCACGCGATGCCGCCGCGATCGCTTTAATGACCGGAACCATGCTCAACAGTCTGGATCTCGAGGGCCGTCCGCAGGACACAAGGGTCGTCGTCGCCATGTCCGGCGGCGTCGATTCCTCGACGACGGCCGCGCTGTTGAAGTCCGAAGGCTACGACGTCGTCGGCATCACGCTGCAGCTCTACGATCATGGCGCCGCCACCCATCGCAAGGGTGCCTGCTGCGCCGGCCAGGACATCCACGATGCGCGCGACGTCGCCGAACGGATCGGGATTCCGCATTACGTGCTGGATTACGAGAGCCGCTTCCGCGAATCCGTGATCGACAATTTTGCCGACAGCTACGCCGCGGGCGAGACGCCGGTGCCGTGTATCGAGTGCAACCGTTCGATCAAGTTCCGCGATCTGCTCAAGACCGCGCGCGAACTCGGCGCAGCAGCCCTTGCGACCGGCCATTATGTCGCATCGCGCGCTCGGGCCGACGGCTCGCGCGCGCTTGTTTGCGCGGCCGATTCCGATCGCGACCAGAGCTATTTCCTGTTTGCGACCACCCGCGAGCAGCTCGACTATCTGCGCTTTCCGCTCGGCGACATGACCAAGACGCAGACGCGTGAGCTGGCGCGCCGCTTCGGGCTTAGCGTCGCGGACAAGCATGACAGTCAGGACATCTGCTTCGTGCCGACCGGGCGTTACACCGATATCATCTCCCGCTTAAGGCCGAACGCGGTCGAACCCGGCGACATCGTCGATCTCGACGGCCGCATCATCGGGGCGCATCAGGGCATCATTCATTTCACCGTCGGCCAGCGCAAGGGATTGGGCATCGCTGCAACCAGCCCGCTTTATGTCATCCGTCTGGATGCCGCGGGCCGCCGCGTCGTGGTCGGCCCGCGCGACGCCTTGCGGATGGATCGCATCGTGCTGCGCGACGTCAACTGGATCGGCGACGGCAACCTCGATTCCGCTGCCGGTGATGGCCTTGAGATTTTCGTGCGGGTGCGTTCGACCCGCGCGCCGCAGCCGGCATGGCTGCGCGGCGCCGACGGCCATTATGAAGTCGAACTCGTCGCGGGCGAGGAGGGCGTGTCTCCCGGCCAGGCCTGTGTGTTTTACGATACCCCGTCAGGGCAGGCGCGCGTGCTCGGCGGCGGCTTTATTCAAAGCGCGACTGCGAAGGGCGCAACCGCGAAGGCTCGGACTCTGCCGCTGGTCGAGGCGATGCGCGGATAAAGAATTTCAGGCAGATAATTTTCAAGGCGGGGCATGGCGTCAGATATCGACCGCGACGGGGTCGCAAAGGCTTATGGCCGCTGGGCGCCGGTCTACGATCTCGTATTCGGCAAGGTCTTCGATCACGGCCGTCAATCGACGATTGCGGAAGCCGACAAGATCGGCGGACGGATTCTGGATGTCGGTGTCGGCACCGGATTGTCGTTGTCGGATTATTCGCGCGCCACGAAATTGTGCGGCGTCGATATTTCCGAGCCGATGCTGCGCAAGGCGCAGAGCCGCGTGCGTTCGCTCGGATTGAGCAATGTCGAGACCCTTGCGGTGATGGACGCCAGGAATCTGGCGTTTGCGGATTCAGCCTTCGACGCGGTGGTCGCGCAATATGTCATCACCGCGGTGCCCGATCCGGAAGGCGCGCTCGACGATTTCATCCGCGTGCTGAAACCCGGCGGCGAACTGATCCTGGTCAATCACATCGGCGCCGAGCGCGGCCCGCGCCGCGCCTTCGAGTTTGCCTTCGCGCCGTTGGCGCGGCGGCTCGGCTGGCGGCCGGAATTTCCATGGGCACGTTTGGAGAAGTGGGCTGCCAGACACGGCGGCGTCAGCCTGGCCGAGCGCCGCCCGATGCCGCCGATGGGACACTTTTCGCTGATCCGCTACCGCAAATCCTGAAGGCTGCTGTGGAACCTGTGGGCGCGCAAATCGTTTTCGCTGCATGCGGATGAAACGGGCAACCCTTCTCTCATGCGTGCTGGCGGCGGCGTGCGGTGCGGCGAGCGCGCAAGCCCCGCCGGGGCCGGCGACACCACCGGCGCAGACCGCGCCGCCTGCGCCCCAGCGCTCGGGCGATTGCATGCCGATGCAACCCGTGCCGCCGCGCGGCACGGTTGCGCCGGAAGGCAGAACGACCGGCCAGAGCAACGAGCCCCTCGGCGACAGGCTCGCCAAAACCAACGGCGTGTTGTGCCCGCCGGCGGGCGTTGACCCCGAAATACGCGCACCGACCCCGGATACCGGCAACACGCCGGTGATTCCGCCGCCCGGCAGTCGTGGCGGCGATCCCAACGTCCGGCCGAAATAAGGCGCGGGTTGCCAAGGATCGCGGCCCGCCGCGCGGTTGACATGCGCATGCGCGGTTTCTTATATGCCGCGCGTTCGCGGCTTGCGGTATATCTCATAAAGAGATGCGGCGGACGCCGTGGCGGGGTAGCTCAGCTGGTTAGAGCACGGGAATCATAATCCTGGGGTCGGGGGTTCGAGTCCCTCTCCCGCTACCACCTTTCCCCACACTCGCCGGACGTTGTTGGGGTATGCCTGCTGCCCGAGCAGCGCATTCAGGCGCCCCGCGATTTCAATCGTGACGCCCCCCGGCCGCGAGGGGTCTCGGAAGACTGTTACGGTCTCAACAAGGCCTCTGATCGCCTCTGCCGCGTCGGAATCTCCGGCATTGATACCCTTGGACAAAGCGTCTTGAAGCTCGACGAGTTGTTCCTGATAGCGCGCCAGTACTGCCGGGTGGAGCGAGATAGTGTTGTTGACCACGGGTTCCACGTTCAATTCCATTGCGACTTGCTTCCGCTCTTCGTTCAGGGCGCTCGAGCGAGGACCCAATACCGCCGGATCGCCGTGCCCCTTTGCTATCGCATCGACGAGCCGATCAATTTCACGATTCAGTTCGCCGAGCCGCAACTCGAGATGGGTCCGTTTAGCATTCGCTTTAGCTGAGAGACGCTTCCGCTCCTCATGATAGGTGCGCACATATTCGGCAATAACCTGCGGGTGCCGCATCTCATTTTCTAACCCCCCAAGAACGGCACTCTCGACGGTTTTGAGGTAGAAAGTCTTTGCCTCTTGGCAGGAACCGCTCTCTGTGGCTGCTGAACAGCGGATGCGAATGCGTCCTGAATTGTCCTTTCCGTTCGTGGACATCCCTGCGCCGCAGGCTCCGCATCGGAGGAGACCCGACAGCGTGTGGCGCGGTCGTCGCTGCTGATTCGGTTGCGTTAGGCCGCACGCCTGTTTGCGACTTTGTGCGGCGTCGAATAATTCCTGAGAGATAATGCGCAGATCCGGCACGTCCACGGTTTGCCAGTCGTTCTTGGGGTTGGGACGCGACAGTCGCTTGCCCGTGTCAGGGTCCTTGACCATCCTAACTTTATTCCAGACGAGGCGCCCAGCGTAGAGTTCGTTCTGGATAATGCCTGTGCCCCGCTGCATGTTGCCGTTGATAGTGGAGGCGTTCCACAAGCGCCCGCGCGGCGGCAAGATGCATTCATTGTTCAACTCGTGTGCAATTTCACGCGGTGTCCGCCCAGCAACGTATTCATCGAAGATACGCCGGACGATTTCGGCTTCAGCTTCGACGATGGTTCGCTTGCCCTTTTCGCCGGCGACAGGAGCATAGCCATAGGCTCTTCCACCTGCATTGAGGCCTTGGCCGACACGACCGGCCAGACCTCTGCGCACTTTGTGGGCGTTGTCCTCGCGGTAGAGCTGGCCCACGAGTCCGCCGTATTGACGACGCCTTCGTGAACGGCTCGTATTTCAATGCCAAGGAACGAAAGCCGCTTGTGAATACCGGCGAGGTCTTCCATATCGCGCGAGAGCCGATCGAGAGCCTCGACAACTACGACATCGAATGCCCGCTCTCTTGCTTGATCCAGTAGTCGGAGCAAGCCACCGCGTCCCATGATGGAGCCGCCGGAACGCGCCCTGTCCTCATACACCTCGACGACACTCATATCCTCGCGCGAGGTGTAGTCCCGACAGAGCGTGATTTGATCTTCTATTGATCGCTCATTTTGGAGGTCGGTTGAGAACCGAGCGTAAATCACCGCCTTCTTCATCGGAGGTTTGAATGCCGACCCGATCTCGTTCACGGTCTTCCCTTGCCGCTTGGCGTGCCAATGCCTGTGCAAGACGTAGAATCGCCTCATCCGGAATCAAGCGCAAGGGCAATTTGCGAATTCTGCGACGCACGATCAGACGCTTCGCTCGCAGGTACAACGCCGCGCGATTGATGGGTCAAACGCTGGCGAGTGTACGGCAGCCTGATGGCGGACTGCGCCACCGATATCGGTATCAATTCCATCCATGCGCAGAGCATGCAGCCGTTTGCATGCCGTCGAAAGTTCAAGATCACATTGGTCGTAAAATCAGAAAACGCAGCGTGCAGATCGGTCGACGACTAGTCTGATCGCTTCGTTAAATCCGAGCCGACGTTGCAACCTAGGGCGTGATGGACAAGCTGTAGGATGCTTACTCCGTCAGGCTCATAACTCCGGCAGGACTCGAACCTGCAACCAGGCCGTTATGAGCGGGAGATGAACGCTCACTTTCGTTGATTTTCCTGCATTTTCGTCACGGATCGATCGCGTTTGTCGCGTTTCGGTGAGGTCGTTTCTGGTGCGAAACTGGTGCGGTACGTGATCGTCGTCGGCAGAGTGCATGGTTCTGGTGGACAACTCCGAAGCTTCGGGGCTGCATGAACTTGGGTCTACTCTGCTCTAACTTCACTTGGAGACTTGTTCGTCCAGCGATGAAACGCCCGCCTGAAATTGGCTGCGTCGCTAAAACCCAGCGCAAGAGCGATATCTTCGTTCGCCAGGTCAGTGCTACGAAGATATTTGAGCGCCAGTTGAGTTCGCAGTTCGTCAAGCAGTCCGCGAAACGAAATGCCCTGTTGCCGAAGCTGGCGCCGCAGCGATCTAGCGTTGACGTCCAGTAGCTTTGCGGTCGCTGCAAATGTCGGGGGGTTGGCGATATCCCGTAGCAGAATAGCGCGGATCCTGCCCGCTGCGCCGATACGAAGCCTCAAATCTTCGAGCAGATCATCGCATAGGGCTAGAATAGCCGCATGGGTTGTCTTGTTGCCCAGGGTCGCAGTTTGATCAAGCCACTTTGATTCGAAAAGGATCTGGTTGGCGGGTTGCGCCAGACGCACGTTACAGCCCACCAGTTCTGCTGTCAGGCCAAAGTCGTCAGCTTGCGGATAGGTGAGAGATATTTCTTTCGGCACAAACGCGGGACCCATGATGTCGCGCATCAGAGAAATGTGGACGCCAATTTGCAGTTCGGCGATGAAGCGATACAGCCGGCGATCAGAGACAGCGTGGGAGGCTGGCTCGATACGCCAAATCGCACCTTCGCGATCCTCTCCGAATTCTATCGTGGCCAGCGGCGCTGCGAGCGCGTGATATTTCGCGGCGAATTCCATCGCCTTGCGAAAATCGGGGCAGGACAAGAGCGCATAGCCATACATGCCATAGGTCGATATGTGAATCGTCGAGCCTATGCGGTACGGCAGGTGTTGGTCGGTCGATAACCGAAGGGCGTTTTGATAGGCCGTTGTGAGTTGCTTCAGTGAAATTCGTGTCTTTGGAGAATGCACCCGTTCGGGAGTGACATCGATACCGCGCAAGATCTCTTCCGCCGGGAAGCCCGCGCTAATGAGGGCGTCGAACACTGCGGCAAGCTTGGTAGATTCATGCACCTTCTCGTTGATGCCAACACGAACCAAGTTGCGCGCACCATCCGCAGGAGTTCGATCCGAGACTGGTGTACGAACCCTTCCAGGTCGTTGCACGTGATCGCGCCCTTCCTGCTTCGGGACTCCGAACCACGCCCACCTATTGCGCTGCAACGAGTTGAGACGCCGAGTCGCTACCCTTGACAGAAGGATAGACGGATTTTCCAAGCAGCAAAAGCGGGGTGCGTTCCCACTTCGCTTTGGTTGCAAAGCAGCATGGTTTGCCTTCCGCTCGGGATGGTGATCGCGCGTTGTTGCATTTGGCCCATTCGACCCCGGTCGGTGACCGTTTCGAACCTTCACAAAATTCGAGCCGCACGCGAGGCTTCGCGCTAGTATCGAATGCCGGAACATTGCGCGGCAGGGCGGCAGACGAGGCAATCCGCGCAGATTCAGAGATAGCGGAAGCAAGAAAATAAAGGGACGCAATAATGTAGGGAGGCCGCCATGGTCGGAAGGCTTATTCAAGTTGCCAATTCCGCCTATCAATATCCGCTGATCTTCAAGCAGTTGTGGCATACGCCGCTCGTGCAATCGCCGGATCAGGAGATCGTGTATCGCGATCGAAAGCGTTTCACCTACCGTCAGATCAAGGAGCGGATTGGGCGCCTTGCGTCGGCGCTGAGCAAGATCGGGGTCAAGCCTGGCGACACCGTTGGCGTCCTCGATTGGGACAGCAACCGGTTTCTGGAAGCCTTCTTCGCAATCCCAATGATGGGCGCGGTGCTACAGACGGTGAATGTCCGGCTCTCGCCCGAACAGATCGCCTACACGATCAATCACGCCGGTGCATCGATACTGCTCGTCAATGACGAATTCGTCGAGCTGCTGGAAGGCATCAAGCCGCAATTGACGAAGGTCAAGACGCTGATCGTCATGTCCGACCGGACGACGCCGCAGACCGGAAGCCTGTCCTTCATCGGCGACTATGAAAGCCTGCTTGGCGCCGCTTCACCCGATTACGACTTTCCGGATTTCGACGAGAACACCCAGGCGACCACTTTCTACACGACCGGCACCACCGGGTTGCCGAAGGGCGTCTATTACAGTCATCGCCAGCTTGTGCTGCATTCGCTATGCGGACTCGCGCTGTTCGGCATCGCAGGTCAACAGGGCCGCTTCTCGCGCGACGACGTCTATATGCCGATCACGCCGATGTTTCACGTCCACGCTTGGGGCTTCCCCTGGTCCGCGACGCTCGCCGGCGTCAAACAGGTTTATCCAGGACGCTACGATCCGGCGTTGCTGGTCAAGCTGATCATGAGTGAAGGCGTGACCTTCACCCATGGCGTGCCGACCATCCTGCAGATGCTGCTCAACGCGGCAGCCGCGGCCGATGTCGATCTGCGTGGTCTCAAGATGGTGATCGGCGGTTCGGCCTTGCCGAAGGCGCTGGCCAAGCAGGCGCTCGCCGCCGGCATCGATATCTTCGCCGGCTACGGGATGTCGGAAACCGGTCCGCTCGTCGCCGTTTCCCATGTCCGATCGAAGGATCTCTCCGGCGATCCCGACGGAGAGGTCGAGTTTCGCACCAAGGCCGGCATGGCGGGGCCGCTGGTGGACCTACGCATCGTCGATCCAGACATGAAGGATGTGCCGCATGACGGCAAATCCGCCGGCGAGATCGTGCTACGGGCGCCCTGGCTCACCCAGGGTTATTACGACAATCCGGAGACCTCGGAACAGCTTTGGGCCGGCGGCTATCTGCATACCAGCGACATCGCCGTGGTGAGCCCGGATGGCTGCGTCCACATCACCGACCGCATCAAGGACGTGATCAAGACCGGCGGCGAGTGGGTGTCGTCGCTGCAGATTGAGGATTTGATCATGCAATGCTCAGGCGTCGCGGAAGCCGCCGTCATCGGTGTCAAAGACGACAAATGGGGCGAGCGACCGCTGGCGCTCGTGGTCAAGAAGGCAGCCGGCGCCGACGGTCTCTCCGATGCGGCCATCAAGGCTCATCTGAAGGTATTCTCCGACAAGGGCGTCATTTCCAGATACGGCATTCCGGAGAAGATCCTGTTCATCGACCAGATTCCGAAGACCAGTGTCGGCAAGATCAATAAGAAGGCGTTGCGGGAGCAATACGGCAACACGTGACGGCTCGGCGAAACTTAAGGGAGGGATCAGGTGAGTAACCTTACACTTGCCGGCTTGAACGAACGGATCGGACAGGAGCTTGGCGTTTCCGATTGGGTCGCCATCGATCAGGCGCGCATTGATACGTTCGCGTCGTGCACCGGCGATCATCAATGGATCCATGTCGACGTCGAGCGCGCAAAGCGGGAAAGCCCATTCGGCGGCCCTGTCGCCCACGGTTATCTGACACTTGCTATGGTCGCCCCCTTAGCCATGCAGGTCGGCATCATTCCCAAGGACGCAGCGGCGGGCCTCAACTATGGGGTCGACAAGGTGCGCTTTCTTGCTCCCGTTCCGGCCGGCGCCCGCGTGCGACTGCGCGTCACCCTTTCGGGAGTCGAACCAAGGGACGGCGGACAAGTGATCATGAAGACCCAGAACACGCTTGAAGTCGAGGGATCGGAAAAACCTGCCCTCATCGCTGAAACATTGGCGTTGCTCATTCCCGCATCCGGAGCGCGAAAACAGTGAGTACAGAAAACCGTGCCGAACCGCCGTCGGCTGAAGGCATTTCCGAAGCAGCCGCACGGAATACGCTCGCACTCAATCCCCTTGTCGGCATTCGCGGCCAGGATCTGGCCGACAGCGCCGGTATTCTTTTCAAGGCGATGATCAACGAGCCTAAGGTCGCCGCCGAACAGTGGTTTTCGTTCCTGGGCGAATTGGCCCAGATCGCAAGCGGCAAATCGGAGCGCGCGCCGAAAGCTGGCGACCGGCGGTTTTCCGATCCGACATGGAAGCAGAGCGAGCTCCACAGCGGGCTTCTCAAATCCTATCTAGCCTGGGGCGACGCGGTTACTGGTCTGGTCGACAAGACGAGCCTCCGCGATATCGACAAGGCGCGGGCGCATTTGATCACAGAGATCCTGATCGATGCGGTCGCGCCGACCAATGCCATCTTTACGAATCCGGCCGCCGTGCGCAAATTCATGGATACCGGTGGCCAGAGCCTGTGGCGTGGACTGAAGAACTATCTCGATGACCTCACCAAAAATCGCGGCATGCCGTCGATGGTCGATACCAGCGCCTTCAAGGTCGGGGACAATCTCGCGACCACGCCGGGCGCCGTCGTGTTCCGCAATGAGCTCCTTGAACTGATCCAGTACACGCCGACCACGCCAAGAGTCTGGAAACGGCCATTGGTCGTGACGCCGCCCCAGATCAATAAATACTACGC
>Ga0210406_10001520_pt1 | contig 28069 bp, 26 predicted proteins | sample IncBWC30MmetaG_FD_155454 | JGI IMG/M metagenome (GOLD analysis project Ga0210406, IMG submission 155454) | Forest soil microbial communities from Barre Woods Harvard Forest LTER site, Petersham, Massachusetts, United States - Inc-BW-C-30-M | ecosystem: Environmental > Terrestrial > Soil >... | reverse complement strand
AACAACTGGTGGACCGCGAAGCTCTACGCCTTTCCCGAGAGCGGTTCCGGTGCCCGTGTCATTTACGCTCCGAGCGATGATCGCCAGCAGCTTGCGATGCCGAAGGTGTCGCGGGATGGATCAACGGTTGCCTTCATCGCAGGGATCATGAGCGACTTCGGTTCAACGGGCGGCGATGTGTATGCGCTGCGCTTGGAGGGCGGCACTGCGACCAATCTGACACCCGATGCGCACACTTCTGCAACGGCAATCGCCTGGCGATGCGACGGCCACTTGCAGGCGGAGCTTCTGGCGGGCGACAAAACCCAATTCGCGGATTTGGGAGTGCCAACGGGTTCGGGGTCGAAAATCGCGCCCGCCCGCGTTGAATGGAGCGGCGAGGAATCATTCGGCGATCGCGCCGGCGGAATTTCAACGGCGTGCCCCTCGGGAGTGACCGCCGATGCGCACGAATCATTCACTCAACCGCCGGAGATCGAGATTGGCGTCATAGGTCATTGGCGGAATCTGACATCGCTCAACGCGGGCTTGAGCTTGCCGGCACGCGTGCAAAGCGTTTGGTGGAAGAACGATGGATTCGACGTGCAGGGCTGGCTGCTGCTGCCGCTGCAGGCAGAGGGCAAGATACCCATGATCACCATGGTTCACGGCGGCCCCGCGTCGGCCGTCACGCCCGGCTTTGCGGGCCCGGGGACGGTCAGCGCGCTGCTGCAGCACGGCTACGCCTTGTTTCGGCCGAACCCGCGCGGCAGCTATGGCCAGGGCGAGCGCTTCACGCAAGCCAACGTGCGCGATTTCGGCCACGGCGATTTGCGCGACATTCTCGCCGGCATCGACGCCGCCGCGAAAATAGCGCCCATTGATACGGCACGCTTGGGGCTGACGGGCGGCAGCTACGGCGGCTTCATGAGCATGTGGGCCGTGACGCAAACCAACCGCTTCAAAGCCGCTGTCGCCGCCGCCGGCATCTCCGATTGGCTGTCCTACTACGGCGAGAACGGCATCGATGCGTGGATGATTCCGTATTTCGGCAAGTCAGCGTATGACGATCCTGCTGTCTATGCCGCTTCATCCGCCATCAACTACATGCACAATGTGAAAACGCCGACATTCGCCTACGTCGGGGAACACGACATCGAATGTCCGGCACCGCAAACGCAGGAATTCTGGCATGCCATGAAGGCGATGAACGTGCCGACATCCATCATGATCTATCCGGGCGAGGGGCATGGACTGCGGGATCCGGAGCATCTGGCCGATGCGCAACAGCGTACTCTCGCCTGGTTCGACAAATACCTGAAGTAACCCGCCAGCCATGAACACCAGGTCGATTTTGCATGCGACTGCGGCTGTGCTCGCGGCGGCCGGCATCTTGGTATCTGCGAGCTACGCGGCCGGCGGGGAGTACGATCTGGTCATCGCCAACGGCCATATCATCGACGGCACGGGCTCGCCTTGGTACGCGGGCGATGTGGCCATCACCTCGGGGCGCATCGCGGCCATCGGCAACCTGGCGCACGCTTCCCGCAAGCGAACCATCGATGCGCACGGAATGATCGTGGCGCCGGGCTTCATCGACATGCTGGGCCAATCGGAACTCACCGTGCTGGTCGATCCGCGCCTGCCCTCGAAAATATTTCAGGGTATCACCACGGAAATTACCGGCGAGGGTAATTCCGTCGCGCCGATGAACGATGCCATCGTCAAGGAAGAGCAGCCGCAATTTCATCATTACGAGATCAAACCGGACTGGCGAACCTTCCAGCAATACTTTGCGCGCGCGCAGAAGCAGGGCATCGGCATCAATATGGGCCACTATATCGGCGCCACGACCGTGCGCGAGATGATCATAGGCTATGACGATCGAGCGCCGTCCGCGGATGAGCTGAAACGCATGCAGGCCGTGGTCGCGGAGGCGATGCAGCAGGGCGCGCTCGGATTGTCGACTTCGCTGCAATACCCGCCGGCGCCGTACGCGCACACCGATGAGCTGGTAGCTCTGGCGACCACCGCTGCGCAGTATGGCGGGGTGTACGCGACGCACATGCGCAGCGAGGGCGATGCGGAAATGGCCGCGTTGGAGGAGACTTTTCGCATCGGCGCAGAAGCGCATATACCGGTCGAGATATTTCACCTGAAGGTATCGGGCCAGCGCAATTGGGGCAGGGCGCAGCTGGTCATTCGCAGCATTGAGGCGGCGCGCGCACGCGGTGTCGATGTGGCCGCGGATACCTACGCATACACGGCTTGGGAAAATTCGTTCTCCGCGTTCATTCCGCCGTGGGCGCATGACGGCGGGAGCGATGCCTTGATCGCGCGCCTGAAGGACCCTGCGATGCGCGCGCGCATTCGCCAGGACATGCTGACTCCCAGCATGGAATGGGACAACGAGTGGCTGGAGATCAAAGGACCGCAGGACATTCTCATCACAGCCGTCGTGAACAAGGAATTGGTCAAGTATCAAGGCAGGCGCTTCAGCGAGATCGCAGAGGAGTGGCATGAGGATCCCATCGATGCGATCTGCGATTTTCTAATCAAGGATCTGGCGGGGACCAGCGTGGCCGTTTTCGGCATGGATGAGCCCGACGTGCGGCTGATCTTGCAGCAGCCCTGGGTCTCCGTCGACAACGACGCTGCCGGCGCTTCGCTCGAAGGCCTCCTGGCGACGGAACATCCTCACCCCCGAGCCTATGGCGCCTTTCCGCGCATTCTGCACAAGTATGTGCGGGATGAGCATGCCTTGACCTTGGGTGATGCGATCCGCAAGTTCTCCGCTCTGCCGGCGCAGCGCGAGCACCTGATCGATCGCGGCGTATTGAAACTGGGAATGTGGGCCGACGTGGTGGTGTTCGATGCGGATAAGATCCACGAGGTCGCCACTTTCGAGGATCCGAATCAGCTATCGATCGGCATGAAGTACGTGTTGGTCAACGGCATACCGGTCATTGACATGGGTAGGATGACCGGCGCGCTGCCCGGCCAGATTCTTCACGGCCCGGGCTTCAGCGCACATCGATAGGCCTTTGAGGATTGGCACGTCGCTTGCAATTTCACCGGTATGAATGCAACTCCGCCGGCCGTCACCGGCCGACAGCGGCGCCGCAGCGCAGGCCCTCATGGCTGCGGCACGCACAATTGATGACGTCGAGCGCTGCGACCGATGCACCGCCGCCGCCCACATTGAAGATTGCAGCGAGCGTCGACACGGCGGAGTTCGAACAGGGCGTCGCCGACCGAGTGTCACTGATGATGGACAGCAATCTGACCAGCGCCAAATTGCAGGTCAATCCGCCGGCGCTCCGCGCCGAATCAAGCGCCTCGGTACAAACAGCGAGCGCGACCTCACGGGCCGCGAGCGGGCTGCTCGATGCCTATGCCTGAAGTTTTCAATCCAGCACGGGGCATGAAGTAGCGCAGCGCCGGCGTCGTGATGATGGTGCTGACGATCGCCATGATGACCAGCATCGTGAACAGCTTCGGTGTTATCACGCCGAGGTCGAGGCCGACGTTGAGCACGATCAACTCCATCAGGGCGCGCGTGTTCATCATGAAGCCGAGCATCGCGGATTGCGGATGATCCATTCCGCAGCGGCGCGCCATGAAATAAGCGCCTCCCAGTTTGGTGACCGTGGCGACCGCCAGAATGGCGGCGCACCAGCCCCAATCCGACGATGTGGCCAGGCCGCCGATGGAGGTGCGCAGGCCGGTGTATGTGAAAAAAATCGGCAGAAAAAATACCGTGACGAAATCGCCCAGGCGGTCGCGCCACGCCGTCACCAGCTCGCTCTCGTCAAACAAAATGACGCCCATCATGAAACCGCCGAAGATCGCGAAAATACCGATCTTATAGGTCGTCATCGCTGCGATGAAAATCACCGCCAATATCCCGCCCAGCAGATTGGCGGACATCTTGCCGTTGCCCGGCGGCGATGCGCGAATGGCCTTCTTCAGCAGCGGTCTGATCAGCAGCACGCTCACCAGGCCGAACGCCCCGACCATCGCCACGCGCAGGGCGAAGCGGCTCGGTACGAATTCGCTGACGGTGAGAGTCGTGACCAACGCCAGCAGCAGCCAACCCACCACATCATTGACGGCGGCGGCGCTGATGGCGATGACACCCACCCGCGTTCGCGTCAGATTCAGCTCCATCATGATGCGGCCCAACATGGGCAGCGCCGTGATGGACAATGCGGTGGCGACAAAAAGCGCCGTATTGATCCGCGCCGGCGGCGGCGCGCCGTGCGCGATCAGAATTCCGAGCCCGAAGCCGCCGGCGAAGGGCAGCGTGAGACAGGCGATGGAAATACGCAGTACCGCCGCGCGGTTCACAGGTTCGGTCAGGTGGGAGAAGTCGAATTCCATGCCGATTTGAAACATCAGCAGCACCAACCCAAGATTCGACAAGACGGTCAAGGGTTCGGGCGGCGCGGAATGAAACACGAAATCGAAGGCATGCGGCGCCACCAGGCCGAAAAGGGAGGGTCCCAGCAAGATTCCGACGACGATTTCACCGACCGCCGCTGATTGGCCGATCCGCCGCGCGAGCGCGCCGCCGACCCGGCCGGCCACCACGATGATGGTGAGCTCCAGCAGGGTATAAAAGAGAATCAGTTCGTTCTTCTGCGCTCCGGTGGCGGAGGCAAGGCCGGGAATATTCAATTCAGATCATTCCGCCGTTGATGGAAATTACCTGGCCCGTAATGTAACCGGCCTGAGGCGACGCGAGAAATGCCACCAGGCTCGCCACCTCGTCGGGCGAGCCGGCGCGCTTCATTGGGACCAGGCTGCTGATGGCCGCCTCGTCGAAGGCGGGCTTGCTCATGGCGGTGGAAATAATGCCGGGCGCAACGGCGTTGACCGTGATGCCCCGGCTCGCCACCTCGAGGCTCAACGCCTTGGTGGCGGCGTTCAGCGCTCCCTTGGCCGCAGCGTAATTCACCTGGCCGCGATTGCCGAGAAGCGCCGAGACCGACGAGATGCTGATGATGCGGCCCCAGCGCGTGCGGATCATCGGCAGCATCAGCGGCTGCGTGACGTTGTAAAATCCATTGATCGATACATCGATGACGCGATGCCATTGCTCCGGGCTCATGCCGGGAAATACCGCATCGTCATGCACACCGGCGTTGTTGACCAGGATCTGGATGGGCCCCGCCTCGAGAATCTGGTCGAGCATCGTGCGCGTCGATTGCGCATCGGTCAGATCAAATTGAACGGCGCAGGCTTGTCCGCCCGCGTCGATGATGCCGGCGGCCACGGATTGGGCGGCTGCCATGCCGCGGTGCGCGTGCACATAGACGTGGTGGCCCTGGGCGCTCAAGGCGCGGCAAATGGCGCCGCCGATGCCGCCGCTGCCGCCGGTGACCAAGGCACGAGCCGTGATGTCATTCATAATTTTAGACGTCCACCTGCATCCAAGATCACCGAGGCTCGGCCGCTGAGCAGGCTTCTGTCGCCATCGCGCACTGCGAACTCGTACAGCGCCGTGAGGCCGTCCCCGGCGAGGTGCCACACCTCGCAAATCAAATCGGCCTCAATGTCGTCCAATCTCAGGACGATGAGGCGCACGTCGCGAACACTGGCAAGAAGTCCGACGCGTGAGGAACGCCCCGCGATCGTGCCCAGCGCGCCAATCGCCGCGCCATCCACCGCGCCGTTCGCCGCACCGGCCGCCAGCGCGCCGTGAAGCGCCATGGCTTGCGCGGCGTATTCTATACCGCAGGCAACACCCAGGCGGTCGTGCGAGCGCAGCGGATTGTCCGGCGCGCGGTGAGTGGCGGTGCGGCAGCGAATATGCTGGGCATCCCAATCGAGCACCTCGTCCAGCAGGCACATGCGGCCTTGATGTGGAATACGGGCCTCAATCCACGCTCGGTTCAGCATGGTTCGATTTGCACTGCGGCGCGCGACACGTCGAGATAGTCGAGGACGGCGCGCCCCGCAGCGCCGATCGCCAACAATCGCAGCAGCGGCAGGGAACGCGCGGCCGGAATCGCGCGCCGCAACGCTTCCAGCTGAAGATCCGACATGCTGTCGCAGGTCTCGTCGGTGAGCGTGAGATCAATCCGCGCTTTGGAGGTCGCATCGCGCCCGGGGGTGAGCACCATCGCAACGCCGAGTGCGTCCGGTATGGGGCGTTTGGCGTGCAGCGGCGCGGGGTATTCCGTGTCGTAGGCGACGAGCAAAACCGATTGCCGGTCGACCGCAACCTGAGTCAGGGCGTCCAACAGACCGGCGATGAAGCTGGCATCGAAGGCACACAGGACATTCGACTCGGTCATGGAACCGGTCGCAATGCTCCAGTATCCGGCTGCGACATTGTGCACGGAATTAGAAAACCGCGTCGGCGATACCTCGCGGGTCGCCAGCGCCAGCGCCTGGCAGATTTCGTGGCAGATGTGGCCATCGCTTCCCGAAGAGGAGAACACGCTGGGCAGTAAAGTGGGATCTGCACCGGCACTCGCGGTGGCTTCCACCGCCACCGCCAAGGCCAGCTTCACGACGCGTCCGGTGCGCCGCCGCTCGGCGGGCGGCAACATCGCGGGCGTGGGCAGCACCGTGGGCGCCGCCAGGTACGGCTCGAGGCCTGACAGCACCGCGGCAGCGTGGGGCCAACTATGGAGGCCGGGGCCCAGGACGCCGATGCCGCCGATGTATGCGGACAACCTCATCCCGCGCGGCCGAAAATCAAACTGCAATTCGTACCGCCGAAGCCGAAGGAATTGCTGAGCACCCGCAAGACCCGTGCGCGCCGGTTCTCCTTGATGTAGTGGGCCGTGAGATTGGGGTCGACCCGAGTCGTGTGCACGCCGCCCGGCATCAAACCGTTCTGGATGGCGAGTACGCTGATCACTGCCTCCAACGCGCCTGACGCTCCCAAAGTATGACCGGTCGCGCCCTTGGTCGAGCTGCATGGCGTGGTCGGACCAAAAATGCTGGTGACCGCCTGACTCTCCGAGCGATCGTTACTCGGTGTCCCGGTGCCGTGCAGGTTGATGTAATCAATGTCGCCGGGCTCCAACGATGCCGCCGTCAAGGCAGCCTGCATGGCGCGTTTTGCGCCGAGGCCTTCCGGGTGAGGCGCCGACATATGGTAGGCGTCGCTCGATTCGCCCACGCCGTAGAGCAGCACGGCGTCGGCGTCCAAATTCTCCGGTACGCGCTCGAGAAGCACGAATGCGGCAGCCTCGCCGATGGATATGCCGTCGCGTGCGGCATCGAAGGGACGGCACGGCGCGGGCGAGGAGAGCTGCAGGGAATGAAATCCATACAAGGTGGTGAGGCATAGCGAGTCAGTTCCACCCACCAGCGCCGCATCGATGAGTCCCGCTTCGATCATGCGCCGTGCCGAGCCGAAGACTTTGGCACTGGATGCACAGGCCGAGGAGGCCACCACCGCCGGACCTTCCAGCCGGCAGCGGTGCCTCAAGTAATCCGCGACCGAAAACGAGTTGTGGGTGGGGCCGTATTCGAAACTCGGCGGCAGCGCCCCACTGACCGCATCGCGCGCTCGATAAGCCAGTTCGGTCTGCATGATGCCGGCCGTGCTGGTGCCGATGAACACCCCAACACGGCGGCGGCCCCAGCGTGCCGCCGCCGCCTGCACGGCGTCGAAAAATCCGTCCTGCTGCACGCCAAGCTCGGCCAGCCGGTTGTTGCGGCAGTTGAATATCTGCAAGTCCTTGGGCAGACGCTGCGCATCGACGCCGGGGACTTCGCCGATGTGGGTATCGATTTTCACCGTTTCGAATTCGCAGCGCGCAAGTCCGCTGCGTTGCTCCATGAGGGCGCTCAAGGTCGGCGTCACGCCGCGGCCGATGCAGCTGGTCGCCGTATATTCCGCAAGCAGCAAGGGTTTCATGGTTCCCGAGCCAACGCCGAGCGCAATGTCACGGGGGTCAAGCCCTTGGAGTTCAGCGCGTCGAGCAGCCGCGGCAGCACTTCCAGGATCACCGGCTTGCCGCTGCGGCTGCGCGCCGCATGGCCGTCATGCAACAACAAAATATCGCCCGTCTGCAGCGGATTGGCCAGACGCCGGAACACGGTATCCGGATCGCCGTTCACGGTGTCGAATCCGCGGCGTGTCCAACTCGCAAGGCGCAGCTTCAGGCGCACCAATACGGGATCGAGAAAGGGATTGCGCAGACCCGCCGGAGCGCGAAAGAATCTGGGCCGGCTTGCGGTCACGTGAAAGATGCTCTCCTGCGCGCGCGAAATCTCGGCGCTCATTCCCTTGGGTCCCAGCAATGAGAAATTGTGCCGGTGCCGCTGACTGTGATTTTCAACCGCGTGGCCGCGGCGGACGATCTCCTGTGCGAGATCCGGATAGCGCAGCACGCGTTCTCCGACGCAAAAAAAGGTTGCGCACGCGCGGTGCTCCTCGAGGCGCGCCAAGACCTGCGGCGTGACATCTGGCTCGGGTCCATCGTCGATGGTGATCGCAACGCGCGCTGCGACGCCGGCCTGCGCGGGCAGGCGTGTCCAATTCGGGCCCAGCAGCTGGCTTCGCGGCCAAAGGCCGGCCGCGGCCAATGCGGCGTGGTTCGCAACCAAAGCGCCGAGCGCCCAAGGCCACGCGCGCGGCCTCGCGAGCAGGGCCGCTGCCGCGCCCAAGTGTATGGCGCCGGACGCCAACAACAGCGGGGAGGGCGTCCACCGGACCGCAGGGCCGCTCTCTTGGTTCATGCGAAATGCGAGTCCAGAAAATTCTCCCACAGCTTGATCCACGTGCGCCAATCATGGCCGCCGCCGACGACATCGACGGCGTCCGCCGGCAGCCTTGTCGCAAGCAGGCGATGGGCCGCAGAGAATCGATCATCCCGTCCGTATCCCAGGTACAGCGGTCGCGAGTCGATGCGCATCTTCAGGTAGCGCCATATTCGGCGTTCCGCATCGGCTTGCGCAAGCTCACCCGGTTCCCACCCCATAGGCCCCGAAGCCGCGGCGATTTCGCTGAGCAGCATGCGATTTCCCAGATAGGGTGCCAGCAAGCACAGTCCATCGGCCTCGTCCGGATGGGAACTGGCGTAGTCCAACGTTGCGAAGCCGCCCAGCGATATCCCCGCCAACCAGACCGACACCCCCGATCCGAGCGCGGGCAACACGATCTCGTTGCGCAGCCGCTCAAGCGGCTCTCGATCATCCACATGCTGCATTTCCAAATCGACGAACCTGAGGTCGAGCGGGATCTGCCGCTTCAGAACCGCCTCCGGAAAGCCTGCGTCCAGGAAGTCTTGAGCGGAGTGATACGCGCCCGGCAACCATATCATCTGCGTCGGGGCAACACTGCCGGGCGCTGCCGCCTTAAGAATGCTGCGCATGAGCATTTCCGGCGGATGCGCCGATCGCGGCGAACAGCAGCGCGAGAAATGTTCCGGGCGCGACCGTGGCTCCCAATGCGACCAGCACGGGAACCTGCGAGAAGGACAAAAGGCCGAAACCAATTACCGTACTGGCATTGGCAATGACCAGCGATGCCAGCGTGAGCGCTTCGCTGCCGCCTTCCTCCGCATGCGCCTGGCGGTCGAAAAACAGAGCGTAGTTCGAGCCGACAGCCACAATGAGCAGCATGCCCACCAGGTGCAGAATGGTTAAGTGCACGCCGGCGATGGCGAGGCCCGCCGCAACGGTAAGCACCGCGAGCACCAAGGGCGCCAGCACGCGCGCAACGCGCAGCGGCGAACGCAATGCAATCAGCAACAGAACGGTCAGCGCCAAAAACCCCCCGAGTGAAAAGCGGATTGCCTCGGATAGATAGCCGGCATACAGAGTGTCCGACTCCTGCTTCAGGTCGAGCACCTGCGCGTCGTCCAGCTTCGCGTCGCGCAGCGCCGCGACCACGCGTGGCATGTCGATTGGCCGGCCCGGCGCTGCACTGCGCAGCGGCAGCAGCGCATCCCATTTATCGCTTCGGTGTTGGATCAGCGCATCGAAGCCGGTATTCAGCGAGGTACCCGCCAGGTCCCGCGAGGTGACCAACGCCGCGTGGCGCGTCGCTTCGATGTCCTCGAGGAAGGGCTGCAATCGATCGGGGCGCAGCGGCAGGCCATCCAGCGCCTGTTTCAAATTGGCGCGCAGTTCAGAGGCGCTCGGCAGGCTGCTGCGGCGTATCTCTTGAGTCGCCATGCTCGGCAAATAATTTGCGGGACTCTCAAATCCTCCGATCGTCTTGTCATCCACCAATCCCTGCAGTGCGCGCGCCGCGCGCTCGGCACTTCGCAGTATCGATTCCAGGTCAGGTCCGGAGACGATCACCAGATCGCGCACGTCGGCAGCGCCCAGATCGGCGCGCAGCTTCGCATCGTAGTCCTGCTCCTGGATCGACACGGGGCTCAAGGCCGACAGTTCGCGATTCCAAAGCGTTGCTCGATCGTGGAACAGCACGGCAATCGCCAACGTTGCCAGCGCAACGCTGCAAAGCGCGATCGGAGCGCGGCCGATCCGCCGCACACCCTGCAACCGGGCGGTGATGCGGGCGCCCAATGGCGTCACGTCGCGAATCGCGAAATTCCCCGGCAGCAGCGCCGGCAATACAAAGCGCGTCACCAGGGCGGCGGCGATCAAGCCGCTGATGGAATAAAGGCCCAGTTGCCTCAGTCCCGGAAATCCAGAGGGCAGCAGTGACGCGAATCCGCACACGGAAGTCAGCATCCCCAGACGGACCGTCGGCCACCAGAGCCGCTGCCAGCTGCGGCCCGCGGCCCCATTCCCGACCGTCCGGCGCGATTGAATGAAGAAGTAGATCGAGTAATCGACGGATTCACCGATCAAGGTAATGCCGAAACCCAAGGTAATGCCGTGAACGGCGCCGAATCCGAGCGCCACCGCTGCGACGCCGACCAGCGCGCCGGTGGTCACCGGCAACAGGCCCAACCCGAGCGCGGGCAATGATCGATAGACGACGAGCAGCAACGCCACCACCAGGATGCTGCTGGCGATGGACAACCGCACTGCAGCCCGCTCGATTTTCGCGCGCGCGGCCACGGCAAATACGCCGGGACCGCTGAGGCGCAACTGCACGCCGTTATTCGGGCGCGGCTGCAGACTGCCCGCGGCGGTTGCAAATGCCGCCCGAATCGCATCGATCGCTTTGCTCTGGGCGTCGCTATCGGAGCCGCTCGCCGCGGTTTGCGCGACGGCCAAGGCACGGGTTGCATCGGCGGAAACCCAGACGCCATCGCGGCTTTGCGGAGCCGCCGCGCGCGCCAACTGGTCGCTGATGTTCAGCAGCTCGCCCGTTGGATCGCGCGGCAACAGGGACTTGAACAGCAGGCCGGCGGGCGAGGACAGATTGTCGATGGTCTCCTTGATGGCGGCGTTCAACCCGGAAGCCGAAAAGCGCTCCGCGCTCACCGCCTCGCTCAACAGATACCGGTGCCGAAACAGAAACTCTCGATCTCGTTGGCCCGCCACGGCCTCGCCGTTGTTGACGCTGGAGAACTGGGAATCCTTGCGCAACAGATCGACCATCGCGGTCGACACGCGCGCGCGTGCGGCGGCGTCGCCCTGCTCGAGCGCAATCAGGATCAGGCGTGTGGCGGGCCCGTCACGCAGCTGATCGACCAGCAGTTGCTGGACGGGGGTGGGATTGGACGGCAGGAACGCCGACAGATCGGTGATGTAGTGGGCACGCGCAACGACGAATGCCGCGAACGCGACGCAGCCAACCCAGAGGATGAGCACTCGCGCACGGCGCACCATCATGGCAGCGTGGATGGCCGCAGGGTCATCAACGACCGGTCGCCGTCGGGCTGGCGAATTTCAACCTTCAATAGCTGATCTCGCGCTCCCTCGATGCGCACCTGGCTGACCGACTGCTTGACCTTGGATTCCAAGGGCACCAAGGTCAAGGTCCAGCGTGCAACGCTGCCGGTGAATTCCAGATGAAATAATCGTTCAAGGGCGCTGCGATCGCCGGCCAAGGTGGCGCGAATGCTTTCGACGAAGGGCAGGACTTGCGGAAAAGCATGCAAATCCATCTCGCGCCGGCTGTGCGCGCGTTCCACGGTCAAGACCCCGCCGGTGAGCAGCAGCGTTTCCGCATGCGGATGCAGCGTACGCTTCTCGAGCCGGTCCGGCGCGTCATAGCGCAGTTCACCTGAGGACTCGATCGGGTGGTTCAAGACCTTGAGAAAGTGCTGCTCGATGAATTCGACCCGGCCGTGTTGGCGCATCGCAAGCAGTCCCATGACCTCGTTCAGATCGCTGAATCCCGGTGCCGATGCCGGTGGCGGTGGCGATGGCGGCGGCTTTGCGGCTGTGGCAACCGTGCCGCACAAGGCGCCCACAAGACACAAGACAATGAGCTGCAGACGCACTAGGGACTCCGGTTTCCGGCCGGGCGAGCCCAGAAATCGAAAAAATTAAACCAGTTATAGGGATCGGTGCGGCAGTAATGCTCGAGCACCGCCGCGTAGCGCTCGATCGCTGCGCACACCGCAAGACGGCGGCTGCCGACGCTCGTGGCGGAGAAATCCGCGACCCGTTCGAATACCACATGGTAGTTGTTCTTGCCGCGGTACAGTCCGGCCATGAAGAACACCGGGCAGCGCAGAATGGCCGCCGCGCGCATCGGCCCGGTGGGCAGGTAGGCCCGCTCCCCCAGGAACATGACTGCCTGGGTTGTCTCCTCTCCCAAGGTACGGTCAGCCAGCACGCCGACGCAGCCGCCCTGCTCCAGACGCTCCGCGATCCGCAGCATGGCATCGATCTGACCGAGCGCTACGATATCCGGCACCCCTTTTGGATTGATGGCGGCGAGGATGCCGCTGATCTTGCGTGCGTTTTCCTCATACATCGCCATCGAAACACGCAGACCGTTTTGCCGCCGGCTCAAGGAATGCATCACCTCGAAGCTGCCCATGTGCGAGCCCAACAGCAGGGCGCCGCCGATCGACGCCTGGGCCAGCACCATCGACTCTCCCTCGACTGAGATGTTGAATTTCTCGAACTGGTCGTTCATCAGATACACGCGATCGTGAATCGTGCTCGCGAAGCTCAGGATTTGCAGGAAGCGGTCGCGGGCTGTGGCCTCCCGCCCCAAGGCGCGGCGCAGGTAGCGCAGTGAGTGGCGCCGCGCGCTGGGCCCGAAGAGAAAGAAATACGCCGCGATGCCATACAGAATGACGCGGCTTGAAGTGCGCCCCAGACGCAACGACAGAAAGGCCATGATCTTGAGCAGCCAAAGGCTGCCGCGCTCGCGATGCCTGACCCATTCCGCCGCCTGAGTGGAGCCGCCCACAAGATTCGCGCCCTTAAGGTTCATGAAGCGTGCCGCTGGTCACTTTGCGATTCTCGACTCGAATTGCAAAGCGAATCAATCCCGGCGACGGCGCTTCGTGCTCCAAGACCAGGGTTTCACCGGGTCGAACCGCATCGAGAAACTTTGCGGACCCGATTCGCCAGCCTTGAAGATCAATCCCGCGCGCCAGTTCGATGGCCTTGAGCATCTCATCCAGCAGTATGGCGCCGGGCAGTACCGGGAATGCGGGGAAGTGGCCCGCAAACGCTGGGTGGTCGGCCGCGATATGGAGCGCGCTGTGCATTTTCATTGCGATTCGTCGATTCGCACCTGACCGTCGGCCAAGCCCTGCAGTGCCTGTTGAGGCAGCTTGCCCGTGGCGTTGCGCGGCAGCTGCTCGACAATGAGCAACGGGCGCGGCAAAAACACCGGGTCGATCCGCTGCCTCAGGCGCTCGGTGAGCGCCGCAACGCTCAGTCCCGGAGCGACGACCACGGCGCCCAAACGCGCCACTCCCGTTGACCCCGTCAAACCTTCTCGCAGGAAGAACGCGCCGTCAACCACGCCCGGAATGGCGTTCAACTGCGCATTCAAGTAGCCGAAAGAGCTGCGCTTGCCCGCGACGTTGACCAGGTCGGCCGTGCGACCATGAAGCAGAAATTCCTCCTCGCCCGTGATCTCGATGACGTCGCACATCGGCGTCAACTGCTCGATGTGGCCGCCTTGCGCAAACACCTGCTCATTCACAACGCTGAGGCGAACGCCCGGCCAGAGCCGCCACGCCGCCGTGTCGGCCGTCCGTCGAAGGGCAATCTGGCCCGTCTCGGTTGAGCCATAAATCTCCAACAGTGAGGTGCGGTACTTGTTCTCGACTTCGCGCGCCAGCTCCTGGCTCAAGGGAGCCGTTGCCGATACCACCAGATCCACGGGCGGGAACTCCACCTCGGAGCCGAGCAGGGTGCGCAGGTGGATGGGCGTGGTCACCAAGGCCCGAGGTCGCGGGACCATGCCGACGGCCGCCGCAACATCGGCTGGATAGAACGGCCGTTCCGCGCTGAATGCGTTGCCGCTCAGCAGCGCCAGCAGCACGGTCGATTCAAAGCCGTACATATGCTGACCGGGCACCGTGCCGATGATGGCATGGCTCCGGCCATCCGCTAACCCCAGGCGCGGCGCGCCGTTCTGAATGCAGCGCGCCAGCAGGCCCCAGGTTTTTTTGTAAGGAACGGGTGTGCCGGTCGAGCCCGACGTAAAAACGATCGCCGCGAGCTGCGTCGTCGGGATGGCAGGGACGCTGAAGCGCTCCGCCGGGCCGTCCGGCGCGGCCTCGGGAAACTGTCCGGGAAAATAAACGTGCGGCAGTTCGATGTCGCAGCGTGGATCGTCGGTCAAACAGAATGCATCCGGCGCAAAGGCCGCGAGCTGTGCAATGACCTGCGGCGTATGCGTCGAAGGCAGCAGGCTCACGCGTCCCGACATCAAGCACGCCGCCAGCCCCACCGTGAACCGGTATCGATCGGCACACACATTCAGCGCGTGCTTGGAATCAGGCAGTGCTTGCGCCAAATATCGGGCGTCGGAGAGAAATTGTGACGCCGTGACCGCGACGCCGCTGCGATAGGCGACGACCGCCGCCGGTGAGGAATGTGACAGTAGCGCGATGGTGTCCATGAACTTCAAGGCGGATTCGCGAAGTACACGCGCAAGGTTGCGATCAAGCCGTTGCGCTGCACCTTGGGCAGCACGCGGCGCCGCACTGCGTATTCAGCCACGAACATCAGCAGGATCAAGGGCAGTGACAAGAAGTTTTCGAAGAGCGACCAGACGCGCAGCGGCGCAAACTCGAACAGCACGCAGGTCACCGCCATGTTCAGCAGGAAGAAAATGACCCAGGCAACGGTGACGCTGCGGGTGTAGCGCAGCTCGAGCGCGGAGAGCGGCCCGTGAACCTTGTCCGCGAGCTGCGTACAGAGCGGCACCCGGCCCGTGAGCAGCGAGCGCCCGAAGGTAGAGGCCATGATGGCGTAGAAGCCGCACTGCTGGATCAAGTACACAATGGAAAAATTCCCGGTGAACAGCGGCCAGTAGTGCCGCAACAGCAACGCCGCCGCCGCGGCCGCCAGGACGGCGATCAGCGCGCCGCTCGAGCGCCAGAGTAGAACGAGACCGAGAGTCAGCATGGGCGCGAGTGCGAGTCCTGCTCCCAAATCCTGCGCCTGTGAGTTCGAATTGCTGTAGTGCGACAGCAGCGAGTAAGCGATCAAGAGCACGACGACCGCAGCAAGCTGCAGTCTACGACCCGAGGCCATGGCTACTTGGTTCTCTGCGCCGCAATGTACTCTGCTAGGTGCCTCAAAGAACGGAAGATTTGCTGATTCTCCTGGCTGTCGGCCCGTAAGTGAATGCCGTACTGCTTAGAGACGATCAGCGCCACCTCCAAAATATCGATGGAATCCAATCCTAACCCCTCACCGTACAGGGGTGCGTCGGGATCGATATCCTGAGGCAGCACTTCGAGGTTCAGTGCTTGCACGAACAGCGCGGCAAGTTCCCGCCGTAGACCGACATCGGTCAGCGGCGCCGGCTGTTGCATGAGCGACGCTTTGTCGGACATAGGCTTAGGCTTTCGGTTGGAGATCTAAAGAGCGGCATTATATAGGTGCGGGCCGATGCGGCAACCCGCAGGCGAACGGCGTATGCTCCGGCGCTATGCAAGCTCCGCACCCACCGTTGCGCGATTACTACGCGCACGAGGCGGAACGGGGCAGCTGGGTACGGCAGCTGTTCGACCGAACCGCCGGCGATTACGACCGGATTGAGCGGATCATGGCCTTAGGGTTGGGCTCTGGGTACCGCAGGGGCGCGCTTAAGAGGGCGGGGCTCCTGCCGGGCATGCGGGTGCTCGATATTGGTGTGGGTACCGGCCTCACGGCCCGGCAAGCGGCAGGTTTGGTGGGCGCCTCAGGGTCGGTCACGGGAATCGATCCCAGCCTCGGAATGATCCAACGAGCCAAGGTCCCCCCGGGCGTGGAGCTGCTGATCGGCAGTGCCGAAGCCATCCCAACAGCCGCGGCCACGGCTGACTTCCTCTGCATGGGATACGCACTGCGCCACATCGCCGACATGTCCGCGGCTTGTCAGGAGTTCATGCGGGTGCTCAAGCCCGGCGGCCGGATTTGCCTCCTGGAAATCACTCGCCCGGAAGGACGGGTGCCGCGCGCGGTGCTGAAGGCCTACATGCGGGGAGTCGTGCCGTTCCTCGCCGGCATCCTCGGCGAGAGTCCCGATTCGCCCCAACTCATGCGTTATTACTGGGACACGATCGATGCCTGCGCCGCGCCCGACGAAATCCTGGAGACGATCCGCGAGGCCGGATTCGTTGAGGGTTTCCGCTGCGTGGAGTTGGGGATATTTTCGGAATACTGCGCGCGTAAGCCGCTTTCTTAGCGCCTGCGCAAACGCCGCGCCGCCAACAACGGCAACCGCAGAATAAATCCCAAGAACAGCCGGAAATGCATCCAGGTGAGCAACGCATTGTCGCGCCCGTATTTAAAATGCGAGATGCCTCCCTCTTCGGGCTTGAAGTAGCACACCTTCGCGGGCAGATTGATCGGGGTCACGCCTCGCCAGCACAAACGCACCACGGCCTCGACGTCAAAATCGAAGCGGCGCATCCAAAGCTGCCGGCGCATGATGCCGATCAACGGATCGATCGGATAGACGCGAAAGCCAAAAAGCGAGTCGCCAATGCCGGCCCACAGCGTTTCAAGATCGGCCCACCAGTTCGATACTTTGCGGCCCTTGACTCGAAGGCTGGGCGCACTGGCATCGAATATCGGCTTTCCCAACACCATCGCAGCGGGCGATGCCGTTGAAGTCTGCATGAAGGCCGCGATGCTCTCGGCAGGATGTTGTCCATCGGAATCCATGGTCAGCACGTGCGTAAAGCCGAGCGCTTGCGCCTCACGCAGTCCAAACAGCACTGCGGCGCCCTTGCCGCTGTTCTTGGGCAGCACCGAGACGCGCAGATTCGGTTCCGCGGCCGCCATCTCCGACAGGCGGTGTTCGGAATGATCGGTGCTGCCGTCGACGATCACCCACACCGGGGCCCATTGCTCGAGGGCCGCGCGCACCGTTGAAAATACCTTCGGGCCGGGGTTGTAGCTCGGAATGAGCACCAGGTGAGTGCTCGATGGCGTCATTATGCGTGTTTCAGCCAACGGGACTGCAGCGCGGTTTCGAGCGCATGGCGGTAGTAACCATCGAGTTCCGCGGTAAAGGCGGCGACGTCCGACGGCGGATCGAAACGCCGGCCTAACCGGACCCGGTAGGTAATGGGCAACTCGGGCCGCTTGAACAGCGGCCACCCTTTGCTCAAGAAGGGCGAATCGGTCTCAATCAGCAGCGTTTGCACGGGCACTCCGGCATGTTTCGCAATGAGGCCGACGCTGCCGACCAAGGGGTTGATGGGCGCCCGCGTGGTACGCGTGCCCTCGGGAAACAGCAGCAGCACTCCGCCCGCCTGCAAATGCGCCACGGATTCTTTGACCATCTGCCGTGACGAGTCATTTCTCACATAGCGCGCCAGCCGTGAACCCGAACCCAAGAACACATTTTTCATGAGCTCCGACTTCATCACGCAAACCAGGTTGGGATGGCGGGTCAAGATCAGCAGCGCGTCGATCAGCGCCGGATGGTTCGGTGCCAGGATCAAAGGCGGGCCGCCTCTCAAGGTGTCGACGGCACGCAAGTCCAGACGGTAGGTGCGCGTTACGGCCAGGGACCAGGCATAGATGCGAAAGCCCGCCATGATGCCGAATCGGCCGACCGCGGTACCCAGGCGCGTGGGCAGGATAAAATACAGCGGCAGGGCGAATACCGACCAGGCCAGACAAATCAGACCCAACAGAGTCAAGGAACTATAGAGCGCGAAATATTCGTAGATGGTTTTTAAAATACGCGGCATCGTCGGTATCAGTCCGGTATTTCCACGACCTGCGATGATTTTCGGATCATCCACGCGAAACCAAACCCCGCAGTCCAATAGCTTTTGCGCTGAACCAATGGACTGTCAACAAAAGCAGCGCCGGCCAGCGTGTCATAGCGCATATACGCGCCCACCCAATACTTCGGGTATCGCTTCGACAAGGCCGCCAGGGTCTGTGTTCCGGCGTAACCGCCCTTGGCTTGAAATTCCGGCCGCGAGAGGGTTGCAAACTGAGGGGCAACCGAATAAAAATAATCATGATAGCGGTGATCCGCGAACAGCGGGCCTGCCAGAAGCCCGAGATTCCAGCCCGGAAGCCCAAAGGGGTCCCGAAGGTCCACATTGAATCTGGGGCTGAAGGTCCATCCGATGATGCGCGGCGAGGATTCGACCGTCGCCGCGTAGCGCAGCGGCATGCGCAGATCGAATTTCACCCTGCGGTTGTCGCTGCGAAACAGGTGAAAGTCGAACGAGGGGCCTATCTCAACGGTGGACCTTAAGTCCGGCATGCCGCTGCGCTCGCGGTCGTTGCGCACCGGCGTGGTCAAGTTGAAACTCAGATTGATTTCCAGCCAATGTTGGTTGAGCAGCGTCGCGCGTGCGCCGTCGCGATCCGCCTTCAGGAACTTGCCGTTATAGACCACGTAGGGGACAGGCAGGGGGTAGGCGTGGGTGGTATTGGAACCCCGATAGTCCTCAAAGGCTATGGCGCCGGCGCCAAGTCCGACTTCCCACAGGGGGACTTCTTTTGCATGCGCGGCAACCGCGCAGCACACCGCCAGCAGCGCGGCGGCGATGGCGCGCGCGACCCCGTTCATGTCAACCTCGGGCATACACTTCCCTTGCAGTAGGGGTCCGATCGAGTGAACCCGGGCGACCGCATCCTAGTCTAAGATACCAAACCATGCATATCTTGATTGTCGAAGACGACGAGGTCGCTCGTGATTACCTGGCGAAAGCGCTGCGGGAGGCCGGTCACACCGTGGATGTGGCGGGCGACGGCATGGAAGGGTTGCACATGGCTTCCTCGATTGCGGTCGATCTGGCGATCGTCGATCGAATGCTGCCGAAGTTGGACGGCCTCGCGCTGGTGCAGTCGCTGCGCGCCACGGGCCGCAAGGTGCCGGTCCTGATCTTGAGCGCCCTCGGTGATGTGGACGACAGAATCACGGGTCTGCGCGCGGGTGGCGATGACTATTTGACCAAGCCCTACCATATGGCAGAACTACTGGCGCGTATCGATGCGCTCGCCCGGCGCGGCGACACGGGCAACGCGGAAGCCAGCACCAAACTGAAATTGGCGGACCTGGAACTCGACCGGATGACCCGGCGGGTCATGCGCAACGGCAAGAAGATAGAGCTGACGGCCCGCGAGTTCCAACTGCTGGAGTTCATGATGCGCCATAGCGGACAAGTCGTGACGCGCACCATGCTGCTCGAGGGTGTATGGGATTATCACTTCGATCCCCAGACCAACGTGATCGACGTGCATATCAGCCGTTTGCGCCAGGCGATCGACAAAGACTTCGACAAGCCTCTGCTGCACACCGTGCGCGGCGCGGGATACAGCTTGCGCGAAGACGAATAGCCGGGCCGAAGATGAACAGCCCGGCCTGAAGATGTCACCGGATCAGCGCTTTCTCGGTGTTCTCGATACGTCCCCGTTTCGTATCGCCATCGTCTATTCGATCGTGTTCGCCATTGGTGCGGCCGCGCTCATCTATGCGGTCGATTTTGCCGTCTCGCGCGTGGTCGACGGCAGCACCGACAATTTGATCGAGGCGGAAGTGCAGGGGCTGCGCGAGCAAATGTTGGTGCTCTCGCGCAGCGACTTCATCGAACTGATCGAGCAACGCTCACAAGACCAGGACGTGCGCGGTGCGGTGTACCTGATGGTGGACCCCCAGCTGCGGCCGGTGGCCGGAAATGTGCCCGCGTGGCCGAAAGTCGATGCCGGCGCGGGCAAGTGGTTTCTGTTCAAGGTATCCGTGCCGTTCGGCGACGAGACGCGCGAGCATGAAATGCGCGCGCAGCGATTTCCATTGCCCGGCGGCTATCGCATGTTGGTGGGACACGATGTGCAGGAAAGGCAGAACGTCAAAAGCCTGATGATGCGCGGCCTGATCACGGCGGTGGTGCTCACCCTGTTGCTGGGGCTGGGCGGCGGTTTTTGGATGGGACGGCGCATCCTCGCGCAGGCGGGAGCGATTTCCGCGGTGGCCACGCAAATCATGCGCGGCGATTTATCGCAACGCCTGCCCGTGCGCAAGGCCGACGATGAGATCAACACCTTGGCGCGCGAAATCAACACCATGCTCGACAAGATCGAACAGCTCACCTTGGGGATGAGAACCGTTCTGGACAGCGCCGCGCACGACCTGCGCACGCCCCTGAACCGCCTGCAGGCCTCGGCCGAGGGCGCGATGAGCGCGCTGAAGACCGGCTCGCCCGAGCGGCGCGTTCTGGAAAGCGTGACCACCGAGGTGGATCAAATGCGCAGCACGTTGGACGCGCTGCTGCGTATCGCGCTCGCGGAAACCGGCACGGTGGCCCGCGAACCGGTGGATCTATCGGAGCTGGTCGCGAGCGTGGTGGAACTGTATGCACCCGTGAGCGAGGAGCGCGGCATCGTGTTGGAGAGCTCCGTCGCGCTGGGCGCCCAGGTGCAGGGCAACCGGCAACTGCTGGCTCAGGCGCTCGCGAATTTACTCGACAATGCCATTAAATTCACGCCGGATGGCGGCCGCATCCGCGTGGTGCTGGATGGATCGGGCAGCGCGCCGGAAGTGATTGTGGAGGACAACGGGCCCGGTATTCCGGCGGACAAGCGCGAGATCGTGCTCGGACGCCGCGTGCGCCTCGATGAGGCGCGGAAATTTCCGGGATCAGGTTTGGGCCTGTCGCTGGTGGCGGCGGTGACGAAATTGCACGGCGCGCATCTGGTGCTCGATGATGCGGGGCCGGGCTTGAAGGTTTCATTGAAATTTTGACGACCAAGAGAAATATCGAGGAGTGATCATGTGGAAGTTTTCGGCCTGTGCGATCGGAATTGCCGGCTTGGCAGCCTGCGCCAGCAATCAGACGCCCGCCGTGACCGCATCGGCCCAGCATCCGGCGCAGCAGCCGGCGCTGCGCTCGGGCATCGATCTGCAATACGTGGACGGCTCGGTTCGTCCTCAAGATGATGCCTATCAATACTTGAACGGCAAGTGGCTGCGCACTTTTCAGCTGCCTGCCGACAAGGGCGCGGTGGGGTCGTTCACCACCATTGAGGACGCGACCGAGGAGCAGCTGCGCAGCATCGTCGAGAGCCTCGATCAGGCCGGCGCCGGCGACGGCGATGCGGACGCGAAGAAACTCGCCGACCTGTACGCCAGTTTCATGAACGAGGAGCAGCTCGAGGCGTTGGGCTTGAAACCACTGCAGGCGGAATTGGCGGCCATCGATGCCATCAAGGATTTGAGCGCGTTGCCCGCGCTGACGGCGCACATGAATGCCATCGGCGCGGGCGCGCCCTACGGTCTGTTCGTCAATCTGGACGCGAGAAACTCCACCCAGTACGCAGTAAGCCTGTTTCAGGGCGGCTTAGGCATGCCGGATCGCGATTATTACTTGAAGGACGATGCCAAGCTCAAGGACGCGCGCGCGGGCTATCGGGCGCATGTCGAGAAGATGCTGAGCATGGCGGGGGAATCGAAGGCCGCCGACTACGCGGCCGCGATCCTCAACCTGGAAACCTCGCTGGCCAGGATTCAGTGGACGCGCGTCGAGGACCGGGATCCCATCAAGACCTACAACAAAACGGCAATTACCGAGCTGGCAGTGTTGATGCCGGGGTATGACTGGCAGCGTTATGTACGCAGCGCCGGCATCGAGGGCAAGGTCGATTCGGTCATCATCAGGCAACCAAGCTATTTCACGGGCCTTGGCAAAGTGATCGCGAATACACCGCTGCCGGTGTGGAAGGCGTACTTCAAGTGGCGGGTGCTGTCCGCGGCGGCGCCGTATCTTTCGAAGGCGTTTGTCGATGAACGCTTCGCGTTCACCGGCGGCGTATTGCGCGGCGTTCCTGAAAATGAACCGCGCTGGAAGCGCGCTATTACGCTGCTCGACGGCAGCATCGGCGAGGCGCTCGGCAAGCTGTATGTCGCGAAATATTTTCCGCCGCAGCACAAGGCGCGCATGCAGGCGCTGGTGCAGAATTTGCTCGAAGCGTACCGGCGGGATATCGATACCCTGGACTGGATGAGCGCCGAAACGAAAGTCGGCGCACAAGCCAAACTTGCAAAAATGCTGCCCAAGATCGGCTATCCCGACCACTGGCGCGACTACAGTGCGCTCAAGGTTTCGCGCGACGATTTGCGCGGCAACGTGGTTCGGGCGAATGAGTTCGAGTATCGGCGCAATCTGGCCAAGTTGGGCAAGCCGGTGGATCATGGCGAATGGCGCATGCGGCCGCAGACCGTCAATGCATCCTATAACTCAACCACCAACGAAATCACCTTTCCGGCGGCGATCCTGCAGCCGCCGTTCTTCGACGCGACGGCCGACGATGCGGCGAACTACGGGGGGATCGGCGCCGTCATCGGTCATGAGATGAGCCACGGCTTCGACGACCAGGGCAGCCAATTCGATGCTGACGGCAATCTGCATGATTGGTTTACCAAGGCCGATCACGAGAAATTTGCCGAAAAAACCAAGGCGCTGGTTGCGCAGTACAACGCTTACGAGCCGGTGCCCGACTACCATGTCAATGGCGCGCTGACGCTCGGTGAGAATATCGGCGACAATTCCGGCCTGGCGATCGCCTACAAGGCGTATCGAATATCGCTGGCGGGCCATGAGGCGCCGCTCATCGACGGGTTCAGCGGCGATCAACGGCTGTATCTGGGCTGGGTGCAGGTCTGGCGCGGCAAGGTGCGCGAGGCTGAAACGATCCAGCGCATCAAGTCAGACCCGCACTCGCCGCCGGCGGTGCGCGGCACGGCAACCTTGAGAAATCAGGCAGGCTTCTATGCGGCATTCGGCTTGAAGCCCGGCGACAAGATGTATTTGCCGCCGGATCGACGCGTGAATATTTGGTAAGCGTCAAAGAAATGACCAAGCCCTTCTTTACAGGCTCATTGCCGAGGATAACAATGAAACATTCTTTGCCGGCGCTGCTGGCGGCGGTATGCGCGGCGGGGTTCACGGCAGTGGCGGCGTCCGCAACCAGCCCGCCGCAGCCGGAGCTTACTCTCGAGAAAATCATGGCGGATCCGGATTGGATCGGCCCGCCGGTGAGGGATGCCTACTGGTCGGCCGACGGCCGCGCGGTGTATTACTCGCTCAAGCGCTCAGGCTCACCCATCATTGATTTGCATCGCATCGATCCCGTCACCAGCAAGGACAGGGTCGTGGACGCCGCTGCGATGGCCGATGCCGACGGGCCGGCCATTTACGATCGCGTTGCCAAGCGGGCTGCGTTCATCCGCAACAAGGACATTTTCGTTCGCGAGCTGGCGAGCGGGCGCTTGAGTCAGATCACCCGCACGCCGCTGCCCAAGGCGGATCCGCATTTCTCAGCGGACGGAAGGCTCTTGAGCTTTCGCGTCGACAAAGATTGGTTCGTGCACGACTTCCGCAGCGGCGTCACAACCCCGGCCGCCATCGTCAAGGCGGAAAAGGATCCGAATGCGCCGCCCGCCGCGGACGACTTGCGCGACATGCAATTGCGCACCTTCTCGACCTTGAAGAAACAGCATGACGAAAAGGAGGCCGCCCGACTCCACGATGAGGAGTTGCAAAAGGGGGATGTCACGCGCCCGGTGCTGCCGTTTTATCTGGGCGATGAAGTCGTCATTCGCGGCACCGAGCTGTCGCCGGATGCGCGCTGGTTGTTGGTCGTGACCGAGGCTAAATCGCACGTCAAGGGCAAGGAAGGCCAGCTCACGCGCTATGTGACTGAATCCGGCTACGAGGAATTCGAGAAAGAGCGATTGCGCGTCGGGCGCAATCCGCCGGCGCCGCAGTCTTTGATGCTGCTCAATCTTGCCGACCACACGATGCATGCACTGTCCTTGGACGACCTGCCGGGCATACACGACGACCCCTTGAAATCCGTGCGCGAGGAAAATGCCAAATTGATTCCGCCGGCCAACGCACAGCCGTCCGCCAATGTACAGCCGCCCGCCGGCAACGAGAGGAAAACACGCGGTGTGTGGGTGATCAGCGATGAACCCGATCTCATCAGCGGAGGCATGATTTGGAGCGCCGACGGCGGCGCCGTCGGCATTCAGATGTACTCGATCGATCACAAGGATCGGTGGCTCGTGAGTGTGAATCTGGCCAACCACACCTTGCTCCCGCAGCACCGCTTGACTGATGCCGCTTGGATCGACACCTCATTCAATGAGTTCGGCTGGCTCAGCGACAATCGCACCCTCTGGTACGAATCCGAGGAGTCGGGTTATGCGCATTTGTATACCAAGGCGTTGAATGGCGAGCCGCGGCAGCTGACTCACGGGCAATTCGAGGTGTCGGCCCCGCAGCTTTCGGAGGATGGCCGCTGGTTTTATGTGCTCAGTAATGCGACGGCTCCCTATTCGTACGATGTTTATCGGGTTCCCAGCAGCGGCGGAACCCTGACAAGGCTGACGCGGCTCGAAGGAGTCGAAAGCGCCGAATTGGACCGCAGCGGCACGCAATTGCTGCTGACCCATTCGACGCCGTACATGCGTACGCAAATTGCGGTGGCCAAAGCGGATGGCTCCGGGACGCCGCATGAACTCACCGATACGCGTACCGCTGAATACAAGGCCATGACGTGGATCGCGCCCGAGATAATGAAGATTCCATCGACGCATTTCGGCGGGGTGATTTACGCCAAGGTTTATCGCGACCCCGCCGTCCCTGCGGCGGCGAAGAAGCCGGCTGTGTTGTTCATCCATGGCGCCGGATACCTGCAGGACGTGCATTTGCACTACTCCTATTATTTCCGCGAGCAAATGTTCAACAACTTGTTGGCGCACCGCGGCTATGTGGTGCTCGATCTGGACTACCGCGCTTCAGCCGGCTACGGACGCGATTGGCGCGCGGCAATCTATCGGCAGATGGGGCATCCGGAATTGGAAGACATGCTCGATGGCAAGAAATGGCTGGTCGAGCAGGCGGGTGTCGATCCGAAACGCGTGGGTGTCTACGGCGGTTCCTATGGCGGCTTCATGACCTTGATGGCGCTATTCCGCGCACCGGGGGAGTTTGCCGCCGGCGCGGCCCTGCGCCCGGTCACCGATTGGATGCAGTACGACCATGGCTATTCGTCGGGCATTTTGAATGACCCGCAAATCGACCCGATTGCCTATGCGCGCTCATCGCCCATCGAATTCGCCGCAGGTCTGGCGGATGCGCTGCTCATTTGTCACGGCGTCGTCGACGACAATGTACTGTTCGCAGATTCGATGCGCCTGTATGAGCGCTTGATCGAACTGCACAAAGACAATTTCAGCCTGTCGCCGTACCCGCTCGATCGCCACGGATTTGCCAATGCCGATTCCTGGCTCGACGAATACAAGCGCATAAACAATTTGTTCGAGGCGCATTTGAAATAGGCTCGGCGCCGGCCGAAAGCGGGCTGGCTATTTTATAGCCTAGTATAATATAGACTCGTCTATTTTATAGCCTGGTATAATATGGCCATGCGCTACCTACGACCCTATATTCTCGAAGACCTGAAAAAGAAGATGATTTTCCTTGGCGGGCCCCGTCAGTGCGGGAAAACCACTCTCGCCATGAGCCTCAATCCGGCGCGGCATTTCAACTGGGATGCCGACGAGGACCGCGCCGCGATCTTAAAAAAAGAATGGACGCGCGACGATGAGCTCATCGTATTCGATGAACTTCATAAGTATCCAAAATGGAATAATTGGATCAAGGGCGTCTATGACACCCAAAAAGAACAACATCAATTTCTCGTAACCGGCAGCGCTCGCCTCGATGTTTATCGGCGTGGCGGCGATTCTCTCCTAGGCCGATACCATTACTGGAGACTTCATCCGTTTACTCTGTCGGAGCTTCCGGCGGGAATGAGTGCTAAGCAAGCTTTCAAGCGTCTATTGGAGGTCGGAGGATTTCCCGAGCCATTTTTGGATGGAGACGCACGGCAGGCGCGCCGCTGGAGACTGGAGCGAATTGACCGGGTGCTCAAAGATGATGTGCGGGATCTGGAAGGCGTGAGAAATATTCAACAGCTCTATTTGTTTGTTGATCAGCTTCGCGCGAGGGTGGGCCAGCTTTGCGTGTTATCCAATATGGCAGCCGACATACAGGTGACTCCCGCTACGGCTGCAAAGTGGCTGGAAGTCCTGGAGCGAATGTACTTGGTCTTTATAGTGAGGCCTTGGACAAAAAATCTGCCGAGAGCGGTGCAGAAGCCGCCCAAAGTGTTTTTCTTCGACAATGCCGATGTATTGGGAGACGAGGGCGCCCGATTTGAGAATTTGGTCGCCACACACCTTTTAAAGACCATCCAATTCTTGCAAGACCGTGATGGTTACCGGTATGAGTTGCGATATATTCGCGATAAAGAGGGAAGGGAAGTGGATTTTGCCGTTGTCCGCGACGGCAAGCTCATTGAGATTGTCGAGGTGAAGTGGTCTGACCGCAACGTATCGAAGTCGCTTGAGTACTACGCCGAAAAACTGCGACCGGCGCGCGCGCGGCAAATTGTCGGCGATCTCAAAAGTCCTTATGACAGTGGACGTATTGAGGTCCGCGGCGCCATCGATGCACTTTCCTCGCTCGAGGATATGCCGAAGTGATTAATTGCCCGAAATTTCCGCGGCGGCGCGCTTCAAGATATCGGCAATGCGCTGTTGCTCGTCGCGCGAGCTGTTGCGCTTGTCGGCGAGAGCCGATCTAAGATCCTGCAGAGCTCGCCTCAGTTCCTTCGAGCCGTGCCGCTCCTGTTCAGCGCCGGGCCCTGCGCCGACGTCTGCAGCGGCCTCCTCGGTATTGAAGGCACGACGCATGCGTTCCATGCGTTCGCCCACCCGGCCGAATTGGGCCATCATCGCGTCAGCGGTGGCGATGTTCTTCTGTAAATGTTCCTTTCCGGTGTCGGTGATGCTGTGCAGCTTGCGGGCGCCTTCAGCGGCTACCGTGGCGTGACCGATTTCCTCGAGGTAGGTCAGTGCGGGATAGACCATACCGGGGCTCGGCACGTAGAAACCCTTCGAGCGCTCCTCCAACTCTTTGATGATCTCGTAGCCGTAACGGGGCTTTTCGTCGAGCAGCTTCAGTATCAACAGCTGCAAATCGCCGGAGGCGAGTTTCCGGCCCATGCCGAATCCGCGGCCGCCCATGCCGCCTTCCATGAACCTTGCTCCGAAATGGCCGAATCCGTGGTGGCCGCGATGGCGTCCAATGCAATGATAAGGGTATTGGTACATGATATGCATCTCTCGATATGTTTTAAGACATATCTTACGATATATATATCTCAAGATAGAGTCAAGCCCCAAGACACCCTGATGACTTGCGCCCGGGCGCCAGGAAATTCGCTCCGACTTAACATTGACACTGGGTGTCGCGCACCGCAAAATACGCGGCTCATTTTAGGGAGGGGTACCCAAGCGGCCAACGGGGGCAGACTGTAAATCTGCTGGCTTATGCCTTCGTAGGTTCGAATCCTACCCCCTCCACCAGCGAAGGATGTGGGGTTGTGCCATTGGCTTCTACGGAGTGCGGGTGTAGTTCAATGGTAGAACGTCAGCCTTCCAAGCTGATCACGTGGGTTCGATTCCCATCACCCGCTCCAAATGGATGCGGCCCACGTAGCTCAGTTGGTAGAGCACGTCCTTGGT
>Ga0210406_10001519_pt1 | contig 28089 bp, 25 predicted proteins | sample IncBWC30MmetaG_FD_155454 | JGI IMG/M metagenome (GOLD analysis project Ga0210406, IMG submission 155454) | Forest soil microbial communities from Barre Woods Harvard Forest LTER site, Petersham, Massachusetts, United States - Inc-BW-C-30-M | ecosystem: Environmental > Terrestrial > Soil >... | reverse complement strand
GGATCGCCATCATGTTCACAGACCTCAAGGGCTCGACCGAACTCTACGACGCGCTCGGCGACGCCCCCGCTTACAACCTCGTTCGCGACCATTTTTCTTTTCTGTCGGAGCGGGTGCAGCGCAATCACGGCTTCGTCGTCAAGACGGTGGGCGATGCGGTCATGGCCGCCTTCTCCCGCCCCGATCATGGCGTTCGCGCGGCGCTCGCGATCCAGGACGATGTCGCAAGCTTCAACGCCGCCCGTGGCGAAGGCGCGACCCCCATCGTGTTGAAGCTCGGCCTTCATGCCGGACCGTGCATCGCAGTCACGACGGGGGATGTGCTCGACTATTTCGGCGCCACCGTGAATGTCGCGGCGCGTCTCGAAAACCAGTGCCGCGGCGGCGAGGTGATCCTGTCGGAGGCCGTGGCGGGAGACGCCGAAACCGCGGCGGCGCTGGCGGATCGGACGCAGACCGAAGAAACGGCGATGCTGCGTGGCGTCAGCGCGCCGGTCCGGTTTGTTCGGATCGCAGGCCGTCGCTAAGTGGGCGAGATGCAGCCACCGCGTGAGTGGGGCGGCGGAGGCGCGGCCGGCGTCCGGGCCCCTCCAGAGCTGGCAGCTGGCCTATCTTTCCGGGATTATCCTGTGCTAGCCATGCCGTAATCGTTGTTATGAAAGGCAAGGCTCATCCCGTCCTGGACTTCGTGCTGACGCCGCACGCGATCTTGGAGCTTCGACGGCGCGACCTCAACGAGGCGATGGTCCGCCAGGTTCTTGCCTATCCCGAGCAACGCCTTGTTGTGCGGCCCGGTCGCGAGGTCGTGCACTCGAGGCTTGAGTTTGGGGGGAGGCGCTACCTGTTTCGTGTGTTTGTTGATGTGGATCGGAGTCCGGCCGAGGTCGTTACCGCCCACCGTACCAGCAAGATCGAGAAGTATTGGAGAAGGCAATCATGAAGATCGCCTACGATCGGCGGACAGATTCACTCAGCGTGGTTCTGAAGGAGGGCGTCACGGTGGCCGAGAGCGACGAGGACAAGCCCGGCGTCATTCTCGACTACGACGAGCATGGCGACCTCATCGCCTTTGAGATTCTCGATGCCTCGCGACGGGTTACTGACGCGCGCAAGATCGAGTACGAAACCACGTGAATCGCGACCCGACCGGGCTCCCTCTCGGACGCCCTTAGCGCGCGGGCGCCACCGCTTCAAGCGGCGGCGTGACGGCACGCGGCGCTTCCGTTTCCGCCTTCCCTTCCTGCGCCCAGCGTCGCGCAAGCACGGCGCAGACCATGAGCTGCATCTGGTGGAAGAGCATGGTCGGCAGGAGGATCATGCCGAGGTCCGGGCCGGGGAAGAGCACGCCCGCCATGGGCACGCCGGCCGCAAGGCTCTTCTTCGATCCGCAGAAGACGATGGCGATCGTGTCCTCCCGGTTGAAGCCCAAGGTCTTGGCGGCGAAGTAGGTGGCGTAGAGCATGAAGGCCAGAACCAGGGCCTCGATGACGATCATGACGGCAAAGCCGCTCAGCGGCAGCGCGCGCCACAGCCCGGCGCTGACCGCGTGGCCGAAGGCTCCATAGACCACGAGCAGGATCGAGCCCCGATCGGTCGCGGAAAGAATCGCCTTGTGGCGCAGGACGAAGCCGCCGATCCACGGTCGCAACAATTGGCCGGCGACAAGCGGCGCAATCAGGAGGAGGGCGATCTCGCGGATCGCGTCGCCGGTCGGCGCGCCGCCACGCGCTGAGGCGAACATGGCGACAAGCAGCGGCGTCGCCACGGCGCCGATCAGGCTGGACAAAGTCGCCGAGCACATTGCTGCAGGAACATTGCCGCCGGCGATCGAGGTGAAGGCGAGCGAGGATTGGATCGTCGAAGGCAGGAGGCAGAGATAAAGCATGCCCAAAGCGAGCGGGCCGGGCACGAGCCATTGCGGCAGACAATGGAAGAGGAGGAGGCCGACGAGCGGGAACATGACGAAGGTGGACGCCAGCACCAGGGCGTGGAGGCGCCAATGCGCGATGCCCGCGATCACATTCGCGGTCGCGAGACGGGCGCCATAGAGAAAAAACATGAAGGCGATCGCGACATCGGTCGCGATCTTGACCGGCGTCTCTAGCGCAGCCGTTGGCGGGGCGAAGCTCGCCAGCACGACCGTAGCGACCAGGAGCATGGTGAATGTGTCGGGGGCGAAGCGAGAGAGAGTCTGGCGCATGATGGCGGAATATGCCGCGGCTCGCGCTCATTCGGAATGACGTTCTCCGTAGTTTCAGTTATCATGCACCGTGATGACAGAGACCTACGACCCCGATCTGCTCGTGACCTTCCTGGCTGTCGCCGAGACCGGATCGTTCTCGGAAGCCGCGCGGCGGCGCGGCCTGCGCCAGTCGACGGTGAGCCAGCAGGTGCGCCGGCTCGAAGCGGAGACGCGCCGGCGTCTGTTCGATCGCGACACGCACAAAGTCTCGCTGACCGTCGACGGTCAGGCTTTGACCGTGCTCGCCGGCGAGATTCTCGCCGCTTATTCGCGGGCCGAGCGCTATTTCTCCAACGCTGAACTCAGGGGCCGGGTCCGCTTCGGCGCCTCGGAGGATTTCGCCCTTTCGAGCCTCCTGCCGCAGGTCCTGCGCGCGTTCTCGTCGAGGCACCCTCAAGTCGACATCGAGATGACGGTCGGGCTCGCCGCCGATCTCTATGCAGGCATGGACGAGGGCGCGCTCGATCTCATTTTCGCCAAGCGACGGGCGGGCGACGGGCGCGGCCACATGGTGTGGCGCGAAGAGATGGTCTGGATCGCTGCGCCGGATTGGCGGCGTGATCGCGAGCGGCCGCTGCCGCTCGTCCTCTATCCGCCGCGCAGCATCACCCGCGAGGCCGTTCTCGCGGCGCTTGAGAAAGCGAACGTGTCCTGGCGCATCGCCTGCACTTGCGGCTCGCTCTCAGGCCTGGTCGGCGCCGTTCTTGGTGGCCTCGGCGTCGGCGCGCAGTCCGCGCGTCTGAGGTCGGAAGGGACGGTCGCCGTCGGCCCCGAGGCCGGGCTGCCGCCCCTCGGCGAGACGGAATTCGTCGTCGTTCCCGCGCTCGGCCGACCGAGCGCGCCGGTGCAGGCGATGGCCGACACGATCCTAGAGTTCGGCCGCGCTTTCCATGCGCAAGCGTCGTAGGGGGCGGGGTCTAAAATTGCACCGCAAGGAGCGGAGTTCGGGCGCTTAACAATCGGCATAGACGGGGGAACAAGACAAACCCCGGAGCCGTCCTTATGTCTATGCCCATGACCGAAACGCGCCAGACCGACACGTCAAGGGCGCCGGCTCGCGACGAAGAGCGCTGGCAGGCGGTCAAGCGCCGCGATCCGGCGTTCGACGGCAAGTTCCTGTTCGCCGTGCGCACGACAGGAATCTATTGCCGTCCGAGCTGCGCCTCCCGGCCCGCCAAACGCAAGAACGTCACATTCTTCGAGACCGGCGCCGAGGCGGAGAAGGCGGGCTACCGCGCCTGCAAACGCTGCCGGCCCGACCAGCTTGGCGCGCCCGATCCGCAAATGCAGGCGGTCAAGCGGGCGTGCGATCGGATCGAAACCGCCGAGGAGGCGCCGAAGCTTGCCGAGCTCGCTGCGAGCGCAGGCTTGAGCCCCTATCATTTCCATCGCGTCTTCAAGGCTCTCACGGGCGTGACCCCGAAAGCCTATGCGGCCGAGACGCGGGCGCGCCGCGCCGCCGACAAGCTGCGCACGGCGGAGACGGTTACGGAAGCGATCTACGACGCAGGGTTCAACTCTTCGAGCCGCTTCTACGAGAACACGGACGCGCGGCTCGGCATGACTCCGGGCGCGGTCCGCCGCGGCGGGGCAGGGGCGGTCATTCGCTTCGCGGTCGGCGAGGCCTCGCTCGGCGCCGTGCTGGTCGCGGCCACCGACAAGGGCGTCTGCGCCATCACGCTCGGCGACGATCCCGAGGCGCTGGTGCGCGACCTGCAAGACCGCTTCCCGAATGCGGATTTCGAAGGCGGCGACGCTGAATTCGAGCGCATGGTCGCGCAAGTCGTCGGCCTGGTCGAGGCGCCGGGTCAGCGCCTCGATCTTCCGCTCGACATTCGCGGCACCGCATTCCAGCAAAAGGTGTGGGCGGCGTTGCAAACCATCCCGCCCGGCAAGACGGCGACCTACACGGAGATCGCCCGCGCCATCGGCCAGCCGACCGCTGTCCGCGCGGTCGCCCAGGCCTGCGGCGCGAACCCACTTGCGATCGCGATCCCCTGCCATCGGGTGGTGCGGTCGGACGGCGATCTCTCCGGCTACCGCTGGGGCGTCGAACGCAAGCGCAAGCTCATTGATCGGGAGGCGGCGTGATGAAGGTCCGCACCCCAACGCCCGCGCCTCTTTTCGATCAGGCCCTCACTGCAAACTCTCTCGCCAAGCAAGCCCTCACCCCTACCCCTCTCCCCAAGGGAGAGGGGGGAAACGGCGCCGCCGCCCACCCCTTCTCCCTTGGGGAGAAGGTGGCCCGCGATAGCGGGCCGGATGAGGGCTCGGCGACAATCGGCGCGCTCGACTGGCCGGCGATCGAATCCGAGCTCGACGCCTACGGCTGCGCGATCGCCCCGAAGCTCGTCTCGCGCGAGACCTGTCGTGAGATCGCGGCGCTCTATCCGGACGACGCGCACTTTCGCTCGCGCATCGTGATGGGGAGCCATGGCTTTGGCCGAGGCGAGTACAAATATTTCGCCAATCCGTTGCCTGAGCCGATCGTCGCGCTTCGCCGCGGTTTCTACCGGCGGCTCGCGCCGATCGCGGATCGGTGGAACGAGGCGATGGGCGTTTCCGTCCGTTATCCTGAGCAGCACGAAGCGTTCCTCACGCGATGCCATCAGGCGGGTCAGAAGCGACCGACGCCGCTCCTGCTGCGCTATGGCCCCGGCGACTACAATTGCCTGCACCAGGACGTGTACGGCGAGCATCTCTTTCCGCTGCAGCTGGCGATCCTGCTCTCCGAGCCCGGGCGCGACTTCACCGGCGGCGAATTCGTGCTGACCGAGCAGCGGCCGCGCATGCAGTCGCGCGCGGAGGTCGCGCCGCTTACGCAGGGCGACAGCGTCATCTTCGCCGTGCGCGAGCGGCCCGTGCAGGGGACGCGCGGGACTTATCGCGTCAATCTGCGCCATGGCGTGAGCCGCATCAAAAGCGGCGAACGGTTCACGCTTGGCGTCATCTTTCACGACGCGGCGTGACGCCCCTTTCCGATTGCTGAGCATCCAGATGCGGTCATTGCTGGAGAGGCAGCAGGGACCCTCATGCGCGGCGAATGTCGGTCAGGGCGAAATTGTCTCCCTTGAACAGGAGCGCTTCGCCCGTCGCTCTGGCGAGCGCGTAGGCAAAACAGTCGCCAAAGTTCAGGCCCGCCTTGTGCCGGCCTTTGCCGAAGTCGAGAAAAGCCTGCCGAGCCAGGTCGCCCTGTTCGATGGTGACGGGCTCCACGACGACGCCCGCGCGTCGGAGGAAGGCGTCGGCCTGGCGCATGCCGTTAGGACCGAGTTGGCTCTCGACCACCATCGAGAGTTCGACGTGGTTCGCCACACTGATCCGGCAGACGTCGGCGGCGTGGATACGTTCAACGAAGTCTCGCGCCTCCGGCTCCCCATAGAGGACGGCGACGAGGGCGGACGTATCGAGGATCATCTCGGCAGGCCATGCTCATCGTACAAGAGGTCGGCATGGTCGATGTGCGGATGTTTGACATGTGACGCTGCTCGCTCGGCGATCGCCAAGAGCTCCTCGACGCTTGCCCGCGCGCTTCGCCGTTCGAGCCGGGACAGCCGCTCCCGCAGGGCCTCGGTGACGACGCGGGTCATCGTCTCGCCGGTGGCGCGCGCGATTTGCTGCGCGAGGCGATGCGCCTCCGGATCCTTGATGTTAAGGCTCATCCCGTCCTTTCTAGCAATTCCACCTCTTGTCTACCATGCTACATCGATTTTCGCCCGTCGTGTCTACGTTGCGGACTGTGATCTTCTCCGCGCGCGAGCGCCCGGTGCGGGGAACGCGCGGGACCTATCGTGTCAATCTGCGCCATGGCGTGAGCCGGACCAAAAGCGGCGAACGGTTCACGCTTGGCGTCATCTTTCACGACGCGGCGTGACGGCTGTCGACTGCGAAAGCAAGGAACGGGGAGACGCGTTGCGGCGCCCCAGGCAAACTTGGATCCGCAAAGCCGCTCAAAAGGAAAACCGCCCATGTCTTTCCAAATCACGGGTCTCGACGCCGCGCCCTTCCGCCGCTTCTACGGACTTTCCGACGAGGAGCTGCAAAGCTTCGGCGTGAAGCGCCTGATTGCCGACACGAGGCCCGGCTTTCCTGATCGCGTCGAGCTCAGGGACGTCGAGCAGGGCGAGGCGTTGTTGCTTCTCAACTACCTCCACCAGCCGGCCGACACGCCCTACAGAGCGAGCCACGCCATTTTCGTGCGCGAATGGGCCGAGACGCCGTATCAAGCCCAGGACGAGACGCCGGAGGTCTTATGGATCCGCCCGATTTCCCTTCGCGCCTTCGACGCCTCGGGCGACATGGTCGACGCCGATCTGACTGGCGGGGGTGACCTCAAGCCCGCGATCGAGCGCCTGTTCGCCAATCCTGACGCCGCCTACATCCATGCGCATTACGCCAAGCGCGGCTGCTATGCGGCGCGGATCGATCGGGCGTGAGACGGCGGCGGCGTTGCGCCTGTGCGCCGCGTGACTTAAAGTCCATGGGACCTAACGACGCTGAGGTCCCATGCCCGCTGCCCGCCAACCCGCCATCTTCGTGCCGCATGGGGGCGGCCCCTGCTTCTGGATCGAGTTTCCGCCGCCCTTCGGCCCGCACGTCTGGGACAACCTGCGCGACTACCTTGCCGGCTTGGTCAAGTCGCTGCCCGAGCGGCCAAAAGCGTTCCTGATCGTCACCGCGCATTGGGAGGCGGACAAGCCAACGGTGAGCGTCAACCCGAAGCCGGGCATGCTCTACGATTATAACGGCTTCCCCCCGCACACTTATAAGCTGAGCTATCCCGCGCCGGGCGACCCTGCGCTCGCCGCTGAGGTCAAGCGACTCATCGAGGCGGCGGGCCTACCGGTCACGACGGACGGCGAGCGCGGCTTCGACCACGGTGTGTTCGTGCCCTTCCTCATTGTCGATCCGAAGGCCGAGATCCCGGTCGTCATGCTGTCCTTGCGCAAGGACCTCGATCCCGCCTTTCACATCAAGCTCGGCAAGGCGCTCGCGCCCCTGCGCGATCAGGGCGTCGCGATCGTCGGCAGCGGCATGAGCTTCCACGACCTCCGGACTTTTCGCGACGGCGACACGAGGGCCTCGGCCGCTTTCGACGCCTGGCTCGACGAGACGGCGAAAGCGCCGGAAGCGGAGCGCGAGGCGCGGCTCACCGCGTGGGACAAGGCGCCGTCGGCGCGCGAGTGCCACCCGCGCGAGGAGCACCTTTTGCCGCTGATGGTCGTGGCCGGCGCCGCCGGCGAAAGCAAGGGAACACGCGACTTCAACGACAAGATCGGCGGCAAGATGATCTCGGCTTTCCGGTTCGGATAGGGCTCTTCCTTCGACAGTACTGCCGAATCTTGAACGGGCGGGTGATGGCGCTGAGCGCCGCGCCCGACGCTTAGACGCTCCGCGTCGCAAGTATGCCTGTGTCGCTTTCTCTGCTCGCCCACGAGGAGGGACCGCCCGCGGTCGAACCGCGCCCGTCGCCATTGCGATCCTAACCGGAACTTCACCGAAAAACTCAGATTTACGGAAGTGAGCTGGAGCACAGCGCACGGGCCAAAATCGCGCTATCGGGAAGGCTGGCGCGGGTTGCGGCTTCCGCTGGCACGCGCCTTGCAACAGTTCGTTAACGAAAATGTGACGATTATATCTATGTGTCACAAATTGTACTTGGGGTGTGAACACCTACCTTAATGAACGCCATGATCCTCTCTCTCAGCCCTGAAGTCCGCGAAGCGGCGCTCGATCTCAAGTCGTTGCGCAGAAAGATAAAAGAGGCCGGCGAGCGGGCCTATCAGTGGTTTCCAGCCGAGGCCAACGCGCGGCAGCGGATGCTCTGCCTAAGCCTTGAGCAGGCGGTCGATCAAGAAGCGCTCAGCAGCCATCAGACACCCCCGCCCAAGCCGGGCGAAGGCTTTCTCAAGCTTGCGCGAAGCTCAAAGGGCTAATTCTTTTCATAGGGCCAGTCGCCGACCAGCCTTCAACGCCGCCGCGGCGCGCTTCTTCAAGCGAGACGCCGTTCATTCCGGCGGCAGGATTGGCGCGGATCGCGGCATCAGATGCAGATCCGTGCCCGTCCACGGATGCTCCAGCGCCACCTCCTCGTTCAGCTCGACGCCGAGCCCCGGCTCCTCCGGCGGGATGACGAAGCCATCTTCCCAGCGGATCGGCTTTTTGAGGATTTGCCCATGGAATCCATCCCAGCGCTCGATGCTCTCGAGGATGAGAAAATTCGGGCTGCAGGTTGCGAGCTGAATGTTGGCCGCGCCGACGATCGGCCCGCAATAGAGATGCGGCGCGATCTGCGCATAGTGAGCTTCCGCCATCCCGGCGATCTTCTTCGCTTCCAGTAAGCCGCCGACGCGCCCCAGATTCATCTGCAGGATCGACGCGGCGCCGGTTTCGAGCACGCGCGCGAATTCGTACTTTGTGGTGAGCCGCTCGCCGGTCGCGATCGGCATGCGGCATTGCGCGGCGACCTTGGCCATCTCCTCCGGCGCCTCGGGCGGGGTCGGCTCCTCGAACCATAGAGGCTCGTAAGCCTCGATGCGCCGCGCAAGACGCAGCGCACCCGAAACGGTGAACTGGCCGTGGGTTCCGAACAGAAGATCGCATTTCGTCCCGACCGCCTCGCGCAGCGTCTTCAAGAAGGCTTCGCAAAGCTCGAGCCGCTCGAGGCTCGGCTGGCGCGGATCGAAGGTCGAGTACGGCCCTGCGGAATCGAACTTCACCGCGGTGAAGCCCTGCGCCATATATTTGAGCGCGCGCTCAGTGGCCGCATGCGGATTCGAATAGACGGGGCTGTCGGAATGAGCGTGCGAGCCGGGCTCGTCCGGATAGAGGTAGGTGTAGCTCCTGAGCCGCTCATGCACCTTGCCGCCGAGCAGGGCATAGACGGGCTTGCCGACGGCCTTGCCGACGATGTCCCACAGCGCCATCTCGAAGCCGGAGAGGACGCCCATGAGCGAAATGTCGGGCCGGCCTGAGTAACCGCGGCCGTAGACGTTGCGCCAGAGCGCCTCGATGCGGAACGGATCTGCGCCCTCGACGTGGCGCTCGAACACGTCCTCGATCATCGCCACAATCGCCTTGGGCGCGAAGCTCGCGGCGTAGACTTCGCCCACGCCCTCGATCCCGCAGGTGGTCTTGAGCTTGAGGAAGAGAAAATACCGGCCGCCGAAGGCGGGCGGGGGATTGCCGACGACGAAGGTCTTGAGTTCGGCGATTTTCATTGGCGTTGAGGCGGCCGGAGTGAGGAACGTGAACCAGCGCTTTGGCGTTCGCGCCTGCTTCTCAATGTGCTAACGCGCTGCACGCCCTCTGTCCAAGCCTCCGCTCATGCGCATCAGGAGCCCATGATGGCCGAAACGATCGCCTTCGTCCTGCGCAACCTGCCGGTTTTTCTGTTCGTTGCGGCGCTGGCGCTTGCGGCGGCGAGCCGATCTGGCGCGCCTGCCGCCGATCGTTTGCTCGCATGGATTCTGCTGTTGCCGATTGGCGTCTCGGGGCTATGGGCGGCGGTGTTTCATCTCTTGTTTCCCGACGTGGCGGCGGCGGACATCGGCTGGGAGCCGAGCCCCTTCCAGTTCGAGGTCGGCATGGCGGATCTCGCGATGGGCGCGACCGCCTGCGTGAGCTTCTGGCGCAGCCTGGACTTCAAGGCCGCGGCCGTGATGGTCAGCGCAATCTTCCTCCTCGGCGACGCGATCGGCCATGTGAGGCAGATGATTGTCGCTGGCAATTTCGCATCCGGCAACGCGGGCGTTCCCTTTTACGCCGACATCGCCTTCCCCGTGCTTGCGATCATTCTCCTGATGATCGTGCGGCGGTCCGAGGCGGCCCCGCGAATCTCCTAAAGGCGCTCAGAACACGATCACGTTGCGCACCGCGGCGCCGGAGCGCGCGGAGGCGAGCGCCTCGTTGATGGACTCCAGCCGATAGCGCCCGCTGATCAACTGGTCGAGCTTGAGGCGCCCCTCGCGATAGAGCTGGACGATCCTGGGCACGTCGATCGCTGGCCGCGCCGAGCCCATCTTCGAGCCGAGAATCCTTTGGCCGTCGGCGGCGAGCCAGCCGGGATCGATCGTCGCCATCACCCCCGAGGGTGGCATGCCGACCAGCACAGTCGCGCCGTTGCGCTTCATCAACGAAACACCCTGTTCGGCCGCGCCTTTGACGCCGACGGTGACGAACACCCAATCCGCTTTGCGTCCCCCGGTCAGCGCCGTCACGCGCTTAGCGACATCTTCGCTTTTGGCGTTGATGGTCTCGGTCGCCCCGAATTCGCGCGCGGCGGCGAGCTTGGCGGCCTCGACGTCGACGGCGATGATCGGGGAAGCGCCGGCGATCCGCGCGCCCTGTATGGAATTGAGGCCGACGCCGCCGCAACCGATGACGACGACGCTGGAGCCCGCTTTCACGCCGGCCGTGTTGACGACCGCGCCCATGCCCGTCAGCACACCGCAGGCGATGAGCGCGGCGCTGTCGAGTGGCATGTCCTCCGGAATCGCGACTGCCTGCGACTGGTCGACGACCATGTGCTCGGCGAAGGCGCCCGTGCGCAGGCCGTGAACGATCGGCTTGCCGGCGCCGTCGTGCAGCGGGGTTGCTCGATCGAGCGGGAACACTTCCTCGCAGAAGACAGGCGCGCCCTCGCTGCAGGCGGGGCAGAAGCCGCAGTTGCGGATGAGCGTCGCGACCACATGGTCGCCGACTTTCAGGCGCGTCACACCGGGGCCGACCGCCTCGACCACGCCCGCCGCCTCGTGGCCGTAGACCGCCGGCAATTCGCCGCCCCAGGCGCCATCGAAGAAAAATATGTCGCTGTGGCAGATCGCGCAGGCGGCCGTCTTAATCAGAACTTCGCCCGGTCCCGGGTCGGCAAGCTCGACCATCTCAATCGTCAACGGCGCGCCATAGGCGCGGCAGACGGCGGCTTTGGTCTTCATGGGCGGTCTCGGCGGAGCGGCTGAATCAGAGGAGGCTAAATCCCGCTTGCTGCGCGAGTTCAAGCGCAGTCTTGAGGGGAGGGGTTATAATTTTGTGGGGCGGCTCGCGCAGCTTGACCCGGGAGCGCGTTCAGAGCTTCGCGGAAACCCCCGGCCCATTGATCGGATGATTGCTTGACGTCGGCTGGTAAAAAATAATCTGGCTTCCCGTTCGCTCGAAGTCGACCGGAATGGCGCGCAGTTTCGGCAGCGAATGGCGTATCGCCTCGTGCCGGTCCTCGGGAGCGAAAAGGGCGAGGAAACCGCCCGCGCCGGCGCCCAGAATCTTGCCCCCGATGGCGCCATGCTTTCGCGCCGTGTCGTACCACTCGTCGATGTCGGAGGTTGAAACCCCATGCGCCATATCGCGCTTGAGCATCCAGGACTCATGCAGAATCTGGCCGAACGAATCCAGATTGTCGTTCCGGATTTCGTCCAGGAGCTGATAGCAGAGCGAGACCATCCGCTTCATCGCGGATTTCTTATCAACATTGGTCGCCAGCTCCGCTGACTGATGCTTGAGAATTGTCGAGGCGCCCCTCGTTATCCCCGTGTACAGGACCAGCATCTGTTTTCGGATTCCGGCGATGGTCTCCGGCTTGCAGATGACGGGCGACACGGTCACCGTGTCGTTCGGATTGAATTCGTAGAGATTGAATCCGCCATAGGCGGCGGCATACTGATCCTGCTTGCCGATGGGTTCGCCGCACACATCGATTTCGACGTGACAGGCCTGTTCCGCCAGCTCCTGGCGCGTGGAATGGCGGCCCAGAAGAGCGTAGAGCGCGTGCAAGAGAGCGACGGTGAAGCTGCTCGATGAACCAAGGCCGGTCCCTCGTGACGGGATATCCGCAACCGTGGTGATTTCGACGCCGCCCGGAACTCCGGCCATGTTCAGCGCCGCGCGCACCAGTTGGTGTTCGATCTCGGAAACCGAGTTCACCTCTTCGACCCGCGAATAGGCCACACGGATTCCGCTATCGAATTTGCGGTTCATGGTGACATAGACATATTTGTCGATCGCCGTGCTGACGACCGCGCCCCCATATTCCCGATAATAGGATGGCAGGTCGCTTCCGCCCCCGACGAAGCTCATCCGCAACGGCGTGCGACTGATGATCATGGAGCCGTTCCCTTCGCGAGGATGGACTCAATTTGACAGGTGTCGAGGTTGATCTGTACGGGCGATCTCGTCGATGGTTCTGGCGCCTGTGCGGCACGCGCGCTGGCAAAGAGACTCTTGGCGCGCGCCGCGGGGACGCCACGTCGTTCGCACAAATGCGTGAAGCGCGCGTGTCGGGCGGCTTCGCTCGAGACAACGTCGATTGCCTGAGCGGTCCGGCCGAGAGAAGCCGCGAGCTCCTCGGCAAAAACGCCTTCCCAGATCAGGACTTCGTCCGACGCGAGTTTAACCTCCAATTGGCCGCCGCGGCCGCCCGGAAGCATGAGTGTAACGGATTGACCTTTCGCGCGCTCCGCCGCCTTCGCGAAGGTCTGTTTGAGACCAGTCATGTCGAAGGACGCCAGCGCATGGCGATCGTCGTCGTCCCGGATCCAGCGATCCGTGTGAATGATCCGAGCGCGGCGTTCCTGCAACCGCAATTCGCGCTCAAGCGCGGCTGCGACCGTCGATTTGCCGGCGCTCGGCAGGCCGGCGATGAACCAATCGTCGCTTGACGCCATTGCGGCGATTTGAGGACCCAGGACCTCCGCGATCGTCGGATAAACATCAAGAATGAAGGTCACTGCCTTCGAAATGTTCGCGACGGTGAATCTTGCTTCGTGAGGATAGCGGCGGTCGAGGCCGCCGTGCCCGGTCTCAACCAGAATGCACGAAACCCCCGCCGTCTCGGCTGCCCCAAGATCCGCCGTCGAGTCGCCGATGTACCAACTGCTTGCCAGGTCGATATTGAGATCTCTTTGCGCATCGAAGATCAGGCCGGGTTCCGGCTTGCGACAATTGCATCTGATCTTGAGCTCTGTGCGTTCGCCCGGAAACCCGCGATCGGGGTGATGTGGGCAAATATAGATTCGGTCGAGATAGGCGTGATCACGGCCGATTTCCGTTTCCAGCCGAGCATGGATGCGGCGCAACTGCGCCTCAGTGACCTCGCCGCGCGCAATAATAGGCTGATTGCTGACGAGGACCGTTCGCCATTCGGCCTCGTTCAGCCGTCTGATCGCGGACCCGGCGAAGGGAAAAACCTCGAGATCTTCGGCCTGGCGAATGAGTCCATGTTCGACATTGAGGGTGCCGTCGCGATCGAGGAAGACAGCTCGCTGAGGCTCGTTGAGGGATGCGCGACGGATCGCGCCGGACGTCAGCGCATTGCGAACCCGTTGCAGCCGCTCAGGGGTGCCTGCGTCCTTGATGTATTCGGGGGAAGCGTAGCCACGCAACGTCGCTCCGGCCGCCAGCATGCGCGGAAAAAGATCCTTCGCGAAATCGAGAGGACCAGCGGCGTCGACCCACGCGCGCAGGCTCTCACGGCGCACGACATAGAGCGCGGCGTTGACGAGGTTGGGCAGCCACGCCTCCGCCGGATGGGGGTAGGCGTGGAAAGCGACAATGCGCCCGGATTCGTCGATTTCGACGAGGTCCGAATCATGCGGATGGTCGTTTGGGTGAAGAAAGAGCGAGACGTCGGCGCCGGGAACTGCGAGATGCCATGTCCAAAACCGCGTAAGATCGACGGAAAGCATCGTGTCGCCGTACATGACCAGAAATTCGGGCTCGAGCTCGTCAAGGGCGGCGAGCACGGCCCCCGCCGTTCCTCGAGGTTCGCCATCGTCAATCAAGCGAACGGAAATTGGCAGGTCGACGCCTACGAGCCACTCGCGAATCGCGTCGGCCCTGTGGTTCACCATCACGACCGCGTCGGTGAAGCCATGCGCGCACAGAAGTTCGAGCTGATGCAAAAGAAGCGGCTTGCCGCACACGTCCACGAGCGGCTTGGGCAGGCCGTTGAGCACAGAGGCGAGCCGCGTGCCCTTTCCTCCGGCGAGAATGACCGCCTGCTTCATGGCGGGTTTTCCTGACCGTTGATTTCACCGATTGCGCGTCGGACGGCCTCGAGGGAACTAAGCTTCGGCGTCCAACCCAGCGCGGAGAGCTTCGCTGTCGAATAGGTGAAGCGGGGTACGTCGCCGACCCACCCCTTGTTGTCCGTCCCAAACTTCAGCTGCGCGCCGGGCGCAACCGCGGCAACGGTTTCGCGGGCAATGTCGCGCACGAAGATGCCAGCATCGGTCGGGCCGATGTTGAAGACGTCAACCTTCTTGGCAGCGTGAGATTGAATGAACACCATGGCCTCGACGAGTTCACTCACGTGCAGATAGGACTTGCGTTGCGAGCCGTCGCCGAGCACGTCGAGATGGTCGGGATCCGAACGCAGGCGGCGGACGAAGTCGAGAATCACGCCATGCGTCGCGGGCGATCCGACCACGTTAGGAAAGCGAAACAGCAGCGCCCGGCCAAGGAACTTCTCCACCGCCGCGGTGATCATTGCTTCAGACGCAAGTTTCATGGCGCCATAGTTCGAAATCGGAAACAGCGGACCGGTGCTCTCGGTCAGTTCCTCATTGCCGAGATCGCCGTAGATCGCCGAGCTTGAGGCGAAGAGCAATTCTCCAATATGCCGCTCCTCCATGATCCGGAGGACGTTGAAGGTGGTCATGAATGTATCGCGCAAATCGACGCCAGGATCCGCGATCCCAGCTGGAATGTCGGAATTGGCGGCTAGGTGCCAGACCTCCGAGATTTGCCCAAGGTCGGCGTGCGAATCGAGACAGGATCGGAAGGCGTCGAGATCGGCAAGATCGACCGCCGAGAACCGGAAGCTGTTCTTCTCAGCGAAGCGCGCGACGTTGGCGCTTGTCCCGCGACAGAGGTTGTCGAGGCAGATGACGGAGTCGCCGCGCGAAAGAATGGAATCCACCAGCGTGTTGGCGATGAAGCCCGCCCCGCCGGTCACCAAAATCGTCATCGCCGCACAATCCGCCCACTGAACGTGGCGCAATCAAAGCCAACGCGCCGCCTCGAACCGACGGGTTTATCGACCAACTGTCAAAACTTCTTCTGGCCCAGCAATTTGGGGTCGGCAAGGTGCCTGTGTCGAACGTACTGGGCGAGCACATGCATCATCGACTGATGGATGTCTTCGACGACTCCGTAATTGTGCGCGTCGACATGAAGATTGATGTCCGCGATTTGTGCCGAAGCGCCGCCCTTGAACCCCGTCATGGCGATTGTTCGCACTCCGTTGGCCTTGGCCCAGGTGATCGCGTTGACGATGTTGCGCGACTCTCCGGACGAACTGATCGTGATGAGCACGTCGCCCGGTCTGGCGAGGGACGACAGCTGGTAGCTGAAAATGTCGTCATAGCCGATGTCGTTGGCGATCGCGGTGATCAATTCGACCGTCGCGGACAGGCTCGAGACTCTCGGCTTTATGGTTGTGTCCGTTCTGACGCCCTTGAGACAGTCGCAGGCCAAGTGATTGGCAATGGCCGCGGACCCGCCATTGCCACAGGAAAAGATCGTGCCATTGCGGGCGACGACATCAATGATCGCGTCGGCTGCAGCCTGCATGCGCTCGCGAGCGACCGCCGCCGCCGCCGCTCGAAAAAGGTCAAAGTAGGCGTCGAGGTAGCCCGCCATGTCCTCGTAAAGTCGTTCCGGAAAAAAAGCCAGGATAAGCCCCCTCGCAAACGCGGCGTCTTGAGATACCTGTACGACGTTGTCGTTTGTTCTAATGATGACTCAGACGCGTTTCTCAACGAAACCGTTGAGATCTCGTTTGCAGTCAAGAAACAGCAGCGGTCTCGGACAAAGCCCGAGCGGGCTGCTCGCTCCGGCCTAATACGCGCTCCAGACCAGCACGATAAGTCTCGGCGATTGTTTTTCGCTTGAACCGGTCCAACCCCCCACGCTCATGAAGAGAGGCGATGGATCGTTTGAACCGCTCCTGGTCGCGCAACAGCCGGTCGACGCCGGCCTCAATGTCGTCGAGGCTCGTCGGATCGCATGCGTAGCCGACTTCGTCATCGGCAAAAAATCCGTCAATGCCCCATCTTTTGGTGTGGAGCAGGGGCAAGCCAGAAAACAGAGCCTCGATAAAGACCATGCCGAAGGTTTCTCGCCGGGTCGGCATCAAGAAAGCCACATAATCGCCGAGGATCGTCGTAAATCCATCGCTCGGCAGCGGTCCTTTCAGCCTGACGTTCTTCGCTTTCGATTGCTCAACAATGTGAGAAACCTTGAACATCGTCTTGGGCGAACCCTTGCCGTAAACGTCGAGCGAGATGTTTGGAATTCGCTGCGACATGTGATCGATGACCGTGACAAGCGCGGCGAGGTTTTTTCGCCGATGAACGTCGAGATTGAAGAGGGTCACAAACCGAGGTTCAGTGATCATCCGTGACGGCGTGAACTGCTCGTTCTGAGTGATTGCCGGCAGGATCATCAATTTCGAATGATCGAGTCCAAACAACTCGTCAAAGCGTTCTTCGACCCAGGGTGTATGAGGGATGATGAGAGCCGCCTCATCGAGAATTGATTTCCAGGTCGCCTTCAAGTCCGGACGATACTGTATGACTCTAAGATCCGTATCGCCCCAGAGGTTGACGATATACGGACGTTTGAGGCTTCGGGCGACTTTCTGACCGACCAAACCCTCAACGGAGAACTTGTGCAAATGGAACGCATCGACCGGAATGCCTCGGCTCTGAATATCTTTAAGAATCCAGTCCGATACGCGGTCTAGGTAGGTGGCGTGGAAAATTCCTTTGGGGGGCGCCCCGTAGGCGATAGCCTTGCGGTCGGGGCCGAAATCGACGGCGACTATGCCTGAGACTAGACTGACGCGATTCAGGGAATACACAATATGACGATATCCCTCGGTGGCCTGGATGAGATTGGCTACCGAATTAGTCTTTAGGGCGTGCGGCTCCATCGAGTCAGGAAAATCAGCACTGATATGGACGATGACTTTACTGCTCATGCCTTAATCTAACCTCTTCATGGTCGGGAGACTAGACCAGAAACAGACCATTCCCTCAGCGGTTTCCTCCAATCTAACCCATCAGGTTGAACCAGTTGAAGTTGGCGATTGTTTGGGATTGCGCCAACATACGCTTCGGGAGAGCCTGAAGTCTGCGAGCCCGATTGGCAGTTCAATCCGCTACGCGAATAACACCCTCGGCACACGGCTGTCAAAGCTCCGTTTAGAACGAAAGCATTACAAAAACGGGGGGCGCCGTCGCAGGCCGTCCGAAGCCGCCGCTGATATCAGCGGTACGGAGGCCGGGAAGTTTCAACGCGTGATTGACGTGGCGACGAGTGGGTTCACGGCTCGAGATCGGCGAGGCAGGCTGATAGGCAAAATCATTACAACAGTGTGGGTTAAATCACACCCAGCGCCAACCGCAGACGCGGCGGCCTCGATTCCACCAGCAACGCCGGACCCGGCGGCGAGGGCGGCGACGCGGGACCGGCCGGACGACCACCGCCTGGGCCTTCATGATCCAGTCGTCGAGGGCGCTCGGTGCGCGGGCGTCGAGCGGCATGGCTTGTACCGTTTCAGAGCATGCGGCCAGACCCGCAGCGGCGACGGCGGTCCCGAACAGAAGCCCGCGCGTCAAGGCGCGGCGGTCAATCTCTTTCACCGAACGGTTCCTCCCTCGAGCGAACCGAGGCCGCCCGACCCCGGATCAACGTCATTTAGGCCAGCGCCAACCGGATCCATGATCACGAGTCCGTCAGGACGGAATTGTGACGGTTTATTCGATTGACTTAATTGTCCGTGCGTAAGAGGATAATATCTGCGGTACTCTGATCCGAAATCTCGGGACGATCAGGGGGAACCTGTGCAAGTAAAACACAAATTTATTTATATTGTTGGCTTGGCCCTAGCGGGCGTTGTCGCAGGCGCAGGCATGGCGCAGGCCCAGGTGACGAATGCCGACGTCGGCGTCAATCCGACATTCGAGCAGACCGGCGCGACCACGGTGAGTTCGACAGGCGGCTTCTTTTCCGCTCGGGCGTTCGTCAACAGCTCAACCGACTTTACGGGTGGGACCCTGACGTATGGGGGTTCGGGATCGCCCCAAACACTGGGTTTCGTTCCGGTCGATACGGCGTGGGAATACGGCTCGCCTCAGGATCCTTCCTTTTCGGATCTGCAAACCCAGTTTCCGACTGGCGCCTACACATTCAACCTGACTGGTGGGGCTTTCGGACCGGCCTCGGTCACGATCAATTATGCCGGGGACGCATATTCGAATACGCCAGAGCTCACGACGGATTCCTTTACTGGGCTCCAGGGCCTGAAGGCGGCCGACCCCTATACCGTGAGTTTCAACAATATGGTCGTCAATTCGAACGCCAACCTAAGCTTCATCTTCTTCTCCGTCGTCAACTCGTCAAATACGCCTGTGTTTACTCAGTCGTTCCTGCCGACGGACACTACGAGCGTGACAATTCCCGGTGGAACGTTGCTGCCCGGGCAGACCTACACCTTCGATCTCAATTTTGACGACCGGATAACGGGCGCGGATCCAAACTCGGGGGTTCCTACAACCCAGTTTTACGACACCCAAACGCTTGGGTCGTTCTCCACCGCCGGCGCGGTTCCCGAGCCTTCCACCTGGGCGATGCTGCTCATGGGCTTCATCGGACTTGGCGGCATGATTCGCCGCCGCGCCGTCCTCGGGGCGCAAGCGGGGTAAGGGGACAGCTTTTTTTAGCGGCGGTTGACCTCGCCGCCATCAGCGGAAAGTGAAGCGGCGCGCCGCGTGCCGACGCGCCGCCGAGATATTTTTCCCTAACCCCCGATACTTTTCCCCAACCCCCTTGCATCGGCGCCGCGAACCCGCTATGGGGCTCTTGGGGTCGACAGCGCGACGACCCCGAATCAAACATGGGCTACCGCCCTGCAAAGATGAAACCGGTGACGGCTGATCGGAGCGGGAGCGGCGGAAAGGCCGGAGGACGGAGAGGGTGAACCTCTGCGTCGATTCCGGCTTTGTCCTGTCCGAGACTGCCGGCGCGTAACCCCTTTGGGGCGCACGCTTAATTCCCAGGGCCCATCCGGGCGGGGAGCCAGCATAGACGGGGAAGACCGAGTTTCTGCATCCGTCCGGCGCTTCCCGGACGGTGAAAGCGGTTCGAACCATCTGTCCGGCGCCGGGCGTTTTCGCCCGCCTCCGGGGACAGGCGCAAGTGGCTGCGGCGTTGAATTCGGGTGACCGAATCGAACGGCGCGGCGTGTGCAAGAGGCGGGTTTTGAGCAATTGAGCCCCGCCGACCGGAGATGAGCACCGTGGATAGAACGGAAAAGAAGGAAGCCGTCGCGGCTCTCCACGACGTTTTTTCAAAAACGTCGGTTGTGGTCGTGGCGCATTATTCCGGCCTCACCGTCGCTCAGATGCAGCGGCTGCGCAAGCAGATGCGGCAGGCGGGCGCCAAGGTTCAGGTCGCCAAGAACAGCCTCGCTCAGATTGCCCTTGAGGGCACGGACGTCGCCTCGATCGGTCCCCTGCTCAAGGGCCCGACCCTGATCGCTCATTCGACCGATCCGGTGGCGGCGGCCAAGGCGGCCGTGGCTTTCGCCAAGGATCACGAGAAGTTCGTGCTCCTGGGCGGCGCCATGGGCAAGACGGCTCTAGACGTCGATGGAGTCAAGGCGCTCGCGACCTTGCCGTCCCTCGACGAGCTGCGGGCGAAACTGCTGGGGCTTCTGGTCGCCCCCGCGACTAAGCTCGCCCAACTCGCCACCGCGCCAGCCGCCAAGCTCGCGCGCGTGGTCGGCGCCTATGCCGCGAAAGACGCAGCCTGAGGCAGGCTCTTCACAATCATTCGAACCGCACTACATAAGGAAAGCGCATCAATGGCCAATCTCGAAAAAATCGTCGACGAACTCTCGAGCCTCACGGTCCTGGAGGCCGCTGAGCTCGCCAAGCTGCTTGAAGGCAAGTGGGGCGTTTCGGCCGCTGCAGCGGTGGCGGTCGCCGCCGCTCCGGCCGCTGGCGCAGCCGCCGCGCCGGTCGAGGAGCAGACCGAATTTTCTGTCATCCTCTCGGCGATCGGCGACAAGAAGATCGAAGTGATCAAGGAAGTGCGCGCCATCACCGCGCTCGGCCTGAAGGAAGCCAAGGACCTGGTCGAAGCCGCGCCGAAGCCGGTCAAAGAAGGCGTCAGCAAGGAAGAGGCCGAGAAGATCAAGGCTGCTTTGGAAAAGGCCGGAGCGAAAGTCGAGCTCAAGTAATGAGCGACCCCGCTGTCGCGGGGCTCGGGTGATTAAAGCGGGACGGTCCCGGCCATCGGCCAGGGGCCGTTCTGGCGTTTTCAAAAATATTTCGGGAGCGAACGTCGTCCGTGGTGGCCAAGAGATTTTAGGGCCGCCACCGGGGAAGGGTTGATGGGAAGGGGGCGTCGGCGACGCCCTGAGAAGACCAGCCGGAGATCCGGCGCGCGCATGGGCGTGCGACGACCGACAACGGCGGCAAGCGAGCTTTAGAGGAGCGACATGGCGCAGACATTCACGGGCCGCAAGCGCGTTCGCAAGGTGTTCGGGCACGTCAAGGAAGTCGGCGAAATGCCGAACCTGATCGAGGTCCAGAAGGCCTCGTATGATCAGTTCCTGCTGATGGACCCGCCGAAGGGCGGGCGTCCAAACGAGGGCCTGCAGGCAGTGTTCAAGTCGGTATTCCCGATCAAGGACTTCGCCGACACCGCTCATCTCGAATTCGTCAAATATGAGTATGAAGCGCCGAAATACGATGTCGACGAGTGCCGCCAGCGCGGCATGACCTTTTCCGCGCCGCTCAAGGTGACGCTGCGCCTCATCGTGTTCGACGTCGATCCTGAGACCCAGGCCAAGTCAGTCAAGGACATCAAGGAGCAGGATGTGTACATGGGCGACATGCCGCTCATGACCACCAACGGCACCTTCATTGTCAATGGCACCGAACGCGTCATCGTCTCGCAGATGCATCGCAGCCCGGGCGTGTTCTTCGATCACGACAAGGGCAAGAGCCATTCTTCGGGCAAGCTTCTGTTTGCCGCTCGCATCATCCCTTATCGCGGCTCGTGGCTCGACATCGAGTTCGACGCCAAGGACGTCGTCTATGCGCGCATCGACCGGCGCCGCAAGATCCCGGTGACCTCGCTGCTTTATGCGCTCGGCCTCGACGGCGAGGAGATTCTGTCGACCTTCTATCGGAAGATCGTTTACAGCCATCTGAAGGACGGCGGCTGGCGGGTGCCTTTCGACGCGGAACGCATGAGGGGCGTCAAGGCCTCCGTCGACCTCGTGGACGCCGATACTGGCAAGGTCGCCATCGAGTCCGGCCGGAAATTGACCGTACGCGCCGCGCGGCAATTGGCCGAGAAGGGCCTCAAGGCGCTGCGTGCGAGCGACGCCGATCTCTATGGCCAGTATATCGCCGAGGACCTCTACAACCCAGCGACCGGTGAGATCTACGCCGAGGCTGGCGAAGAGATCACCGAGAAGTCGCTCGCACTGCTGCTGGAGACTGGCTTCAGCGAGCTGCCGGTGCTCGACATCGACCACATCAACATTGGCGCCTATATCCGCAATACGCTCAAGGTCGACAAGAATTCCTCGCGTGAGGACGCCTTGTTCGACATCTATCGCGTCATGCGCCCAGGCGAGCCGCCGACGATCGACAGCGCCGAGGCGATGTTCCAGTCGCTGTTCTTCGACGGGGAGCGCTACGACCTTTCGGCGGTCGGCCGGGTGAAGATGAACATGCGCCTCGACCTCGACGCGCCAGACACCCAGCGCACCCTGCGCAAGGACGATATCCTGGCGGTGGTCAAGGCGCTGGTGAACCTGCGCGACGGCCGCGGCGAGATCGACGACATCGACCATCTCGGCAACCGCCGCGTGCGCTCGGTCGGCGAATTGATGGAGAACCAATATCGCATTGGCCTCCTGCGCATGGAGCGGGCGATCAAGGAGCGCATGTCGTCGGTGGAGATCGACACGATCATGCCGCAGGACCTCATCAACGCCAAGCCGGCGGCGGCCGCGGTGCGCGAGTTCTTCGGCTCGTCGCAATTGTCGCAGTTCATGGATCAGACCAATCCGCTCTCGGAAATCACCCACAAGCGAAGGCTCTCGGCGCTTGGGCCGGGCGGCCTTACGCGCGAGCGGGCTGGCTTCGAGGTGCGCGACGTGCATCCGACGCACTATGGCCGCATCTGCCCGATCGAGACGCCGGAAGGCCCGAACATCGGGCTCATCAACTCGCTCGCGACCTTCGCGCGGGTCAACAAGTATGGGTTCATCGAATCCCCTTACCGCAGGGTCCGGGACGGCAAGGTGACGGAGGACGTCGCCTATCTGTCGGCGATGGAGGAGCAGAAGTACTCGGTCGCGCAGGCCGATACGCCCATCGACGCGAACGGCATGCTCGTGGGCGATCTCATCGTCTGCCGTCATGCGGGCGACGTGGTGTTCCTGCCCGGCCGAGCGCGTCGATACATGGACGTGTCGCCCAAGCAGCTGGTCTCGGTGGCGGCGGCGCTGATTCCGTTCCTCGAGAACGACGACGCCAACCGCGCGCTGATGGGCTCGAACATGCAGCGCCAAGCGGTGCCGCTGGTGCGCTCGGACGCGCCCTTGGTCGGCACCGGCATGGAAGCGATTGTCGCGCGCGATTCGGGCGCAGCGATCGCGGCGCGCCGGGCCGGAATCATCGACCAGATCGACGCCACCCGCATCGTCGTACGCGCGACCGAGGAGGCCGACGCCGCCAAGCCCGGCGTTGACATCTACCGGCTGATGAAGTTCCAGCGTTCGAACCAGTCGACTTGCATCAACCAGAAGCCGCTCGTGAGGGTGGGAGACCGGGTCGAGAAGGGCGACATCATCGCTGATGGTCCGTCCACGGATCTCGGCGATCTGGCGCTCGGACGCAACGTCCTCGTCGCCTTTATGCCGTGGAACGGTTACAACTTCGAGGATTCGATCCTTCTCTCCGAGCGCATCGTCAAGGACGACGTCTTCACCTCGATCCACATCGAGGAATTCGAAGCGATGGCCCGCGACACCAAGCTGGGTCCTGAGGAGATCACGCGCGACATTCCGAACGTATCGGAAGAGGCGCTGAAGAATCTGGACGAAGCGGGCATCGTCTACATCGGCGCCGAGGTCGTGGCTGGCGACATCCTGGTCGGCAAGATCACGCCCAAGGGCGAAAGCCCGATGACGCCAGAAGAGAAGCTTCTTCGCGCCATCTTCGGCGAGAAGGCCTCCGACGTGCGCGACACGTCGTTGCGCGTTCCCCCGGGCGTGCAGGGCACGATCGTCGAGGTGCGCGTCTTCAACCGCCACGGGGTCGATAAGGACGAGCGCGCGCAAGCGATCGAGCGTGAGGAAATCGAACGCCTCGCCAAGGACCGCGATGACGAGCAGGCGATCCTGGATCGCAACGTCTATGCACGTCTGGCCGAGACGCTCGAGGGCAAGCGGGCTCTGTCCGGGCCTAAGGGGTTCAAGAAGGATCAGGTGCTGACGAAGACGCTGCTCGAGGAGCAGCCGCGATCGCAATGGTGGAGCTTCGCGCTCGAGTCCGACCAGACGATGTCGGAGATCGAGGCGATGCGCAAGCAATACGACGAGTCGAAGAAGTCGCTGGAAAGCCGCTTCCTCGACAAGGTCGAGAAGCTGCAGCGCGGCGACGAGCTGCCGCCTGGCGTGATGAAAATGGCCAAGGTCTTCATCGCGGTGAAGCGCAAGATCCAGCCCGGCGACAAGATGGCGGGACGTCATGGCAACAAGGGCGTCGTGTCGCGCATCGTGCCGCAAGAGGACATGCCGTTCCTCGCCGATGGCCAACCGGTCGACATCGTGCTCAATCCGCTCGGCGTGCCGAGCCGCATGAATGTCGGGCAAATCCTCGAGACCCATCTCGGATGGGCCTGCGCCGGTCTCGGCCGGCAAGTGGGCGAGGCCGTGGACGCCTATCTGCGCTCGAACGACGTGAAGCCGCTGCGCGGCAAGCTGAAGGAGATCTACGGCGAGCACGAGACGATCAAGGCGCTCGACGACAAGGGCCTCGCCGAACTTGGCGAGAATCTCCGTCGCGGCGTGCCGATCGCGACGCCGGTGTTCGACGGCGCGCGCGAGAAGGACATCGTCGAGATGCTCGACAAGGCGGGTCTCGATTCATCCGGACAGGTGACGCTTTTCGACGGGCGTACGGGCGATGCCTTCGACCGCAAGGTGACGGTGGGCTACATCTACATGCTGAAGCTCCACCATCTGGTCGACGACAAGATCCACGCGCGCTCGATCGGTCCCTACAGCCTCGTCACCCAGCAGCCGCTGGGCGGCAAAGCGCAGTTCGGCGGCCAGCGCTTCGGCGAAATGGAGGTCTGGGCGCTGGAAGCTTATGGCGCCGCCTACACGCTGCAGGAGATGCTGACCGTCAAGTCGGACGACGTGGCCGGCCGCACCAAGGTGTACGAGGCGATCGTGCGCGGCGACGACACGTTCGAGTCGGGCATCCCGGAGAGCTTCAACGTGCTCGTGAAGGAAATGCGGTCGCTCGGACTGAACGTCGAGCTCGCGTCGATCAAGCGCGCGCCCGAGGAACTGCCGCTGCCGCCCGCGGAGGCCGCTGAGTAACGCGCTTGTCTTTCGCCGCCCTCGAGCGATTCGCGGTCGCGGGCGGCGTCGCGCCTTTGTTTCCATGAATGCGGGATTCGGCGCCTTTAGCGCCGGACTCGCGGGAGACCAGAATGAACCAGGAAATTACCAATCCCTTCGCCCCAGTCGCCGCTCCGCAGGCGTTCGATCAGATCCAGATCGCGATTGCGAGCCCGGAAAAGATTCTGTCGTGGTCGTTCGGCGAGATCAAGAAGCCGGAGACGATCAACTACCGCACGTTCAAGCCTGAGCGTGACGGCCTGTTCTGCGCCCGCATCTTTGGGCCGATCAAGGACTACGAGTGCCTGTGCGGCAAATATAAGCGGATGAAGTACAAGGGTGTCATCTGCGAGAAGTGCGGCGTCGAGGTGACGCTGTCGCGCGTGCGCCGCGAGCGCATGGGCCACATCTCGCTCGCAGCGCCAGTCGCGCACATCTGGTTCTTGAAGTCGCTGCCGTCGCGCATCGGGCTTCTGCTCGACATGACGCTGAAGGACCTCGAGCGCATCCTCTATTTCGAATCCTACATCGTGCTGGACCCCGGCCTGACGCCTCTCAAGGATCGCCAGCTTCTGAACGAGGACGATTTTCTGCGGGCGGTCGACGAGTACGGCCAGGACAGCTTCACCGCGATGATCGGCGCGGAGGCGATCCGCGAGATTCTGAAGGGCATGAACCTGCAGAAGATCGCCGAGGACCTCAAGGTCGAGATCGCGCAATCAAAGAGCGAGCTTAAGCCCAAACGCCTCGCCAAGCGGTTGAAGATCATCGAGGCTTTCATGCACTCGGGCAACAAGCCGGAGTGGATGATCCTGACCGAGGTGCCGGTCATTCCGCCAGACCTGCGGCCGCTCGTGCCGCTCGACGGCGGGCGCTTCGCCACATCCGACCTCAACGATCTTTACCGTCGCGTCATTAACCGCAACAATCGCTTGAAGCGGCTGATGGAGCTGCGCGCGCCCGACATCATCATTCGCAATGAAAAGCGCATGTTGCAGGAGTCGGTGGACGCGCTGTTTGACAACGGGCGGCGCGGGCGCGTCATCACTGGCGCCAACAAGCGGCCGCTGAAGTCGCTCGCCGATATGCTGAAGGGCAAGCAGGGCCGGTTCCGCCAGAACCTGCTTGGCAAGCGCGTCGATTATTCGGGCCGTTCAGTGATCGTGGTCGGCCCCGAGCTCAAGCTGCATCAGTGCGGCCTGCCGAAGAAGATGGCGCTCGAACTCTTCAAGCCGTTCATCTACTCGCGGCTCGACGCCAAAGGTCTGTCCGCAACGGTCAAGCAGGCCAAGAAGCTGGTCGAGAAGGAGAAGCCGGAAGTTTGGGACATCCTCGATGAGGTGATCCGCGAACATCCGGTCATGCTGAATCGCGCGCCGACTCTGCACCGGCTGGGCATTCAGGCCTTCGAGCCGGTGCTGATCGAAGGCAAGGCGATCCAGCTGCACCCGCTCGTCTGCTCGGCGTTCAACGCCGACTTCGACGGCGATCAGATGGCTGTGCACGTGCCGCTCTCGCTCGAAGCGCAGCTCGAGGCGCGGGTGTTGATGATGTCGACCAACAACATCCTGCATCCCGCCAACGGCCAGCCGATCATCGTGCCGAGTCAGGACATCGTGCTCGGTCTCTACTACGTCTCGCTGATGCGCGACGGAGACCCCGGCCAGTACGAGGAAGATCCGAAGACCAAGCGCCCGATACGCGGTGTCTATAGCGACATTGGCGAGATCGAGCACGCGCTCGCCGCCGGGACGGTGACGCTGCACACGAAGGTCAAGGGCCGAGCCTGGACTTACAACGACAAGGGCGAGCGGGTGTCGAAGATCTTCGATACCACGCCCGGGCGGCTGTTCCTTGGCCAGCTCTTGCCTGAGAACGTCAAGATTCCTTTCGACGTCGTCAACAAGCTGATGACGAAGAAGGAAATCTCCAACATGATCGACGTCGTCTACCGCAACTGCGGTCAGAAGGAGACGGTCATTTTCTGCGACCGGATCATGACGCTCGGCTTCCGCGAAGCGTTCAAGGCGGGCATCTCGTTCGGCAAGGACGACATGGTGGTGCCAGACTCCAAGCCGAGGTTCATTTCCGAAACGTCGGCCTTGGCCAAAGAGTATGAGCAGCAATACAACGACGGCCTCATCACCCAGGGCGAGAAGTACAACAAGGTCGTCGACGCCTGGGCGAAATGCTCAGACCGGTTGGCCGAAGAAATGATGGCTGGCATCTCGGCCGTGCGCAAGGACGAGCACGGTCGCGACCGGCCGATCAACTCGATCTACATGATGTCGCATTCTGGCGCGCGCGGTTCGCCGACGCAGATGCGCCAGCTCGCCGCCATGCGCGGTCTGATGGCCAAGCCGTCGGGCGAGATCATCGAGAGCCCGATTATCTCCAACTTCAAGGAGGGCCTGTCGGTTCTCGAGTACTTCAATTCGACCCACGGCGCCCGCAAGGGCCTGGCGGACACTGCGTTGAAGACCGCGAACTCGGGCTATCTCACTCGTCGTCTTGTCGACGTCGCGCAGGATTCGATCATCACCATGCCCGATTGCGGTTCGAAGAACGGCATCAGCATGCGTGCGATCATCGACGCCGGCACGGTGGTGGCGTCGCTTGCGTCGCGCATTCTCGGCCGCACCTCTGCGGACACGCTGCGCGACGCCGACGGCAAAGTGATCATCGAAGCCGGCAACATGTTTGTCGAAGAAGACATGCCGGCGATCACGGCGGCCGGAATCCAGGAGGTGAAGATCCGTTCGGTCTTGACCTGCGAGGCGAAGAACGGCGTCTGCGGCGCATGCTACGGCCGCGATCTGGCGCGCGGCACCCCGGTCAACATGGGAGAGGCGGTCGGCGTCATCGCCGCCCAGTCGATCGGCGAGCCCGGCACTCAGCTGACGATGCGCACCTTCCACATCGGCGGCGCGGCTCAGCTCGCGGATCAGTCGTTCATCGAGTCGAACTTCGATGGCGAAGTGAAGATCCGCAATCGTAGCCTCGCGCGCAACGCAAACGGCGACTTGATGGCGATGGCGCGTAACGTCGCGGTTGTCATCACCGATCGCAGCGGGGCCGAGCGCGCCGTGCACCGCGTCCAATATGGCGCGCGGCTCAAGGTCGACGAGGGCGACAAGATCAAGCGCGGCCAAAGGATCGCCGAATGGGATCCCTTCACCCGGCCGATACTGAC
>Ga0210406_10001518_pt1 | contig 28095 bp, 31 predicted proteins | sample IncBWC30MmetaG_FD_155454 | JGI IMG/M metagenome (GOLD analysis project Ga0210406, IMG submission 155454) | Forest soil microbial communities from Barre Woods Harvard Forest LTER site, Petersham, Massachusetts, United States - Inc-BW-C-30-M | ecosystem: Environmental > Terrestrial > Soil >... | reverse complement strand
GGTCATCGTTCGATAGCGAACAGAATCCGCCATTTGCAGTACTTTCACTGACTCATACTCTCTTTCTGCTGCCCTGTTTCAACTGTCTGAAAAAGATTATTGTCTCGGCCTGCCCGAACGCGTTGTTCACTCATAAGCAATAACGATACCACAGCGATTCGCAGTCACGTCTAGGCGCCGTGAATAGGGGACAGGTCATATTCAAGAGCTATTTTGAAAGCACAATGGATGCTTGTGGTCTCATTCAACAGCTGAACTGTCGCGCGAGCGTGAATAACGTTATAATAATTTCCATTTTTGACAGGCCAACGATTGTAAGCGGCAGGAAGTCGGCGATGGACAAGCTCGTGGACATGGCTGCACGATGAATGCCAACAGTGCGGGCGGGCACCTGCGTTGGTCTATCTGCGCCATGTTGCTCTACGCCACGATTCCTGATCGTCCCGCGACTCATTCCCGTTGAGCATCCCGCTCGAGCTGTTTTGTCTGTGAACGTTAGGACCATAAGAGGATCGAGGCACATGGCTAACCATTTCGATTGGTCGAGTTTATCTTCGCGTTGCCGACATCGGCGGCCCGGGCGTTACATCCTTGGTTTTTGTGCAACCGGTCTATCAGTCATCTTGGGAGTTCTTCCGCCTGCCGTATGGGCGCAGCAGTTGCGGATTAGTAATCCCCTAAACAGCGATCGAACTGAAGAGGTAGTCGAACTTCCGCTGGACCAAATCGCCGGTCACCTCGGTTTCTCCGCGGCGCAATTGCAGCCCCTCATCGCCACTGACGCTGCAGCCCACCAGCGTATTCCGACTCAGCTTTACAGCAGTCGGCATGACGCCGATCCCGATACTCTGCTTCTGCTGGTTAGCTTACCGGCTAAAGGAGTAACGAATGTCGTATTCAATTTAGATCCCACCGCACCGCCGCAGGAACCGCTGGTCTTCGGCCGTGCGATTCCTGAGCGCAAAGACGATTTTGCCTGGGAAAATAAAGTTGTAGCCTATCGAATCTACGGCCCGGCGTTACAGACGACAGGCGAAATTTCCTCTGGAATCGACGTGTGGTCGAAGCGCATTCCAAACTTTGTCGTAGACAGCTTCTACAAACAGGATCACGAAGCTGCTCTCACACATAATTCCAAGCTGTCGTACCACAACGACAACGGAATCGGACTCGATTCCTATGATGTGGGGCCATCCCGCGGCTGCGGAGGCACGGCCGTATGGGCTGAGGGCACAATGAATGTCTCAAAGAATTATACGGTCGCGAGGATCCTGGCCAACGGGCCAATCCGCTTTGAATTCGAAGTCTCCTACGCACCGTGGCAAGCGGGCGGAAGAGCGGTTGCTGAAACCAAGCGGATCACTTTGGATGCGGGTTCCCATATGAACAAGATCGTGTCGACCTACACCTTCAACGGAGACTCGCCCGTCGATCTCGCAGCAGGCATCGCGATTCACGAAGGAGGCAATGTCACGTTGCCGACCGGAAAAAGCATTGCCGGCGTCTGGGACACGCCGCAGAGTCCATCCGCGGGCAGGATTGCGACGGGCATCGTGGCCCTGCCGGCCGAACATGCGACCGTGATGACTGCGGCGAATCATGCCCTGCTGATCTTTAAGCGCCATTCGGTTGAATCCTTCACTTACTTCGCCGGGTCTGGATGGTCAAAAGCCGATATGCCAACTCAGGAAGACTGGAACACCTATCTGGTCCATTTCCAGGAATTGCATGAACACCCAGTTGTCTTTACCTGGCGAAGAAAATGAGTGCTGCGCAGGAAATGGCGATCTTCGAAAATAATTTTTCGAAACGAGGAACGCAAAATGAATCGGAGACAATTCATCGCCGCAGGAGGTGTCGCAGGGTTGGTTGCCGCTCGCGCTGTCGTCTCTACGGCTGCCAGTGCCGGCTCAGCTTCATCGCCGGGGATGATGAAGTTGGGATGCCAGACGGCGCCAACTAACGATGTTCACCTCAGGCACCTTGCCCGTTATGGGGTGCAAAACATCTGTGGGTATCCGGAGATCGAAGGCAACCGTCTTTACGCAACCGTTGATGAGCTCAAGCGCATGATCGACATGGCTGCAAAATACGGCATCAGCGTCGACTGCATCGCGCCGCCATTCCTGTCGTCCAGCTTCATCGACCAGGAAAAGCATCCGGCGATCATGTTGGCTCAGAGTCCGGAGCGCGACCGTGACATCGAGCAGTTGCAGACGCTTATTAGGAACTGCGCGGTGGCTGGCATTCCATCCATCAAATACAACATGAGCATCCTTGGTGTTCTTCGCACCGGTCGCACACCGGGGCGTGGCGATGCTATGAACCACGTATGGAATCTCTCCGAAGCTCATCCGGAAACGCCGCTCACCAGGGCTGGGCGAGTGGACGCCGACGCCTTCTGGGAGCGCATTACGTATTTTCTCGACCGTGTGATTCCTGTGGCCACTGAGTACAAAATTCGAATGGCCTGCCATCCGCAGGATCCGGGCGTGCCGCCGGAAGGGTATCAAGGCGTAACCCGGGTGCTGGGCACTGTCGACGGGCTCAAGAAATTCATCACCATTCAGGAAAGCGTTTACCATGGGCTTAACTTCTGCCAGGGAACCATCTCCGAAGATCTCGACAACCCAGGGGTGGAAATTTTCGATGTGATTCGATATTTCGGCGCTCGCAAGAAAATCTTCAATGTGCACTTCCGCAACATCCGTGGCCACCGAAACAATTTTGTTGAGGTCTTCCCCGACGAAGGAGATATCGACTTCGTCAAAGCGATCAAGGTTTACAAGGAGATTGGTTATTCCTACATGCTTATGCCCGATCATGTGCCGCGGGCCGAGGCCGATCCGGGCTCCCTGCAGTCCTTCGCGTTCTGCTACGGGTATATTCGCGGCCTGATTCAGTCTGTCACCGCTAACACATGAACGCGTACAGGAGCGAAGTCAGACAAACCCGAGTGCGATATCTCATCATCGCTATTCTTTTCGCAGTGAGCTACTTCAGCTATGGCGATCGGGTAGCGCTCTCGCTCGCGGGAGCCGCGATGGGAAAAGCCATCCCCCTTGACCCCGATGAGGATGGGCTATCTCTTCTCCGCATTCAGTTGGACTTATGGTCTGAATCAGCAAAGTCAATCAGCAGAATAAAAACGTGAATCAAACATCTTTTGACCAGCCGCAGCGATCAGAATGGTCTTTAAGTTCTTCCCATTCAAGCAACCATGGAGATCCGACTTATGACGGAGTGGCCAGGAAATTTCCCGCGTAATAAGTTCAAGCAAGCCCTCTCAAGTTTTCAGCGTCAGATTGGGCTGTGGAGCGGACTCTGTAGTCCGATAGGTGCGGAGATCATCGCAGGCGCGGGTTTTGATTGGATTGTCATCGACGGTGAACATGCACCGAACGATATTCCCTCTCTTCTCGCGCAACTTCATGCAATGCGCGGAGGCTCCGCCGAGCCTGTCTTCCGAGTGCCCTGGAACGACCCTGTGATCATCAAGCGCGCGCTCGATGTTGGCGCCCGCTCTCTTCTGGTTCCCTTCGTACAGAACGCCGAAGAGGCACGCAAAGCGGTCGCCGCTGCTCGCTATCCTCCGCTTGGCATACGGGGAGTCGCCGTTGGCCCACGCGCCAATGATTACGGTCGGATTCAGGGATATCATGCGAACGCACACCTTGACACCTGCGTTGTGGTGCAGTTGGAAAGCAAAGCTGCCCTCAAAGAAATCGAAGCAATCGCGGCCGTCGAAGGCGTGGATGCCCTGTTCATCGGCCCCAGCGACCTGGCGGGAGACTTTGGTCATCTTGGCAATCCCAGCCATCCTGAGGTGCGTGCCGCCATCCAAGACGCCGCCAAACGCATCCGGGCAGCAGGAAAATCCGCAGGCTCATTGTCAGGCAGTGTCGACGCAGTCGAAGGTCTTATCTCTCTGGGATTCAACTTCACAGCCGTCGGAAGCGATGTGGGCCTTTTAGCTCGCGCTGCGGAGAATGTAGCTGCGCGGTTTCGTATGATCTGACGAAAGTGCAAAAGCTCCGCACGAAAGCCAGGGAAATCACCCTCTGTAGTTCGCTCACGCTGCATTCGTGCGCGGTAGACCTTACCCAACCCGTCTAGTTCGTGCCTTTGAGCTGCCCCGCGAAAGCAATTTCAGTGAAATTGCCAGTCGCGGAATCGAGCCGCGTCTGGTGACTGGATTCATCTCGACCGATGGGCTCGACCATCTGGACGCCGCGCGCTCCCGGTTCCAGACTAGTACCGACCGCTCCTGCCACCATGTGATCTTCTTTCGCCATCGCTTCCTGCACTTGCATGCCCGCTCCATCGCGGCCCTCGAGTAGGATTCCATGCTTCGCATGATCTCCTACCCTCACCGCCCGCCAAGCGGACATTTCATGTGCTAGCTCAACCGGACATATCATCTGCTACCGACAGACAGACAGACAATTTGATCTTGACAAGGTGTTTAATCAGTAGCAAAATTCGCCTGCTTGACTAGGCCCCGCAGTACTCGACCAGATCTCAGACCCCTCGGCCCAACGAAACTCTCTTCGATTCGTCAGGCCATTTTGTAGGGCCTTCGCTAACCCCAACAAGAACAAAAAGAAGGAGGAAACGATGCGCAGTAAATCGTACATGCTTCCGGCCTCAGTTGCTTTTCTCGTCTTAGGGATCGCCTCCAGTCTGGTAGCTCAGGAGGTTCAGGAGGTTTCCCACCAAGTCAATGTCCAAGCTTCCCACCTTAATGTGCGCAAGACGGGCGAGGCGATGCTTGCCAATTCCAGCCGTTCCAGGGCCGAGGCCTCGGTGTCAAGGGAGCTCACGAGAGTTGGAAATGAGTCGCCGTTCTCCAAGATGCATTCTGAGGCTCACCACTGGGGCAGGGTCATGGCCCAAAAAAAGGCGGGTTTCGCAGCCTTGCAGCCGGCGAGTTTACCTTCAGTCAAGGCCCTGCCGATCATCGGCCCCGATAAGGGCTTCACGGGCTTTGCGGCCCTCACTGGGGCGGAGCAGGCCTCGGCCTCAGGATTCGACCTGGAGCCGCCCGACCAGGGAATGTGTACGGACGGGAATGTGGTGCTGGAGGCGATTAATGTAGCAGCGTCCGTCTACGATGCGACGACCCACAAGGAGCTGGCCGGGCCCGTCTATTTGAACGACTTTTTTGGGGTGCCTGCGACCGACTTCACCAGCGACCCAAGGTGCTACTACGATCCCTCCACGCAACGCTGGTTTGTCACGATGACGGACCTGGGACCGCCCACGGGCGTACCTACGGATCTTTTGCTTGCGGTGAGCCAAAGCAGCGACCCGACGGGCACGTACAGCTTGTATGAAATCGACACGACCGCCGACGGGTTCATCGGCGCGTGCCCGTGTTTCGGCGACCAACCATTAATTGGGTCGGATAACAACGGCTTCTACATCTCCACCAATTCGTTTGGGGCGACGAGCTTTGGGGGAGCGCAAATCTACGCGCTCTCGAAATTCGCACTGGTGCTCGGGATCTCACCGTTCGGGGTGCACATTACCCCGCTGCCTTCGCCAGGGGGAGTCCCCTTCCCCTTCAGCTTGCAACCCTCGATTTCGCCAGACGGCAACGGCGCTTCTGAAAACGGGGGCACGGAGTACTTCGTTAGTACCTACGACGACTTCTCCCTTGCGAACCACAAGGTCTCCGTCTGGGCGATGACAGAGACCGATACCCTCAACGCCGAGGTCGGGATACCCGGCTTCACGACTTTGGCGGTCAACACGGAGAATTATGCGTTACCAGTGGTTGCGTCCCAAAAACCCGGGCCCATTCCGTTGGGCAAGAGCATGGGCCAGCCGGAGGGGACGCTCGATCCCGATGATGAGCGCATGCAACAAGTGGTTTATGCGGACGGCCATCTGTGGTCGTCGGTGGGAACCGCCCTTCAGGTGGGCGCAAATACGCTAGATGGCGCTGCCTATTTCGTCATCCAGCCTTTGTGGCTCAACGGCGTATTGAAGGCGTCGGTGACGCGACAAGGTTATGTGGCCAGCCAGAACGACAACCTACTCTATCCCGCAATCGGCGTCTCTGAAAAGGGGAATGGAGCGATGGTGTTCACGCTGACCGGTCCCGACTACTTCCCCAGTGCAGCCTACATTCCCATCAAGCTTAGCGGCGGAGTTGCGGCGGACATCCGGCTTGCGGCCGCGGGCAGCAATCCTGACGATGGGTTCACCTGCTATCCCTCTGGCGGCGGTCCTCCGGGACGATGGGGTGATTACTCCGCAGCCGTGGCCGTTGGGACCGACACGGTCTGGATCGCAACGGAATATATCTCGAAGAAGAAACGCGACCAATTCACCAATTGGGGCACATTCATCGGCTCGCTACCGCTTCCGTAAGAACGGCCAGCGCTTGAGAAGGGGCGGCGATGGTGGCGTCGCCGCTCCGCTCTCCGCGCTTCCCTTCGGATCGTGTCGCATCAAGCACTTGTTCACTCATCAACCACCAAAAAAGTTCCTCGTGCTTTCATCAAATGGCCTCCTGACGAAAGTTCCAAGCCGGATGACGCCCACAAAGAAGGACACTGGAAGTCGACAAATTGATTCGGTCATCATGCGATCATGTCGGCAGAAATACGGAGTCGATCACAGATAAATCGAGAAAACATCCTGGAAAAATGATAATCGGTACAAGCTTTTCATGCTAAATTAAGTTGATTGTGTGAAGCGCCAGCTTCAATTTCGCTTGTCGTTGCGACTCCGTCGATCCCGACTGAGTTGTTGATCCCTGCTCGTTCTAGGAGCAGCAGAAACGGCTTGTTGTGTCCCCGATGTCCGATCCCGCAAACCTTACTACGCCGATAATATGCACTCCACGCTCTTTCGATCCACGCAACGATACAGCGCAGCCTTTTCAGAGCTCGTATAACCAGAGTTTTTAAGGACTCGCATGGACACACGTGAGACTGCCAAAGTATCAGCAAGTCATCGCAGGACATAGCGAGTGCAGACTGGAATTACGGACTGGCTTTTCAGTAGAACCTTAATCCACCTGCAAACGTCAATGGAAGGACTTACTGAGCACGGACGGCGCTTAAGAACCTGCAAGTACTCCGTAGTTCACGTTAAGTGATTGCAAACTCATTGCACTTTCCCCCCGATCAGAACTGGACCACCGACAAGCCGGGGATGCGACGGAAGTCGCGGAGATTGACATCAGAACCTTGTAGGCAAGCGACAGCGCCGTGACTCCGATCAGCAAGTCTCCGAACGGGAATCACCACGCCACCCGCTCTGCCACTCCCCATCGAGCAGTACTGCGACTCTGCTGAACGATGGGACCGCCCTGCTTGTAGTCCGGTCAACCCTTATGGCCCTGATGGCATTGCACGCGTGAACGATTATGAGCAACGGGACGGCGTATTTGGACGGCACGCCGATCATCACGAACCCTACAAACGACGGATTGCCCGAGGACGGATTCCAAACACAGGGGCCTCAAGGGTGTGAGTTTTCATCCATATGTCTCCCTTCGCACAGTCGAGCCGTCGGGACGCCACTTGGAGCGCACTATCTCCTGAAGCTGTCTGTTTCGTTATTCCAATTGCCAATTGACTAGTTGGACCGTTGGACCGTTGGTCCGGAGGTTAAAGTTCCCGAAGAAAGACGAAGACTTGTCCGGCCAGACAGCAAATGGGACCGGAGAAGAAAATTGCACCCGTTAGCGTGCAAATCAACCAATCGCAAGCGGTCCTCGCGCAGCCGAATCCGACCCGAGTTATCGCCGCTGTTCGGCGGTCACACTTTTTGGGCGGCTCCCCATGATTGTTATGTTACACGGGATGTTGGCGCAGGAAATCCGAGAAAACGTCGCAACTGGTGCGCCTAGGAAGGCGCTGGACCCTGCTTTTCACGCTCTTTCTGAGCGGACTTCAGGTCCCTTTCGATTTTGTCCTCGTCGCCCAACATGACCTTATATTGGAAGTCCCTTCGCTTCTCCATACCTATGAACGAATGCCAAGGTTGAATGCTGAGAGTTCGTTGACGAGCCTTTAGCGCTTGATAGATCTCCAACTCGGCCCAATAGAGTTGATCGATGAAGCTGCCAAATTGCCGGCCGCTTGCCTCGGCGTATCGCAAGTGTGCTTCTGATCTCTTGTTCGGGTCCTCCAGTCTCGACGAAAGCTCAATGGCAACATCCACGTCCCCCAGTCGCTCGCCGTCCTTCAAATAGCTGCCAAAGACCACAACGCTGCAAACGGAGTAGAGATATTTCGAATTGGAATTGATCTCCCTTACGCGCAACATCAGCCCTTCCAGGCCACCCTGCGCAGTCGTGCGCGATATCCTCTTCGCGGCAGATGACCGCACGAGTTCACGTGCTAGTTCGGCGATTTGATATTGGCGGTCGTTATGCTGCGAAGGCTCAATAGAAACAAAACCCTGGGTCACTAGTTCCTCTAGCACTTGATCACCCTGCGCTTCACTCAGCCGTAATTCCCTGAGCAGCCACTCTTTGTCGAATGAATCGTGATGATGAGCAACTACTCGCCGGAAGAACCGACGCACTTCCAGAATAGGGATCCCGGCAATGGTTCGCCGGCTGTTTATCTGCATCGTCATAACAAGTAGACAACAGTCTCTCTTTAAAATAATTCTTGTCGAGGAGTCAAATTCAGTCTCACTGTTGGCCGTGATCGTGGCGGCCCGCGCTACAGCTTATGTGGCAAGGCTATAACTGCGTAAACACCGGAGCCTCGATCAAACATCCCCGATGAGCGAAGTGTGAATTCTGAATTCTAAAGTCGAATCCTTTTTGCGGTAGCCAAGAATCTGCAAGCAGCCACGTCATTGCTGCAGCGAGGTGGCGCTCTGATTTTAATGCGGCTGTCGCCCTTGAAGAGTAGCCAGGTAAAAAAACAAAAGTGCCCGCTGGCCCTCCCCCGAGAATCCAGCGGGCAATCAATATTTCCGGTCTCGGGGTGGATCAAGAAAACGACCCTGAGCCGAGATCAGCAGCGGATGTTAGTCCCGAAGAAATGGTCTCGCAATAGCCCAAAAAGGCCACTAGAGGGCCCACAGATGATCACGATCTTTGGTTTCTCAAGTAGCCCGCCGGAAAGCTCTGTCGCTATCTTCAGCGTGATTCCGAGCCGAGTGTCGAGCACTGGTGGATCAGACTCCATTCCAGCATGGCCCCCATTTTTTTTCGGATGTATTTGATCTCTCCGCTGAATACTGGGGCGATGCATCGAGAGCAGATGAACTCATTCATCGCAGGAATCTCGCCAGAAAAAGCTCCAGCGTATGGAGGCTTCAGCAACAACGTGTCGTTGCGGTATTCACGATGAATAGTCCGGAGGATGAACGTGAAACCGCGCCGAAGTGGATCGAGGAAAAGAGAGTTGTATCTACCGCGAAATTGAACTGCTGAACGAGCCCAAGAAGGCTCTCTCTGGAACTTGAGGAACAAGAAACACTCCTATGGGAATGAAGTTTCCTGCGCCAGCAGGAAGGCAGGAGCCCAGTTGGCGAATCCATAAACGCGGCATTCGTTACCCGGAGATCTCCTCGAGGGCAGCGCCGTTGGTGCGCGGACCGGCAATGCCCACTACGAGGGCGACGCCGAGCATTGCAGCGGCAATAAAGATAAAAACTGCTGGCACTCCGTGTACCAGCAGCGCTCCGATTATCAGGCTGGAGGCGGCGGCGCTCAAGCGGCTGGCGCTGTATGTAAAACCTACGCCCGTGGCGCGAGCCCGGGTGGGAAAGAGCTCGGCCTGATAAGCGTGGAATACGGACGAGAACCAATAGCTCAAAATTGTCGTCAGCGATCCTATAAGAACAATGGTGATGGGATGCGAGGCAAAGGCGAATGTCAGCCCGGCCGCTGCAATGAGCAGCGAAAGGACGACCAAGGTGTACTTGCGCTCAAACCGCTCCGCAGTGAACACGCCGATTAAGGGACCCATCGGACTCACCAGCGTGATCAGAAACCCGAACTTGAGCGACTGGCCGAGATTCCTGCCCTGCGCCAGCAGGAAGGTAGGAGCCCAGTTGGCGAATCCATAAAAACCAATTGTCTGCAGCAATTGAAACACGATCAACATGAAAGTGCGCCCACGGTAGTGAGGCAGCCACAGTTCACGGAATGGCATTCCGCCAGTAATTTCAACCGCCAGCGGTTGAGGGGCAGGCAAAAGCCTTCCGGTTTCCTGTTCCACCTTTGCCTCAATTACAGCCATGATCGCTTCCGCTTCGGGTTCGCGCCCCCTCGATTCTAGCCAACGGGGCGACTCGGGTATGCTGCGCATAATGAACGGCGCAACCAGTGCGCCACTGCCACCGATCAACATGACCCATCGCCACCCAGGCAAAAGCCAATGCGTCGCTACGAGCAGTCTCGACAAGAGGGCCACCGCAGGCACGGCGGTAAACGATACGGTCTGGCTGATTGCCACGTAACGGCCGCGAACCCGGCTGGGGACCATTTCTGAAACATAGGTGTCAACGATCACTTGTTGCCCGCCGATGCCGATGCCGGCCAGAAATCTCATCAGCAGCAACACTCCGACGCTGGGTGAAAACGCACCGGCGAGAGAACAGATCGAGTAAACCAGCAGCATAATAATGAAGACATCACGGCGACCAAAGTAATCGCTTCCAACGCCCAGAACGATTGTGCCCACGAACATGCCCAGGAATCCGGCGGCAATGACCTGACTGAATTGTTGAAGTGTGAGGAAATGAATCGCCTGGAGAGCGGGTCCCAGGTAGGCCATCATGAACAAGTCAAAAAATTCAAACCAGGTGCCGACGGAAACAAGACTAACCAGCCGGCGGTGAAAGCCGCAGGTCGGCAGGCGCTCTACGCGAGAGGCGATCGAGGTTTTCACGAAGCTCTTTTAGGCAGTATTGACAAAGTCTCCGCCGCGGCACACCACCGCTTTCCTGACCAGCATCTGGTGCCCTGAGCGGTTGTCGGAGGGCGAGTCACCGGTACATTCGAAGTTCCATGTTGCAACTCACAAATGCTGATGTCGGCTTCGCTTCCGGGGCGAAGAGCGCCAATCTGCACCCCAAAATCGAACATTTTCGCCGCCCTGACGATGACACTCTCGCTCGCATCATCCAACTTCATGCCCACCAGATCCATCCCGAAAACGGAAGGAAGCCAATGACCAGATTTCTCTCAATCTTGCGAATTTCGAACAACAGCTGCCAGTGCTCGCCGGAGCAGATTCTTGTATATTAAAGGCACTCTAACGGCACACTCCGGTCCTGCATGGAGAGCCTTCCCCCTTTTACATCTCCTGCTTGACCGTTGACGTGATACCGAGGGGGTAAGGGGCTGTGCCGACGCGCAAGCCCCTTTTCAAGAACAACACTTTAACCACTTTCATGCCAGGCTTGACATCACGAACAGTCACCGATGCCACCGGCACACCTGCCCTTTGTACTCGACCAATTTCTAGCTCTCTTTTTCACCGTATGAACTGATCGGCCGTCTCCAGCCTCGTCGATCCTTTCTCTTCATTGCACCACCAATGTGTAGCTGGAAATGATGTCGAGATGGTCGTCTCTCCATGCCCCTCCCATTCCTTTCGGATCCCTCTGGTCTGGCACGATGTCATTGTAATCCGTGAACTCGACCAGCGAACACCTGGAAGCTGCCGGTAGTCAGAATAATGAAGATGGCAATCCCACGAGAGTCACCGCCAGCGCCAGTGGCCACCCCGTAATCAGCTGCCAGCCGGGGAGCGGGAACAGACAAAAGTGCAGCGACCTGCCGAAGATTGGATCGACAATTCCGCGGTTGCGCGCGGAGCGTACCAATAGAGCACGAACGTCGGCCATTCCCCGCGACATGGCGGCGGCGGTTGCTGCGGCTATGAGTAGCGTAACGATAACGGCGATAAGACGGAGGATGCGCTCGCTCGGCAACTTCACCGGCTTCCTGGCGATGTAAATGATGCCGCTGCCCAACAAATCGGGTTGGTACCCTCGCCGCAGCGCCAGAAACCATCCGTACAGGATGAAAATGTGGCTGCGAAAGATGCCGCGAAGATCGCCCAGTTGTTACCAGCACTCTCGTTTGTGATTCCAACTACACGGCATTGTGCCGCGTCCGCAATTGGGGTAAGGGCACATCTCATCATCACCGGTTCATGAGGACTCGCAAAGGAAATCGATCAAGTTCCTTCGGTGAAGACAAGATTTGCGTCAATGAGTTCCGTCCCGGTTGTGAGGTTCGAATTGGCACACAACCCAGGGCTCGATCCGGATGTAGTGTGAGCATCCTTCGACGGACGAAAGCCTTTTCTGGAATTGGCCGAGCACGCGCAAGAAGTCGACCTCACGAACTTGCTTACTCCCCCCTTGCGTACTCACACGAGTATGCGGCGCAATCAAGACCTTGTGGTGCCGGACCAGAAATACCAACAACTCGAATTCTTCCTGGATCAGCCGCACTCCTGGTCCCGAAGCGTTGCGTAAACGGCGTCAAGATTAATGCGGAAATCGGCGGCAACGATGTTCTGGTCTCAAGCAATGTTTCTGAACATGTCTGGGACAGGATCAACAACCCCACTCCGCCTCACCCGGCGTGGCGTAATACTTGCAGCCTGGAGTATGCGGCGCTTGTGGCGTGGCTAGTTCGAGCAGCGTCAAACGTGCCGCAGCCACCATTGCCTTGCGTTCGCTCTGGGGAGCGCGATCCCAAGAAGACTCTTCCGCCTTGCCGTGACCGCCACAGTCGTGATCCAAGGCTTCCCGATAATGGTGGAAGAGCTTCGCGAGTTGCTCGGCAGAGACATCCTGAATTGTCAACATAAATTCCTAGCCTTTCAGTGGTTCGGTAAATTGCCCCGATGCCAGATTAGGGTTCGGGTGATCGGTGGTTGCGCCTTCTTTCCGGCCCAGTCTGATCAAGAATCCCAATAGCAACAGAAGCATGGTCTTTCCATTCGCAGGCAGAATCATCTGTTCGTTCCTTCTGCCCTGGATAGATTTGATGATGAAAGGCGTAAAGATTCAATAAACAGTTCGTAGAATGTTCGTAATCAAAGGCATCGACTCATGGCAGTCTGTACAGCCACAACCCTGAGTATTACGAACAATTTATGAACTCTTTATGCAAACTTCATGCCGGTTCGTTTTCAATGGTGTGTGGACGACCGAGACGAACAGCCCGCTAGTTCAGCCGGAGGGCTGCAATGGTTGCGATTACGGTAATGACGGCGGTGCGTACCCTGGGCATAGCGTTTTCCGTCCGATTTTTGGTTGCCTTATGCAAGGAGTACAGACACCATCGGATTTGGATTTGCGACCTCGTACGTATTCGGCCGGGCTCAGACATATGCGTAATTCCCAACGCGCGGGAGCTGGACGTATCGATTTCCCGAACTGCCTGACGTTGACTGCCTTGCGTCCTGCCCGATGCGGTATGAGCGTTAGCGCAGCAAACCGAACAATCAGGCTCGCTTCTGGAGCGGGATTGGGATCAGCGGCCGTGCTGCTGGTAAGCTATTGCTCCTTCCGATTTCACTTTAATCTCCCGACAGCGGGTTTTGTCGATCTGCTGATCGTAGTTGTAACTGCCCTGAACTTCGGCTTCTTTGAGGCTACAGGTTCTTCGCTGGTGGCTGTTGCTTGCCTGGATTATTTCTTCGCTCCGCCAATTTATAGTTTTCATGTCGACGATCCCGAGAACTGGGTAGCCCTGGTTGCTTTCGAAGTAATCGCACTGATTGTGAGTCGCCTATCCAATCAGCTGCGAGATCAGATGCGGCAATCGCTTCTACACCGCCAGAATACAGAGAAACTCTATGAACTGAGTCGTAGCATTTTGGTACTCAATCGGCAGCAGCCAGCTGGGCCCCAGATCGCCTCTCTGATCCAGAAACATATCGGAATCGATGGGGTGGCAATTTTCGATTGCAGTCTTGCGGAAATGTATAGTGCTGGGGCGTGTACAAAAGAAGATGAGGATTTGGCCCGAACTACATATCTTCTGAATGCGAGTCATGACACGCGCGAATCACATAAGTGGCAACGCGTATTACGGTTTGCGTCGAATCCAATCGGCGCTATTGTGATTTCCGGAATCGGTCTGAATTCGCTTGTCGTCGATTCGATCGCGTCGCTCGTGGCTGCTGCTTTTGAGCGCGCTCGTTCACTTGAAAAGGAGAGTCGTGCGGAAACCGCGCGTCAAACCGAGCAATTTCGCACTACAGTTCTCGATGGATTGGCGCACGCTTTCAAAACTCCTCTTACTGTCATTTTAACCTCCACGTCTGGGCTATTCGAAATGAAGAGTCTCAGCCCCTCGCAGTCGCAACTGATCGCCCTGATCGATGAACACGCTACTCAGCTCAACGCGCTCACGTCACACTTACTTCAAATGGCGAAGCTAGAATCGAAAGAAATTTGCTTGCGCCATGAGGAAGTTGTAATTGGGCCGTTCATTAGGCAAGTCGTCGATGATTGTATCGACCAGTGTTGCGGCCATGCAGTTCAGTTGTCGATAGAAGACGAAGATCTGTCGGTTTCTGGAGACCGGCAGTTACTGGCGATCACAATCACCGAACTTCTGGTGAATGCGGCCAAGTATTGCAGTGCCGATTCCCCGATTGCAGTTTCCGCTCGAAATGAGGACGGGCACATTCTCATTTCTATTCATAACAATGGCCCAGCCATCGATTTGGCGGAGCGCGAGCTGATTTTCGATCGCTTTTATCGTAGCCCCACAACAAAACATCGCGCCTCGGGCAGTGGCATTGGTCTTTCAGTCGCAAAGAGAACCGCAGAGGCTCACCAAGGCAGAATGTGGGTAAACAGCTCGCCCGAGATAGGGACGACCTTCGTTTTGTCTCTTCCCGCACTGCTTAGGAGTCAATATGCTGACCTCACAGAGTAGAGTATTGATCGTTGATGACGAGCCTTCAATTCGTAGGGCGCTGCACACCACATTGAGCACTCTGGGTTTTGATATTGAGGAAGCATCGGGCGGAGAACAGGCCATCTCGTTTGTTCGCTCGGAGCGCTACGATGCTGCTGTTCTGGATATCAATATGCCCGGAATGGGCGGTATTGAAGCGTGCCGGACAATGCGCCGGATGGCGCCACACCTTCCGATTTTGATCCTGACAGTACGCGACGACGCCGATGACAAAATCGAAGCATTGGACGCAGGAGCGGATGACTACATCACGAAGCCTTTTCACGTAGGCGAGTTGATGGCCCGTGTACGGGCCGCAGTTCGGCGTTCTCACGCCACGCAGGCCAACAAAGATAGGGCGATTATTGTCGGCGATATCGAACTCGACATCAGCCGTCGGTCAGTTCGAAAACGCGGCGTAACTGTTCATCTCACTCCTAAGGAGTTCGATCTGCTGCACTGCCTGATGTCACAGGCTGGTAAGCCTATTACCCATGCCCGTCTGCTTACGTCTGTGTGGGGCACGGAATATGGAAATGAACTGGAATATACCCGCACATACATGCGTCAGCTTCGAAAAAAACTAGAAGACGACCCCTCTCGGCCTAACTACTTGCTGACCGAATCGTACATTGGGTATCGGTTTAGAGATCCTGCATAAGCTGGAGAGGGAGTAGGCGTTTTGCAGGCGGTCTCGACCTCTGATTCCTGTCGCGAGATCTCTTCTCTTCAGTTTCATCGCATCTAAGCCGTTGCCTCCAGGAATCTTAAACGTGCTTACGATCATTTTACGAACTCCTCATGCCTTCCTCAGCAAGCAAACGATAGATTTTCCTCACCGGCAAGATTCCTGAGAACCACCAAAGACCAGGGATTGTTTCCGGTGGAGGAAGAAAGATGCGGAAGTTTACAGTCGTTGCGATCAGCATATTGGTCAGTCTCGGATCAGCTGCAGCTCAGTCAACATTTGGCAGCATCGTGGGCGTAGTGCATGACAAGACGCAGGCGGTTGTACCAGGCGCTTCGGTCCAAATAAAGGATTTGGAAGATAACAGCATTCATTCAACAGCAGCGGATCAGAACGGATCATTCGAGTTCGTCAATCTGAAGCCCAGCAAGTATGCGGTGAGCGTGCATGCCGACGGTTTTGCTGACTTCCAGGTTCATTCAGCGGAATTGACAGCCCGGCAAGCCTTGCGCGTCGATGTCACACTGAACATCAAGAGTCAGTCCGAGACGATGGAAGTGTCAGATACTGTCGCGACGATCAACACAGAGAATGCCGTAATCGGCGATTCAAAGGACACATCGCAGATCGGACAATTGCCTCTGAACTTCCGCGCAAGCACGACGAGTCCCCTCGCCTCCCTGGCCACCTCAGCGAATGTGCAGCAGGATAACCAGGGAAATATCGCTCTTGCCGGCGCGACGGCAAATATGGTGGGTTATTCCGTCGATGGCATTTCGACGACCAATGTGTTTTCAAGCAATGCGGGAGCGAACCCCTACCCCTCTTCCGAGGGCATATCTGAATTGAAGGTCACAGCTTTCAACAACAGCGCAGAATTCGCACAAGTGGGCGACGTCACTTTTACTACCAAAGGCGGGACCAACCGTCTTCATGGGACCTTGTTCGAATATCTGCAGAATGACGCGCTCGACGCCAAGGTCTTCAATTTCAATGTGAAAGCTCCGAAGCGCTTCAACACCTTTGGCGGCAGCCTTGGCGGGCCGATCACGATTCCGCACATCTACCACGGAAGAGATAAAACATTCTTTTTTATCGATTACGAAGGCAATCGACGAAGAGTCTCACAACCGGAACAATTCCTGGTTCCCACGCTTGCGGAACGGAATGGCAATCTTAGTGATATCGGCGGCCCAGTGATTCCGCAGAGCAGCATCAACCCCAGTGCGACAGCTTTGCTGAACAACTACTATCCACTGCCGAACATAAACTGTATCGCCCAACTGACGCCGAGCTGCAGTTTCAACGATGAAGCTTTGCAGCCCATTCCTTCTAGCACGAACGGATTCGACGGGAGAATCGATCACATTATTAATTCGAAACAGCAAGTGTATGCCAGATTCAATTGGAAGAATGTGACCTCGAGTATTGTGAATCCGCTTCTTCCGAACGATCTGGATCACGAGCATGACCGAAGCTTCTTGGTGTCTCACAACGACAGCATCCGTCCCAACCTGCTCAATGAATTCCGCTTTGGTTTCACGCGTACGCTTTTGGCACCTAATTTCCCAATTCAAGGAGCTGCCGCGATCGCACAACTGGGACTCCAGGATGTGAATGTATCGCATCACCCGTTCGATGGCGGCTTTCCCTCAATCAACTTCTCGCAGGGCACGGGCTTCACGCCTATTGGCAGAGACCACGTGGGAAACACGCTGTCCAGCACAAAGCAAATCACCGATAACCTTACATACATCCGCGGCAAGCACACGTTTCGCACCGGTGCTGACGTGCGCTGGGTGCGCTTTCAAGTCCCCGAGATTGAGACGCCATCCGACGATTACGGGCTGTTCACCTTCAACGGCGGATTCACTGGAAATGCCTTTGGAGACCTCTTGACGGGTGTTCCGAACACCTCGTATTTTGCAGTGACCGGTCCCACAAACAATGCCGGGGGGCCGGAGTTGGGCCTCTATGCCCAAGATGAGTGGCAGGTGAACAGCCGACTCACGTTCAATGCCGGACTGCGCTGGGAATGGCTCCCTCCTTTTGTGGATCAACACGGGATTCAGGCTAATTTCGACCCTGTCAAAAACACGATCATTGTCAACGACGTCCTCTATCGCAGATTGGGTGGCCCGGTGCCCGCATTTCTGCAGTCCTTCAATGCTTGTAATGCAGCACCTCCGGGATTCTCGGCGCCCGCCGACGCAGGATATGTGCCCTCAGCTTCCATGCCTTGTACCGCCGTGGTGTCGAACAGCCAGGAAGGATTGCCCCCAGGTCTTCGGCAAACATACATGCGTAACTTCGATCCGCGTATCAGCCTGGCTTACCGGCCATTCAAAGACAACAAGACAGTATTTCGCGCGGGCTTTGGCATCTTCACAGTGATCAATCTGGGGCAATTGCAGAACAATAACGAGAGCAATCCTCAATCTTCGGTCCACACGTATCAGAACGCTCTGGCCAATGGCGTTCCACTTTTCCAATTCCCCAATACCATCGCGCCTAGCCAACTTGTACAGATCGGCGGTGGGACAATCCAACAGGCCACTGATCCTCACTACCGAGATCCGCAGTCCGCACAGTGGAATGTCACTGTGGAGCGGGAGCTTACGCCTGACACCGCGTTGCGCGTCAGCTACGTTGGCATGAATTCGTACCGGTTGAACGTGTCCGTGAATTGGAACCAGATCGCCCCGAGCGCTCAGCCCTATGTTCCGAGTCCGGTAGTAGACCCGAGGGCACCGTTTCAGAATTGGGGAATTATTTACTCCACCGAGAACCTCGGCAGCGCCAACTATCAGGGGATGGAAGTCGCAGCTACCCACAAAACTTCGAAAGGGCTCTATTTCTCGGCAAACTATGCCTGGACGCATAGCCTGAGCGATGCTCAAGGAGATGCGCCAACTGCCTTTGCGGGCGAGACCAATTACGGACTCGCAGTCGTGAACCGTTTCGCCATTGGCCAGGATCGCGGCAACGTGGAAGGTACGCGGCGTCAGAGGTTCCTCCTGACAGGAACCTATGATCTGCCGTTTGGCAAAGGACGGCGGTGGTCGAGTTCAACAGGCCTTTTGGATCATGTTCTGGGCGGCTGGAGCGCGAACACGATCACCCTGCTGGAGACGGGGCCGTATCTTACTCCGACGATCAATCCGCTCTTCGATCAGACCAACACGGATCCTTTAGGTGCAGGTTCGGTTGTTCGCCCAGACATCGTTGGCAATCCGATTCCCGCACATCGAACGGCTAGCCACTACTTCGATATCAATGCATTTGCACCTACACCCGCTGGAGCAGCACGTATTGGAAATTCGCGCGTGGGCAGTCTGGAGGGCCCAGGAACCGTCGCCGTCAGTGCGGGATTGGCAAAAGCAGTCGCAGTGCGCGAAAACGTGAACCTGCGCTTCGAAGCCACCTTTACGAATCTGTTGAACCACACTAACTATGCTCCCCCGGCGACGAACATTAGTAATCCCTCAACGTTCGGAGTCTTGAACGCCGCGCAGACGGCGGAAAACGCAGGTAATCGTACGGGGCAGTTGGCACTGCGGCTCGATTTCTGATACGTACCGACAACAAGAATGGGATCGTCCTCATTGGGGGTGACGATCCCCATCAACTGCCACTTTCTAATTGAGCAGCGAATCGTCGTTTCTCAGCATGAAATGCTGGCAATCAACACACACCTAATTCCAATGGGCAAACGCTTTGGGGACGATGGGAGGAAGGTTGCAAAATGACCATCACGTTACTCGCAATCGCATTAGTCGCGCTGATCCCGCTGGCACGAAAGCTCGTGCGAGACGGCCTGTCTCGTAGGACGAAACCCACTGACCCAGGCGAGAAAGAATATTGGCGGATGCACGGAGGACAATAGGCCAACTCGGGTGCGTTGTTCCGGACATTGGAAGTGAGAGTTCACTGGAGCCAAACATGCTGAAGGAAAGGAACATGGTATTAGCGGTCTTGGTCGTTGCAGCTTTGTCCGCAAACGGGCAACACCTGGAACTGCCTTGGCTCTGCATCCACTCTGGCTTTGAAATCTGCCCCAAAGGGCAACTTGACGTCAAAGAACTCACGCAATCCAAACTGCGGGCAAGCCACTTTGAAAACGTGGGTAAGTAACGCCAAGGGAATAACCAATAACGGCACCCTAATCGCACCCAAATACCCTGGTGCCCCGACCGGTAAGCCAATGAAGCAATGGAACCAAAATCCCGCTCCCGACGGCCAGAACCCTGCTGGGTGCCGGCAGCGTTCAAGCACAGCCTGGGCTCGTGTGTTCCCCGGGATGAGCTCCGGCGGAACAGGAAGATCCTAGCTCACGAAGGCTCTCATGGCCACCGCGACCAATAGATCACGGCATTGGCAAACTCTGCAGGAATGGCGCGGACCGAGCGTGCTAGCGATCCGGTCGTGAGTGTAACGGCGATGTTGGCCTCTGGCTAGAAGTGGTTTGCATTCGGGCTGGTGACGCAGAAGCACTCAGATTATGATAGGCCCCCGTTGCCCGTACAGCGATGAGATAGAACGACAAGAAGACAATATCAACAATGACCCAAAACAGCGCCATTCCGTTACCGTAACGGTACACGGCATAAAGCAGAGAAGGCATGTGGAGGATGACCCATCCCAGGCACAACACGAGTCCAGCTATCGCGGCTGCCCGTGACATCCTACGGATCCCCCACGCGATCACGGCGAATGCAACGCCGATGGCTAATGAAAGCCAAGGTCGCTTGAATAGCGGTGAGAGCCTGCTGAAGCCCACAAAGTAGACTGCAAAGAAGACGCTAACGCCAACCGCATTTACCACGGCCATCCTGGCACCCTGCGGCCTTCCGGCTTCCGACCGATACCACGCCATGACAATGCTCCCGCGACAGAGGCATTCTATACCTTTGAGAACCTACAAATTTGGTTTTCATATCCTGCGGGGCGTGCACATGCGACGCACCTGAGAAGTTCTTGGGCGCAACGCCGATGATTATGATTGGGGTCAGATTGACCTCGATAGTTTTGCCCAGGACAGACGGTGACCCGTCAAATCTGCGCTGCCAGAACAAGTCGCTGACAACAGAAACAGTGCCAGAACCGGGGTTTTGAGTGTATGGCCTGTTATTAACAGCGCGCAAAAGTGGGAATGCAGCCGTCAATGGAAAGGCTCGAGCCAGCAAGGACTGGCGAGAAAGGCACGCAAGCTTTTTTCCTGGTCTGACTGTAATAATCCGCTCTGCTCTACGTCTTTACTTGCGAAGAGGATCAATAAGGTTGACTGAGCAAGACCCACGTGAATTGTGGTTTCCAACTTTAAGGCTCAAGCGGCTTGAATCCACTTATCAGCGGAGCATTTCATGGTTGCTCGCGGATTTGCCTCTATTTGTTTCCTTGCCGCTTGCGCGTCATTTTCTAATGAGCCGCGGCAGTACCCACCCTCCCCACAAGCACCCATAATTCGAGTGCAATCTTCTCTGGTGCTGGTTGATGTCATCAGCCAGGATCTCAAGAACGGGCTTCCCGTCCGAGACTTCAAGAAGAAAGACTTTCGTGTGTTTGACAACGGGAAAAAGGTCCGGGTTGCCACATTTGACGCCGGGGCGCAGTTCAACACGCGTCCCATTATTGTTTGGCTGGTGGTGCTCTGCAACGAAGCCAGAATCATTGGAGCCTCGGCAGACTTTGTGGGAAAGGAATCGCGCTTTCGGTCTGCACTTGATCAGCTGGAAAACCACGACACGGTGGGGGTCGCTCATTCGTGTGACAATGGCGACACCCAGCTCGATTTGCTGCCCACCGAAGACCGCGACAGTCCCATCCGCGTACTGGCTGAAACACTGAACCCCATCCCATTCCAAGGCGGTTCGGAAGCCACCGACGAAACGTCACCAGCTTAAAGTCGAGTTGACGAACGAAGCCAAAGAGAAACACAAACGGGTTCGCTTGATGTTTCGGCCGGAGTACATTCCCGTTCGTGAAGAGCCGGATTGGGTGCACTGATCTTTACTGATCTTCGTTGGTACTACTCTTAAGCTGCGCTGTTGGCTGTTGACGAAAAATCGCCATATCGAATCCGGCCTGTCATGCTCGCGCTGGTGGGCTCGCCCTTGGGCGCTGGCGGGCGTTGAGAACGTGACAGCTTCTGTTCCTTTCCCACTTGCAGGCGCATCTCCTCCTCCGATGGAGGTTCGTACCCAGCAAGCCTCGACCCATCTAACAAGGATCTTCACCGTTGACTTTCACGGAGTTCTGGCTGGATATTTCGAGACGCTCCGCACGCCGGTTCTTGCAGGGCGCACCTTTGCCGAGGACGACATTGCTCGCAGGCGGAATGTTGCCGTGATCGATCAGCTTCTCGCCAACGAAGCGTTCCCGAACGAATCCGCGGGCGGGAAGCGCATCTTCTTGCCTTTTGGAGAGCCGCCATCGGTCGATGTGATAGGCGTGGTTGGCAATCAGCGAATGGATTCCCCAGCCGAGCCCGGCCGGCGGGAACAGATCTATTTCCCGGACAGCTTCGGAGGAATCGGTATGTCGCGGTACTGGGCCATTCGGACTGCTGGCAACCCCGCTCAGTATGCGGCCGCAATTAGTGCCGCCGTTGCTGAGGTCGACAAACAGTTCGTGATTTCGAAGGTGCAACCTGTGGAAGCTCTGGTTGAGCGAGATCAGGCTGGCACTCGCTTTTTATTTGTGCTCATCGCGGTGTTCGCCGCAATTGCCGTGATGCTGGCAGGAGTTGGGTGTACGGCGTGCTATCTACTGTTGTGCGGCAACGCACTGCAGAGATCGAGCTCCGCATGGCCCTCGGCGCCGCGCCGGCTGAAATATTCAAGGTGGTTCTTGGACACGGACTGCTTCTCAGCGTGTTGGGCGTCATGGCCGGCCTGCTCGTAGCATGGGGAGTCACGCGCATCATAGCCAGCATCCTTGTCGGTGTCAGTGCCACCGACCCATTTACTTTTGTGGCCATGACTGGGCTCTTCCTCGTCATCGCCGCTGTAGCATCGTGGCTGCCCGCCCGCCGTGCCACCAAAGTCGATCCCATGGTGGCACTGCGGTCTGCGGTACGAGTGAAAGGGTTCGAGCTGACTCTACTCGCCTTAAACTCGTCGTTGGTCAATGCGAAGTGGCTGATTACAACAGTCGACCTCAGAAGTCGGCCATACGAGTTATTATCGTGCATCGGTCAGAGTCCGAAGAGCAACGTACTCTGTCCGCAGCGCCTGCATCGGATCAAGCTGCGCTGCCTGCCACGCTCGGACCAGGCACGCAACCACTGCAACCGCGAGCAAGAGCACCGCGGCCCGCACAAAGGCAGCGGGATCAAGAGACATCGTGCCATACTACAGCGAACGAATCAGCCGCGTGGTTGCCGCACTGGTCATCAATCCGAGAACCAACCCGGCCAGTGCCGGACGCAACCCGTCCAGCAACGGTCATCCCGTAGCGGCGAAGAGCATCAGAAGAGCCGGTTGGATGTTCCGGACGCGCGACTCAAGCGGCGGGACGACGTGAGTCCTCCAACCCCGGTTGAAGACGAAAGATTACGAGGTTCTTTCAGGCTGATCTCTTGGCGGGCTGGTAGAACTCGATCACCTTCCCACGTCGTTCCGGGGGTGTCCACTTCACCCGCTTCTGGAATGTGTTCGGTATATAGAACTCGACTACATTAGCCATTGGTTGATCTCCTGCGTTGCCTCTTTCGTTCCCGCTCGGAACAGGTCTGGACGGTAGGCTCCATATCCCTGCCACTCCCATCCGCATTGACAGTGCACCGAATCGCACAATCGCAGTTTTCTTAGGAGTGCCTTGCATATAGCGCATGACCGCATCCACATCGTTTTCTCCAGCAATATTGTGCTGAATACAGCAAGACCGTTTCATTGTGCGGCTGCCATCGCTAACTCGTACCAGAATTCGGCATCTGCAAAACAAAACACCCAGACTCGGATTCGAGTTGTGGGACGCATGTTGATCAGTCCTCCCCAAGTGCTGCTCAACTTGCTCAACTAGAAGACTAACCCCGTCGAGAGCAGGTTTGAATGGCACCGGAGTGCTAGGGTCGGCTGCAACGATCAAGGTCAGAACGGTGCGTTCCGTTGGCACACAAACTCTTGAGAACAGGCTCCGCAGTCCGTTATGAGTGTCAAGGCGATATTTCTCGCCAAATGGCTGTTGGAACTTTGTGTTGTCCTTCGCCCTCCCCCAGTGTGCGGACCTTCTCGCCAAATCAAGTGGTTCGTCGGTTTGCAGGCCGTCAGCTTAGCTTTTCCGTGGTGGCATTGGTCATGGTGCGGAGCTTTGCCCGGTTCGCTTTCAATGCTTGATGTTGTTCTTGGCGTTGGTCAGGGCAGCGCATTATTGGACCGAAACGCATCCTGAGATCGCCTTCCGACCTGTGCAGGAATGTTTGACAAACATTCATCGTCACTCGGGAAGCAAAACCGCGCTGATTCGACTTGAGCGCGAAGGGACAGGGTCCGCATAGAAGGTTGAAGACCAAGGGAATGGAATGTCCCCGGAACGACTCGCTGAAGTTCAGTCCCACGGCACGGGAGTGGGAATCACAGGAATGCGCGAGCGCATCCGCCATTTTTGCGGCGATTTGGTTGTCGAATCCAACGGTTCTGGTACGAGAGTTTGCGCGACTTTTCCATTGAAGCCGCGCCCGTCAAGAGACCCGAGCAAAACGCAGCAAGATGTAGCGTGAAACCTGCTGCCGCCACGACCTAGCACGGGGGAGCTCCGACCCGTCGCTCGATTGCGACCCGCCTTTGCAACCGGCATTGCAGGGCGCGCTACCGGTCCCATACGCCTATATAAGGACGGACGGAAGAAGATCTCCCCCTAGGCAGCTCGATCATAGCGGCGACGCAACCCTTCGACTCGATCGAAGGCAAGAACACGACTAGGGATCGTGCAGCGAGTTCTGCGCCCCGGCGTTCCCTTCCCCGGTCCAAGACGCGTACGGTCCTCAGGAGTACGACACGTATTCGGAGAGCAGACGTTTCAGGCGCCGCTCGTTCAGTGCGATCACATGGTCAAGCAACTCGCGGCGGCAAATCCCCAGCCAGCGTTCGGCGACACCATTCTGCCAAGGGCTCCGTACCGAGGTTTGCAGGCATTCGATTCATGGAGCGGATCGCAACAGGGACCTCAAATCCATGTTTCGCATCATGATCAACGATGGGAAACTCGGGGATGTAGACTGAAGGACAGCTGTACAATCACCGGTACCGATTCTTTGCACGCAGGTCCAAAAGAGAATTGCTTTCCGATCAGTGAGAAAACTGAATGACCAAACACACGGTTCGCATTGTCGTTAAGGGAATTTGTTTTCTTGCATTAGTTGTGCCGCCTGGAGTTGGACTGGCCCAAGAGACGGAGCGGGTTGTGGCTATAAAGCCACCGGGTACGCCCCTGCCGGATGAAGCGCAATCGCGTAATGTCACAAAATTCTCTTTCATTTCCTATGGCGACACGCGAGGACGGAGGGATGGGACCGCAATTCAATACGAACATTCGCTGATCGTCGACTCCATGCTGGGACAGATCAAAAAGCTACACGACACGGAATACCCAGTGCGCTTCATCCTGCAGTCGGGTGACGCGGTGGTGGACGGAAGAAAAGCACAGCAATGGAATGTCAGCTTCGTACCCCTCATCAATCGTTTGACCATGGAAGGCGGGGTTTCGTATTTTCTGGCACCCGGGAACCACGATGTAACCCCCTCGGGCAACGCAGAGGACCCTGAACGAAAGGTCGCACTGCACAATTATCTGGATGCGGTAGCCAGCCTCATTCCGCCGGACGGATCACCACGACGCCTGTCCGGCTATCCCACGTACTCGTTTGGCTACGGGAACACTTTCGTGCTTGGGTTCGACGCCAACATCGCGGGCGATGAAAAACAGTTCCGGTGGGTAAAGGCACAACTGGAAGAGGTCGACCGGAAGCGTTACGTCAATATCATCGTTTTCTGTCATCAGGCGCCGTTTTCCTCCGGCCCGCACGGTGGGCCAACGGTAGAGGAGCCAACAATCGAATTGAGGAATAAGTACATGCCGCTGTTTCGGGCCAGTCACGTGCGGGCGGTTTTTTCCGGGCATGAGCATTTGTTCGAACACTGGGTCGAGCACTACACGGATGCGAGTGGGACCCATCGCATGGACCTGGTGGTCTCAGGGGGTGGTGGGGCGCCAATCTACGCATACACCGGCGAGCCGAAGCTGGACGAGTACTTGAAGGCAAACGAAGCCAGCAAGGTCGAGTTGAAACATCTCGTAAAACCGGGAGTAGAGCGGGGAGCGAATCCGTACCACTACCTGATCGTCCGAGTGGACGGAGAGAAGCTGGACATGCAAGTCATAGCAGTGGACTGGGGCGCCGGATACGAGCCGTATCGCAGCAACAAGGTTTCCTTTGAGGGTCCGTGACGCCTCAGAGGTCAGTGAGGTAGAGTCGAGAACAGGCGCAGTGACGTTTCCCTGGCTATTGGCTGAGCTTTCGCTTCACCGTCAATCCGGTTTGACTTGACTCTGTTTCCTGATTGCCGAGTAGGCCCGGGGAAATCCGCCCCGAGCTGCCCACAGATCCGGACGTGAACCTCGCGATTCATCCGCGGACACTCTCGGACCGCCTTGGCCATCGTCCTCAAGAAAAGAAGATCCCACGGCCGCTTTCAACAGCCTCGATAATGGGAGTTTCGTCGAACACACAGCGACCGGAACTATCGTGTAATTGATTTTTCCCCATGTTGTCTGGAGACGGCTAAAATAGAATCATGACCAGCGATCCTTACGAATCTCCGTCTATTAAAGAAATCTGTGCGAGCGTGAAGCGTCTCGGATATGGAGCCAACCAGAGCATTCGCCTTTACGGCGAGGAATTTGAAGTGATCTCAGATCCCTTTCCTGAGGCGGGCGGCATTGCGGTAAGCGTCAGAACGAGAAAAAGTGACAACATTCGCGTGATACAGCTGCCCGCGACCGTACTTCAAAGTGTTAAGGGGCCATTGCCAACCGCAGCCTGAGAGTCTGGCCTTCACTCAACCCGTAATCGATCCAGTACGAAAAACCTTGATCAAGGCTGGTCAAGGCTGGGCGGCCCATGCTGCAGAAACCCGAATCGGAGTAGCATTGGTACCGCCCCCTTGGCTCTGGCTGCGACTCACTAATCTTCCGCTTGAGGGCTTCTCGGCACGAGCCGATCGTAACGCCGACGACTGCGGGGTCGCGACCCGCGAAACATGAATGCGGAGAAAAGCCCAGGGGTTGAGTTCTTCACGCCTACTGATCTTCCCTTTATCGTGTGTCCTTCTGGCACACGGCTGGCACAGCACAATGTGGGAGACAAGCTGATTCGGTCTGGTCTAACCGAGTAGACGGCTGATCGGCCGTTAGCCGGCCTGAAGGCGTTCTCGATTACAATCGCCACTACATCAATGACTTGCCGACTACCAGCCCGCACGGAAGTGATTCCAACACCCTTCGAGGATTGTTAGAGTTGTATCGATTCGAACGGCGCGCGTGGCACAGCAGCGCCACACCCCGAGAGGACGTCAGTATCCTCGAAAGTTTCGTGCGTTCGTTTGCTGAATGGATAGGTCGACGCAACACCAAGCCTGAGTCTACTCGTAGGCGTTTCAAAGACTAAACGTGTTCTTTAGTCTTGCGTCGGCCTGCCGTTGTGCCTGTGCGTCATGCGCGCACAGTAGCGGCACCGGCTTCCTGGTTCATCAGATCGCTTTCCAGCTTCGCTCGAAGGCCCCTGGTATTGCATATGAATGCGAACAACGGTGACGGTCTCCGCCGGAATCTGACGCGACCCCCGCATCTGGCGCAGCATCGGATCGCGCTTGACCGTGTCGGTCCTCACGGTTGCGCGCTCAACCGTAGATGCAGCCGGCTTGAGGCGTGAAACTCCAACTGAGACTGCGGCCACGCCTAACCGAGATTTCCGCCGCCAGGATAAACAGCTCGCGGCACGTTTCCGGGTCGTGACCTCGGGCCCGGACGAATGTCCATTCGATTGCAGTCTCTTTCTAGTATTAGCTAACTGACGATCCCTACCATCACAGACCTATTTGCTTGCAAAGTCCTAATCCGGCTGTTTCAACTCTCGCGCAAGGCGATGATGGGATTCACTTTCGTCGCGCGGCGTGCTGGGAGATAGCTCGCCAGCGCGGCCACTGCAAGCAAGAGGAGAGGCACGATCAGAAACACAGCCGGATCATGGGGGCGAACACCATAGAGCAGACTTGCCATCATGGACGCAGTGGATGCAGAAAAGGCCACTCCGGCAACGATGCCCATGCCAGCAAGCGCCATCCCCTTGCGTAAGAACATTCTCAGGATGTCTTCTCGTCGCGCCCCCAGGGCCATGCGGATACCGATCTCGCGCGATCTTTGACCGACGATATAAGCCAACAAGCCGTAAATTCCGATGGAGGCCAGAAGCACCGCCAGTCCAGCAAATCCG
>Ga0210406_10001517_pt1 | contig 28097 bp, 17 predicted proteins | sample IncBWC30MmetaG_FD_155454 | JGI IMG/M metagenome (GOLD analysis project Ga0210406, IMG submission 155454) | Forest soil microbial communities from Barre Woods Harvard Forest LTER site, Petersham, Massachusetts, United States - Inc-BW-C-30-M | ecosystem: Environmental > Terrestrial > Soil >... | reverse complement strand
AGCCGCGCTGAAGTTTGCGCCCCAGGACGCCACCCTGCACTACGATTTAGGTTTAGCGCTAAAGATGAAAGACCGCTTGGCGGAGGCGATTGCGGAATTCAGGAAGTCTGAGGAACTGGATCCCAAACTGGCGGATGCGCACTACACCCTGGGGGTGACCCTGTGGCAGCAGGGGGAATTAGCGGCAGCGGCAGAGGAGCTGCACGCGGCGGTCCAGGCGAAATCCGACTATGCGGAGGCTTACTACACGTTGGGTTCGGTACTGAAGCAGAAGGGGGACTTGCAGCCTGCAGCCGATGCCCTGCGGGAAGCGATTCGTTTGCAGCCGGATTTTGCGGGAGCGCACACGAATCTGGGAGCCGTACTGCGGCAACTGGGGGATGCTGACGGGGCCGCTGCCGAGAGCCGCGCGGGCATGGAGCTCTTGAAGGAAAAGTCTAGCGAGCAGGCGGCGGCGTTCGCGACAAACTCCGGGCGCAGGCTTTTGAACGCAGGGGATCTCGATGGGGCGATTTCACAATTCCGCGCGGCGATCCAGGCGTTGCCTGCCTATGCCCCAGCGCACTACCAGCTAGGACTGGCACTTACGAGGAAAGGCGCGGCGGATGAGGCCTCGAGGGAATTTCAAAAGGCGGCCGACCTGGATTCGCATTTGAAAGTGCCGGGCCAGTAGACGGGCGATAGGCCCTGGGCGGTGCTGCGCTAGAACGCAGTTTTGCGAATGGCGACTAGCTCGGTTTCAACCGGCACGCCGCGAGCGACTTTCGCGCGAATGACGGCTTCAAAAGGTTTGAGATCGCCATTTTGCGAAACGGAAAGACGCAGGAGCAGCTCTTCCAAAGAGCTTTGCCTGCAGACATACTCCACGGCGGCTTGCGTGCCGATGGTGGTGTTTCCCGCAAGGATTAACACCGATTGCCCCTGATTCAATCCTTTTACGAGGCCGAGGAGAGCGTAGTCCTCGGTGAGAGGCACTCCAGAGGGAGTTGCGAAGAACTCCTTGCCTTCGTCGGGCTGCGGATGCCTGTTAATAATGGCATGGTCACCTTTCCGGGGGCCGGAGGTAAACTGCTCGAAAACGAATTCCTGGGTGCCGGGGATCTCCAGCAGCGAAAGATTCTCCACGGGCGAACCGATGAAAATCAGATTGTTGTTCTTGGCGTCGTCTAGCGAAAACAGGCTGCCGCGCTTGACGCGGATGCGTCGGTGCAGGAGACCGAAGACGCGATCAAGCTCGTGAACTGCCAAGACCTCACCGACGCCGGTGTAGTGGTCAAGAATGTACGCCCCGGTGTCACGCGTGGCATCGCGGTAACGCATGCCGGTCTCAGGACGGCCGATAAAGGCGGCGTTGCTGAAGACCACCCAAGGCTCTTCCGGCCCGGAAGTAAAACCTTTCCAGAACACGCGAAACGCGGCCGGCACGGGTTCGCCTTCGCTCGCAAGACCGGCAGGACTCGTATTGCGCGTCGCCATGAGCCACACAATCACGAGGATGGCTGCCGCAAGGAAGATAGAGAGGGAAATTACCTCGGTGCCCCATCTGCGCTCGGTGCTCTTTTCGAGAGCATCCTTGCTGGCCACACTGCTCGCGATTCCCTGAGGAGACTTGGCGGCCGAGTGGTTGCGGTGATGAAAAGAAAGCACATAAGTGCCCTTGGGGAGTTCCACCACGACGGAGTCTTCGTGCCCATCTGAACCGTAGTACTCGGTGAGCTTGGACCGCAGGCGTCCGGCCTGCACGCGGACCATGGAGTCGAGTTGCGGATCGAAATCAGCGGACCGCCCGAAAACCTCGGTGGCGATTTGGAATTCCTTGATAGGGGTACCTGGATGATCAACGGCATGCTTGGCCAAATAGCGGAGCAATTTGCAAAGCGACTCCGAGCTATGCAGAGCCTGGCTGCTGACGAGCCGATTGATTTGCTCCAGGAGGTGGTCCCGTTCCATCACAGAAGTCCTTGATACGTCGGAGTAACAGGAGTGTAACAAGTCGCGCATCTCTATGCAAGACGGCGAGTTACTGGATGTAACCGTATCAGACGCATTGAGACTTCTAACAGGAAGCCAAAAAACGAATAGTACGCATCAATATTGCCGCATTATCCGCTTGCATTGGTGCCGACGCGTGGTTTGCGTCTGGGGCGGAAGCGTAGTGGCCTCTTTAGGGCCGGAATCTTTAGTGCGAGGCGCAGGTCGAGGGCGCTTTAAGTGCGTTGTGGGGGTGCCTTTAGCGGTTGAGCCTGGCTCTATGTTTGCGAGTTTCGGTTCAACCTTCCTTCGTAAGTAACATTACAACCAAATCGGAAGTGCAGGAAAGCTTGGCGAGACTGTCGCTGGAGTTGACGAGGACCGGGCTTTTCGACGGTTGGAGTTGGAATGCTCTTGTAAAGATACCGGAAATGGATTGGCTAGGAGGGGTGGGATGGCAAAGCGACTCGTAGTTCTAGTTTTGGCGGTTTTGTTTTGCGCAATTTTGTTGCACGCGCCGAGGGCGTCGGGGCAGGCGGTTTTTGGAAGCATTATCGGGACAGTGACAGACCCACAAGGGAATGCCGTTGTCGGAGCCAAAGTAACCGTCACTTCGAACACCAAGAGCTTTACCTACGATACGACCACGAATGAGAGCGGGAACTATGCTGTTACGCATTTAATTCCGGATACTTACAAGGTCCACATAGAGTCCCCCGGGTTCAAAACGTACGATGTGCCAACCGTTTCCGTTTCCGCAGACACTTCCTCGAGCGTTGATGCTGCGATGCAGGTTGGCGCTGTCACGCAAACCGTCGAGGTCACAGGCGAACTGCCGCAACTCCAGACCGACCGCGCCGACGTCGATGTGCAGTTCAGCCAGAAGTACGTCGAAGATTTGCCAGTCTTGAACCGCAACTTTACCAGTTTCGAATTGCTGTCGCCGGGCACTCAGAAGCTCCCCGGGTTCAACCACGCCGCCACGGAAAACCCGCAGGGCGGCGGTCAGATTGAGGTGAACGGGCAGCACTTCTCGGGGACGAACTTCGAACTCGACGGCACCGACAATCAGGATCCGATCCTTGGCATTATCGTTGTGAACCCGAACCTGGACGCCATCGGAGAGGCCAAGATTGCCCTTCAGGATTACGACGCAGAGTCCGGCAAGGCCACCTCTGGAATCGTCAGAGTGCAAACCAAATCCGGATCGAACGAGTTCCACGGCAGCGGCTTCTACTATTACCGCAACAGCGACCAGCAAGCGCGCGACCCATTCACCAACAAGCCTGGCGTTCCACTTGCCCCCGCGACTTGGAAACAGTTTGGCGGTTCGGTCGGTGGTCCGATCTTTAAAGATAAGCTATTTTTCTTCGGCGACTATCAACAGACCAAGCAGGTTCAGGGCATCACCAACCTGTATTCGATCCCGACGGCGAACGTGCTCAAAAGTTGCAATCCGGCCACCAACGCGCAGAGTTCCACTCCGGGCTTCTGCAACTTTAGCGACTATCTGACCGCGCTCGGATCGACCGCCCAGATCTTCGACCCTACATCCAGCACCTCGGCCGATGGTTCGGGCCGCACGGCGTTTGCGAACAATATGATTCCCATAGCAAACATTAAGCAAAACGTGGGGAACATACTTGCTGCGTTCCCGACGCCGACGGTGGTCTGCGGTGCGGCGGCCACCACTGCTTGCGTCGCGAACAACTTCGTTTCAACCGGTTCTGGCCCCTTTAATCAGTATTCTTTCGACACTCGCATTGACTACAGCGCCCCGCACAACTATCAGGTTTTCGGGCGCTTCAGCCTTGACTACTTCAGCTTGTCCGGCGCGGGCGGCCTGGGGGCTCTGGGCGGCGCAGGTTTTGGGCCGGGAGGTTTGAACGGCAGTTCGGTCGTTCATAACTACAGCTTGGCTACCGGCTTCACGAAAACCTTCGGCACGAAATGGCTCACCGACTTCCGCTTCGGATACTTCAAGTACAACCCGCAAACGGCGTATTCCGACGCGACGCAGTCGCCTATGGATAAATTCGGGATTCCTGGACTCAACTCGGGGCCTGGCATTCAGGGACCGCCGGAAACGGGCGGCCTCTCGGGGTTCATCTTCAGTGGGGCCGGTAGCATCTCTGGCTCCAATGGCTCCAATGGCTTCGGGGATGGCCTGAACGTCGGTCGCTGCAATTGTCCGTTAACCGAAAGCGAACAGCAGTTCCAGTTTGTAAACAACTGGACGCGAAGTCAGGGCAACCACACCATCAAGTTTGGCGCGGATATTCGCTATGCGGAAAACCTCCGCGTTCCCAGCGACGCCAGCCGTACCGGACTCTTGAATTTTGACTCCGGCGCTACTTCCAACGGGGGTACTGGCGGGTTGTCAATTGCCACCTTCGTGCTGGGAGACGTCACTTCCTTTCAGCGCTTTGTGAGCACAAGCTTAAACGCCGCCGAGCGCCAGAAGCGCTGGTTCTTCTACGGTCAGGATTCCTGGCGTATCAGTCCAAAATTCACGATGTCGTACGGACTCCGCTGGGAAATCTACTTCCCTGAAAGCGTCAATGGAAAGAACAACGGTGGTTTCGCCAATCTGGATCAAGGCGTCATTCGCGTTGCTGGTGAGGGCCCCATCGGCTTGAATGGCAACATCAACAACACGCTGAAGGCATTCGCCCCGCGTCTCAGCTTTGCTTACCAGTTTGATCCAAAGACCGTCGTACGCATCGGCTACGGCCGTGGATTCGACATTGGGGTCTTCGGATCTAACTTTGGCCACGTTGTTACGCAGAACTTGCCGGTTCTCGCTCAACAGTCAATACAGGACACAAATTGCTCGCCACAGCAGCAGGCGACTTGTGGCCCGGGGACCACGAACAACAGGTACCCTGTCTTTAGTCTTACCCAAGGGCCACAGGCCTTCTCTTTTGCCAACATTCTCAGTGGGATTTCCTCTGCCGGCACTTTGCCCTTATACGGGCCAGACGGCACGGTGGCACCGAGAATCCGACCGACGGTGCAGCGGCTGCCTACTATTGATCAATGGAACGCCACGCTGCAGCGGCAGCTCACGCCGACGATAAACCTTACGGTCAGCTACGTCGGCAACAAGGGCACTCACGTGTTTGCCGGTCAGGGGCCTTCTTACAACAACAACGAGCCTGCCATCGGAACAGGAACGGACGGTTATCAATGCACGCGTAACCCGGCACCGGCAACGACGTTCGATTGCAAGCAGTCGTTCGCACCCTCGGTGCCGCAATCTTTTCGCCGTAAGTATTTCCTAAACGGCGTTCCAGCGTTCACTTATCCCGGCTCAACGTTCACCGACGCGCAAGGCAACGTGCATCCGACTCCAGCTTGCTGCGCGGTCGATACGGGTTACTTCGGTAACGACGCCGATGACAAATACAACGCGTTGCAAATCAAAGCCGAAAAGCGCACCAGTTACGGATTCCAGTTCCTGGCGCACTACACTTTCTCTCACGCCTTTGACTACGACAGTAACTACTTTGATGTAAACAAGGCAGTTGCTTGGGGACCCAACCCGTACAATCGGAATCAGGTATTTGTGGCCAACGTCATCTACGAATTGCCGGTGGGCAGGGGCAAGAAGTTCATGGGCGACTCTGGCCGCATTACCGATCTCCTCGTCGGAGGATGGCAAATTACCAACACGGTCACCTACGGCACAGGTCTGCCATGGACGGCGAGCCTCGCAAATTGCGGTCAAGTCTCGGATGCCGGACCGTGCCGCCCCAACCTAGTAGGAAACCAGGGACTCCAGACGGGAGTCACCAGAAACGCAAACGGTACGTTCTGGTTCACGCCGATTTCGACACTGAGTCAGAACCTTCCGGAGATCAAAGCCTCTGCCACTGACATAAGCGGAACGAAAGACTCTTGCGGGGCAGCTCGTCCGACCGCCGGCTCGTTCGCTCTGCCTGCCTGCGGCCAAATCGGCAATGCCGGTTTCAATACGTTCCGCGGTCCGCATGCGTTCTACGATGACATGGCGTTGTCGAAGACCTTCAACATTACTGAGCGCTACAAGGCGCAGTTCCGCTTCGACGCTTACAATCTGTTCAACCATCCTGTCCTGGCCCTTCCCAACGGTTGCGTAGACTGCTCAAATGGCGGCCAGATCAGCGACATAGAGGCGGATTCCGCACCGGGGGCCCCGATAGGCATGCGACAGCTGCAGTTCGGCTTCCGATTCACATTCTAACAAAGAGGAAAAAACAACACCCCAAACCGACGGGGAGCCCTCACGGGCTCCCCGTTTTTTGTGTTCTAATTCGTTTCTGTTGTATTGGATCGGACACCATGGCTAAGCTTCATTGGTCTCGCGTCACTCTCGCGGGGAGTTTGCTTGCGTGTTGGCCGATTTATGGCGCTGAAATGCCGCAAGTGGCGCAGTCTGCTTCAGCGGTCGACTCTCCGCACTCTGGGCAGTCTCAGTCGGCCGGAACCGAGTTCGCGGAAGCGAGACGGCTCTTGCAGCAAGGCAAATACGACGAGGCGATCGGCGCCTTGCATCAACTGGAGACGACGCATCCGGGCATCAAGGGCCTTTCCCACGAACTGGCAGCCGCGTACTACAAAAAGGGCGATTACGCGAACGCAATCGCATTCTTGAAAAAAGCGCTGGAAGAGAATCCAGGTGACTTTGAGGCGGAGCAACTGCTGGGCCTTTCGTATTACCTGTCGCAGCGGCCGGCGGAGGCGATTCCAGAGCTCGAAAAGGTGCAGACGTGGTACGCCAGCGCGAATGTTGATGCAGCTTATATCCTTGGGATTTGCTACATCCAGACCAAGGATTACCCCAACGCGCGCAAAGCGTTTGCGAAAATGTTCGATGTGCCTGCGGATTCGGCGGCCAGCTATTTGTTCACCGCGCGCATGCTGCTGCGACAGGATTTTGGGCCGGTGGCCGAGGAGTATGCGCACAAAGCCGTGGCGCTCGACCCAAGGCTACCCTTGGCGCACCAGCTTCTCGGAGAGGTGTACCTCTATCATTCTCAGATAGAGGAGGCCATTGTTGAGTTTCGAAAAGAGCTGGAGATCAATCCCGGCCATGCCGCGGCATACTACAAACTTGCGGATGGCTACTCCCGCCAGCAGAAATACGATGAAGCGGAGCGACTTCTGCAACGATCGATTTGGCTGGATTCCACTTCTACAGGTCCGTACATCCTTCTCGGCAAAGTCTTGCAGAAGAAGGGCGAGACGGAGCTGGCAGTGCGCGCCCTGCAGCGAGCGCTTGCCATGGATCCCAACAATCCCATTCCGCATCACCTTTTGGGACAGGCCTACCGCGATCTGGGCAAAAACGAAGAAGCGGAACAAGAGCTCAAGGTGGCCGGTCAATTGGAGCAAGGCAAAAACGCGAGGCCTTGAAGGGGATGACCTGACCAATGAAGACCTCCTATGCGTTATTTGGCGGGTGCGGGATGTTCGCGGTGTGCGTTTTCCTTACATGTGCCTGTGTGGCGCTCGGGCAAGAAACCTACAACGAGCCGTGGCGGCCGCAATTTCATTTTACTCCGCCGAAAAACTTCATGAATGATCCGAACGGCCTGGTCTACTACGAGGGCGAATACCATCTCTTCTACCAGTACAATCCGCAGGGCGCAGAATGGGGCCACATGAGCTGGGGGCACGCGGTCAGCACAGACATGCTGCATTGGAAAAATCTGCCCGTGGCGATTCCCGAAGTGTCGGGGCAATACATGATTTATTCCGGCAGCGCCATTGTGGACTGGCACAATGCCAGCGGATTGTGCGCGGGCGCGGGCCCGAGCCCGTCCGATCCTTCTTGTTTGATTGCGATCTATACCGCCGCAGGGACCGACTCCCAAAAACAACATCTCGCCTTTAGCAACAACCGGGGCCGCTCGTGGACAAATTATGAAGGCAATCCGATTGCGGATCTGAAACAGCCTGACTTTCGTGACCCTAAAGTATTTTGGCATGACGCACGGAAGAAATGGGTGATGGTGGCGGTCCTCGCGGACGAGAGAAAAGCCGTGTTCTTTGATTCGCAGGATTTGAAGAATTGGGCTCTCCGCGGTTCTTTTGAAGCAGCGGCCCAGGAGAAAGGGCAATGGGAGTGCCCTGATCTTTTCGAATTGGCGGTGGACGGCAATCCCAAGAACAAAAAGTGGGTGCTCGTCGTGAATCGTAACCCTGGCGCTCCGGCAGGCGGCACCGGCACGCGATATTTTCTGGGCAGCTTCGACGGAACGCATTTTGTGGATGAGACTCCGACCGGGCGGGAACTTTGGGCCGACTACGGCAAGGATTTCTACGCGACGAATTCGTTTTCCGATCTTCCCGCGAACGATCGCCGCAGAATATGGATGGGCTGGATCAGCAATTGGCAATACGCGAACCGCGAACCTACAGCGGCCTGGCGCGGGGCCCAGTCGTTGCCGCGCGAGCTGAGCCTGGCGCAATTTCCGGATGGGATCGGGCTGGTGCAAAAGCCCATTGCCGAAACGATCAGGCTGCGCGAACGAAAGCTGCTGGGACTCTCAGGCGCTTCCGTTCTGATGGCGAATCGAGCGGTGCGCACGGCACGTCTCCGCGGAGAAACGCTCGAAATGGAAGCAGAGCTCGCGCCCGGAGACGCAAAGGAGATAGGATTCCGCGTGCGCAAAGGCGGGGCAGAAGAAACAGTCCTGGGAATCGCCCCAACTACCAGGGAAGTGTTCGTGGATCGGACCCGGTCTGGACAAGTTGCTTTTGCGCCAGAATTTTCTGGCCGCCACAAAGCGGTTTTGCGGCAGAGCTCGCGAGTAAAGCTCCATGTCTTTCTGGACCGCTCCAGCTTGGAGGTTTTCGTCAACGATGGCGAGGCGGTCCTGACGGACCGCATCTATCCGTCACCCGGAAGCGACGGAATTGAGTTGTATTCGGATGCCGGGAAGGGCAGAGTGCTTTCGCTCACGGTCTGGAAATTGGGCTCGGTCTGGCACTAGCACCGGGGGGCCCTCGAGTTGGCTGGGACGGATAGGGATGCCCTGGAGCGCTGCGCCAAGTCGCCGTCTTGTCAGGGAAATGCGGCTCGTCCATGAAAAAGTTCACGACCGTCGGATTGGGTGAATTGCTCTGGGATATCTTCCCGGAGGGGCGCCAGCTTGGCGGCGCGCCCGCGAATTTCGCCTATATGACGAGTCTGCTGGGCGATGAGGGTATCGTTGCCAGCCGCGTCGGCAGCGATGATCTCGGCGAAGCAGCCAAACGCCAATTGGAGCGCCTCGGTCTCGGCACTTCCTGCATTCAGCTCGATCCAACCTTTCGCACCGGTGTTGTGCAGGTCGAAGTCGACGCCAAAGGTCAGGCGACGTTTCAAATCGCGGAGCCCGTCGCCTGGGATGCGTTCGAATGGACGCCCGCGTGGCGAGCCTTGGCGCAGAAAGCGGACGCGGTGTGTTTCGGTTCTCTGGCGCAGCGATCGCCGCAGTCCCACCAGACCATCTTCTCTTTCTTGAAAACAATTCGGCTGGAAACCACGCGCGTCTTCGACGTAAATCTCCGGCAGTCCTTTTATTCCGCGCAGGTTCTTGCCGATTCTGCGAAACACGCCGACATTATCAAGTTAAACCACGACGAATTGCCGACGGTCGTCGAGCTGCTGGGATTTCCCTTTCACGACGAAGAATCTGCGGCGCAGTGGCTCCTCGACACATTTCACATCAAGTTGGTCTGCATCACACGAGGCTCGAGAGGAAGTCTGCTGGTCAGCGAGTATGCCAAACACGAGCATCCCGGGATTCGCGTGCAAGTGGCCGACACGGTGGGGTCCGGCGACGCGTTCACAGCGGCGCTCGTTTATCACTATTTGCGTCGCGATTCTCTCGCAACCTTGAACGAGGCGGCAAATCGCATGGGGTCGTGGGTCGCGAGCCAGACAGGAGCTACGCCCGCTCCCGACGAAGCCCGGCTGGAAGCAATCCGCTCGGCGAGCGCATGACGGAAACAAGAGCGATTCACTAGTGCGCTGAGCCGGGCGGCTGATCCTGCTCTCTGGACAGCCGCGCGACCTCGCCTGGTGGCAGCTCATGCAGCAGCGCCAAAAAGACGCCGTTGGTCCAGCCAAACCCGACTATGTTCATGTGGTAGCCGGCGGTCACCTGCGTTTCCGAAGAGCGTTTCACCGCGTCATATTTCTCGCGAATCGTCCCGTCGCGCCGGAAATTCTCCATGACCATCGAAAGAAACTTGTAGGACAGGCGGTCCGCATCCTCATGGAACCCGCTTCGGCGCATGCCTTCGATGGCCATCAATTGATTCGGCGCCCAGGCATACGGAAAATCCCACTGCGCGCCGGTTTCGTACGGGCTCATCACCAAGCCACCAGGCCGTTCGAACCTGCCGACGTGCTGCACCACGCTTCGTGCCTGTTCGGGCGTGGCAATGCCGGCCCAGAGCGGATAGAAAGTAGTGACATACTCGTACGTCGAGCGAGCCTGCTTCTCGAAATCATAGTCGAAGAAGAGACCTCGTTCGCTGTCCCATAGATATTTCTGAACATCAGCCTTTCGTTGCTCGGCGCGCTCGCGCCACTTTTCCGATTCTTCTTTTCGGTCCAGCGCCGCGCTCATTTGTTCCAGGTCCTTCTCAGTTTTGTAGAGCAGGCTGTTTAGGCACACCGGAGCGAAATGATGCGTTCGGGCGCCGTAAGGACCGAAGCGGAAGGAGATGTCGAATCCGGACTCGCGCATCGCGCGGTCACCTTTATAGTAGTCCGTGCTTAAAGCCACCGTTCCCGCCGAATCGCAGCCGGGTTGTGCCATGGTCTTCGCGACATCGCAAACCTGCAGGGCCAACAGCGGGCCGGCCGCAAGAGAAGAGGGTTTCGCTCGGCTGGATTCCAGCACGTAATTCCGGCCAAGATCCGGCTGCTGCAGAAAATAGGCTGCGACCTGGCGATAGTGCCCCGTTTCGTCCTTCACACTCTCTGCCGCGGGACCGGTGCCGAAGTCAAAGTAACGCGATAGGCCGGTCGATCCCGCACGATGCGCTTCACTGGTCCACAATTCATGATCTTTGACGGCATGGTCGTAGGCTTTTGCGAGCCACTCGTTGCTTTGGTGGCCGCTGGCTTTCTGGGCGTCAAAGACCGCGAGGATCATAGAAGTAAGGAACGGCGGCTGAGAGCGTGTCAAATAATACGTGCGGTTCGCATTCAGCACACCGCCGTAGTGCTCGATTTCAAAAAAGAAATTCTCCACCATGCCTTTTGCAAGATCAATCCTGCCGTCGCGCACCAATCCGCGAATGATGAAGTAGCTGTCCCAGCCATACATCTCGTTGAATCTTCCGCCCGGCACGACGTAGCGATTTTCCATGTACAGCAGCCCAGCGGGATCAATTTTGCTGGGATCCATTTCGCCGATGTGGTGAATGACCGCCGGTAGGTGTTGGACCTGCACTTTGCACTGTTTCTGAAGCTGCTCGACCGAAGCAGGCACTCGAAAATCGGCGGGAAGATAAAGCACGGAGGCAGCGGAGAGCTTGGTGTCTACCACCGTGGCGCAATCCGTCAGCGATCGCGTGAGCGAATCCCATCCCGCAGAAATGTATGCGCGGATTTGATCGAGAGCGTGTTGTTCGGGTTTCGAATCGGTCGCGGCGTACGAGGGAACTGCGTTCAACAAGAAAAAGCAAAGCACACAGGCGTAAGACTTCTTCAGTTTTTGCATGAGGTCAGCACCCCGCAGCCCACCCTCGACGCCGCCCGCTGCGGCACAAACAGCATAGTCTGTTCTCCGGGCAGGGGCAACCTTGGCGGGTGGCTGTAAAGGGGAATGCGGGCTTAAGGAAGGATGCGGTCTTCCGACACTAAGTCCTATGCACAGAGGTAGTTGTGAGGAATTCTAGGATGGTTTGCACGGTCTGGGTTAAGTGCTCGGGAGCGGCCATAGGCCGGGGTTTTTGGGCCCTCGTATTTAACCGGTTGGTTAAATACGAGGCGGCCTCCAAAATCCCCGACTGGACCTCCAGAAATCCTTCGCGGTGGGAATCGATTTAGGCGGACGCCGCTTGTGCCTTTACCGCCGGCAGATGTTCTACCGGGATGAAGAGGTGCTCACAGCGTTTGCATTGAAAGCCGTTTTGCTTCATGTTGTCGGAGAGATCCGCAAATTTCGACCTGGTCTTTGCTTTGACCCATTTCCGCGCAAAGTAGCCCGCCGCCAAAGTGCCGACAAAGGCAAAGAATCCCAGGTAGCCGTTGAACATAGCGAAGACAATCCCGAACGCGATTCCGAAAAATACCGAGGCCAAGGGAATCCAAAGGTTATAGACATAGACCACGCCAAAACGCATTATCTTTCCGAACAACCCTTTGTCCGTGACCATGGTGAGCTTCTGGGTGTCCTCGCTCTTGCACTTCGGGCATGTCAGATCCATCGTAATTCTCCCTTCTTGAAGTATTGAGTTTTGTTGGCCTGCTCCCAGTTGTCAGCACTCTCGAACCGCAACTGCTCCTACGTCCGACAAATCCACCTTGCCCGTTGCCGCTTGGCCGCCCCGGTGATAAAGTTCCGTCCGACGAAGGGTCACGGTCGGCGACTTCCCGCATCGGCAAACTACTAGGTTTGTCGCTTCTTACTACGCATTGCGCAAGAGTGAAGAGAAAACCGTCATGACGGCGAGAAACCCGCGGCGAAACTTACCTGAAACTCCTCCCGGAACGCCTCCCGGTGCACCCCAACTCGAGTCCGCCGACCTCGGATTGCCCGTGGAAGGAAAGAGCTTGCTAGACCACTTGTTTAGTGCGACTTACGAAGAGTTGCGGCGGCTTGCCTCTAGCGTGCGGCGTGGCGATCCCAGCGCCACCCTCAATCCCACCGCCCTCGTCAATGAAGCTTGGATGAAGATGGCCAAGTCTCCGGAAATCGCTCCGACCTCGCGTCTACACTTCAAGCGCATCGCCGCCCGCGCCATGCGCCAAATCTTGATTGAGGCGGCCCGCCGCCGCAACGCCGGGAAGCGGGGCGGAGGCCAGGACGTCACTGTCAGCTTCGACGATTCCTACCAAAAAGGGCCTTCCTGCGGAGAAGACTTGCTTCGCCTCGACCGAGCTCTCGATGAGCTCGCGCGCATGAACCCTCGTCAGGCGACCCTTGTCGAAAGCCGCTTCTTCGGCGGGCTGGATATACCCGAAACGGCGGCTCTCTTAAACGTCTCCGAGGCCACCGTACTGCGCGACTGGCGGGCAGCCAAAGCGTGGCTGGCGCACGAACTTCGTGAAGCCTGCTGATCGATCACTTTTTCTTTCTTCTGCGTGTTCGAGGGGCGAGATGGACAGCGCTCACTGGCAAAAAATCCAGACTCTGTTTCACCAGGCGGCCATCTTTCCCAAAGCCGAGCAGCGCGTATATCTTGAAAGCCAGTGCGCCGATGATCCGGCGCTGATCTCCGAAATAATGACTCTGCTGGAGGAAGACGCCCGCGGCGCTTCCTTGCTCGACGGCGATATCGCTCAACTGGCGCAACAGATTCTCAGCGATCCAGCTTCCGCCCCTCCTCCTTTTAAGGAGTTCGGCCCCTATCGCCTTCAAAGAGCACTCGGTGAAGGCGGCATGGGCGTCGTCTACCTTGCCGAGCGCGTGGACTTGGGCAGCCAAGTAGCGATCAAAATTCTGCGCGATGCGTGGCTTTCGCCTGCCCGCCGGGAACTCTTTGCCGCAGAACAGCGCACTCTCGCGCAACTCAATCACCCATCGATCGCGCGCCTGTACGACGCGGACACTTCGCCGGACGGCTCTCCCTTTTTTGTCATGGAGTACGTGGAAGGTGTTCCTCTCACCGTCTACTGCGACAGGAACAACTGTTCGATCCCTGGACGCTTGCGCCTTTTTCGATCTGTTTGCGAGGCAGTCCTCTACGCTCATCAGCATGCCGTCATTCACCGCGATTTAAAGCCCTCCAACGTCCTGGTGAAAAGCGACGAGACGCTTCGCCTGCTCGATTTCGGCATCTCCAAACATCTCGAGAGCCTCGGCGACTCTGCCAGGCAAACAATGACTGGCTTGCGTCTGATGACGCCAGCATATGCCGCACCGGAGCAAATCCGGGGGGAACAGGTTGGGATCCATACGGATGTTTATTCGCTCGGTGTGATTCTCTACGAGCTACTGGCCGGACGGCTCCCGTTTGATGTTTCCAACCGAACCCCGGCCAAGGCCGAGAAAATTCTGGCGCAAGCGGAAGCGGAGAAGCCGTCTGCGATCGCGAACCGAATCGTCCGTCTACCGCTACACCATGACAACGTTGCCCCCGCCAGTAACACCGAATGGGCAGACCTCGATGTCCTCTGCCTAACCGCCATGCACACGGACCCTCAGCGCCGATACCGCTCCGTGGAAGCCTTGATCCGGGACATCGATCACTACCTCAAAGGCGAGCCGCTGGAGGCGCGGCCAGACACGCTAGCCTACCGCACGGGAAAATTCATCACGCGCAATCGGCGGCCGGTTGCGGCCGTCGCGGCAGTGTTAGCGCTCGTCGTCGGCTTGGTGATTTTCTTCGCCGTGCGCCTGGCCATCGCTCGCAACGCAGCTCTTGCCGACGCCGCCCGCACCGAGCGCATCCAAAAATTCATGACCAATCTCTTCCAGGGCGGCGATGCAGCCGCCGGGCCCGCCGACAACCTGCGGGTGGTGACTCTCCTGGACCGCGGTGTCCAAGAGGCGCAATCCCTCAGCGCGGAACCGGAGGTGCAAGCCGAACTCTATGAAACGCTCGGAACGCTCTATCAAAAGCTGGGCAAGCTGGATCAGGCGAATGCACTTCTGAACTCCAGCCTCGAAGAGCGCAAGTCACTCTGTGGTGCCGATGCCGCCCAAGTGGCGGAAAGCCTGGTGCAGCTTGGCATGTTGCGCGACGATCAAGCCCAGTTGCCGGAAGCAGAAAACATGGTGAGAGAAGGGCTGGCCATGGGCAAGCGGCATCTCCCTCCCAATCACCCGGCAGTCGCGAAAGCAACCGCCGCCCTGGGCAAGGTCCTCGAAGATCGCGGCTCCTATGACGAGGCTATCAAGACGCTCGAGGAAGCCGTGCGGCTGCAGTCGGCGAATGGGGCCGCAACTCCTGAAGTTGCCGCCAGCTTGTACGAACTGGCAAGCACACATTTCTACGCCGGCCACTACGACCTTTCCGAGTCTCTCAACGAGCGCCTGCTGTCCTTGCACCGCCAAATATACGGGGAACGCCACCCTCGCGTGGCCGACGTGTTGATCAACCTAGGCGCCATCAAATACGACCTCGGCCACTATCCGGAAGCCGAAAAATACGACCGCCAAGCCCTGGACATCGTCCAGGCCTGGTACGGCAAGGAAAATCCAGAAACTGCTTCGGACTTGACCATTCTTGCTCGCGCGCTGGTTCGTGAAAACCGCTTTGACGAAGCCGTGGATTTGCTCCAGCAGTCCCTGGCCATCAAGAAACGCGTTTACGGAGAGGTGCATCCAAGCGTGGCTTCCTCGCTCAACGAATTGGGAACTGCAGCGCTTCAGCAGGGCCAAAACGACGCTGCGGAACGATACTTTCTGCGCATGGTCGACATCTATCGTCTAGTCTATGGAGAGCATCACTATCTTTTCGCCGTCGCGCTTTCAAACGTGGCGAGCGTTTACGCCAACCGGGAGGAATGGCTCCGTGCCGAGAAGATCTACCGGCAAGTGATTCCCATTTTCATGGAGTCGCAGTCGGCGAATCATATCAACACCGGCGTTGCGCGAATCAAGTTGGGGAGAACTCTGCTGCGCCAGAATCGCTATGTTGAAGCAGAAGCTGAGACGCGTCCAGGCTATGAGATTCTATTCAAACAAATGGATCCGAAAGTGACGTGGCTTGTGAATGCGCGCAAAGACCTGGCCGACGAATATGACGCGCTGAAACAACCTGAGGAAGCCGCCAGATTCCGCGCGGAAGCCGCTTCTCTCAATAGCAACGATTCCGGCTCCGCCAAGAAGTAACGGGAACTGAGCGAGTACCCGCTCTAAGTTCCGCAAGATTCGATCAGTTAATTTGTCGTCAGGTCCTGCTCTGCTAGAGAACTCTCCATCGGCATGATTGACGCGTATTGGGGAATGGCGGATCGACGAATTGGAGCCGCCGCCCAGGATAGCACTGCCTGGTTGAGGACCAATAATTCGACGATGATCGGAAAGGCGTAGAATCGAAGGACCGGTATGAGTGCGAACGCCAAGCAGTCGCTGCTTATCGTCCCCTTTTGTTTGTGCTTCTTGGTTTTTGGCTTGTGCGTGCAGCTGGCCTCTGAACAGACGAAAGAAACTCCGGGGGCGGACGGCAACGTCAGAATTCAAGTCAGGGTGAACGCGGTGCTGGTGCCGGCGGTAGTCCGCGATTCGCAAGGGCGCGCGGTAGGGAACTTGAAGAAAGAAGACTTTCAAGTCTTCGACAAGGATAAGCTCCAAATCATTTCCGGGTTCATCGTTCAGAGACGCGGGGGAGTTGAAAGGGAACGGAAGGCTGCAGGATCGGCGCCGAGCGTTCCGAGCCTCGCGGCCCCGAATGTGTCCCCTCAGCCGTCTCCAGTGGCGGAGCGCTTCCTTGTCTTCTTGTTCGATGACCTGCACCTGGGCGCCGGCGATCTGGCGCAGGTCCAGAAAGCAGCGACCATGATGCTTGCCGGGGCCCTGGCCGATTCGGACATGGCTGCTGTGGTTTCCCTGTCCGGGAGCAACAGTGGCCTGACCCACGATCGCAGGAAACTACAAGAAGCGGTCATGAAGATAAAAGTACACCAGCTCTTCCGACACGACGACCATGCGTGTCCGAGTGTCGACTATTACCAGGCGGACTTGATTCAGAATAAGCGCAACGACCAGGCTCTGAAGCTTGCCATGGCAGATTATGCGACTTGCGAGCATCTTCAAGGCGCAACGCCCGGCATGATGGAGAGTGTCGTGCGATCCGCCGCCGGGCAATCTCTGGCCATTGGTGAACACGATGTTTGGTCGTCGCTCGCTACGCTCAGCGAGATTGTGGGGAGAATGGGCACCCTCAAGGGTCAACGCTCTCTAATCCTGATTTCGCCGGGCTTCCTCACACTGACGCCGGGAGCGATGGCCCAGAAGTCTCACATTCTGGACCTTGCGGCACAGACAAATATTACCATCAGCGCACTCGATGCACGCGGTTTGTACACGACAGGAATCGATGCCAGCGAGCGGGGCGGGTCTTCGGCTCAAGACTTAATGACCGGCCAACATGCCCAATATCATTCCGACACGATGACGCTCAACGAGGAGGTAATGTCGGAGCTCGCGGACGGTACCGGCGGTACTTTCTTCCACAACAGCAACGACCTGGAAGGTGGCCTTAAGAACCTTGCGCAGGGTCCGGAGTACTCGTACCTGCTCGAGTTTTCGCCGGAGAAGTTCAAGCCAGACAGTTCGTATCACCGTTTGAAAGTGAAAGTAAACCAGGACGGCCTGGAGGTGCAGGCGCGCCGTGGTTATTTTGCGCCGGCGCCGCCAAAGAACAAAACGTAAGGTTGGACGCCGGCACTCTCACTTTCTGTCGAAGAGCGGTTGGTATTTTCCCACGGCGAGGAGCCCAATGAACGCGAGCGGAATTTTGCGTTTGGGCGGCGTTCGAGATATTGCTCAGTTTAAGGAGCATATCGATGCGCTGCGCTTGACGATCCCATGCGACGACGAGCTCGTTCGCGGGCCAGAGTCCCCGCTGGCAGAGCCGATCGTCCGCGAAGGCATCAAGATTGGCAATCGCTTCGCTGTCCAACCCATGGAAGGCTGGGACGGAACAAGTGACGGCAATCCCAGCGAACATACGATTCGCCGCTGGCGGCGATTCGGGCGCAGCGGGGCGAAACTGATTTGGGGCGGCGAAGCGGTTGCCGTCTGTCACGAGGGGCGCGCCAATCCGCATCAACTTTTGTCAGCTTCGCACACGCAAGCAGGTTTGGCGCGGCTGAAGGCGTCACTTCTCGAGGAGCATTGCCAGGCTTCGGGTTCGGATGATGGCCTGCTGATTGGATTGCAATTGACCCATTCGGGCCGTTACAGCTGCCCGAACGAAAAGGGCCGCCCCGAGCCTCGCATTCTCTACCACCACCCGATTTTGGACCGCCGGCTGCATTTGACTTCGGACTATCCAGTGCTCACCGATGCGCAAATCGAGGGCATCATCGAGGAGTTCCACCGCGCTGCGCTCAGGGCGAGCAAACTGGGTTTCGGTTTCGTAGACATCAAGCACTGTCATGGTTATCTGGGGCACGAATTCCTTAGCGCTCACACGCGGGAAGGAAAGTATGGTGGAAGCTTCGAGAATCGAACGCGGTTTTTGAGAGAAGTTGTGAAAGGAATACGCGCCGCCGCTCCCGGACTGCAAATAGGCGTGCGGCTTTCGGTGTTCGACACGATTCCTTACCGGCCCGATCCGGCGCTCTCGTCACCGGGAAAGCCAGGGCCGGGCGTACCGGAGGAATTTCAGGATTTGATTCCGTACCGGTGGGGGTTCGGAGTCAACCAGAGCGATCCGACGCAACCGGATCTCACCGAGACGTTGCTCTTCTTCACTTTGTTGGAGGAGTTGGGCATACACCTCGTCAATGTTACGGCGGGGAGTCCTTACTACTGTCCGCACATTCAACGGCCGGCGTTTTATCCACCATCGGACGGGTATCAACCTCCGGAGGATCCTCTGGCCGGCGTGGCCCGGCAAATGGAAGCCGTGCAGCAGCTGAAACAGCGATTTCCAAAACTTATTATTGTTGGGACGGCGTACAGTTACTTGCAGGATTTTCTGCCGCATGTGGCGCAAGCCGCGGTGCGGTCGGGATGGGTCGACTCCGTCGGATTGGGTCGCATGGTGCTCAGCTACCCCGAGCTGCTCTCCGATGTGGTGGCCGGCCGGGCATTTCAACACAAACTGGTTTGCAGAACATTCAGCGACTGCACGACGGCGCCGCGCAACGGATTGCCATCCGGGTGCTATCCTCTGGATAACTACTACAAAAAGTCTGCTTCGGCGGAACTGCTTAAGGTTGCCAAAGCACGCCGACAATGATGCTTGTCCGGCATGACGAGACAGGAAGATTTCTTGATGACCATCAAAACGATACACGAGCGGCGAAAATTGCATCGTCAAGTGCAAGGCATCTCCGCCGCGCTGCTGCCGTTCGAGGTCGACGGCCGAGTGGCTGTTGCTGCCTTTCAGCGACACCTTGCGGCCACGCATCGAGCTGGATTGATGAACGCAGTAAACATGGATACGGGTTACGTGAATTATCTGAGCGATGCCGAAAAACTCGAGGTGCTCGGCTGGGCCCGAGAGGTTTTGGGAAAGGACGTGGCGTTTGTTGCTGGCGCTTATATCGAAGGCCGCGACGGGGAAGTGGTCGCGCTATACAGACAGCAGATGGACGCCATCGTCAGGATGGGCGGCATACCCATTCTGTTTCAAACGACGCGGCTACACGGAAAAACGTCTAAAGAGAAAGTCGCGGCGTATCAAGCGGCGTGTCATGGATATCCGCACGTGCTGGGCTTTGAATTGGGGCGCATGTTCGCCGCCAGCGGCGAGATTTTTGATGCGGACACGGTGCAAGGCTTGATGGATATACCCGAACTTAAGGGGATGAAGCACTCATCCCTCGACCGGCTTGCGGAGCTCGATCGGCTGACACTACGCGACGCGCGACGCCCGGATTTTCGCATCTACACCGGGAACGATCTGGGCATCAACATGATCGAATACGGCTCCGACTACTTGCTGGGGCTTGCGACGTTTGCGCCGGAAAAGTTTGCCGAGCGCGACCGCCTTTGGAAAACAGGTGATCCGGCCTATTACGCACTTTCCGACGCGCTCCAGTATCTGGGGAACGTAGCTTTCCGTGAGCCTGTTCCCGCGTACAAGCATTCGGCGGCCGCTTTTCTGCACTTGACCGGGCGAATTCCCACGATGCGGACTCATCCCAAGAGTCCAGAGCGGCCATCGTGGGAACCGGAAATATTGCGGTCCTGTGCGCAACGGATCGGCATCCTCTGACACGGCGCTAGAGTCGCACTTAAAACCAGTACTGGCCGATGTTTTCTCGTGTGAAATCCAGCGGCGAACCCATAACTATTTTGCGCGTCTCCGAAAACACGTGTATCTGTCCCACGCCGGGAACATCCATGCCCTCCCGAGGAGTTTCATGACGGAGCATCATGGCTCCCACGGCGGCAGTCAGCCGGCCAAGTTTACCGGGATCCCACAGCGTTATCGTCTTCACCGTTTTGTTTTCGATGTACTGCCGCATGAGATTTGGCGTGGAGAGTCCCGCGATGGCAATTGTGCCTGCGAGTCCCGCTTGCTCGACGGCCCGCGCGATTGCCGGCGGTGCGGCGGAACTGTTGCCGATCAATCCTCGCAAATCCGGATAAGCCTGCAACAAATTTTGTGCCTCGACAAAAGCTTGCTGCTGATCGTCGTTGCCAGGCACTACCGCCACCAACCGCATTTCTGGGTATTTTTCCTGCTGTTGTTTTTTCATCCAGTAGAGCCACGCATTCAAATTGGAAGCGGTCAGCGAACCGGTGATGATGGCATACTGTCCGCGGCCGCCTAGTTGCTCGGCCAGAACGTCCATGACGTGACGGCCCAGAGTTTCGTCTTCCACCTGGCTGACAAACCAATCACGAGCGTCCGGTTGCGCGTCGGCATCCCAAGTCACCACAGGGATGCCGTAGCGGCGGGCCCGGCGCAGCACAGGAGCAAGCGAATTAGCGTCATCGCAGGAGACAGCGAGTACCGCCGGATGCCTTGCCAACAAACCTGCGATCACATCCACCTGCAGACTTGCGTCTGCTGCCGTGGGGCCGGTGTAGAAAAAATGAAGGCCAAGTCGACTGGCCTCCTCGGAAGCTCCGTCCCGTGCGGAATTGAAATAAGGGATGCCAACCAGTTTCGGCACCATCACGAAAAGCGTTTTGGAATTTCGCGGTAGCCGCGAACAGCCTGTTGCCAGCAGAAGCGCGGCCAGCGCCAAGCTTCTGAAGGAGCGGCCAGGTCGGTTTTTCATCGCCGGTTCCCCTGCAAAAGATTCCCGACGGCGACCGCCACCAGGAGCAAGACCGAGGTCAGGGCGTGTTGAACAAAGGGCGGAACGTCAAGAAGCAGCAAACCGTCTTGAACAATGTAAAACGCGGCAACGCCTGCGAGCGTGGCCATCACGGAAGCTGACCCGCCTGCAATCGGCGCGCCGCCGAGGACTACTGCGGCAATAGCCATCAACATCAAACCCTGACCCATGTCGGCGCGAGCACTCGCAAGGCGGGCCACCAGCAGTATGCCGGTCATCCCACAGAGTAGGCCCTCGAAAGTGTAGACGCCAAACACCGTGAGAGCTACCGGGTAGCCGGAATATCTCGCCGCGACGCGGTTCGAGCCAACAGCGATGACGTAGTGTCCCCACAACGTGTAGCGCAGGAGCACTGCGGCAACCGCAGCGGTTGCCAGGAACAAAAGAAATTCCAACGGAATGCCCAGTAGTGCCGCGTCATTCCACCACAGCACACCATCCGGGAAACCCGCGAAGCTGTTTCCGTCGCTGATGGCCAAAGCAATACCGCTAAAGAGAATCATGCTGCCGAGCGTGACCAGGATGGACGAAAGGCGAAAGACGCCAATGAGTATTCCGTTGAAAGCGCCGCAGAGCAGACCTGCGGCGAGCGTGGCCGCCTCGATTGCCGGGACGGGCAGGTGGTGATGCGCGGCGATGCCCCCCGTCACTGCCGCTACGCCGATGATCGCCCCGGCGGAAAGATCAATTCCTCCGCTGGCGATGACGAACATCATTCCGAGAGATACAAGACCCGCTTCGGCGAGCGGTTGTGCGAGAAGCTGCCAATTCAGCGCTGACCAAAAATCGCCGCTGCGATACCCGGCGTAAATGCAGAAAAATAACACCAAAAGCATCACCACACCGGGCTGCAGACTTCCTGATTGGCGCAGCCCCATCATCCGCTTGTTGAATCTCGGCGTGGAGTTCCCGAATCGGTCGGGAGTCGCCAATGAGGATGAATTCATGCGGAAGGACTCTGCTGAGGCAAAAGTTTTCCGTGGAGTCGCTCGGCAGTGCTGAGGATCACGCCGAGGAGCACAACTGCGCCGGTAGCGATGTTTTGCCAGAAGGTGGCGACGTGCAAGAGCACCAGTGCCTGTTCGAGCGAACAGAGCAGCAGGACGCCCAGGAACGTGCCCAGCAAGCTGCCGCGTCCTCCCAGAATATCCGCGCCGCCAAGAACGACGGCGGCGATGACGGTGAGCTCGTAGCCATTCGCGGCGTTGCCCTGGACTGCTCCGAGTTGCGCGGCATAGAACACCGCGCCGATGGACGTCAATATGCCGAGTGAGACATACGCCAAGTAAACCGGTTGCCGCGGGGAAACTCCTGTGCGCGCCGCGGCGACCGGCGAATCTCCGAATCTGAACAGCGAACGCCCGATCTGCGTTCGATGAAGGATGCAAGCTGAGGCGAGCATCAACAGCGCCGCAGCCAATACGGAAGCATCCAGGCCGCCCCACCGCGGGCTTCCGACGGCATTTAGCCAGGCGGGGATAGAACTCTCCCATTCTCCCTGGGTCCACTCGAGGAGCAACCCGCGAAACAGACCGGCGGTGCCAAGCGTGGCGACGATCGGAGGAATTCGCAATTCGGCAATCAAAGCGGCGTTCACCGCCCCGAGCGCCGCGCCGGTCAGTAAACCCAGCGGCAGCACCGTGGACGCCGGCAATCCATGATTTCCGAGGCGCACCAGCACAACGCTTACCACTGCCAAAATGGCGCCCGCGGAAACGTCGATTCCTCCGGACAGAATGACGTTTAGCATGCCCACGGAAACCATCAGCAATACGCCCATGCTTCTCGCCAGTAGCGCCAAGTTTGCAGGCGAAAAAAATCTTGGAGCGGCCACGGCGAGTGCAATTCCCAGCAACAGCAGAAGGGCAGCCAATTTCATTTCATGGCGATAGAAGCCCTCGCCGAACCGCGCCAAGCTGCCGGGTGACTTCACGGTTCGCCGCCAGGTTGCGGTCGCACTTGTTCTGCCTGGGGGGCGCCGTGCAGCATGGCGGCCATCAATTGTTCCCGGTTAATTTCTCTAGCGGGGCAATCTAAAACCAAAGTGCCCGCGTAAAAAACAAAAATGCGATCGGCCAAATCAATTACTTCGTCCGTCTCTGAGCTGATCACCAGCAGAGCCGCTCCGGCGGCGGCCCACTCGCGTAGTCGCCTGTGAATTTCTGCTTTGGCGCTTATGTCAACGCCTGCAGTCGGCTCATCAAGGACCAAAACGAGCGCCCCGGCCATGTGCCAGCGAGCCAGCAGCACTTTCTGTTGATTTCCACCGCTGAGAGTCTCCACTGTCGAATCCGGTCCCTGGCAGCGTATGCCAAAATTAGAGATCCCCGCGGCCGCTCTCGCGATTTCTTTACCCAAAAAACCGCATCGCGCCCGTAGATGTTCCGTTGCGCCCAACAGGTTTTCCGCCGCGCTTCGCCGCGCAAAAAGCCCCGACCGCAGCCGGTCTTCCGGCACATAGACCAGTCCGTGCCGCATCGCGCTTCGGGGGCCAGAGAGGTTCAGTGGTTTGCCGGAGATTTGTAGCTCGCCGCGCTCAAAACGCCGCAATCCCACGAGCGCCTCGGCAAACTCGGTGCGGCCGGATCCCGTTAACCCAGTAAGCACAGCAATCTCACCTGCGCGCAACGCCACGGAAACGTTGCTGAATTCTCCTTGGCGAGTCGCATTCCGCACTGTTAGCACCTCTTGCAGTGCGCTACTCCGGGTTTGCCCGGCAACGCGAGTAGCGTTGACAGCAGAATTCTCTTTGGCTTCGCCAAACATCGCCCGCGCCAACGCGTTCCCTTTTACTTCCGCTGGCGTTGCGGAAAGCGCGACAGCTCCATCACGCAGAATCAAGTAATGGTCGGCGATCCGCCGCACATCGGAAAGCCGGTGGCTGACAAAAAGCACGCCGACGCCGCCACTGGCGAGTTTGCGCAGATACGCGAGCAAATGATCGGTGTCTTCGAAGGAGAGGGCAGCCGTGGGCTCATCCAGAATGAGAATTCGTGAATCAGAGCTGAGCGCGCGAGCGATGGCCACACGCTGTCGCATGGCCAGCGGTAGTTCTTCCACGTTGCGATCGAGACACGCGAGCAGTGGCGAATTTCCCTCGACGCGCTCCAGACTCGCCGTAGCGACTCGTTTCGCAGCGCGAAACGAATAACTGAGCCGACCGGTTGGCTCTGCAGCGATATTTTCCGCCACGGTAAGCTTTGGAAATAGACTCAGGTCCTGATAAATCACGGCAATCCCGGCGGTGCGCGCGTCGCGCACTCCACCCGGAAGCGCTCTTCCCTCCACCCTGATTTCGCCGGAATCTTGCCGTGCGGAGCCTGCGAGAATCTTCACCAGCGTCGACTTTCCCGCGCCGTTGTGTCCCATAAGGGCGAGAATCTGTCCCGTTTGAAGAGTTGCGGAGACATCCCGCAACGCCATCGTGCCGCCGTAGTACTTCCAGATGGCGTTGATCTCAAGCAATGCGGATGAGGGCATGTGAAGGCTACCGCTGGCAAGAGGTTCGGAAACCCCGACTGCCGCCGGATGATACTCGAAGCGGGTTCAGCGAGGCAATATTTTCGCGATGGTTGGAAGCGGCGGCTCTTCGCTCACGACCGTTACGTCGTGTAAGATAACTGAGTTTTATTGCCTTGGAATCGATATCGCTCGGCTGACTGCATTTCCCGCTGGGAGGAGTTCATGGGGGCGACTGGGCCCGCGGTGCCCGAACTGACCTATTTGAAAGATCTTTGGGATGCGGAATTGGCCGCGAAATTTGACGAGCCGGAACTGCTCCGGTATCGCTCGAATCTTTTGGGCCGAGACTTGCGCATAACGAATTTTGGCGGGGGAAACACCAGCTCCAAAATCGTCGAAACCGATCCCGTCAGCGGCGCTGCCACGGAAGTCTTGTGGGTAAAAGGAAGCGGCGGCGACCTCGGAAGCATCCAGCGCGGCGGCTTTGCCACTCTTTTTCTCGAAAAGCTCGTTAGCCTCAAGAGCCGCTATCGCGGCGTGGCCCACGAAGATGAAATGGTGGAGTTCTATCCGCTCTGCGCCTTCGGAAAGAACAACGTCGCCGCCTCCATCGATACCTCTTTGCACGCCTTTCTTCCGTTTCGCCATGTGGATCATCTCCATCCCGACTGGGGCATTGCGCTGGCCGCAACGGCCAATGGTCTCCAACGCCTCGAGGAGTTTAATCGACAATTTAGTCACCACCTCGCGTGGGTTCCATGGCAGCGTCCTGGGTTTGAGCTGGGCCTGATGATGGAAAATGCTGCGAAGAAACACCCCGGTTGCGATGGCATCGTGCTCGGGGGGCACGGGCTGTTCACGTGGGGTGACACACAGCGTGAATGCTATCTCAACACAATTACGATCATCGACCACATCGGTCAGTTCGTGCTTGGTCATGCCAAACGAACGAGCTGTCCCGCTTTTGGCGGCCAGCGCCATGTGACGCGCCGGGACCGCGAAGCACTCGTCAGCCAACTCTTTCCGGTCATTCGCGGAATGGTTTCCAGCCAGAAGCGCTTCATCGGGAACTACGCCGGCTTCCCGGAAGTCTTGCAGTTTGTCAATTCGAATTGGGCCGCCGAGTTGGCCCAAATGGGAACGAGTTGTCCCGACCATTTCATTCGCACCAAGATTTGTCCGCTATTCGTGGATTGGAATCCGGCAGGTGACGCCAGTGAGTTTCGCGCAGCCTTCGAATCGGCCATCAAGACCTATCGCGAAGACTACCGGCTTTACTACGGAAAGCACGCAGCCCCGGATTCCCCCGCGCTTCGCGACCCGAACCCTACAGTGGTGCTCGTGCCAGGCGTGGGAATGTTCACCTTCGGCAAAAGCAAGACCGAAGCGCGTATCACCGGAGAATTTTACGTCAACGCCATTCACGTCATGGAGGGGGCTACGGCGCTCGATGACAGAAACACAGCCGCCAGCGTGCCGCAGGCGGGACCGGCGGCTCCGCACTCCGCGTTTACGGTGAAGCACAATTATGTTGCGTTGCCGGCTTCGGAAGCGTTTCGCATTGAATACTGGGCTCTGGAAGAAGCTAAACTGCGCCGTCAGCCGCCGGAAAAGGAGTTCAGCCGCCAGATCCTGGTCATTGTCGGAGGTGGCAGCGGAATTGGTCGTGAAACCGCGATCCAAGCTGCCCAGCGCGGCGCGCATGTCGTGGTTGCCGATCGCAATCTCGAAGCCGCTCAAAGCGTTGCAACCGAAGCCGCGGCATTCAGCGGCAAGGAAACCGTATTGGCATTGACGCTCGATATTCGCGACCGCGAATCCATTCGCCGAGGACTGCATACGGTAGTTGCCGCATTCGGGGCCTTCGATTGTCTTGTCAACACCGCCGCCTTGTTTCCGTCGTCTCCCGACGGTCGAATCTCGGATGAACAGTGGCACAGCACGCTCGATCTAAATGTCACCGCCAATTATTTACTGGCAGACGAAGCGGCCGCGATTTTTGCTAAACAGGAGCTGCCGGGCTCTCTGGTTTTCACCAGTTCGGCTAACGCCGTAGTTTCTAAGCGCGGCAGCGAAGCTTACGACGTCAGTAAAGCGGCAGTGAGTCACCTGATACGCGAGCTGGCGGTTTCACTTGCACCCCGAGTACGCGTGAACGGCATCAGTCCCGCAGCTGTAGTACAAGGCTCGACTATGTTTCCGCGCGATCGGGTGTTGGCCTCGCTTAAGAAATACGGAATTGCGTTCCGCGATGAGCAGTCGGATGACGAATTGCGATCCCTGCTTGCGGGCTTCTATGCACAGCGAACACTGACGCATCAGCCGGTCGAGCCAGCGGATTGTGCTCGTGCTATTTTGTTTCTGGCCGGGCCACAGGCGCGTTGCACCAGCGGTCACATCATTCCGGTCGACGGCGGACTTCCCGAAGCTTTTCTCCGTTAAATGGAATCGACGCTCAGCCGCTGGAGTTGGCGGTGAGCGCGCGAAAGCGTTTGTATGCTTCTTCCCAGTGACCTGTATTCTCTGGTGCAAAGAGTTTGGCCGGAAAACAAGTCGCGATAATTTCGCGCGCTTCGTTGAGTGAAGCTACGGCCCGCGTAGCGAGCAGCTGCATGACGAGGTTCCCCAGCGCGGTCGCTTCGGCCGGTCCAGCCAGCACGCGCCGTCCGGTGGCGTCCGCGGTAAACTGGTTGAGCAGGTCGTTTCGCGAGCCTCCTCCGACGACGCGGATCTCCTGAAACCTCGATCCCACCAGGCTCTCGAGCGATTCCAGCACCTGGCGGTATTTCAGCGCCAGGCTCTCCAAGATGGCGCGTGTTACCGGGCCCGGTCCGAGGGGTTTCGATTGGCCGCTTTTCGTACAGAACGCCGCGATCGCCTGCGGCATGTCCGGTGGCAGAACGAAAGAGGCGTCATCCGGATCGATCAGGTGCCGAAGCGGCGGCTCGGCAGCAGCTTGCCGGAGCAACTCTTCGTACTGGTTGGGTTTTCCCTCGCTATGCCAATCTTTGCGGCATCGCTCCAGCAGCCACAATCCGCAGATGTTTTTCAGCAGGCGCACCGTTCCGCCAACGCCGCCTTCGTTTGTGAAATTCAGGCGGCGGGCCTGGTCCGAGACGATTGCGGTGGTCAGTTCCGTGCCTAGCAGCGACCAAGTTCCCGAGCTAAGCAGCGCTCCGTTCTTACCGGAACGCACTGCCGCAAAAGCGGAACCGGTGTCGTGGCAGGCAGGAGCAATCACGGAGGTGCCCGACAGTGCATCAATGCCGGCGGCCAACTCTGGGAGAAGGTTTCCCAGGATTGTGCCCGCCTCCACAAGTGGCGGAAGCATGCGAGTGGGGATTCCCAACTTGTGCAGGATTTCCACGGACCATTTTCTCTTGTGCACGTCAAGGAATTGCGTGGTAGACGCGTTGGTGTGCTCGCAGACGATCTTCCCCGTCAACCAGAAATTGAACAAGTCCGGGACGGTCACAAAATGTTCCGCCATTTCCAACATGAGTGGGGTTAGCAGTTGGGTCGCATACAGTTGGTACAACGT
>Ga0210406_10001516_pt1 | contig 28099 bp, 23 predicted proteins | sample IncBWC30MmetaG_FD_155454 | JGI IMG/M metagenome (GOLD analysis project Ga0210406, IMG submission 155454) | Forest soil microbial communities from Barre Woods Harvard Forest LTER site, Petersham, Massachusetts, United States - Inc-BW-C-30-M | ecosystem: Environmental > Terrestrial > Soil >... | reverse complement strand
ACTGGGCTTCGTCATCATCGCCGTGTCCGAGCAATTGATTCGCTCGATCATGGTGGGGGATGACCCGGAAATGCTGATGAGCGATTTGCAGAATCAGTTTCCGCACCATGCGATCGAGCTCACCGAGAACGACGATGCCGGACTGGTGGCGAAAGTCGTGGACTTGATTGAGCGCCCCGACAAGGCGTTGGAGCTGCCTCTCGATATTCGCGGTACGGATTTCCAGATGCGGGTATGGGATGCCTTGCAGGAAGTTCCTGCCGGTACGACGGTGAGCTACACCTTTTTGGCCGAACAGATCGGCGCACCGAACGCAGTCCGGGCGGTGGCGCAAGCGTGCGCGGCAAGCCCCTTGGCGGTTGCCATACCCTGTCACCGGGCCGTGAGCGCCAATGGTGACTTGGCGGGATACCGATGGGGTATTGAACGTAAGCGGGCGCTTCTCGAGCGTGAAGCCAAGCAATAATTGAGGGTCGCCGTGCAATTATGGAACGGTACGGTGGCGTTCCATTAAGATCAGGAGTAAGGTCGGAATCGCTTGGTAACCTCTTATAAGGAGCGAGCGATGAAACTGAGACAGGTAATCTTCGGATTTGCCGCGGCATCAGCGATAGCGCTTCTTCCGCTGGCGCCTGCGATGGCCGGAGGTCATGGCTTCAGGCCATTGCATTCATTTGGGCTGGGACGTGGAGTCGTCGGCGCCGCGGTGGCACTCGCGACGTTGCCGCTGGTAATCGCTGCGGCAGTTGTGTCGGGCGCAGCAGAGTCAGTCGCACCGTATCCGGCGGCGGGGTACGGCGGCGCTGGGTATGGCGGCGCTGGGTATGGCGGCGCTGGGTACGGTTACGCGCCTCAGGTTTCGTACGCCGGTCCGCGGCCCTACTACGCGCCGTATCCTGGGTACTACGCCGCTCCTCGCGGCTACTACGGACCGCGTCCTTACTACGCTGCTCACCCGGGCTATTACGGCCACGGGTATTATCGCGCTGGTGGCAACTCGTACCCGCATCGATAGAAAAGTTCCTGTCAGGCGTGCCAAGGCGGTCAGAAAAACTGGCCGCCCGCGGCGCGCCGATGCCTTGCTCCTGCGGGAGCGAATCCTCAACGTCGCCACCCAACAGTTTCTAGACGAGGGCTACGGATCGACGTCGATCGAATCGGTTGCCGCTCACGCCGGAATCTCGAAGCGCACTTTTTATGATCGATTCGAGGACAAGGCGGCCCTGTTCGCCGCGGTCGTTCATCGCATCATCGAGCAGATCCGCCCGCCGGCGACGGTGCCCTTGCTCGCGGGCGCAAGCTTGGCGGAAATTTTGCGGCGTCTCGCAGGCTTGATTTTGAAGGCTGCGTTGTCCCCACAAGCCCTTGCATTGCACCGATTGGTCACGGGCGAATCAAGCCGCTTTCCAGAACTGGCCTATGCGGTGGAGACCGAGGGCCGTCAGAACGAGGCAACGGACCTGATCGCCGGCCTGCTCGCGCGTGCCCAGCCGGACGCCAAAGTCGCCACCGCGGATCAGCGATTCGCCGCCGATCAATTCATCTACATGGTGGTGACGCTGCCGCAGCGGCGCGCGCTGGGATTTGGCATGCAGATGACGCCGGCTGAACTCGACGCGTGGGCGCACAAGGTTGTGATTCTCTTCCTCGATGGTTACAAGGGCTTGAGCGGCTTCAGTTCGCCTTGACGCCTTCGACCTGTATGCGCAGCAGCACGTCCTGCTTGAATCCGTACTGTTGTCCGTAGTTCACGCCAAAGTCGGCGCGGCTGAAGGTGCCGCTGGCATCCGCGCCGCAAACCTGTTTCTTGAGCATGGGATGCTCAATGCACTTGAAGGAATTGATGGTCAGGGTCACAGGCTTGGTGACGCCGTGAAGGGTCAGGTCTCCTGTAATGGTCTTGGGAGCGCCGTCCGCGAATTCAACGAATTTTCCCTTGTATTCTGCGGTGGGATACTTCGCCACGTCCAACATCTCGGGACCCGATGCATGTTCGTTGAGCTTGTCATGGGCGAAATCGACGGTGGTCGTGTCGATGACGATGTCGACTGCTCCCGTCTTGGCCGCCGTGTCGAGGCGGACCGTGCCGCTGGTTTTCTTGAAGGTGCCTCGCCAGGTGGATAGGCCCGCGAAATGATCCACCTCGAAGCTCGGGTGGGTGTGATCCGGGTCCACCGTGTAAGTAGTCGACGCGGCAGTTGCGGATGTCGCAGCCAGGACTAGGAGCAGAAGTGCGTAATGGTGTCGCATATTGGTTTCCCTACAAAACAGTTGAGTAAAGAGTTGAGCGTTGTTGCTACCGCAGTATTCCCGCGGTAACGAGTTGATTGCCGATGCGTTGAATCTCTGACTCTCCCACCGCAAGGGCAGCGGGAGTCGTGTGAACCGAGTAGTTTCCGAGCACCAACTTGTGCGGATGTTTGGCCGCGGAACCCAGGACGAACCTGGATGCTATTTCAGCCTGAAAGGCGATGGCGTTGCTCGACTCTTCGAACACCGCCAATTCGCCGGCGAGGATGGGTTGCGGCGTGCGCAGCGCCCCTTCGGAGACGGCGATCCACGCGACATCGTGATCCGCGGGTGGCTGATAGATCCATCGCTCACCAGCGGTGAGTTGCACATCGAGGTAGTTCATCCTCGCGGGTGCGGGAATCGTGCTTTTGGCGCGGCCATAGGAACCCAAGATGACCCGCGCGGGCTTCTCTCCGGTGACCTCGTCCGCCGACAAGTAATGGCTTTGGCTTGGCGCATGCTCGAGTTCCTCGGGCAATGCGATCCACAATTGAAATCCCTTCGCTTGCTGCAAGGCCGACCCGGTATGCCAGACTCCGCGGCCGGCCCGCATCCATTCAACGCCGCCCGGTCGAAGAACTCCTTTTACACCGGTGGTCTCTTCATACTCGACCGCACCTTCATGAAGAACGGTGAGCGTGGCAATGCCGGAATGCGGATGCCAGCCGAAATTCGGTGCGCTGGCTGCTGCGATGTCAAAGAAATCCAGGAACACGAACGGCTTGATGAGCTCGCCGATATCCGAGGGGCTGACCAGGCGCGCAATGGGTCCGTGCCGCAGCCCACGCGTCCGCAGCACGATCATGCGCTCGGCGACGGGCGGCGCTTTAAAGACCGCGGGCGCTTTCAAAACCGCGCTCATGCCGCGAGCGCCGCGATGCTCGCGCGCGCCTTGCGCGTAGCGGGATCAAAGAGTAACTGGATGATCATTGCTGCCTTGGATGGAACCGAAGATTGAGGGCCATGGTGCCGCCGCATCTCTCCTATGAATAGCCGTTGTGTTGCGATACTATCCATCGGTATTAGAGATATATAGGACAGAACGTGCTCGACGGCGTCTCTTTGGACCAATTGAGGGCCTTCATCGCGGCGGTCGATGAAGGCAGTTTCTCGGCCGGCGCGCGCAAGCTGCATCGCGCACAATCGGCCGTCAGCGAACTGGTCAGCAATCTCGAAGCACAAATCGGAGTGGTTCTTTTCGATCGTTCCGAGCGCTACCCAAAACTCACCCCCGCCGGCGTCCTCTTGGTCGCCGATGCGCGCAGTGTCGTGGGCAACGTGGATCTGCTCAAGGCGCGAGCCAAAGGAATTTCCGGCGGCCTCGAGTCGGAACTTTCGGTGGTCGTGGATGTACTATTTCCGATCGAGGCGATCGCCGAATCGGCCAAGGAATTCAGACACCGATTTCCTCGCACGCCCCTGCGGCTGTACGTCGAGGCACTCGGTGGCGCATACAAACCCGTGCTCGATGGACGCTGCAGCATCGGCATTGTCGGGTCTCTGCCGATCGCACCGGATTCGATGACGCTGGAACGACTGCAAGGCGTCAACATGTTCATGGTCGCGGCACGTGAGCATCCGCTCGCGCAACTGACAGGCGTGGTTCCCAAAGCCGAACTCGCCAAGCACGTGCAACTGGTGCTGACCGACCGATCCGAACTGACGGTCGGGCGCGAATTCGGGGTGATGTCACCCTTGACTTGGCGCCTCGGTGATTTATTTGCCAAGCACGCGTTTCTTCTCAAAGGCTTAGGTTGGGGCGGCATGCCGGTGCACGCGGTCAAGCAGGACCTGCTGGAAGGCCGGCTCGTCAAGCTGTCAATTCAAGACATGCCGGAAGAGGCCATGATTTTGTCGATGTCGGCCGTTTACCTCACCGCCAAACCCCCCGGCCCTGCGGGTCGCTGGCTCATCGAGCGTTTGAAGCAGTGCTCCGGCCAGGCAACCCTTCAATCCGCAATCGGGTCCACAGTTTCCTCCGAACAGTCGGTGCAGGCACGCAGCGCCGGACATTGATGGCAGGCGGGCCTCCGCCTGCAAGTATTTGGCAGCAAATTGGGCAGTGGGCCCCTTATTGCCGCTCACACCTGCTTTAGTATCGATTCGCAAGGCCGCTAACCAAATGTGGCTGGAGCGCGGTTGATCTCAACCCACAGCGCATCATCGTATTGGAGAGCAGATGGCGACCGGTTTCTTGCATCGATCAAGGCGCGGGTCGCTTATCAAGCGCATGTCGGCCGGCGGACTGCTGGCGGTTTTCTTCATGCTCGCCGGTGGGCACGCCCTCGCGCTCGATCCGTCATTGAAAACGAGCCAGTACACACTCGATCAATGGCAGATACCGGATGGACTGCCACAGAATGGGGCGCAAACGATCGCCCGCACGCCGGATGGCTATCTATGGATCGGTACCCAGGAAGGTCTCGCGCGGTTTGACGGCGTGCGCTTCGTTGTATTCGACCGCAGCAACGAAATCGCGATCCACGATAATACGATCACGGTTCTGGACGTCGACCGAGCCGGCAGGCTTTTGATCGGAACGCAGGATGGGATGGCCGTGCTCGAGAATGGGCAATTCAAATCGTACAATGCGGTTGCCGCCCTGGCGCACGTCCCGATCCTCTCCATTCTCGAAGACCACACGGGACGTCTCTGGGTCGGAACGGACAAGGGCCTGGTTGCGATTGATCAGCAGCAGCGCGCTCGCGTGTTCGGCACCTCAGACGGCCTTCGCGACGCGGGCATTCGAGCGCTGCTTGAAGACCGCAATGGAAAGATTTGGGTGGCGACGTCGACGGGGGGATTGCACCGCTTCGATGGCACTGTCTTCGAATCGATGCAACCCGACACCGCTGAGGTGGACCCGGTATCCTCGATGTACGAGGATCATGATGGAACCTTGTGGTTCGGCACCGAAACCGGCGGACTCTACCGCAGATCCGGCGATCATTTTGACGTCGTAGCACCGGCCGGGCAACTCGGCTCGGCGGTTCGCACACTCACGCGCGATCGTGACGGCAATCTCTGGATTGCCACCTACGGTCGCGGATTGGTCAGGCTACGCGATGGTGTATTCAACGCCTCCGACGCCAATCACGTTCTGAGCATCGATCTGCTTTCCCTGTTCGAGGACAACGAGGGAAGCCTATGGGTGGGCAGCTCCGGGAACGGACTGCTGCGATTGCGTGACGGCAAGTTCGTGCCTCTAGGGTTGCCGGAAGGTCTGCAAGGCAATGTGGCCTGGAGCATCACCCCACGCGCGGCCGGCGGCATTTGGGTCGGTACCGACGCCGGCGTCAGCTCATATGTTGGGGGCGTGTTTCAGCATGTGACACCACCGCATGGCTTTGAAACCGTACGGGTGCGGTCGTTAATCGAAGATCGGAAAGGCGCCTTGTGGGTCGGAACGGACGGTGCCGGACTCTACGCGCGCGATGGCACTCACGAGACTGTTTTCAACCGTAAAAATGGTCTCTCCGGCAACACGGTCAGGGCGATCAATGAAGATCGCGACGGGCGCATTTGGATCGGAACCGACGTCGGTCTCGACGTCGTCGACAAGGCAAGGGTCACTTCGATGCAGGCCATGCTGGGCGTGGCGGGCCCCACAGTGGTCCGGCTCATCCACGAAGATCTAGCCGGCCGGATGTGGGTGGCAACTGACACGCACGGACTGTTTTTGATCGATGCGAACCACGTGCGGCGCCTGGGGCTCACCGACGGCCTGCCCAGCGCGCAAGTCACCGCGATTTATGAGGACGAGCGCGGCGTCATCTGGCTCGGTACGTCGGGAGGTCTCGCGGTGTGGCGCGACGAGCGGATCACATCGCTCGCCGGATTTGGAGGCGCGCTGGGAGAAACGGTTTTACAGGTGCTCGAGGACGAGCAGCACCGGATGTGGCTGACTTCGAACAAGGGATTGACCTCTGTTTCGCGCGCAACCCTGGACGCACGCGCGCGCGGCCAAGCCATAGCGTCGGATATTCACACCTATGATGTTTCTGACGGACTGCGCACCGCCGAATTCGACGGCGGCAACACGTCCGCGGGCTGCCGTACGCCGGATGGCCGACTCTGGTTCCCCAGCATTCGCGGCATCGTCGCGGTGGATCCGTTGCATATTCGATCGAACCCGCTTCCCCCGCCGGTACAGATCGAACAGGTCACGGTCGATGCCGTGCCGCTGCAGCTGACGCAGGGTGCCCCGGTGAGTCCCGGCCATCAGCAGTGGGAATTCCATTACACGGCACTGAGCCTGCAGGCTGCGTCGCGCTCACGCTTCCGCTACCGCCTCGAAGGTTTTGACGAGCACTGGGTGGACGCGGGCAATCGCCGCACCGCGTACTACACCAGCCTACCGCCGGGGACCTATACGTTTCGCGTCATCGCCAGCAACAATGACGGCGTTTGGAACGACACCGGGGCGAGCTTTCACTTCACCCTCAAGCCGCACTTCTATCAGACTTTCTGGTTCGTTCTCCTGTGCATTCTCGCCTTCCTGGCCGCCGCGGCCGCCTGTTATCGCTGGCGGGTGGGACACCTCAGACATCTGGCCGACGCTCTTAGCGAGCAAGTGGCGCTGCGCACGCGGGATCTCGAGTCGGCCAATGTCGAACTGCTGCACGCCAAGGAGCGGGCCGAATCCGCGGTCCAGGCGAAGTCGCAGTTTCTCGCCAATATGAGTCACGAAATCCGCACACCGATGAACGGCGTCATCGGCATGACGGAGCTGCTGCTGGACACAAATCTGGACCGTATGCAACGTGATCAAACGGAGACGATCCACGACAGCGCCTTGGGTCTGCTCACCATCATCAACGATATCCTCGACTTCTCGAAGATCGAAGCCGGCAAGCTGGATCTCGAGCGGATCGACATGGATTTCCGCAACACGGTGGACGATGTTGCGCGCCTGCTGGCAATCCAATCTCACGCCAAGGGACTCGAGCTGATCACCAACGTCGATTCTCTCATTCCCGAGCGGTTGATCGGCGATCCGGGCCGCGTGCGTCAGGTGCTGCTCAATCTTGGCAGCAACGCGATCAAATTCACGCGCGACGGCGAGGTGTCGATCGACGTGAAGCTCGTTTCCACCGATGCTCTTGGCACGATAATCCGCTGCGAAGTGCGCGATACCGGTATGGGAATTCCGGCGGGGCGCGTCGAATCGCTGTTCCAGCCGTTCTCGCAAATCGACTCATCGACGACGCGACATTACGGTGGTACGGGTCTCGGACTGTCGATCGTGCGTCGACTGGTTGCGCTGATGGACGGCGACTCCGGTGCCGAAAGCACCGAGGGTGCTGGGTCGATGTTTTGGTTTACGGCCAGATTCGGCATTTCGACCCGCACGTCGGAAGCCCGCGTTTCCAATCCCGAGACACTGAAGCACCGGCACGTGCTGGTCGTCGATGACAACGCCACCAACCGCAAGGTGCTGAGCCAGCAGCTGTTGCAACTCGGAATGAACCCGATCTGCGTCGATGGCGCCGACGCGGCCATGCAGGCTCTGGAAGGCAGCATCACCGGCGGCCGGCAATTCGATCTCGCCGTGCTCGATTATATGATGCCGGGCTGCGACGGGTTTGAGCTCGGCCGCCGCATCGCAGACGACGAACGGTTCAAGGCGACGCGGCTGGTGCTTCTGACCTCCGCCCTCGGAATCCGCGGCGCCGAAGATTTTGCCAAGCTGGGATTCGCCGCTTATCTGCTCAAGCCGGTGTCGCAGCGCGACTTGCGCGAGTGCCTGGCCTGCGTCATGTCGGTAGACGGCGCGAAATGGCACGAGCGCTCGCAACCCATTGTGGTTGCCGGGCAGATCCGGGAAATGTTGGACCATCAACGCATCTTGCTGGCCGAGGATAATTTGGTGAACCAGAAAGTGGCGCGCCAAACTCTGGAAAAGATCGGCTACAAGGTCGACGTTGTGAGCAATGGTGCCGAGGCCATTACCGCATGGGAGAGCGGCCGATACCGCATCATCCTGATGGATTGCCAAATGCCGGTGATGGATGGCTATCAAGCAACCCGGGAAATTCGTCTGCGCGAGCGCGGCGCAAGGCACATTCCCATCATCGCACTGACGGCGGATGCCATGCATGGTGCCGAGCAGCAGTGCCGCGAGGCTGGAATGGACGACTACCTGACCAAGCCTCTGGATCGCACGCGGCTGAGTGAAACCATCGTTCGGCATCTCGCGTCCGCAGCTCCAGCATCCTCGGTCGTCGAGAACACCAGTTCCCTCCCGCCGCCCGTGGCGGGTGCGGACGCGCCGGTCGACTGGAACAGTTTCATGACAATAACCGACGGTGACCAGACGTTTGCACAGGAATTGGTGCAGGTGTTCATCGACTCGGGCGACGCGGCGTTGCGAGAGATCCGCGTTGCACTCGATCGCGGCGATCTGGCGGCTATCGGGTCCGCGGCGCATTCATTCAAGGGCTCGAGCGCAAGCATTCACGCGAAGTCGGCGAGCGCGGCCGCCGGTCGGCTCGAAGCGGCCGCGCGCGCGGGAGCTGTCGACCAAATATCAGGACTGGAAGATCAGCTGCGCCAGGAAGTCGGGCGGGTCATGGAATACCTGCGCGCACGTCAGGCCTGACCGCGCCGGCGGGCGGTTGGCGGCAGTGCGCACCGGATCCGCGCATTGACACTTGAAAGGTCACGGGACTATGGTCGTGGGCTTCAATCACGCGGAACAAAATCATGACGACCTCACCTGGCACCGGCACCACCGATCTCTTGTCGGTATTGGATGATGGTGTGCTGACGCTCACCCTTAACCGGCCCGAAGCGCGCAATGCGATGAGCGAGCCCATGAATCGGGCTTTGGCCGAACAACTCGCCTGGGCGGAACTCGACCCGTCGGTAAAGTGCGTGGTATTGACGGGAGCGGGGAAGGGCTTTTGCGCCGGCGGCGACGTCAAGGCCATGTCCAGTCGCGGCGTTCACGGTTCATTGACCATCGATGCGGCCATCCATCGCCAACGTGTCAATCAGCGCGAGACCGTGGGGCGGCTCTTTAAAATGCCGAAGCCCACGCTGGCGGCATTACCGGGCGCGGCGGCCGGTGCCGGGTTCGCCATGGCGCTGGCCTGCGATTTGCGCATCATGGCAACGACCGCCGTCATGACCACCGCGTTCGCGCGGGTCGGCTTCTCCGGCGACTTTGGCGGGACTTACTTTTTGACGCAGCTCGTGGGTTCCGCCAAGGCGCGCGAACTATACTACCTGTCCGACCGTGTGAGCGCCGACGAGGCCCTGCGGCTTGGGTTGGTCAATTGGATCTGCGAGCCGGAGCAGCTCATGGCGCGCACGCAGGAGATCGCACGCCGTCTTGCCTCGGGACCCACGGTCGCGTACCGCTACATGAAGGAGAACTTGAATCGGGCCATGGCCGGCGAGGTCGATGACTGCCTCGATCTTGAAGTGACCCACCACATACACTGCGCTTCGACCGAGGATCACCGCGAGGCCGTCAAGGCCTTCGTTGAAAAGCGCGAGCCGGTTTTCAACGGTCGTTAGCAGTACCGATGCGACTTCGGCAAATCGCCCTGGTGGGGCACGATCTGGCCGCCGCACGCGCCGAAATAACGGCGGTTCTCGGCCTGGACTATGACTACGATGATCCGGGCGTCGGCAAGTACGGCCTACGCAATGCCGTCTTCCCCGTGGGTACGACATTCCTGGAAGTGGTCTCGCCGAAAGCGCCCGGAACCACAGCGGCTCGACTCCTCGAGAAACGCGGCGGGGCGGGCGGCTACATGGTAATCCTGCAGGTAGATGATCTGGCCGAGGCGCGAGCGCGAGTGCGCGACGCGGGCGCACGCATCGTCGATCAGACGGACAAAGATGGCGCGGCCTTCACCCATATTCATCCGAAGGACGTGGGTGGCGCGATACTGTCTCTGGACCACATGAGTCCGAAGGAGCGCTGGGAGTGGGGCGGCCCGCATTGGCGCGATCACGTGCGCACCGATGTGTCAGTCGCCATCATCGGTGCCGAACTCCAAGCTCAGGATCCGGGCCGGATGGCTGCCCGTTGGGCCGCCGTCCTAGGTCGACCCGCCCAGAGCGATGGCGGGTGGCACATCGACTTGGACGAGGGCGAGATCCGGTTCGCACCGGTTCGTGACGGACGAGGGGAGGGGCTGGGCGCCTTTGATGTTGCGGTTCGCAACGTAAGCGACGTGCGCCGCCGAGCCGAAGCCCTGGGACTGTTGGATGCCAATGGCGTCGTCATTCTCTGCGGCACACGCGTGGGGCTGGTTGCGGCCTGAATTCATCGGGCCATTTACCTTAACGACGGATGCGCGCGGCCTGCATCGCATTCAGGAGCGCAATCCTCTCGAGCGCGGGCGGATGGGAATCGAAAAACGACGAGTGGATGCGGTCGGGCGTGAGGGTGGTCGCGTTGTCGCGGAACAACTTGACCAGCGCCGTAATGAGATTCCCTGCGTCCGTGTGCTCGGCAGCGAACTCATCGGCTGCCGCCTCTTGCCGGCGCGACCACCACGATGCGAGGGGCGTCGTGAAGAAAACAAATACCGGTACCACCATGATGAACAACAGCAGCGCCGTCGCCGATGAGGGCACCGGCACGCCCAGCGCGCCGTAAATTTCCGGCCGGCGCGCGGCCCACGCCAACAGCGCCAGGGCGCAGAGACCCATGAACACCATCGCCGCCAACCGCTGGCGGACATGATGCAGCCGGAAATGGCCGAGTTCGTGGGCGAGCACGGCTTCGATCTCCGCTGTCTCGATGCGCGCCAGCAAGGTATCGAAGAACACGATGCGCTTGCTGCGTCCGATGCCGGTGAAATAGGCGTTGCCGTGCGCGGAGCGAAGCGATCCGTCCATCACGTACACACCGCCGCGCGCTGAAAATCCGCACCGCTCGAGCAGAATTTCAACCCGCGTCTTCAGTGCCCCATCGGCGAGCGGCGAGAATTTATTGAACAGCGGCGCAATGAACCGGGGCGCGGCCCAGGTCAACCCCAAGGTCCAGGCGAGCCACAGACCAAAGGCCCACAACCACCACCAATCTCCGCCGTGATCCATCAGAGTCAGAGCCGCCAGCAGCACTGGGCCGCCGAGCAGCGCCGCCAGCAGCAGATGTTTGCCGACATCCCGTGCGAACAAGGAAACTGACATCCGGTTGAATCCGAAACGCGCCTCAACCTTGAAAGTCCTCCAAAGCGCGAACGGCAGAGCTGCCAGCTGCAACACCAGAAAGACGCTGCCCACCATCAGCGCCCCGCGCCAGGGCTCTTCCAGACGGGTGTGCCGCCAGAGGGCATCGAGGGCCGCGATACCGCCTCCCAAAGTCAACAAAAGTTTGAACACCCCCTCGAATAGAGTTACCCAGCGGCTCAAGGCCACCCTGGCCACCGTATAGTCGGCAGCCTTTTGTTGATCGGCCAGCTCAATTTGCCCGCGGAACATCTCAGGCACCTCGTTGCGATGTGCCCGCACGGCTGCGATTTGCCGCGACGCCAGCCACAGACGCGTCGCCGTTTCCGAGGCGACGGCGATGACAAAAACAATCGCCAGCCAATGCATCTTGGGTTGACCCTCCCGGCGTCAGGCTTTCAGGACGCCCGACAGCTTTGCGGCGTGTGTCGCCAACGCGTCCATCAGCGGTGGACTCAGGCAGTCATACGGTTCGAGGCGCAGCTCTTTGAGCCGGCCACGCACCGCATCCATGTTCGCCGGATTCGCACCCGCCTCGATGATGGACGAGACAAAGGCGGCGAATCCCGGTGCCGACCATCCCGTCTCGGAAGACAATTCGGTATGGACGAAATCCAGGCCGTAGAATGCATGCTTGCTGTTTTCGATGCGGCCGAACATATGCGTGCCGCAGACCTTGCAGGCATGACGTTGAATGGCCTTGGAAGGATCGACGATCGCAAGCTTGTCGCCATTTTGGGTGACTTTGACCTTGTCCTTGGAAACCACCGCGATCATCGAAAACAGCACCCCCTTGGGTCTCCAGCACTGCGTGCAACCGCATACGTGGTTGTGCGCAGTCTGCGCGCCGACCGCTACCTTTACCGGCTTGTCCTTGCATTTGCAGGTCAGGGTTCCGCCGGAAAACTCCTTCGATCCCTGCTTGACACCGTTGTCGACCGACGGATGAATTGAGACAGCCATGATTCTTCCTCCCATGTTGGAACGGACGCGTTGATATTTCTTGACCGGCGCCCGCTATGCCGATAATAACCGACTAGGGCATCATGAAAATCAAAAGTGCGATCATATTTGGATTGACCGTGATGTCACCGGGGTACGGCTGGGCGGCAGCGCCGCTGCTGCATGTCAGCAAAACACGAGGCGAAATAAGTTAGCGCAGCGATGCAAGACACGGCGCGTTTGCGGTGCATCTTGTCGATCGCCGCGGCAGCCGCCATGTTGGTTTGGTCGTGCGCGTGGCCTGCCGAGGAGCGCAAGGATTCTGCGCCGCTGCAGCAGATGGTGGTCATTGGCGCGACGCCGGTACCGGGCATGAATGTCGACGCCGACAAGATTCCAGGCAATGCGCAGAGCCTCAATGCCGCCGACCTGATCCAAGACGGCCCGGCGAGCATCGTCAATGCACTGGCGAATCGCCTGGGCAGCGTCAACATCAACGACACGCTCGCCGATCCGTTTCAGCCCGACATTCTTTATCGCGGCTTCGAGGCCTCGCCGGTGCTGGGCACGCCGCAAGGATTGGCCGTTTACCAGAATGGTGTGCGGATCAACGAAGCCTTCGGCGATACCGTCGACTGGGACTTGTTCCCCGATATCGCGATCAATCGTGCCGACATTGTCAGTTCGAACCCTCTGTATGGCCTGAACGCCTTGGGCGGCGCGATATCCGTGACCATGAAGAACGGCTTTACCTTCCAAGGCGCCGACGCCGCGCTTTCAGGGGGCTCATTCAACCAACGTCAAGGCTCCGCGGAATTCGGCGTGAATGACGGGACGCTCGGATTCTACGGCGCGGCACGCCTGTTGAATCAAGATGGCTGGCGCCGGTTTGCGCACGATTCCATACACCAGTACTACATGGACTTCAGCTATCACGAAGGCCGCGCCACCGTGGATCTCAGCTACGCGCGTGCGGAAAACCGGCTGCTCGGTCAAGGAGCCGCCCCGATACAGTCGCTCGATTTGAATCCCATGAATGTCTTCACCCGCCCGCAGAACAACGTCAACACGCTGAGCTTCGTCACGCTGAATGCAGCTTTCGAGCTCAGCGATGCGCTGTCCGCGCAAGCCGTGCTCTATTCGCGTAATTTCCGGCAGACCGTCGCCAACGGAGACACTTCGCAATATACCGCCTGCACGCAAATCAGCGCGCTGTGCCAGGCGGACGGACTGACACCGCTCATAGGTGCCGCGGGGATGCCGCTCCCCGACATTACCCATGGCGGCAGCAATATCATCGGCCAGAACGATGCGGAAAGAATCAGCACCGACGGCTCGGGCGCATCCTTGCAATTGACCAGCAACCAGGCGCTTCTTGGTCACGGCAATGCGTTCGCCGCCGGAGCTACCTTCGACACGGCTCAGAGCCGCTTTTTCTCGGCCACGCAGGTCGGCATTCTCAATCCGGAACTCACGGTTCTGCCTTCCGCGCTCGTGGTTTTCACGCCGGAAGACAGCGTCGATTCACAGGGCGATCTGCTCGCCGCCACGCCTGTGAGTCTCAATGCGAACAACAAGTACTATGGCTTCTACCTAACCGATACCTTCGATGTGAATGCGCTCCTCTCGGTCACGGCAAGCGCCCGATACAACATCGCAAAGATCGATTTGCGGGATCAACGGGGCACCGACCTGAGCGGCAACAACCGGTTCACTCATCTCAATCCTGCCATTGGTGCCACCTACAAGCTGCTGACAAACGTCACGGCGTTCGCGGGCTACGCGACCAACAACCGCACGCCGACGGCGAGCGAGATCGAGTGTTCGAATCCGCTGCAGCCCTGCCTGCTGCCCTCCAGTCTGGCGAGCGATCCGCCGAGCTTGAAGCAAGTCATCGCCAAAACCACCGAGCTGGGCTTCAGAGGGCATCTGGCATTGGGGCCCGATGCCGCGACGTTCAACTGGAACGCCAGCGTGTTTCGCACCAATTCCGAAGACGACATCTACGGTATCTCGACTTCGATCAGCACGGGTTTCTTCCAGAATATCGGATCCACCCGGCGCCAGGGATTCGAAACCGGCCTGAGCTTTCAAGAGCGGCAATGGTCGGCGTATGCGCAATACAGCTACATCGACGCCACGTTCCGCTCGCGGCTGCTGCTGCATTCGCCGTCGAATCCGTTCCAGGACGCCGACGGCAACATTCAAGTGCTGCCGGGCAAGCGCCTGCCGCTCATTCCAAGCAACCGGGTCAAGGTGGGCGGCGATTACTGGGTACTGCCCAATTGGTCGGTGGGCGCATCGCTTACCTGGGTCGGCGATTCCTTTTATAAGGGAGATGAATCAAACCAAAATCCGCAGTTGCCCGGCTACCATGTGTTCAGCTTGCGCAGCTCCTACAAAATCGCCGAGCGGCTCGAGCTGTTTGCCAATGTGCAGAATCTGTTCGATGAACGCTACTCGACTCTGGGTCTGTTCGGCGACCCCACGGGCGTCAATGCACCGGGCGTCCCGGCCGGCGCACATGCCAATGATCCCGGCGTCGACAATCGTTTTCAAAGTCCGGGTATGCCGCGCGCGTATTTCGGCGGAGTCCGATTTACGTTCTGAGTCCCGCAGCACGGTAGATTGCCGCGAGTGAACTGCTAAGCACTCACGAGCGTGCCAGCGTACGACAACGGCTTTCGCATCAGTGTGCTCTTGCCAAACAGGGATTCGACCAGATCGACGGCGAGCACGGCGGTCTTGTTGCGCACATCCAGGGCCGGATTCAGCTCCATGATGTCCAATGAGGCCACCCGGCCGGTGTCCGCAATCATCTCCATGCACAGCTGCGCTTCCCGGTAGGACAGCCCGCCGGGCACCGTGGTGCCGACCCCCGGCGCTATTTCCGGATCGAGAAAATCGACATCGAAACTGACGTGCAGGTGGGTCTCCGCATCCATGTCCTGCAATGCCAGCTCCATGGTTTGCCGCACGCCCATTTCGTCAATGAAGCGCATGTCGAACACCTCGAGCTGCTGTTCGTGCACGAAGCGCCTCTCGCCGTTATCGACGCTGCGTATGCCGACCTGCCGGACCCACTTCGGCGAGATCGCCGGTGTCGCGCCGCCGATTTGCAGCAGCTCGCGTGGACCGAATCCGCACAGGCACGACAGCGGCATCCCGTGCAGACTTCCGCTTGGGCTTAGTTCCCGCGTGTTGAAATCGGCATGCGCATCCAACCACAGCACCCGCAACGGCTTGCGCTTGCTGCGGCAATGGCGGGCGACCGCGGCAATGGATCCGATGCTCAAACAATGATCGCCGCCGAGTAAAATCGGCAGGCGTTGTGCGGTCAACTCCCGATACACGGCATCGTGTACTTCATGATTCCAGGCGGTGACCTGCGCCAAATTGCGGTAGCCGTCAATTTTGATCAGCCCGGGATTGGGTGGGCCGCTGACGTTGCCGCAATCCACCACGTCCAATCCACGCTGCGTCAGGGCCGCGTGAATTCCGGCGACACGCAGCGCTTCGGGCCCCATGGAAGCCCCGCGATCGCTGGCGCCAATGTCCGTGGGCGCACCGATGAGGCTGGCGGTGCGGTTGGCAGCGCGCATCATGCGAACCGTCGCTGGCGTGCGCGCACGGTCTCATTCGCCATGCAGGCAAACAGATCCTTCGGGTCTTCCATATCCGGAATCAGATCGATCCGCTGGCCGCCGTCGGGGTGCTCGTCATTCAGTCTCTGTAGATAACGCAACGAAGAGAAGTCACTGAGTGCAAATCCGACGGAATCGAAGATGGTGATCTCGTCATCGTCCAATCGACCGGGCCTATTTTTCAACAAGACGTGCGCAAGCTCGCTCACTTGAACCTCACCGCCGAGTTGTTGAATCTCGCCCTCGATACGGGCTTGTGCTTCGAACTCAACCACGATGCGAGCCGCCGGCGAGCGCAGGATATCCGGATGCAATTCCGTCTTGCCGGGACAGTCGCCGCCGACGGCATTCAAATGCATGCCTCGCTCGATCATCTGCGGCGTCAGGATGGTCGCGTTGCGCTTGTCGGCAGTCACGGTGGTTACGATGTCGGCGCCCCGGACCGCCTCGGCCGTGCTGCTGCAGCGAGTCACGGACAGGTTCGGAAGTTGCAACCGGGTCAAGTTGCGAATCAGTTTGGCCGTCGCCTCAGAATCGGTGTCGTAGAGGCGCACTTCACGAATGCCGAGCATCCGATAGAACGCGATGACTTGGAATTCACTTTGGGCGCCGTTGCCGATCAATGCCATGACACGGCTCGAGGAACGCGCCATCCGCGTCGCCGCCAGGGCAGAGACGGCGGCGGTACGCAACGCTGTGACGAAAGTCATTTCTGAAAGAAGCAGTGGATAGCCCGTTGCGACATCGGCCAGCACGCCGAACGCCGTGACCGTAAGCAGTCCCTGCGCGGTGTTTTTGGGGTGTCCGTTGACGTACTTGAATGAATAAAGACGCCCATCAGTCGTGGGCATGAGTTCGATCACCCCCGCCGAAGAGTGACTCGCATGCCGCGCCGATTTCTCAAATTCGTCCCATCGGCGGTAATCAGCCGCGATTTCGCCGGCCAGCTCCTCGATGAAACGGCCGACTCCAGTTCGCGATACGAGCGCGCGGAGGCGCTCTGTTCCAATGTAATTAACCATGATTTCCCCCACTGCAGAGTGACAGTCTCAGGGAGGGGTAAGGCCAATGGCTAGCCAGAAGATTGATCAATAAGCGCTTAATATTGTACAAATAGTCATAGTAAAATGACGTTTTGCCCAATCTGGCGGCGGGTTTGTCGCCTGGGAGGAGATATCCATGGATTCGACTGATCGGAAATTACTGTCATTGCTGCGCGATGACGCCCGAATGCCGGTGGCCACGTTGGCCAAGAGCCTCAAAGTCGCTCGCGGCACCGTGCAGAATCGGCTCGCACGAATGGAGGCTGACGGCACCATTGTCGGCTACACCGTCAAACTCAAGCCACAGGTCGAGGAGCAAACGATTCGCGCCTTGATGACCGTGGCGGTGGAGGGCAACCGAACGGATGAGGTCCTAAGGTCGCTGCGCGGGGATCCCGCGGTTTGCGCACTTCACACCACGAACGGCCGATGGGACATCGTGGCGGAGCTTCGCACCGACAGTCTCGAAGCGGTTGATCGCGTCTTGGGCCGCATTCGTCTCATCGACGGAATCTCGAACACTGAAACCAGCCTGCTTTTGTCGACCCATAAGTTTTAACTAGAAGTAGTGCGGCACGAATCGACTGACATTGCCGGTTATCAATGAATCGTCTTCCCGAACACCGATGCCTGCGGCTTCATTGCCGATGATCCAAGATCCGATCACGGCTGATTTGCCATCCGACTTGAAAAGCGGCGCGTATTGTTGGTACACCACGGGTCCGCCATAGGTGCCCCTGGTCTCCGCGGTCACATCACCGACGATGCGTATGTTCGCGCCCTCGCGGGAATGCACCGGCTTGACGACATGGTTGCCGGACAAGTGCCCCGGTTCACGGTACGCGGCGAGCAGATTCGGATGCTCGGGATACAGTTTCCACAGAAGCGGCAATATTCCCTTGTTCGACAGGATGCTTTTCCAGGACGGCTCGATAAATCTCGTCGTGTGCCCTGCCAGCTGAGGTCCGAACGAGTCGGAAAACATCCACTCCCATGGGTACAACTTGAAGCACCGGCGCACGGGGTTCAAGTTTCTATCGACGAATTCAAACGCGCGACCTTGGACGCCGATGTCCTTCATCGAGATCAACGTCGCCGTGCAATCGGCCTGGCATGCGGTGTCCATGAGGTAGCGAATGGTTCCGACATCCTCGTAGGAATCCGTGTCGCAGGCAAAGTGTATGAATTCGCCGGCGGGACTGATTTCGCGCCAGCGATCAATGAGGCGTTCATGCAGGGAGTTGAATTGATCGTCGTTCGGATGAGTGTCCTTCAGCCAGTACCACTGCACCACGGCAGCTTCGAGCAGGCTGGTCGGCGTATCGGCGTTGTACTCCAACAGCTTGGGTGTATCTCCGGCAAATGCCAGATCAAAGCGGCCATACAGGCTGGGTTCCTTTTCACGCCAGCTCTCGGCTATGAGCCCCTCATACTGGACCGGGATGCCGACATCTGCGAACGCTTCGTTGCGCACCACGTGATCGACCGTTTCCAAGCAGATTCTTTGCAGTTCGTTGGTGGCTGTTTCGAGCCTGTCGATCTCATCGCGCGTGAAGGCATAGCACGCTGACTCGTTCCAATACGGGTAACTGTCGATGGTGGTGTGGAAGTCGAAGCCGACCTTCTCGCACCTCTCCTGCCAATTCTCGCGCGGCAGCGAGCTTTCGCGCCTCACTCGCCGGCGCCGCCATGGGCGCTCGCGGACTCGCCAAAGCCGCCGAAATGAGCCGCTTCCGTGGCCGAGGTCACCGATGCGCCGCCTTGCGAGACGATACCCGCAGACGCCCCTCCGCCGCGGCCCCAGAATGCCGAGGAACGGCCGTACCAAGGACCGTAATAGAAAAATGCGCCGTTGGACCCTCGCGATTGTTGGCAGCTGGTTTCGGTGCCCCAGTCCTTCAGACAGTCTTCTTTGCTGTTGTAGAGCGCGCGGTGTCTTTCTTCGCTGTCACACGCGGCAACAAATGCGCCCACCAAAAGCAAAGTGATCATCGACGTTGTTCTATTCATGCCTCGCCTCTAAAGATCAGCGCTAAGCACCCCTATCTTGTAACTTCTGACGAGCCAGGTCGAGAAGTTCCGGGCAATTTTGAGACGTGCGGCATGTCAGCTGCTTGCGGCATTCAATTGTTCGATGGCTGCCCGATCCAACTCCAATTGGGTGGCGGCGATCAATTCACTAAGTTGATTCACCGTGGTCGCGCTCGCGATGGGAGCGGTAATACTGGGCCGCGCGATTTGCCAAGCCAGCGCAACACTGGCGGGCGAGGCGCTGTAGCGCCGTCCAACATCATCCAATGCGGCAAGAATCCTCAAACCGCGTTCATTGAGAAACTTGTCGATGACGTTTTTTCCGCGCGCGCTCTTGCCGGCGTCCGCGGGCGTGCGGTATTTTCCAGTGAGAAATCCGGAGGCGAGCGCAAAATAGCTGACGACGCCGATCTGCTGTTCCGCGCACAACGGTTCCAAAGAGGATTCGTAGTCGGAACGCGCATACAGATTATAGTGCGGCTGCAGTACTTCATATCGCGGCAGTCCGCTCCTGCGGCTTACCTCGAGTGCCTCGGCCAAACGGGCCGCGGTGAAATTCGAGGCGCCGATGGCGCGCACCTTGCCCTGCGCCATGAGCTTCTGATAAATGCCGAGCGTCTCCTCCATGGGCACGCCGGCATCATCGCAATGTGAGAAATACAGATCGATATAATCGGTCTGCAATCTTCGCAGTGATTCCTCGACCGACCGTGCTATGTGGACGGCCGACAGGCCTTTGCGATCGGGCGCCATCTGCATGCCGACTTTGGTGGCAATCACCACATCCTTTCGCTTCGCGCTGTGCTTCAACCAGTTCCCGAGGACCGTTTCGGACTCGCCGCCGCGATGTCCGGGCACCCACACGGAATACACATCGGCGGTATCGATGAAGTTGAGTCCGGCACTCACCAATGCATCCAGCACCGCAAAGGAGGCGGTCTCGGTTGCGGTCCATCCAAAAACATTGCCGCCGAGACATAGGGGAGCCACCCGCAAACTGGAGCGGCCTAAAGCACGAAGTTGCATCGAGATTTCCCGCTATTCATGGTTTGTAGACAGCAGCGAGTTGCGTCCGTTCGAGCTCCCGCAAATCACGGCCGCGTGTTTCGCGGCCGAAAATCCAGATCAGCACGAGTGCCAACGCCGCTGGAAATGCGACCAATCCCGCGGCAACGCCCAGCGCGGGTACCAATGCGAGCGTGCCCAGGCCCTGCGCAATCAAGCCGCCAATCTTGCTCCAACCGGCCACCCACCCCGTCGCCCGGCCGCGGATGCGAATTCGATAACTTTCAGCCGAGTAGGGCAGAAGTGTGGAAATCAGGGCACTCGATCCGACGATGAGAAGAGACAGGGGAATGATCGGGTTGGAGAGGATCGGCAGCGATCCGGTGCCGCGCAACATCACGGCCACCAAACCCAGCGTCGTGATGCCGATGGCGGTGATCAGCGACCACTTGGTGCTCCACATACTGTAAAGATAAGCCGCAACGACGACGGTGGGCGCTGCGATGAGAGCCGAACGCGCAATGACGGCGCTGGCGAGGCCAACGCTGCGTCCTTCCGCCACCAATGCACTTGGCAGCCATAGCAATACGCCAAAATTAACGAACCCCCACGCGACCGCCGCGAGCGTGAGCGCTACGCCGGTTCCCAGAACGCTGTGCGCGCTCGTAATCGCGATGCGTGGATGGTCGGACGTGAACGCCTCGACGGCACGCGAATGCACCCTGACGGCGCCAAAGCGCGCCAGCGTGGCGCGCGCGTCCTCCGTGCGCCCCATGTGCTGCAGAAAACGCGTCGACTCGGGAATCAACGGGCTGAGGGCGATGAGGATCAGACCGGTCGGAAAGTTGAGGAACCACATGATCCTCCAGCCAAAGAACGGTTGGAGCAGCGCGGACAACTCGCTCGCCGCGAAATAGCCGCCAATGGTGCCGATGCCGCCGATGAGCACCAGACACCAGCCACGATGCTTGGTCGGCATGATTTCAGCGAGCAGCGCATAGGCGACGGGCAACATCCCGCCGGCGGCTGCGCCCATGAGAAAACACATGGCGATGTTCCACCAAAGCGACGGCATTGCGCCGCAAATGGAGGTTCCGACGAACATCACCGACGACAGAAGAATTGCGGCGCGCCGTCCATACAGGTCGGCGAGCGAGCCCCAGACAAACGAACCCACCGCGGTGCCCAGCAGCGCGGAAAATGGCAGCAAGGCGACCGTTGCGCGATCGATTCCGTATTCGGTGCGCATGCCCGGAGTGACGAAACCGAGGCTTGCGGGCTTCATGACATCGATGATCAGGGCGAGCGCCAGTACGGCCATCAATTTCCAGTGGGCACCGGTCAGCGGAGCGTCCTCGGGCGCAGAGACGATATCTTGCAGAATCTGAACGCTGCGTCTTGGCAGCAATCCGTAGCCGGTTACGACAATCCCGCCCACAATGAGGGCCATGCCCAACAGCATGGCCCCATCCATGGGCATGCCGGCCAGGATGAAGCCGCTGTTGCGCGCCATCCAGAACATCGGCAGATGAAGAACGACCCCCACGCCGACGATTGCGGAACCAAACCAGAAAGCGAGCGCGCTGCGCCGATCGGCGAACATGAATACGCTGTTCAAGTACAGACTCCTGTCGGGGATATCCCGCCGCCCGAGCGGGCATTAAACCCCGGCGCGACTGTGGATACAAATCGGACTATGATCGACCTCCATACAAAAAGCCGAGGAGGATCGTCATGTCTACGGTCAAACCGGATTTCGAGAAAATGCAGACCGCACTGGCCACCTCGCTGGCTGCGCATTGGAAACTGTTTCTCATCGAAGGCATCGTCCTCGTGATTCTCGGGTTGGCGGCCATCATGCTTCCCTTGATCGCCACCATCGCGATTGCCATCGTGGTCGGCTGGATCTTTTTGCTGAGCGGTGTCGTCGGGCTGTGGGCCACTTTCCGGATGCGCAGCGCTCCGGGGTTCTGGTGGTCACTGCTCTCCGGCATTCTGGGGGTCGCCGCGGGCATCGTGCTGCTGCGCTGGCCACTGAGCGGCGCGTTCTCCCTCACCTTGATCCTGACGCTATTTCTGGTGCTCGAAGGCGTCGTGTCGATCATGTATGCACTGGAGCATAAGCGCGAGCTGTCCGGCCGGTGGGGCATGATGCTGGTCAGCGGCGTGGTGGATTTGATCCTGGCGGCAATGATCTATTCGGGACTCCCCGGTACGGCCGCTTGGGCAATCGGTCTGCTGGTGGGCATCAATATGGTCTTTGGCGGTTCAGCGCTCATCGCGATGGCTTTGCATGCTCGCAACGCTGCCCCTGCCGCTGTTTAGGCTCTCATCGCGTCGCATTCGCACAAATAGATCTCGCGCCCGTGCCCAACAACCGCAAATACGATCTCGTTCTATATGGAGCCTCGGGTTTCACCGGCAGGCAGACGGTGGAATATTGCAGGCAATTCGCTCCCCCCGGCTTATCCTGGGCGATCGCCGGACGAAATCGATCCAAGCTTGAAGGCGTCAATTCGGCGGGGGCTGATGTGCTGGTTGCCGATGCCCAAGATGACAATGCTCTCAACAGTCTGGCGGAACAGACCCGTGTCGTTCTCAGCACCGCGGGGCCATTTGGGCTCTACGGCACGAAACTCGTTGACGCCTGTGTCCGCCACCGGACTCATTACTGCGACATCACCGGCGAGACTCCGTGGATCCGCCGACAAATCGATCGGCATCACGCGCAAGCTGCCGCGGAGGGCACGCGAATCGTGCCTGGCTGCGGTTTCGATTCGATTCCATCGGACTTTGGCGCGTGGCTCATGTCGCGCCACGTGCGCGACGCGTTGCAGTCGGAGTGCGTCGGCGTCACTGCGTATTTTCGGGTCGGCGGCGGCATCAACGGCGGCACGTTGGCGTCCCTGTTCCACATGCTCGAAACCAATCAGATGGTGATTGCCCGTGATCCTTTTCTACTGGACCCCGATCCGGCGGCTCACTCTGCTGAGCAACGTACCCGCAATGCGGATCCTACGGGTGTTCACTACGACGAGGATCTTAAAAGATGGGTGGGCCCTTTCCTGATGGGGTCGATCAACACGCGCGTCGTGAGGCGCACTCAGGCGCTGCTGGGGACGCGATTCGACTATCAGGAGTACTCGAAGTTCGGCAGTTCCAGGACCGCACGCTCAGCGACCATTGCCGGCAAGCTGTTCGAATCGATTGCAGCTTCGGGAATCGGGCGCCGGATACTCAAGCGCTTGCTGCCAAAACCAGGCGAAGGTCCCTCGGAGAAAGTCATGGACGGCGGTTTTTTCGAATGTGAATTCGTCGCCACCGCGAACAGCGGCAGGCGCGTCCGCGGGATCCTCAAGGGCCAAGGCGATGCGGGGAACCGCATCACCGTCAAGTGTTTGTGCGAGTCCGCGTTTGTGCTCGCCCAGTCGGCGGCCTCGAACGCGGTTGTAAAGCCGTTCAGCAGCGGCGGAGTTCTGACGCCTGTGACCGGATTGGGAGAAGAACTGATGGCACGTTTGGCGAAAGCCGGAATCACTTTCGAAATCCTTTGATCATCAGCCAGGGTTTTGTGCGCTGCTGACAACCGGTGCGTCAACTTGCTCGGAGGCATGCTTGCGGCACGAGCCCGTCACATACTCGCGGATGATTTCCGCCAAGCGTCGCGCGCCCGGACCGGCATAGTCGCGGTCGGCAAACACCAGGTACAGTTCGGCCCAGCGCTCGCCGCCTTCGCGCAGCGGCAGCGGTTTTAGTTCGCCGCGTTCCAGCTCGCCGCGCACTGTTTCCTCCGGGAACCACGCGAACCCTGAGCCCATGACGGCCGCGTGGATCGAAGTGGCCTTCTGGCTCACCGTCCAGCTCTGCTCAGCGCCGAGCCAGCTGCCGCTGCGGCGCTGGCTGCCCGTATCGCGAATGATCAGGTGGCGGTGCTTGCGTAAATCCTGCAGCGTCAATTCGCGACCGAGTCGATGCAGCGGATGATCTGGATGCGCGAGGGCGATGAAACGCAAGCGCATCAGCTGATCGCCTATGAAGCCGGCCGGTATCTGGGAGCAGATTGCCAAATCAACCTTGCGCTGTAGCAGCGCCTCCTCGGTGCCGCTGAGCACGCTCTCATACAACTCGATGCGCATTTCCGGCCGCTCTTCGGCAAAGCGCGCAAAGCATCGCAACAGCAGCCACGTGGGAAAGATGATCTCCACCGACAGTCGAAGCTCGGCTTCCCAGCCCGCGGCGAGGGTTGCGGCAGCACCTTCCAGCGCGCCGGCTTCGTCCAATAGCGCTTTGGCCCGCCGATAGAGCACCTCGCCCGTGGACGTGAGTTGGGCTTTGCGGCCGACCACTTCGAAGATTTTCACACCGAGCAATGCTTCCATTTTTTGCACGGCGTAGGTAACCGCCGACTGACTCTTGTGCAATGCCTCGGCGGCCTGGGCATAGCCGCCGGCGTCGACGACGGCCAGCAGGGCACGCCATTGTTCGAGGGAAATCCGTGGATTGGTGACCATGTATCAGTTCAATAGATAGGTAGGCCCTAAATATTCTGCTTTTTTATCTAGTGAATCAATACTTAAATAAGCTCCAGAAGACCAGTTCTATCCCGGATTTCAAGGAGATTCACCCATGACCACCCTGCTGCAGATCAACGCCAGCATCAACAATGGCAACGGCGAGTCCAGCCGCCTCGCCAACCAGTTCGTTGCCGCTTTCCACAAGAAACACCCGAAGGCCACGATTTTGGTGCGCGACGTCGCCGCCGCCGACCCGGTGCCGCATCTTAACGCCGAGCGGTTTGGCGCCTTCATTACCAAGTCGGAAGACCGAAGCGCTGCTCAGCACGCGGTAGTGGCGTACTCCGACACACTGATCAACGAGCTGAAACAGGCCGATGTCATCGTACTCGGCTTGCCGATGTACAACTTCGGGGTGCCATCGCAATTGAAGGCCTACTTCGATCACATCGCCCGCATTGGCGTAACCTTCGAGTACACCGAGAAGGGTCCGGTGGGTAAGCTTGGCGGCAAGAAAGTGTACGTGTTCGCGGCGCGCGGCGGCGTCTATGAGGGTACCCCGATGGACACGCAGACCAGCTACGTGCGCGACTTCCTGCGCTTCCTCGGCATGTCCGATGTGGAATTCATTTACGCTGAAGGCCTGAACATGGGTCCGCAGAGCAAGCAAACGGCTCTTGCCAAGGCAGAGGCCGAGATCACCCGTCTCGCCGCGTAAATTGAGCTTTTCTAGGAGAATTACCGTGAGCACCCGAACACTAGTCCATGTCATCGAGTCCGTACCCACCTCCGACGGCGCCGGGGTCAAACTGCGCCGCAGTTTGGGCAGCCAGCGCGGCTTGCAGGTGGATCCGTTCCTGATGCTCGACGAGTTCTATTCGGATAATCCCGACGACTATATGGCCGGGTTCCCATCGCATCCGCATCGGGGCTTCGAAACCGTCACGTACATGCTCGACGGCCGCATGCGCCATGAGGATCACCTGGGCAATCGCGGCGACCTGGGCCCCGGCGACGTGCAGTGGATGACGGCGGCGCACGGCATCATTCACTCCGAGATGCCGCAGCAGAGCGAAGGGCGCATGCGCGGCTTCCAGCTGTGGCTGAATCTGCCCTCGAAAGAAAAAATGCAACCCGCCAGCTATCGCGACATTCCCGCCGCCGCGATTCCGCGCGTCGCGCTGCCGCGGGGCGGAGATGTGAAAGTCATTGCCGGCACGTTCGAGCTCGATGGCAATTTGACGAGTGGACCCGTCAACGGCGCAGGTGCGCGGCTCAGCACGGATCCTTTGTACTTCGACGTACGCCTGCCCGCGGGAGAGAAATTCAGCGTGCCGACGGCGGCGGGCCACAATGCATTCCTCTACGTCTATGAGGGCAGCGCCAAGATCGGCGCGGCCGGAGCGGCGAAGCCGTTGCCTCAGCGTGCGGCAGGCGTCCTGTCGGATGGAGACAGCATTCGCGTGGAGGCCGGACCTGAGGGCGTGCAATTCTTGCTGCTCGCCGCCAAGCCGCTGCGCGAGCCGGTCGTGCAGTACGGTCCTTTCGTGATGAACACGCGCGAGGAGATCGAGCAGGCTCTCGCAGATTATCGCGACGGGCGTCTGGCCAGTGCGGCCTGAGGAAAAGACAAGCGCTTGGCGTAGAACGTCGGCGTGACACCGACCCAGCGTTTGAAGGCGCGGGCGAAGCTGCGCAGATCGGAAAAACCCAGCTCTTCCGCCACATCGCTCGGGTGATGCCGCTGCTCCAGCAAAGATCGGGCCGCGCGCTTGAGTGCACGCTCGTTCAGCACGCGAAATGACGGCGACCCTTCCATTTCCAGCCGCCGCCTCAGGGTGGCCACACTCAACCCAAGCCGCTTGGCCACCGCCCGCTGTGTAAAGACGTGATCCTCAAATGCGTCGACCACCCGCTCACGCGCACTGCGGTGACGCAGGCCGACGCTCTGGTTGTGTTCAATCAGATCAATGATCTTGCGATAGATCGCTTGGGAGGAGGGGACAGGACCCCCGCGCGCGATCGGAGCTGAACCCGCCTCAACATCGTAGTCGAGCGCGTACGCGTTGGATTTCCAGCGAATGGGTGCCGCCCAAAACTCCAGGTATCCACGGGCACCGGCGAGCCGGGCGCCTTTGATATGCACTTTCCTAAGCCTGCGGTGCAATCCATTGTCCGATATGAGCACGAGCAAGGCGTGCAAAAAAATCAGGACGCTCACCATCGCGAATCTCATTTGCGAGGGGTCCATGCGTGGGGCGTAGGGAAAGCCGCGGTCGTCGATGATATAGGCAAGCCGGTCCTCGCGCAGTTCGACCCGGTTGTAGGCTCCACCGTGCAGCAGGTTATAGGCGTGAGCCACCGCTTTCATGGCTTCGAGGAGCGTGGCGCAGCTCGATAGATTCGACAACACCAGAGCGGTGGCGCCGGGCAGGAGAGGGCGGGCCGAAAGGCCCCAGGTTTCATCGTGGGCGCTGATCGCCAGGCGCTCGAGGATGCGAAAGTAATCCGCGAGACTGACGGAAGCTGCACGTGATCCATCGAGGATGTCCGCCGGAAGATCGAGCCCAAGCAAGATATTCGGCAGCGACATCCCCGACTTCGCGGCGAGCCGCACCAGCGGGCGGATGACCTTCATGGGTACTGCCAGCCTGCCTGCGGCGGAGTGCTGATCGCGACGGATGGGTCGAAGCACAGTCGTGAGCGAATTTGTCCTGTGAGCGTGATCGCCCCGGTCATCGACGACCGGCGGTGAACCTGTCTAGGATACCTCGTCCGCATCAGAGCCGCGACCAAAGCGGGCCGTCGGCCCGAGTCACTGCTCGGAAAACATGCAAAAGGGAGTGAACCATGCGTATCAAGGACATTCCAAGCATTTGGGCGTGTGCAACGGAACGAATTCCTTGGCGGGTGCGATCGCTGGTCGGATTCGTCCTGGGCGCCGCTTTTCTATGGGCCGCCCCGATCCCTTGTTACGCGACCTCGCCCGTACTCGAGGCCACATACACCAGCTCCATATCGAACGGCTGGGTACAGGTGGAGCGGTGGCGTGATCCCGGAACGGCTTTTACGCAGGAGACCTTCCCCCCGGACGGCCGCGGCAATCAGACCGGGCAACGCGTGACGTTCTTCAACGGCGTCGCGACGCCGAATTCCGCGCGCTTTCTGCTGTATTACGCGCCCGGCTGGAATACCAATTCAAAAACCACGCCGGTCTTGCTCGTACACGGCGCGAATCAGGATGCGGATCTGGCTTGGGCCAATCCGAATGACGCAGGCGGCTACGGTTGCGGGCAGGCGAGCTGCCCCACAACCGGTCTCATGCAATCGCTCGCTGGCGGCGGCTTCAAAGTCTTTGCCATCGGGTTTCCGCACAAGAACGGGGACGGCTACTTTTGGGCCGAGCAAATCGAGGATGCCATCCAGGTCATCAAGT